>Ga0070698_100007161_pt1 | contig 12082 bp, 11 predicted proteins | sample KBSK1502metaG_FD_65477 | JGI IMG/M metagenome (GOLD analysis project Ga0070698, IMG submission 65477) | Corn, switchgrass and miscanthus rhizosphere microbial communities from Kellogg Biological Station, Michigan, USA - KBS K1-50-2 metaG | ecosystem: Host-associated > Plants > Roots >...
TCTAAAACAAAGACTATGTCCTTCGCCGTGTACTCCTGTTCGGCCCATTCGTCTTTGGGCGAAATCATCAGAAGATAGTAGCCATCCTTTCCCGGTTCGCGATGAGTCAGCAGCGTCACACCAAAGTCTTCTCGCGACGCCCCGTAAAAAAGTTGAAAATCCTGCGGCTCGCTGCCACTTTCAAAGGTAACTACCGAACGCCGATCGCCGCTTCGTTTCACTTCAACCGCGTGCGTCGGCGAATAAATATTGCGCAACGGTTCCTTACCGTCGAGTTCAATTCGCCCTGAGACGGTCCCTATCTGAGAGACTTGCCGGCCCATTCCCAGCGGATAACGATAGGCGACTGTGCCCGACTCAGCCCGCAACACCTGCGAATAGGTCAGTTCGAGTTTCTTATCGGAATGTGGAGGAATCGGAAAAATGCTCGCCTGGAAGAGATCTTTACCCGCGTATTCCAACAAACCCGGATCGCGTTGTCGTCGGACTATTTCGTCGTAGATACGCCGGGCTTCTTCGCGCGATCGCACTTCACCTACCAGACGGCGATCGCCATCCCAGATCGCAAACTCTGTAATCGATGCCTGTTCCGGAATCGGAAAGAGGTAGGTCCCCTCCAGCGTCGCGTCAGTGTCGTTTCGAAAAATCTGTTCGACATGGGTTGTTGCCACCTGCGATGAGATCTTTGTATCGATCTTGATGGACTTAATCGGCAGGCTGCGGGGCAGCGTTATGGGACGCGGCAGTCGCGGGCAGCGCTCACAAGGCCCCGGCACAATCACGCCCTGCGCAGCGGCGGTCGCAACAATTGAGAACAGAACCGAAATGGAAAGAAGCAGTATCCGTAGTTTTAGAACTTTCATATTCTCCTCGCTGAAAATGCGCAAAGTTTACCCATCTACTCGGGTGATAGAACGCGTTCGATGGGGCCTTCTTGCGGCAACTCAACGTAGTTCGCGCAGTCGCTCGTTCCGAATTGCCACGATTGTGACGTAAATGATGATGCAGAGGCCCCCTGCAGCCAGCGCGAAGGGCGCACCATAGCGATGCGAAACTGCGCCGGCAAGTAGATTTCCGAGGGGCATCGCGCCGATGAAGGAGAGGATGAACATACTCATTACTCGCCCGCGCATTTCGTCAGTTACCAGTTGCTGGAGCAAGGTGTTTGTGACCGCCACCGAGGTAACGACAGTGAACCCAACTCCGAAGAGAAAGATTAGCGACCACACCAGGTGGGTTGCCTGCGCAAAAGCGATTAGGAAAACTCCGAAACCAAACGCCCCGCCGAGCACCGACCAGCCTTTGCGTTTGAAGTCACCCAAATAGGCGAGAAACAGTGCCCCGAAGAAGGCGCCCGCGCCGGCAATGCCCATCATCCAGGCAAGGCCGGTGGCTCCTAAATGAAAAATGTCGCGGGCGAAGACCGGGATCATCGTGATGTAAGGCGCGCCGAACAAACTATTGATGGCGGAAATTGAAAGTAAGGAGGCAACTCGCGGCCTATGTCTGACATAACGAAACCCATCGAGCAGGTCCTGCCAAAGCGCGCTGCGATCTTTAACTGAATGCACAAACTTCGGCGCTTCTTCGAAATGCACCATGCGCAACGCAATGACGACTGCGACAAACGACAGACCGTTCAGATAGAAACAGCCGGCCAGCGTGAAGAACTTAAAGCCAAGCCCGGCGAACAAGGGACCGATAACTCGCGAAAGTTGAAATTGAGACGAGTTCAACGCAACGGCATTGGCCAAATCCTCACGTCCCACAAGATCAAACGTCATCGCCTGGTAGGAGGGGCCTGCTATCGCCATGCAGCAGCCGGTGATGAACGAAAATCCCAGAATCATCCACTTGTTGATGTGATTGGTGTAAACGAGTGTCGCCAAAGCGGCGGCTGCGAGTCCGGCTACAACCTGCGTGTAAAGCAGCAAGCGGCGCCGATCGACGAGGTCGGCAAAAACGCCACCGGCCAGCGTCAGGAAAAAACCAGGGGCGGTGGCCATAAAGCCGTCAATGCCGAGCCAGAGGGCGGAGTTAGTGAGATACAGCATCAGCCAGCCTTGCGCGACTGCCTGCATCCACGTGCCAATGTTTGATAGAAAAGCGCCGACAAAAAAGACGCGATAGTTGCGATGCGACAGCGAGCGAAACATCGCTGTGCGGCGTCGCGTGACTCTGGGCTCGGGCTCCAGTTTCTCAACTTCGATCACCATGACTGAATTGTTCTTAACATCCAAACCCGTAAAGCTCCAAACGTCACGGCTGCAAAGATGGTTATTGCAGAACCGGGAGCGGTAGCGACCGGATGCCAGCGCTTAACGTTTTTGCAGGCGGCTTCTCCTTCGACGAAATCGACTTCATAAGTTCTGGAAACTGACCTACTACCAAAGTTGTTCGCACTTTGCTGGAGTTGCTAACGGCATGTTTTAATCGCAGCCTGCAAAGAGAGAATTCATTCGAGGAGATGCGCATGAAACTCAGGTCAATCGCAATCACTTTTCTGACCACTTTATCCATAACTCTGTGCGCGGCGAGCTTAACGACGGCGCAGGAGAAGCAGAAACCAATGCCCACGCCGTCACCGACATCAAAACCAATAATGGCGGCACCACCAGCAACATCGGCCGCCGATCCGGCTGATGTTGCTTCGGTCGATTCGATCATCGGGGCGGTTTACGACGTAATTTCCGGTCCCGCCGGTAAGAAGCGCAACTGGGATCGTATGCGTTCATTGTTCCTTCCGGGGGCGCGTTTGATTCCGACGGGCCCGCGGCCGGGAGGCGGCTACGGATCACGCGTTTTGACGGTTGATCAATATATCGAGCGCGGCAGTGGATTCTTCGAGAAGGAAGGCTTCTACGAAAAAGAGGCCGCGCGCGTGTCAGAACAGTTTGGCGAGATTGTGCACGCTTTTAGCACTTATGAATCAAGACATGCTCCGGATGATGCAAAGCCATTTCAACGCGGCATCAACAGCATTCAGCTAATGAACGACAGTAAGCGCTGGTGGATCGTCACGATCTTTTGGCAAGGCGAGGATGAGAAGACGCCGCTGCCGGAGAAATACCTGAAACAATAGGCAAAAGGGTTTTACCCTATTCCGCATCCTTTTCCCTTCGCCACGCCGACAGCGGTCCACCTTTTCCCCCGCGGCGCACAGCAACAATCTCGGCCATGATCGCCAGTGCGACCTCCTCTGGCGTAACTGCACCGATGTCGAGCCCAACTGGAGCATGAACTCGTTGCAGTCTTGCCGCGTCGACTCCGTCATCACTAAGGCGTTGTAGCACAATGTTCGTGCGGCGCTTGCTGCCAATGAGTCCGACGTAGTCAACGTCAATGCCAATTACCGCCCGCAGGCACTGCTCATCTTCGCTGTGCCCGCGCGTGACGATTGCCACGCTGACTCCGCGTCCGTTGCCAACCGCTGCCTCCACAGCCTTTGACCAATCCTCTGCCGCGACTAATTCGATGTTCCTCTCAGGGAAACTCTGCCGCGTCACAAACTCCTTCCGATCATCGATCAAGCTCGTACGGTAGCCCATCAAGCTGGCAAGCTTCCCGAGCGACGCTCCCACGTGGCCTGCGCCACAAATCACCAGGCGCGGTTCCGCCTGAATGCGCTCGAATAGAATTTTCGCGTCGCTCCACTCAGTCAGTTCCGGCGCGAGTTCCTTAACTTGAAAGACGCGTGTATCGGTTCTTGAGTCGAGCAACTTCGCTTGCGCTATGACCGCGCGATCAAGCGCCTCGTTACCCAGACTGCCAACCGTCTGGTCCGTTGCGCCTGGGCCAGAAATGAGCAGCTTCGCTCCCACGCTTGTCGCAGCATTTGCAGATTCAATCAGCGTAGCCACTACAGCGACGGAACCCTCCTGGAGTATTCGCAAGACAGTTTCTGTAACCGAATCAGACTGCTGTTTGCTGTCGTGAGATTCGCCTGAAGACATTTGATTCAATGGCGCGAGGGATAACGAACGTAAACGAGTTTCACTTGGAAGGAGAAGTCTTTGTTAAGCCGACGGCTGCCGCTGCTCGACGAAGTAGCCACCAGGGACCGACTAGCAGATACATTGGATTCCTGAAGAAGGCCGGTCGATTGCCCTCAACGGCGTGGCCGACGAATTGAAGAATCCAGCCAACTACAAACAGCAGGAGGGCCCAACGCCAGTTGAATAGAAACAGCGGCAATGAAATAACAATCAGGGGTATGCCGATGCTGTGCGTCAACCGGTTCAGCGGATGCTGGTGCTTGGCTTTGTAATTTTCGATGAACGATTCAGACATTTTCTTTTGCCCAGACGTCGATAAAGATGTCCATCGTGCCGCCGCAAACCATTCCTTCTTCGCTTGCCTCCTCGGCGGTCAGAGAAAAGTGATGCAGCGCGGACTTGCCTGATCGCATTGCCTCGCGCGCTTCGGCCCAAACCTCGGCCTCTATGCAACCGCCGCCAACGGTCCCCGCAACTTCCCCGCTTTCGAAGAACAACATCTTCGCGCCCCGTCGCTGCGGCGTTGAGCCACGCGTATGCGCGACGGTGGCAACTACTACTCGCTCGCCACGATTATGCGCGACGCCTATAGCGCTATAGAGATCCTGCTGTGCGATTGTGCCCATGAGTTCCGGTAGAACGGGGAATTCTTTCCTGTAATGCTTCACTCCGGTTTAGGTCGCTGAGTCTTGGTTGTTCCTGAAGTGTCCTGCTGTGCCTGTTGTGACTCTATCCTTTGCCGTAAGGTATCAACCTCCGCATCAGCGGTAGCCACGGATGTTTCCAAGCGAGCACGGCTGGTTTCCAATATCTTGGTCTGGGCCAGCAGGCGCGACTTTTCGTTTTCCAGTTGGCGCCGCCGCGCTTCGCGGGCCTCTTCCGGCCGTGTTGTGCCATAAGCTGCAGCGCGCTCAATGTTCTCCGGCCGCAGTTGATACTCGATCTGCTCAAGCTTCGACTGCGCATCCGCCAGTTTGGTCTCAGTATCCAGTTGCTGCGCGCGCAAACTTTCAGCGCGTTGCTCAGCGCGAGTCAGCCGCTCCATATCGATGAGCGTGCGATCGTTCTGCTGCATTTGCGTCAACTTATCGTTTAGCCGGTCAACCTGAGTTGAGAGCTGATTGATGGTCTGTTGCATGTCGGCATCGCCGGGAGCCTTTTTCTTCGACGGCACAGCGCCGCTGGCCGGCTCTGTTTCATTCGTAGTCTGGTCAGCAGTGCTGATGATTCTCTCGCCATCAGGGCCGATAGCTTCCAGCTCCGATCCGGGCGCTGCTATCGCCGGATTTGTAATGACGGGCCTCACTACGGGCGGCCTCCTTACGCGGCGCGCCCGGCGCTTGCGGCGACGTTGGGCATCAGCATCAATTGAAAAAAGACCGATGACCATGAGCAGACCGAGCAAAAATGCCGTTTGACGAAGAAATCGATTTTGCATAAATACGCTCCGCTGGATTATTTCCTGGCTGCCAATCTCTGATCTTGCCCCAAGATACGCCTCCTCAAGAGATGCGTTCAAGCCTCAGTAAGCTGCTTCGAGCTTACACGGCGGGCGACGCCTCAGGTTCCTCAAACAAAGTCTGCTCTATTGCAGGTTGGCGATCGTTTGGTCGAGTTGCGCGGTGCGCTGTGCAATATCGGCGATGCGCGCGCGCACTTCCTCCACCTTCTCGGCGGGCGCACGTTCCGCGAATTGCGGATTGGCAAGCTGTGCTTCCAGCTTGGTTGCTTCAGCCGCAAGTTTTTCTTTTTCTTTGCTCAAGCGCTGTTGTTCTTGCGCAAAATCAATCAGGCCCGCAAGGGGAACAGCCACCTCTGCGCCGCCCGCTAGTATTGCCCGCGCCGAAGCGTGTGGCGCTTCGAGTTGACTACTGACCGATACCTCGGAAGCCCGTAGCAGTCGAGTAATCTGGCTTGTATTGGCGGAATAAACAGCCCGCAGCTTTTCATCCGGAGCACCAATCAAAATCGGAATGGCCTCGCTCGGTTTGATTTGCATCTCAGCGCGAATATTTCGCACGCGCGTTATCAAGTCGATGAGTGCCTGCATCTCCCACTCCGCTGCATCATCGATCGAACTCGACTTCGCTTCTGGATACGCGGCGAGCATGATCGTTGGCTCTGCGCCAACATAAGCCATATGCAACAAGTTTTGTCCCAGCCCTGGCAGCTTTTGCCAAAGTTCTTCAGTGATGTAGGGCATGAAGGGGTGTAACAAGCGCAGGGCCTGCTCGAGCACTGACAACAATCGGGTACGCGCGGCCGTTCTCTGCGGACTGGCCACTTCCGAGGTGACATCGGCTTTCGTTAGCTCGATGTACCAGTCACAAAAATCGTCCCAGAAGAAGTGGTAGAGCGTTTGCACTGCTTCGTGGAATTCATAACCACCGAGGGCTTTGCGCACGTCGCGAGCCGTCTTGTTGAGGCGCGAGATTATCCAGCGGTCGTGCAACGCGAATTCCGGTGAGGCGTTCAACATCTCCGGATCAGTAGTCGCGCCATCGGAGTTCATCAAAGCGAAGCGCGCCGCATTCCAAATCTTGTTTGCAAAGTTTCGGTACGACTCAACCTGCTTGTCGCTCCAGCGGATGTCGGTGCTGCCCACAGAAGCAAGCTTTAGGCGCGTAGCGTCTACGCCATACTTGTCAAACACCTCGAGTGGATCGATGCCGTTCATCTTGGTCTTCGACATACGCTGGCCATGGGCGTCGAGAATCGTTCCGGTTATAAACACATCCTCGAACGGCTCACGGTCCATGAATTTCAGTCCCACCATTACCATGCGCGAGACCCACAGGAAGATGATGTCTCGGCCGGTCATCAACACAGAAGTCGGATAAAACGTGTCGAGGTCGCTTGACTGTTCCGGCCAGCCCATCGCTGAGAACGGCCAAAGTTGCGACGAGAACCATGTGTCCAGGACGTCTGAATCCTGAGTCAGTTGATCCGTTCCGGCTTTGGCGCGCGCTTCTGCTTCCGAGCGCGCGACGATTATTTCGCCCTCAGCCGTGTACCAGGCGGGGATCTGATGGCCCCACCACAACTGGCGCGAAATCGTCCAGTCGCGCAGGTTCTCAAGCCAGCTTGAGTAAACCTTCTCGTAGGGAACTTCCGGCACAAACTGGGGCTTCTTCCCCTCGGCTAACAGCTTCAGCGCGTCATCCCGCAACTCGTCCATCCGCAGAAACCATTGCGTTGAGATCAAGGGCTCGATGACCGTCTTGCAACGTTCACATTTGGAAATGGAGAACTCGTAGTCAACAACCTTCTCCAGCAAACCCAACTCTTCAAACTTCTCCACGACCCTCGCGCGCGCCTTGTGCCGATCCAAACCGGCAAACTCGGCGCCGGCAGCGTCGGTCATTCTCGCGTGCGGATCGATAACCACGATCTGCTCGAGGTTGTGACGCACGCCCATCTCGTAGTCATTCGGGTCGTGCGCCGGCGTGACCTTCACAGCGCCGGTGCCGAACTCCGGATCCACAAACTCATCGGCGACAATAGGAATCTCGCGATTGGTTAACGGCAGAGACACCCTTGTGCCTATCAGACTCTGGAAGCGTTCATCCCTGGGGTTCACGGCCACGGCGGTGTCGCCAAGCATTGTTTCCGGGCGAGTTGTGGCGACAGTGACACCTCTGTCCCCATTTTTTGCTGGATAACGCAGATAGTAGAGCTTGCCTGCCTCTGGAATTTTTTCCACTTCCAAATCAGAAAGTACGGTTTGATCGTTAGGACACCAATTGACAATCCGGTTGCCGCGATAAATCATCCCATCTTCGTAAAGCCGGACGAAAACTTCGCGTACGGCGCGCGACAGGTCTTCATCCATCGTGAACTTCTCGCGCGACCAATCGACCGAGACCCCCTCGCGACGCATTTGCTTCGTGATTTGTCCGCCGGATTCTTTCTTCCATTTCCAAACGCGCTCAACAAACTTTTCACGGCCTAGGTCGTGACGACTTACACCCTCTTTCTTAAGTTCGCGAGTCACCATCAACTGTGTCGAGATACCTGCGTGATCCATTCCTGGCAACCACATCGTGCGGTAGCCGCACATTCGTTTGTAGCGCGTGATCACATCCATCATCGTGTGCTGCAGGGCGTGACCCATGTGCAACGAGCCCGTGACGTTTGGCGGCGGAATTACTATCGAAAAGGCGGGCGCATTGGGGTCGCGATTAATCTCCGGCGCGAAATAACCTTGACTCTCCCAACGCTGGTAGTGGTTCTGTTCGGCTTGTGCAGGGTCGTACTGCTTAGAAATTTCCATTATGTCGTTAATCGTCAGCTGTCAGTCATCAGTAAGCGTCATCAGGATTTGAATGACAGGCATTGTAAGGTAACACCCGCAGCTTTTCATATTGAAGGAGATATTTGACACTGTTAGACAAACGAAAAAGCAGGCGACCTCTCGGTGACGCCTGCTCTCCCTGGTTTTGTATCCAGCTATGAATTCTTCTCTTCGAGCTGTCGCTTAATCAGCAATTCCGCAAGTTGCGGCACAACCTCCCAGGCTATTTCCTGTATCACCTTTTCAGACAGATGTTCGACCGCTCGACGCGCTATCGCGTCAATCATCTCGGGCGACAACTCCTGCGCTGAAGCTGGAGTCGACTGCACGGAAGGCGGCGCCGAATATTGCGGCACGACTTGCTCGGTTTCAACTTGGGCATCAGTCGCCTCAATTTCATCGTCAACCACTCGCTCATACGCCACCGGCGTTGCCAATGTCTCTGTGGTTGTCGCAGGTTCTGAAGGGATTGTTGCCGGCGCTCCGTAAGCGCTCACATAGCTAGGCTGTATTTTTGGCAGCGACCGATAGCTCTCGCGATCGCGGAAAGTCGTTCCGGAAAAAGCCGGTTCGGCGGGTGATGGTTCCGGACTCTCGTCGAGATCGATGTCTAACACAAATTCGTCATCCAACACGAAACGTCCTTGTCTTAAGTCACCCAGGTCGAGGAGCACTTCGCCTGCACCTTCATATCCTTGAGAACTCATTTGCGCCTCCGCTGCAGGTCGGCTCGCCTCTGCCTGCGCCTGCGACGCTGCGGCCGCTTCTACCACGTGCTTGAGTTCCGGCGGCAACGGCTGCGTGTCGGCGGTAGTGATTTCCAGCTCGGCGGTGCTGAGTTTTTCGAGTGGCGGTTCCTCGGCATGCGGCAGTTCAGCAGTAGGTATCTGCTCCTCCGGTGGCCGTTTGCTTGAGAGCAATCCGACCTTTTCTATCAAGCGGCGAATTGATTGAAAGGGCTTGGTCAAAGTGTCGTTCGCGCCAACTCTGCGCGCCTCCTCTTCGTCGAATGGCTCGAAGGAGCCCACCAAAAGCATAACAGGAATATGCTTGAACTTGTCGTTTTGTTTAATGTACTCGCAAACTTCGTAGCCGTTCATTTCGGGCATGAAGACATCCGCGAGCACTACATCCGGTGAGAACTCCGCCAGGGCTTCAATCGCTTCGCGTCCGTTGCTTACGCACAGCACGTTGACGCCTTCGTCAGCAAAAGTAAGGTCGACAACTTTCTGAATCGTGATTGAATCGTCGGCGAGTAGGAGTTTTCGTCCAGCTAACAAAGCTTGGGTACCTTAGCTGAATTGAGCGCCACTGGCGGGGTTAGAGCGTACAGTCGGCGCCGGCCGGGGTTTGCTGCTTGTCTAATAACGACGGCCTTGCGGAGCAAAGCCACTGTTTGAAACTACCATCGGCGCGATGGCGCGTCAAGAGTTTAATCAAAACTGGGAGGATTTAGGCGGTTGTTGGTGAATTCCCGAAGTCCAGGCCTCACCTTAGTTAGGAGTGATTTTCTCAATCTCCCTATCAATCAAAGGGAGCAGGCGCTGACGAATTCTGGAGACCAGCGAGTCAGCTTGTCTGACGTCGTCTTCGAGTCGGGCGCGGCTTTGGGTATTTAGGTTCAGCAGGTTTTCAAGCCCCCTCTTTTCAATTTCGAGCGAGCGACGTCGAACTTCTCGTATTTCAGCAGTGCGCGTTGTTCCGACCCCGCTCAAAGCGCGCTCAACATTTTCAGGACGAACCTCTTCATCCATCTGCGTCAGGCGGCTTCTGTAAGCAGTTTCTTTTTCGATCGACTCGATAAGCTGCTTCCGCAAGATCCCGGCGCGCTCTTCGGCGCGGGTTAACAGTTCTAAGGTGGGCGCAACGCGATTTTGTTTGTCGTTCGAACCGCTTTGCTTTGAATCTAGCGCAGGAAGTCTTTCACTGATCTCGCGCAACCGCAGGTTCAAAGTCTGCAGGGACTTTTGTAAGAGATCGATTTCATTTACTACCGCCTCGATTGTATTGGCATTCGCCGGCCGACTTACTGATGGTTCCTCGCTCTGACGAGTCGCAACTGGCTGACGACGTTCGACGCTTTGAGCAAATGATTGCGCGCTGAACAGTGCTGAGACACAAATCACAAGTGGAAGAAATATTGAGCGGACGCGCATTTACGGGACTCCTTTTGTTGAGAGCTCCTTAACGGTCGTAATCACGCTCCACGGTTAACGAAGTTCGTTTTATTGCGTGTTGCCCAGGGCGATATATTTCTTAATCGCCAACGAGTGGATTCCATCCGTAAACGCAGTTTTACGATTTGTTAATTCCGCGACTCGCTGAGGAGTATATCGTCGGGCGTATCGGCTTTGCGGTCCGGGCCAGTGGAGCGCAGCGTGAAATGATCGCGTTCACCGAGATACTTGTAAGGCTGGTTCCACGGATCTACTCGAATTACTCGCCCCAGGTAGCGAGGGCTCAGGAAGTCGATCGCGACGGACTGTTTGTCGGAAACGACATAGAAGCCACGGTCTCTGCGAAACTTCTCCAGAGCTCCAGCGATCAGTTCCAGTTCTGAATGCGCCAACTTCTGTTTCTGTTCGTTCAGTGCGGCGAGGAATGGTTCGAGTTTGACCCAGTCGCGATTTCCGGTCCGCAACTCCGTCACGTGCCAACCAGTCTTATCGCGCCCAAACCGCGTGTCCACTCGCAACCAGACCACAATAGTTGCCGAAGGCTGTGACGCCACGGGAATTGGCATCGGGTTCACTTCCTGGATTCGGATTGCGTCTGAAGGAATTTCTACGCCCAACAAATGACCAATCAAGCAACGCGCGCGCTTCACGCTGGGATCAACTGCTATCTTCCCTCTGACACGCGGATCGGGCGCATTGCAATCGCCTCCGACCACCTGTGTGCCAAGTCCAGCTGCGATGAGATCGACGCTCTCCCAGCGATCCTGTCCGGTTCTAACCTCGGCGACGCGCCACCTTCCCTCTTTGTCCGTTTCAAGCTTGAAGACCGTTTTGATGTCGGCTGACACGTCGGCAGCGGAGCCGCTGGCAGATATCGATTTCACCCGCACGTCACTGCTCTTGAGTTCAGACCCGGCGATTCGCGTTATCGCTTTGCGCGCTTGACTCGCAGACAAATCCGCGCGGGCATCAGTGCCCGTTAAAAGAATTGCGCAGCACACGAGCAGTTGAAATATTGAGGCCGTCCTGATTTGCCCAACGATCATAAACGAGTTCTCGAATTAACTTCCCTGTTTGCCAACCAACATCTGCAACATTGTGTGTAGTTGCGCCGTGGTGAAGGGCTTGGGTAAGAAAACTACTGCGCCAGCTGAGAAACTGTCTGACGAGAGTTTCGGATCCTGTTCGGCAGTCATCATCATTACCGGGATGTTCAATAGTCGCTTTTCGGTCTTCATGTAGCGCACCAGCTCGGGCCCGGAGATATGCGGCATGACGACATCGAAGATTGCGGCGGTGAAGCCTGCCGAGCCTTGCAGAATTTTGTAGGCCTCTCTGCCGTCGCGGGCCGTGGTGACACCGAAGTTCTCTTTTTCAAGTATGGCCGAAACTAGACGGAGGATTGCCGGATCGTCGTCAGCGACCAGTATTTGCCGTTTTTCCTGGGTATCCGCAGGCATGGTTTCGTTCCTTCGTTAATTCTAGACTTCCATTGCACAGCCGCTTTCGCCGGCGCGACTTGATAACTCCGCGGCGAGCTTGATGGCCGCGGACATGCTTGAATGCTCTGCGACTCCCTTGCCGGCGATGTCGAATGCCGTACCATGATCGACAGA
>Ga0070698_100007162_pt1 | contig 12081 bp, 8 predicted proteins | sample KBSK1502metaG_FD_65477 | JGI IMG/M metagenome (GOLD analysis project Ga0070698, IMG submission 65477) | Corn, switchgrass and miscanthus rhizosphere microbial communities from Kellogg Biological Station, Michigan, USA - KBS K1-50-2 metaG | ecosystem: Host-associated > Plants > Roots >...
GAGACCAGGACCACGCCTGCAATGCGCTCCGGCGAGCGCGAGGCCAGCGTCAGCGCGACCAGCCCTCCGAGCGAGTGACCGAACACAGCGACACTCGGGATTCCCAACTCGTCGAGCACTGCCTCCAGAACGTCGGCGTAGCCCGCGAACACCGCTCCCGAAGGCAAGGGGTCCGAGCCACCGAAGCCAGGCAGATCGACCGCGATGACCCGATGACGCTCCCCCAAGCTCGGGATGTTTGCCAGCCACGACTGCCAGGAGCCGCCCATGCCGTGGATCAGGAGAATCGGAGGGCCGTCGCCGTAGTCGACATAACGCAGAGTGCGACCAAATGGGCGCGCCTCCTCGACGTACTTCGCCCATTCGATGTCGGTCCACCGGTGCGAGCTAGTCACCCGGCCCCCCGGTCATCGCCGGCAGATCCACGTCGAGGTAGCGCTGCATGATCTCGTCCGCGGTGATCTGCGCGGGTGAGCCGCTCCAGCTCACCCGACCGCGCGTCAGGACATAGACGCTGTCCGCCATGGCAAGTGCACGACTGACGTACTGCTCGACCAACAGGAGGGCGACGCCACTGCGGGCCAGTCCCTCCAGGGCCTCGAAGATCTCGTCGATGATCAGCGGAGCCAGGCCCATCGAGACTTCGTCGAGCATCACCACCGACGGGTTGGTCACCAGGCACCGACCGAGTGCGACCATCTGCTGCTGCCCACCGGAGAGGCGCCCGGCCACGGCGCCGAGTCTGGTTCCGAGCACCGGGAAGGCGTCCACGATTCTGTCCAGGGTCTGACCGCGCTCAGCCGCGCTCCCCTGCAGCCGGAGGTTCTCTCGAACCGTGAGGCTCGGGAAGATGCCGCGCCCCTCCGGGATCAAGCAGAGCCCAGCCCGGGCTCGCACATGCGCCTTGCGGCGGGTGACGTCCGCGCCTTCGAACCGGACGGTGCCACCACTGGCTGGGACCAGTCCGGCCACGGTTCGCATCAGCGTCGTCTTGCCCGCTCCGTTGGGGCCGAGCAGTGCAACCACCTTGCCTCGCGGCACCACCAGGTCGACCCCGCGAAGCACCGTCGAGGAGCCGTACCTGGCTGTCACGCCGTCCAGTTCCAGGACCGGCGCACCCACTCTCAGCTGGCTCATGCCGGGACCCCCTCTTCCAGTCCCGCTTCGACGTCCGCGTCCCCCAGATAGGCAGCGCGCACGATCGGCGAGGCCATGACCTGATCCGGAGTCCCGGCGAAGATCGGTCTTCCGAAGTCGAGCACGTAGATCTGCTCGCACACATCCAGCACCAGCGACATGTCGTGCTCGACCAGCAGCACGCCGACGCCTCGCTCCTCCACGACGCTCTTGAGGATGTCGCCGAATCGCACGGTCTCGGCGTGGTCGAGGCCCGAGGAGGGTTCATCGAGCAACAGGATCCTGAAGTCGCCGGCCAGGCACCGCGCCAGCTCCACGAGCCGGCGCTGACCGGTCGAGAGCTCGCTGACAGCGCGTCCCGCAAGTTCGCCGAGCTCGCACAACTCGAGGGCCTGCTGCGTCACCCCGGCGGCTCGCCGGGAGGCGGAGGGCCGGGAGAACAGATGGCTGAGGGGGTTGTACCCGGACCGCGCCGCGTCGGCTCCGATGGCCACGTTCTCGCGAACCGTGAGGGACTCGAACAGCTCCATCTTCTGGAAGGTGCGCCCGATGCCACGCCGTGCCCGGTACGCCGGACCGCGCCGGGTGACCTTGTGGCCGTCAAGGCTCACGGTCCCTGCGGATGGCCGGACCAGTCCGGAGCAGGCGTTGAACGTTGTCGTCTTGCCGGCACCGTTGGGCCCGATGAGTCCGGTGATCGACCCGGTGCGCGCCTGCAGCGAGACGCCGTCCACCGCCTTCACCCCACCGAATCGCACGCGTAGCTCGGTCACTGCGAGGGCACCGGGAGCGACGCGCGGTCGATGCTCGGGGATCTCGATGTGTGCGGTGCGGCCCGTGGACCAGGCCAGCCACTCCGCGACGCGTCGTACCACTGCTGGCACCTCGCGTGCGCCGGCGGGCAGCATGGCCACGGCAAGCGCCGCCGCCCCGAAAGCCAGCTGGGTCCACCGGGTCACGTCCGGCGAGGTCAGGTAGGACGGAACCAGGTAGAACAGGGGCGAGGCCAGTACGGCGTTCCAGGGCTCGCCACCGAACACGATGACGATGAGTACGAAGAAGATCAGCGACGTCAGTGGCTGGTAGGAGTCACCGTTGACGGTCGACTGGGCGACAGCCGCCAGCGCGCCACCACCTGCGGCCATGAAGGCGGACAGGCAGAACACCAGCACCCGCGTCACGTTGACCTCCGCCCCGGACGTGGCCACCGCGACCGGCGAGTCCGCGAGCCCGCGCATCAGCCGTCCCAGGCGGGACCGGCCCAGCGCGATCACCAGGGCCGTGGTGACCGCGACGAACGCGAGGACGACGTAGTAGAACTCCTGGTCCCCCTCTCCAGGGACCCACGACCACCCGGGCCGGGGCTCGACCAGACCAAGCCCGTTGGAGCCGAACATGAAGTCCTGCGAGTAGAACATGTTCTGCAGGAGGATGCCGAAGCCGAAGGTCGCCAGTGCCAGGTAGAGGCCGGTCAGACGGATCGCCGGCACGGAGAGCACGGCCCCGATCGGCACTGCAACCGCGCTCGCCAGGACGAGCGCGACCAGCCACGGCATGCCGTGATCCACCGCCAGGTGCGAAAACGTCGCCGCACCGATCGCCGTGAACGACACGTGCGCAAGCGAGACCTGGCCCGAGGTGCGGACCAGCAGGCTGAGCGACAGGAAGGTGATCACCGAGGCGACGGCCACGGTCCACGCCGTGATGTGGACTCCGGCGAATGCGGGAACGGTGGCGAGGAAGGCCAGCACCAGCAAACCTCCGCCGAGCTGGACGGACGTCGGAGCGGACCAGGTGGCCCGGGCCCGGGCGGCCGTGAACGCCCTCACCGTCAACCTGCTCCGGGGAAAGACCAGCAGCACCACGAAGAGGACGATGAAAGGAAGCGAAACCGGGATGCCGGCCAACACACCGGTGGTGAACCACTTCGTGGAGAACGATGCGAGCACTCCGATCAGCAGCCCGCCAGCGAGCGTGAGCGACAGGCTGGAGAACGAACCGATGGCGGCCGCCCCGAAAGCGGCGACGACGAGGAGTGTGAGCTGGAGCGGATTGAGAGGCATCAACGGCGCGAACAGGACTCCGGAGGCAGAGACGAGCACGGCCCCCAGGACCCAGGCCAGGCGGCGCGTGGCCACCGCGCTGGTCCCGACGAGCGACAGCAGAGCAGGGTCGTCGACCACGGCTCGCATCTGGAGCCCCGTCCGTGACACCCGAAAGAAGACGGCGAGGGCGACGGTGGCCAACAGCGCGAACAGGAAGACGATCACGTCGGCCCACTGGACATTCGTGCCTTGGAACGTGAAGTGCTTGTCCGTCAGGAAGGCTGGGACAGTGCGCACCTCGGTGGTGTCGAACAGGAGCTCGGCTCCCGCCTCGACCAGGAGGAGCAACCCCACGGTCGCAGCGACCTGATAGGCGAGTCCCGCCGTGGCAATTCGCCGGGCAATGAGCTCAAGAACAAGGCCCATCAGCGGACCGACGACCAGCACCGAGCCCGCTGCCGCCAGCTGCCACGAAAAGTCGTGCTCGACGTTGAGGACATAGAAGGCGTACGCCGCCACGGTGGCCAGCGCGCCGTGCGCGAAGTTGAAGACACCCGAGGTCTTGTAGGTCAGGACGAGGCCGATCCCGGCGAGACCGTAGACGGCCCCCGTCACGAGACCCGCGACGATGAATGGAAGGTACTCGGTCATGCCACTCCCTCAAGTGCATGCTTCGTTGACTGCGGACGACTGCAAGGGCACGGTGCTGGCCGCGACAAGTCGCCGCGACCAGCACCGCCTGACCGTGATCAGCCGGCCATTGCCTGGAGCAGCTGTCCCATGGCTCCGAGCTCCTCGGCGCTGAGGCAGACCGGATCGGATTGCTTGGCCACCAAGGCGCCGCCCTCGATCGTGGAGGTGAAGTAGCACGACGGGAACGCCGGCTTGCCCTTGGCGAAGTTGAGCGGCGCTGAGATGCCACCCAGCGTCTCGTCCTTGAGCGAGTAGAGACCCTTGAGAACATCGGCCGAGGTCGACGTGGGCGAGAGCTTCACCGCCTCGGCAGCCGCCTGGAAGAGCTTGGCGCCGGCCCAGGACTGGAGAACGAGGATGTTGAACTGCTTGTCGCCGGTCAATCCCGGGTGGTAGGCCTCGACCGCGTCGCGGAACTCCTTGATCCCGGGGACGTTCTCGTCGGTGTAGGCGGCATTGGCTCCGGTGAGGATGGCCCCGTCGAAGTCCGGGCTGGCGATGGCAGCGGCGTCGATCGCGTTGAGCTGGCCGACCTCGGTCGGCTCGTACCCGGCCTTGGCGCAGTCGGCGGCAACGCGAACGGTCACCGAGGCGTTGTGGGCGAGGAAGAGCGCATCGGCACCCGAGTCCTTCATCGACAGGCACGAAGCCGTGTAGTTCGGCTGGGTGGCGGAGATGCTCCCGGACTCCCAGCCGGTGCCGATCATCTGGCTGAAGGCCTTGCCGAGCCCGTCGACGTCAGCACAGACGGGGGACTCTGCGCAGTACAGGACTCCGATCGACGTGGCACCCGCAGCCTTGGCCTCCTTCATCATCCCGTACGTCGCCACGACCGAGGACGTGCCCGAGGGGAAGAAGTCGGGACTGACCAGGAAGGTCTTCTCCGGTGCGAGGCCGCCGACAACGGGGATCTGCTTCTCCTCGACGTACTGCTGGAAGGCCTGGTCCGCGACGCTGGTCTCGCCGACGATTGCGACCACCTTCTCCTGCTCCACCAGCTCCTTGGCGGACTGGAGAGCCTTCGCCGGATCGCCGGCATCGTCCTTGATCACGAGCTTGACCGGATGCCCGTTGAGGCCACCGGCATCGTTGATCATCTTGACCCAGGCGGAAATGCCCTCGCTGGACTTGCCCAGCGCGGCAGCCTGCACGCCCGAGCAGCTGCAGATCGTCCCGATGACGATCGGGTCTCCAGCCAGGGTGGTCTGTGCCGACGGGCTGGCTGCCGAGTCATCACCACAGGCAGTCAGCCCCAGAGCCGATACCGCCAGACAGGCGGCCACTGCGGTCCACTTCTTGATGCTCATGTCTCTCCTTCTGCGGGGGCCGAGAGACCCGCAACTCCCTCCTAGCTGGCGACGTGCCGCCGCCAGACCCAACTTTTTGAAGTTGGGTGTCGCTAAAATAGGCGCGGCGACGGAACGCTGTCAATGACTAGCGGGATCGCAGGTCTCACAAACGCCTCGCCATGCTCAAACTTTTTGCAAACGATTCGCTCAAAATCATTGCTGTCAGCAGTCGCTGACGGTACCTTCGCCGTGAGGTCGCCACATCACGAGCGGAGCCATGCATGTCGAACAATCTTCTCCAGACGCCACCAGTCGACGAGACGGTCACTCCCCGGCGCAACCTGCCGGTGAACATCTGGGCGTTCTTCGGCGCCCTGATCGTGGCCTTCGAGGTCTTCGTCCTGATCCGCTGGGTGTCCGGGCCGTTCTTCGAGCGCGTGCCCACGGGGCCTTCCGACCCGCCCGCACTGATGAAGGGCATCCTGCTCGCGTGGCAGATCGGGTCGATTCCGACCACCCTCGCCCTGACTTACTGGTTCGTCATCCGTCCGTGGCGCCGCGATCGACGACTCGGCATCGACGGCATCCTGACCATCGCGTTCCTGACCATGTGGTGGCAGGACCCGATCTCGTCGTACGGCGGGCATTGGTTCACGTACAACACCTGGATGTTCAACCGGGGCTCGTGGGTCAACAGCATCCCCGGCTGGAACTCGTACGGCGAGCCCGGCGCGATGCTCAGTGAGCCGCTGCTGTTCACGCCCTTCGCGTACTGCTACATCTTCGTCCCGGTCATGCTGTTCGGGTCCTGGTTCATGCGGAAGCTGCGGTCCCGCTGGCCGTCCATGAGCGCGCTCAGCCTGATCCTGTGGACCTACCTGCTGATGATGAGCTTCGACTTCGTGCTCGAGGGCCTCGCCTGGTTGCCGATGGGCATCTTCGCCTACCAGGGCGGCCACTGGGGAATCTTCCCCAGCCACTACTTCAAGTTCCCGATCCACGAGGCGCTCACCATCGGCGGCACGTTCACCATCGGCGCCGCGCTTCGCTTCTTCGTCGACGACAAGGGGCACGGATTCTTCGAGCGAGGTGCGGAGGAGGTGCGCGGCGGCGCGGTGAAGAAGACAGCCGTCCGCGCATTCGCGGCGATCGCCGTTGTGCAGCTGGGCTTCTTCCTGACCTACAACGTGCCGAACTTCTGGGTGGGCATGCACTCGACGGACTGGAACCAGGACATCCAGAAGCGCTCCTACTTCACCAGTGGCATCTGCGGTGCCGACACTGACCGCGCCTGCCCCGGCCCGGCCGTTCCGCTGTCGCGCAACGACAACAGCAACCCGGAGGGTGGGGGCTCCTCCTACGTCACGCCAGGCGGCGGCATCGCCGTCCCGCCCGACACGCACGTGCCTGACTCCATCCCCTTCGACACACCTGACAACAAGTAGGCGCCGTGCGCGGGCTCGAGCTGCTGGCGGGCGCGGTGGCCGGCCGCAGCGTCCCCTTCGAGCGCTCGCGGCACGGCGTGCACACCGACGGGTCCTCGATCTTCCTGGGCGACGACCTCGCGCCCGACTCCGAGGACACCTGGCGGGCAGTCGTGGCGCAGTCTGTCCTGCTCGCGGGCGGATCCCTTGAACGCCACCCCATGCGGCGGTTGTCTCGCTCGGGACCGGCGGCGTCGCGTCACTACCTGGGGCTCGAGGTCGTCCGCTCGAGCGCCCAGGTCGACCACCTCCTGCCGCGGCGCTTCCGGGCCGCCCTCGCCGGATACGCCGCAGAGGTCGGGCTCACGTCGTCGAGCGAGGATTCGCTGGCCCGGGCGCTGGGCCGCTCTCCCCTGCCCGACCCTCCTTCCTGGCTCGGCCGCCTCGACCCCCCCGCCGTGCTAGGCGCGGCCGGCCCGACGGGAGCGGGTCAGCTGTCCGACCGCGATCTCGCCGTGGCGGTGCGGAAGGCGATGGAGCACAGCGCCGACGACGAACAGGACGAAGACGCGGCCACCGACGGTGGGCGGAGCCGGCTGATGGAGGCGCTCTCCTCCCCCATCACGAACCCGCTGGGCTCTGCACTCCAACGCATGCTCGGGATGCGCCGCTCCGCGGGTCACGGAGCCGGAGGCGTCGAACTCGGGGTCCTCGAACGGCGGTCCGGCGATCGGATCGGCGGCGCAGAGCTGCAGGTCACCCCCTCGTCGCTCGTCAGCGTTGGCGGGCAACTGGTTCGTGGCGCGGCGTACCCGGAGTGGGACTGCCACCAGTCCCGCTATCGCGAGGAGTGGTGCCTGGTCGGTGAGTTCGACCCGTTGCGGGTCGGCGGACTGCCCGCGCCCGCGGCGGCGCCGGACCCTGCCCTCCGGCGTGAGCTCGCGCGACTCGGCCTGACCTGGCGACCCCACGACGGCGAGGCCCTGGGCGACGAGCTGGACCTGACCGCCCTGGTCGACCATCGGGTCGCCTTGGCGGCGGGTAAAGCGAGCGAGCCGCGCGTCTACCGGGCCGAGCGCCGGACCGCCCAGGAGCTCGGCGTCCTCGTGCTCCTGGACGCGACCGGCTCCACCGCCGAGCAGTCGGCCGGCCGGTCGATGTTCGAGGAGCAACGAGAGCTCGCGCTCGGGCTGACCACCACCCTTGACCAGTTGGGGGTTCGGGTCGCGACGTACGCGTTCTACTCGCGTGGCCGCAGGAACGTCCGATTCCTGAGGTGCAAGTCCTTCGAGGAGCGCTGGGGAAGCCTCGCCCAGAGTCGTCTGCTCGGCATCGCGCCGTCGGGGTTCACCAGACTCGGCTGCGCGATCCGGCATGCCACACACCTGGTCGGGACCCAGGCCGGCACGCGGCAGCGGCTCATGATCATGATCGGCGACGGCATCGCGTACGACGACGGCTACGAAGGGCGGTACGCCATCGCGGACAGCCGTCGCGCCATCGAAGAGGCAACTGCGCGCGCCATCGGCTGTGTCGCCCTGTCGACACGACTCACGGACGATGCAACCTCGGTGTGGCCACAGCAGCTTCACCAAGTAGCCGCGACCACCCGTGAACTTGCGCCTGTTGCCCGTGACCTGCTGGGCACCGCCCTGCTGCGAGCGAGCCGCCCTTCGACGGTCCGACCATGAGGAGACCTTGATGTCCGCCCAACCCTCTCTTGCCCCCTCGCTGGGGCCGGAGCCTTCCGACGCCCCGTTCTACCTGCCCATCGGCAACGAGGTGGAGATGTTCGAGGCCGCGTGGCGACGCGGCCTGCCGTTGATGCTGAAGGGCCCGACCGGCTGCGGCAAGACCAGGCTCGTCGAGCACATGGCGCACCGTCTCGGGGTCGGGCTGCACAGCGTCTCCTGTCACGAGGACATGACGGCCTCAGACCTCCTCGGCCGATTTCTCCTCGTCGGCGGAGACACGTCCTGGGTCGACGGTCCGCTCACCCGCGCTGTTCGCAAGGGCGGGATCTGCTATCTCGACGAGATTGTCGAGGCCCGTCCTGACGCCATCGTCGCGATCCACTCGGTCGCCGACCACCGCCGAGAGCTGAGCCTCGAGCGACTCGGAGGCACCACGATCAAGGCGACCCCCGGCTTCCTGCTGGTGGTGTCGTACAACCCCGGCTACCAGAGCGTGCTGAAGGACATGAAGCCGTCGACGCGCCAGCGCATGATCTCGATCGACCTCGACTTCCCACCAGCCGATCGGGAACGGCAGATCCTCGAGCGCGAGACCGGGGTGACCGGCGAGATCGCTGACGACCTGGTCCGCCTCGCCCAGGCAGTACGCCGAGTCCAGCACGCGGGCCTGCGCGAAGCCGCATCGACGCGGACGCTCGTAGCGGCCGCTGCCCTCATCGAAGAAGGACTTGGCTTCGTGGCAGCGGCGACCGCGGCCATTGCCGGGCCACTGTCCGACGACCCCGAGATCCGTGCGGCCCTGGTGAGCATGATCCAGACCTACGCCAGTGACGCAAACTAGTCTCGACCCCGTGAGCGAAGGATTGCAGCAGACGGACGGACGACGGCTGGTCCGCGCCAAGAACCGCGAGCGTCTGTTGCAGGCGGCCAGCGAGCTGTTCTCCCAACGCGGGTACCGCGGCACCACGACGCGAGACGTCGCCGATGCAGCCGGGATCACCGAGCGCACCCTGTTCCGCCACGTGCCGTCAAAGGCGGCGCTGTTCCGCGAGGCAGTGATCGCCCCGGTCGAGGCATTCGTCACCAGCTTCAGTCAGGCCTGGGCGGACCGGCCGCAAGGCGCCCGCGACACCGAGGTCGAGGTCAGGGAATTCTTCGCGAACCTGTTGGCAGTGATCGAGGGCGAACGGCACTTGCTGCTGGCCCTGATGGCCGCCCTCGCCTATGAGTCAGAGGATGACGACTTTCCCGAGCTCCAACACACCCTGTCCCCGATGCTGAGCACACTCGACCGCATCTTCGCGGTGGAGGCGGAGCTGCGGGGCTGGACGCTCGACCCGGTGGTCGGAGTCCGGATGATCGTCGGCATGGCGCTCGCCGTCACGGTGCACGCCGACTGGCTCTTCGCGGACCAGAAGACTCCTCGGCGCGAGGCGCTCGTCGAGCAACTCACCCAGCTCACCACCTGGGGGCTGGCCGGCGCGACGGTCACGCGCGCACATGCTCGCGGAGCGCCGCCATCGACGCGTCGAGCAACTGGGTGAGCGTTACGTCAGACCTCTCCAGCCACTGCTGGTACGCCGTGAGGGCAAGCGCCAGCGACACGTGCGCGACGAGCTGCGGCACCAGGTCGTCGGGCCTGATGCCCTGCCTCCGCGCGACGTAGTCGGCGATCACGCCGCGCCATTCGGCGTACCTCGGCACCGAGTGGGCCTGGAGCGCGGGCGTCTGGAGGATCAGCCGCATCCGAGCATTTGCTTCCCCGACGACCGCGCGGGCGCTGAGCCGAGCAGCTCGTCGGACCCAGAAGTCAGTCGCGCTCGGCCTCGTGCTGCGCAAACCACGACGCCACTGCCGTGCGCGACGAGAAACCAAGCTTCTTGAGGATGTTCTCGACATGCGCTTCTGCGGTGCGGGTGCTCAGCACCAGACGATCCGCGATCTGCTGGTTCGTCAGACCCTCGGTCACCAGCCCGGCGACCTCCATCTCGCGCGCAGTCAGGGCCGACTTCTCCTTCTTCCGGGTCGGACGCGCACGAGCCGTGGGCTCGTCAAGCGCGTACGCGACAGCGGCGCCACCGGACATCGACTGGCCTTTCGTGCACGCGGCGTCGTACTGGTCCTGGGGGATCAGGCTCATGGCCACCTGCTCGTTGGCGCTGTGCAGGACGGAGAAGTAGGGCAGGACGTCGAGGGACACGCCGATGTTCTTCCAACGACGTTCCGCAGCGCCGAGCAGGACGCCGGCACGCTCGGCGTGCTTCTCCGCGACGGCGATCCAGGCCAGGAACTCCAGGGCGAGCGCGGTGCCGAGCTCGTCGTCGAGCATCCGCTTCATCGAGATGCTGTCCCTGGCCAACCGTGAGGCGCGCTCGGGGTCATCTTCGACCAGGGCCAGCAGGCCAAGCATCGCCAGGGCGAAAGACCGCATGTAGATCTCGCCCACCTGCTCGGAGAGGGCGACGCACCGCCGGAGGGTGACGGCAGCCTGCTCCAGGGAACCTGTGAACCCGAGGAGCATGCCGACCACGACCAGTCCGAACGTCAACGTGGTGCGGTCGCCGAGACGCTCGAGGACGGCAAGGCTGCGCTCGATGGACTCCATTCCGGTCTCGTGGTCGTTCTGCCACGCGGCCAAGAGCCCTTCACCGAGCAGCAGCTGGGCCTGCACCATGTCCTCGTCGGACTCGCCAGCCAGCTGGCGCGCGAGCTCCACCTTGGCGGACGCCGCTTCGTGGTCGACCTGCACCAGCGCGAACCACGCGGCGACCCGCGCTGCGACGGCCCGGTCCACAACTTCGCCAGTTCCGTGGTCCAGAGCCAGGTCGAGCCAGCGCCGCGCTTCGCTCACCCGCCCGGTCGCGACCCAGAACCCCTCGAGGTCGCTGACCATTCGCAACGCGGCAGGCGCCTCGGCAGCGGACCCGACGCAGAACTGGAGCGCGACCCTGAGGTTGGCGTGCTCCTCACGAAGGATGCGCAGCCATTCGACCTGCCCGGGACCGAACCAGTCAGCGGCACATGAGGTGATGAGCTCTGCGAAGAAGTCGCGATGCCGGCGGCGTACGGCGTCCTGCTCGGCCGCCGAGAGGCGAGCCTCCCCGAACAGCCTCAGGGTCTCCAGCATCCGGTAACGCACGTGGACCCCGTTGTCCTCGCGGACCACCACCGACCTGTCGACCAGCGACGCCACCAGGTCCATGACGTCCATGGGGTGCAGCTCATCTCTGAAACCAACCGCCTCGGCGGCGTCCAGGCTGAAGCCGCCGCGGAAGACCGAGAGCTTGGCCCACAGGTCCCGCTCCTGCTCCGAGCAGAGGTCATAGGTCCAGAGCACCGACGCCTCCAGCGAGCGCTGCCGATCGGGTACGCGACCTCCGAACCCTCGACTCAGCAGCCGGTAGCGATCATCGAGGCGATCCACCATCGCCTGCGGAGAGAGCACGCGGATCCGTGCCGCCGCGAGCTCCAGGGCAAGGGGGATGCCGTCGAGAGCCCGACACAAGGTGATGACCGATTCGGCGTTCGAGGCGGTCAGCTCGAACCCGGGCTGCAGGGCCGCTGCCCGGTCGACGAAGAGCGTGATCGACTCATAGTGGGGCAGGCTCTCGATGGAATGGCTCACCGACGCGTCGGGGAGCGACAGCGGCGGAACCTGGAAGATGCGCTCGCTCGAGAGACCCAGAGCTCGCTGGCTCGTCGCGATCACCCGGACGCCCGGGCACTCGCTGAGGAGCTCGTCGATCAGGTCCGCGCAAGCCTCGATCAGGTGCTCACAGTTGTCCAGCGTCAGCAGCAC
>Ga0070698_100007163_pt1 | contig 12081 bp, 16 predicted proteins | sample KBSK1502metaG_FD_65477 | JGI IMG/M metagenome (GOLD analysis project Ga0070698, IMG submission 65477) | Corn, switchgrass and miscanthus rhizosphere microbial communities from Kellogg Biological Station, Michigan, USA - KBS K1-50-2 metaG | ecosystem: Host-associated > Plants > Roots >...
CGCTTGCCCAGATGGGGATGATCGAAGGCGGCGTGCGCCTGCCCATGACTCCGCTGGCCGAGCAATTCCATGAAACGGTGCGCGAGGCGCTTGCCGAGAGCGGAATCACGCTGCCGCTTCGGGTCGTGGAGAAACGCGCTTGAGGCGGCTTGCCGTTGCGGCTTCGGTTGCGATCGCGCTCGTTGCGGGCGGATGCAAGACGGCGACCGACCTGCTCGAAGGCAAGAAAGTCGACTACAAGTCGGCCGGATCGCTGCCGCCGCTCGAGATTCCGCCCGATCTTACGACCCCGTCGCGGGACAACCGCTATGCGGTTCCCGAAACGGGCAAATCCACGGCGACGCTGTCCGGCTATCAGGCGGACCGTTCGCAGCAGGCGAAGCCTGGGAGCACCGCGCTGCTGCCCAGCGTCGACAGGATGCGCGTCGAGCGCGCCGGTACCCAGCGCTGGCTGGTCGTGCAGGAGCCTCCGGAAAAGCTCTGGCCGCTGGTCAAGGATTTCTGGCAGGAAAACGGCTTCCTGATCCAGGTCGAGGTCGCGGAAGCCGGCGTGATGGAAACCGATTGGGCGGAGAACCGCGCCAAGATCCCGCAGGACATGATCCGTAACGTGCTCGGCAAGATCCTCGACCAGGTGTACTCGACGCCGGAGCGCGACAAATTCCGCACCCGCCTGGAGCGCGGCGGCGACGGTGGCAGCGAGATCTACCTCAGCCATCGCGGCATGATCGAAGTCTATGTCACCGAGGGCAAGGACAAGACCATGTGGCAGCCGCGCCCGGCAGATCCGGAGCTCGAAGCAGAGTTTCTGCGCCGCCTCATGGTGCGCCTGGGGGCTCGCGACGAAAAGGCGAAGCAGCAGGTCGCCGTCGCTGCGCAACCTGCGCGCGCTTCGATCAATAAATCCGGCGACGGCCGCGAGTTGTTGGAGGTGCAGGAGCCGTTCGACCGCGCGTGGCGCCGCGTCGGACTCGCTTTGGATCGCGTCGGGTTCACGGTCGAGGACCGCGACCGGCAGAAGGGCCTGTACTACGTGCGCTATGCCGATCCCGAGGCGGACAAGAAGAAGGAAAGCCCGGGGTTGCTCGACCGGCTGGCGTTCTGGCGCTCCGACGACGCCAAGGTGAAGGCGGAGCAATACCGGGTGCAGGTCCGCAGTGCCTCGAGCAACAGCGAGATCGTGGTCCTCAACAAGGATGGCGGCGCGGAGCAATCGTCGACGGCGCATCGCATCCTGACCCTGCTGCACGAACAACTGAAATAGGGACGCGGCATTCGCTTCGCCTGCGCAGGCAGCGGCTCGAAGGGGAACTGCGCAGTCGCCGAGTCGGCGGGCACGCGGTTGCTGATCGACTGCGGGCTCGCGCCGGCCGAGCTGGAGCGCAGGCTGGGCCAGCTCGGCGTCGAGCCGGCTTCGTTGCGGGGAATCCTGATCACGCACGAGCATGATGACCACGCCGGTCACGCGTTCGCGTTCGCAGCCGCCCATGGAATCACGCTCTTCATGACGTACGGCACACGCGCCGCGCTCGAGGAGACGGGAAAGTCGAATCGCAGCGCGCACGTGCGCGTGATCCGCGGCGGATCGGAGTTTGCGGTGGACGGATTGAGCGTGCGGCCGTTCACCGTACCGCACGACGCACGCGAACCGGTGCAGTTCGTCGTGTCAGATGGCGCGCATCGCCTCGGGGTGCTGACCGACCTCGGCGCCTCGACCGCTCACGTCGAGAGCGTGCTTTCGGGGATCGACGCGCTGGTGCTCGAATGCAACCACGATCTCGACCTGCTCTGGGCGGGCGACTATCCGAAGTGGCTGAAGAAGCGGATCACGAGTCCGTTCGGTCACCTCGACAACAATGCGTCGCAGCGCCTTCTCGCCGCGCTCGATCGCTCGCGCCTGCAGCACGTGATCGCGGCGCACTTGTCGCAGCAGAACAACCGCCCGGCGCTGGCGCGCAGCGCGCTCGCGCACGCGCTCGGCTGCGAGCACGAGTGGGTCGGCATCGCGACGCAGGAGGAAGGCTTCGGCTGGCGCGACCTGCGCTAGCGGAAGCGGAAATGAAAACGGCGGCGTCCTTGCGGAACGCCGCCGTTGCGAAGCGGAGCAGCGATTACTTCTTAGCCTCGCTCTTTTCGGGGGGCGCAAAATTCGGGGACGGCGCAGGAGCCGGAGCGGGCGCCGGAGCCGGTTTGGCCACCGCCGGCGGGGTTGGTTTGGGCTTGGGATTCTCCTTGCCGCAAGCGGCAAGAGCCACGGCAGCGATCGCAGCCAAAAGCAGTGACTTGTTCATTTTCATCTGAGACTACTTCTTCGCCTCGTCCTTCTTCTCGGGGGCCGGAGCCGGAGTCGCGGGCGCCGGAGCCGGCTTGGCCGCCGCAGGCGGGGTTGGCTTGGGCTTGGAGCTTTCCTGGCCGCATGCGGCCAGAGCCACGGCAGCGACCGCAGCCAAAAGCAGTGACTTGTTCATTTTCATCTCCCCTGATCGCGTAGTTGTGTGGTCCGTCCGCTTGCGCGGTGGAAAAGGGAGTATAGCAGCAGCCGAACTACAGGCCGAGCGTCGTCGGCGAGACCGCCGGGTACGACGCGGCCCAGATCTCGAAGAACCGGGCGCGCATCGAGAGCGCCTCGGACTCGTCGCCGATTCCGATCGCTCCGCGCCAGAACCGCGCTACTGGGCGCCGCACGTAGTGATTCGCGTCGAGCACCAGGAATGCGTCCTGGACCTCGCGAATCTCCTCATCGGTCTGCTGCACCTGGATCGCATGGGCATAGCGGGCGAGCAGGTCCCGCATGCGAGGGCAATACTTGCTGAGGTAGTCGGTGTCGTGGATCGCGATGTAGATGCGGCGAGTCCGGCTGGCGATCAGGAACCGCTGCAGGCGCGCGATGCGCTCGGGCATGTTGAGGCGCAGCCCCGAAAGGTCGGGATCGAAGATGCGCAGCTCGCGGCCCGGTTGCCCGAGCAGGCGGTCGACGGCCTGCTGGAAGGTCTCTTCATCCTCGAACCGCTCGTACTGCGGCGGCGTTGCCGCGGGCTCGTCGTTTGCCGGGCTCATGATGCGTGCTCCAAGTCGAGGTAGCCGTCCTCGTACCAGCCGTAGAGTAGATCGCCCAGGCCGCGCCGGGCAAGCGTCGCCCCGGGCAGCTGCCGGCGATCTGCGAGTTGCGCGAGCGCAGCTCGTTGCGCCTTGCGCGGAATGATCTCCTCGCCGTTCAGATAGAACCGCTCGCCGCAGTACAGCAATTGGGACTTCGGATCGAGGCGCACCGTGCTGCGCGGCAGGTCGGCAGCGAAACGGGCCCGCGAGCGCGGTGGGCGCGGCCGCCGGAAGACCACGTGTGGCTTGGGCGTGGTCAGGAAGCACCCCAGGCACGCTTGCACATCCTTGTGCGACCAGCGGATGGCGCGCATCGTGCTTTCTGCGAAGCGCAACATCCGGGAGTCGATGCGCGCAGGCCGGCGCGTGGTCCGCAGGCCTGGATCGCGATATTGCTCGTCGGCGAATCCGCGCTCCTGCAGGTAGTCGAGGAACGCGACGGCGAGCTCTGCCCGGCGCGGGGCGCGAAAACCGATCGAATAGGTCCACGACTGCTCGAGTGCGACACCTTCGTGGCCCCATCCAGGCGGGAGATACAGCAAGTCACCCGGTTCGAGCAGATACTCCTCCTGCGGCGCGAAGTCGGCGATCAGGCGCAGCGGCACATCCGGCACGTCTGCAAAGCGCCGCGTGCGCTCCAGACGCCATACGCGCCGGCCAGGCCCTTGCACGAGGAAGACGTCATAGCCGTCGTAGTGAGCACCTACGCCGCCACCAGCGGTCGAGTAGCTCACCATCACATCGTCGAGACGCGCCTGGGGCAGAAACGCAAACCGGCGCAGCAGTTGTTCGACGGGTGCGCAGTGCAGGTTGACGCCCTGCACCAGCAACGTCCAGCCGCGCGCGGGCGGTCGCGCCAGCTTTGTGCGTGCAAGCGGGCCATGGTCCACGCTCCAGCGCCGGCCGCGGCGCGAAACAAGGCGCGATTCGACATCCGCGCGCTGCGCGAGCGCGAACAACCCGCGCTTTCCCGGCCACGCGCGCACGCCCGGGATCGCATTGCGAACGAGCAGCGGCTTTCTCTGCCAGTGCAGCCGCAGGAATTCACTTGCGGCCATGCCGCCGGGCAGATGCTCCCGCATCGCGGAATTATATCGACGCGAAGTTTGTAGTTTCGATGCGACAAGGTCTTGTCAAGCTGCGTACAACGTGCATTAGAATGGCTCGCAACTCTTTGCCATGCTCCAACCGGGACAGCCAGCGCCTGAGTTCTCGCTGCACGACGCCGACATGCAGCCGGTGGAGCTGTCGGCGTTCCGCGGCAAGAAATTGGTGGTGCTGTATTTCTACCCGCGCGACGGCACGCCGGGCTGCACGCTCGAGGCGACCGATTTCTCCGATCATGACGAGCAGTTCGGCCGCTGCGACTGCGTGATCGTCGGCGTTTCGCGCGACGATTGCCTCACGCATGCCGAGTTCCGCGACAAGAACGGCCTGTCGATCCTGCTGCTGGCCGACCCCGAAGGCGACGTGTGCCGCCTGTATCACGTGCTGCAGGAAAAAGAGCACGACGGCGTTCGCCGGCAGTGCCTCGTGCGCTCGACGTTCGTGATCGACAAGAAGGGCGTCATCCGGCACGCCGAATACGGGGTCAATCCCAAGCACCACGCTGCGGAGATCTTCGACGTGGTGCGCAAGCTGAAGAACGGGCAGCGCGAAAAGCGCCGCGCGGCCACGTCAGCCTAAGCTCACGCCGAGCAGCCTTCCAAGAAGGTAGGTGAGCGCGCCTGCGCAGGCGCCGATCGCCAGCATGCGCGCGCCTCCGGCCAGCGCGCCGCGTCCGGTGAACAGGCTGATCGCTGCGCCGACGGCAAAGAGCGCCGCCGCGGCGAGCGCGATCGATCCAAGCAGCGCATTCGGTGCGCGGAAAAAAAGGAAGGGCGCGAGCGGCACGGCGGCGCCGAACGCGAACGAGAAGAACGACGAGAGCGCCGCCGCCCACGGCGAGCCCAGGTCGCGCGGATCGAGGCCGAGCTCCTCGCGCGCCAGGGTTTCGAGCGCGCGTGCCGGGTCCCTGACGATCGCGCTCGAGTAGCGCTTCGCCTCTTCTTCGTCCATGCCGCGCGCGACGAGAATCATCGCGAGCTCTTCGGCCTCTTCCTCGGGATATTCCGCGAGCTCCGCGCGCTCGAGCGCGATCTGATACTCGTACATTTCGCGCTGCGAGCGCACCGAGACATACTCTCCGGCGCCCATCGAGAATGCGCCGGCGAGCAATCCGGCGATGCCGCTGAGCATCACGATCGACGCGTCCGGGCCTGCGCCGGCGACACCGAGAATCAGGCTCGTGTTCGATACCAGCCCGTCGTTCACGCCGAACACCGCCGCTCGCAGGCTGCCTCCGGACGACACTGCGTCGGGACGATCGTCGCGGTTCTTGTGATGCTCGCCGACGTCGTCGTGCTTCGAAGGCAAGCGCATTCCTTCGCCACGATAGACCGACATGCCGCGCACTTTCATCGCGGTGAGCACGTGCGTCAGCCGCTGCGGCCCGAACACGCCGATCAGCCAGCCGACGAGCTGCGCGCGGATCGCAGGATGGAAAGGCGGCGGCTCGATCTGCAGCGCGCGCATGCGCTTTACCCAATGCTCGGCTTGTGCCTCCGCGTCCCGCGTAAGGCCTTCGAACAGACGCTTGCGCCGCGGTTCGTTTTCGCGCGCCGCGATCAGGCGATAGAGATAGGCGGAGGTGAGCTCGCCCTGGCGCGATTCGTCGGCGTCCATGAGCGGCAGAGTATCATTGCCGCGTGATCCTTCGCTGCGCTGCGCTCGCGTTCCTCCTTGCGGCGACTCCCGCCGCGGCGATGACTCCGGAGGGCAGGGAATTCGCCGACATCCTCAAGCAGCTCGAGCCCGTGCATTGCGAGAAGCGCAAGCTGCGGCGCGCGATCGCGATGGCGCAGATCGAGGATCGCAAGGACGACTTGAAGGCGCTGCGCGCGCGCTTCGCAAAGCTCGACTCGGAGCCGAAGACGGCAAGGCTCGAGAAGCGGCTCGCCCAGCTCGAGCCGCGCCTCAATTCAGGCAAAGGCGTGCCGCGCGACCCCGAGGACCTGGAAGTGATCAGCAAGCAGCGGCGCGACTCGTTCTATCAGTGCGAGTAGCAGGCTTGATCGTCGGGCGCCTTCCGCTAGCCGGTTTTGTTGCGGCATAACGTTCGCGCCGATGGAGCGCATGGCTAGGCGGCATGGTCATAATGGCTGGCTTCAGGGTAGGCAGGGCGTCACTATCGGCCGCACCTCCCAATCGCATGACCAGTTCGGGACGTATTGCTTGTGAATTTGCAGCATCCGCGACGCAACGGCGATTGCCTTGTCGAGCGACTGCGCCTCGACAATGGCGAAACCCTGGAGCGGGAGTTGCGCGTCACCGCGCTCCACACCGCCCGACGAGAGCGAGAGCCGCGCACCGTCAGGATGCGGCGCCAGACCGCCGGTCACCACGAAGGTGCCGCGGCGTGTCTCGTCTTCGATGAATGCAGTCATTTCGGCCTGAAGCTTTTCGGGCGGCGCGCCAGCAAACCGCGTCAGGGTGACGGTAATGAGAAACTGTGTAGGTTTCGTTTTCATCGTCCTTCTCCGTCTTGTCCACCTGTGCCGTCTAACGTTCGCGTTTTGCCGCGCCGCATGCGCAGCGCAGCAAGCTGTAGGCGTCGGACAACAACGCGCTGTTAGGCAGCATCATTGCCAAGCCCCGAGCTGCCCGCCCTTCGAAGGGCGCCGAGTGAGACGGCATAGGTGCCCTTGCCCTGCGTTAGCGTTCGCAGAGAGGTGGAATACCCAAAAGTCTCGGACACTGGTAGATCTACGACGATCTTGCTTAATTCGGCTGAATGGTTCACCGACACGATGACTCCGCGGCGCATGCTTAAGTCGGCAAGGACGGACGCAACACTTTGCGCCGGTATCTGCAGAGTCGCGATGTAGCAAGGCTCCAAGAACTCAGGGTGCATGACATACGCAACCTGCGGCTTTCCTTGTCGCGCAGACGGAAACAGCTTTCTCAGTTCGTGAAATGCAAGCTCCAGGTCAAGCTCGGTAACGGCCTCGAGTCGCAGTCCCTCGGCCGTGGGCTCCAGATGCGCGTGCTCGGACGGCAAACGAAGCACCTTCGCTACCTCCTCGGCGAATGCTCTTTGAGAGGGCGCCGACGGCTGAGTAATCAGGCTGCTCAAAGGGTAGTCCATGTCCCGATGCTGCCTAACGTTCGGCTTCAGGCGCGCGCCGCTTGCGGCGCGTCGCTCTGCGAGCCGTGGTTCGGTGGCGCATGCTCCGATAGCGATGTCATTCAACGATGCGGTCTGCCCGCAATAGCACCGACGGCGAGATCTTCAGGCCGAGCATCTTGGCAGTCTTGAGATTGACGACCAGCTCGAATCCGGTCGGCTGTTCGACCGGAAGATCGCCAGGTTTCGTCCCCTTTAGAATATGATCCACGTGCGCCGCGGTGCGCCGGTAGACCTCCGCGGCGTTCGTCGTGTAGGAAATGAACCCGCCGGCCACGACGTCGCCGGCGTTGCCGACCATGACGGGAAGATTGTGCTGGGCCGCAAGCTTGATGGTCATCGCTTGAAACAACTGATGCTGTCCGAGCAGCCACATGGCGGAATGTGCTTTCCAAGCCAAAATCTGCGTGAAGGTCTCGGGCAGTTCCTGGAGTTCGCGTACGGGAAATAGCCGAACTTCGACGGCGAGCGCAGCTGCCGAAGATTGCACGTCGCGCACCTGTGGCGCCGTAATGGGGTCCCGCGGATTGAAAAGCACGGCGATCCGCCTTGCCAAGGGCATCGCTTCTTTCAGAATCGCCATGCGCTTAGGGGCTATTCCGGCAACCATGTTCGAGACACCTGTCACGTTGCCGCCGGGCCGAGCTAGATTGGTGACAAAGCCGCTGCTTACCGCATCGCCCACCTGAGTGATGACAATGGGAATCTGACGCGTCGCATCGATCGCCGCGCGCGCCCCAGGCGTATTGAAGGCGACTATCACGCTGACACGGGCGTCGACGAGTTCGCGCGCAAGGGACGGAAGTCGATCCAGTTTTCCCCCGGCCTCCTTCGTAAGAAAGCGCAGATTGTCACCCTCCCGGTATCCGAATTTTCGCAACGTCTCCACGAAGACTGGATACTCATACAAGGCCTGCAGACGACCCGGCACAAGTAATCCAATCGATCTGACCGGCTGATTGGTCTGCTGAGCGGCCAACTGAAGCGACATAGCGAGCATCGCAACCGCGACGAGTACCGAAACAGAGCGAGTCATCAGTCGTGCCACCGAACGTCCGCAGCCACCGGCGCGCGCCCGGCGGAGTGTCCAAATGGCGGCGCTCGCGCGCGCGTCCGGGTAGATGCGGCGGTTAGCCGTCATTTCGAAAACTTGACCCAGATCAGGCCGACGAAGCAGAGGATCGCGAGCGAGCCCATGATGACTGCGTCCCATTCTATGGGGATCCTGATCTCAGGAGTCAGCAGCGGTTGCAACAGTGGTATTCCAACGGATTTGAATATCACGATGAAGCACAAGGACGCTCCTAAGATGCGCGCCCACTCGTGACGCCTCCACAGGCCGAAGACAACGATAAGCGCGAACATCATGAGCCCTACGTCCATGGCTTGCGCAAGCACCCGCGACTCGCTCATCAATTCCCAGAATGGATCGGTTGCGAGCCAGTGAAGCTTCGTCGCGGTACCCACGAGCAGCAGCCCTATCATGAGATAGGAGAGCCAAACTATCGCGCGCTCGGCAGTCAACTGGCGGCTAACGTCCGCAGCCACCGGCGCGCGCCCGGCGGCACGTCCAAATGGCAACGCTTGCGCGCGCGTCCGTGTGGGCTGCGCGGTTAGAAGGCAGTTTCAGCTCGGCACTCATATAGGAGCTCGCACGGCACAGCCTCCCCAAGCACCTGCCTCATGATGCGTTTGTGCTCAAGGTCGATCGGCAGCGTTGATTGAGCGTACGCCGCCGCCGCTCGTTCATGGTCCGACGCTTCTACAGCGTAGACCAAGACTGGTCCGTCGGCGAGGTTCAACAAAAAGGCCTGTTCATGGCGCACCCCTTCCTGTTGGAAGGTGGCACGGACTTCGGCATGCCTCGAATTGAGCTGCGTCATCCATGCTCTGAGGTAGTGCTCTTCGCCCGGCTTTACTTTTCGGATCGCCAACTTGATCACTAGAGCCTCCGCTTTCGGAGTCTATGAACTGCCTTCTAACGTATAGTGAACTTCCGAAATGACGCCTATTCTGGCACTACTCTAATCATTCCTTCGAAATCAATTGACTGCACGCAGACAAGCAGGCTATCGCGTTTGCAGAGCGCCGAAATATCGAAATAGGCCGCTTGCGTAGCCTCGTGTTAAACGTCTGTTTTCCTCGGCTCCGCTTCAGGAATCAAGAGCTGTCGCTCGTGCGAGTCGGATACTCCAGCTTCGGATACCAGTCGCCCCCGCGTCCCTCGGGCGTGAAGTCGAGCACGTTCCAGAGCGGCCAGGCCATGTCGATGTGGCGGTCGTCCTGTCCTTTTTCCGCCTTCGCGAACAGGAGCTCGGTGTGAAAGAAATGACGGATCGCACCTCCACGACGCACGAACACGTTGAGCGACGGCATTTGGCTGCCGTCTGCTGTCTCGCCGTGGTAGACGCGGTTGTAGCTGTTGGCGGAAGAGGAGAGCAGCCGCAGGTTGCGCCAACCGCGCGCTCGGCCGAACTCGACGATGCGAGCGATCGGTGATTTGGCGACTACGGCCAGGTTGGCGCGTTGGCTGACGTGCGGTGCTGCGCCGTCGAGGCTGTCGAGGAACGCCGTGCACATCGGGCACGGCTTTTCCATCTTCGGCCCATACATGAAGCTGTAGAGAATGAGGCTGTCTTTTCCTCGCGCGAAGAGTTGTGACAGGCGAACCTTCTTAGCGTGGGCTTCTTCGAACTCGTAGTCCTCAGGGACTTTGCCGCCGGCGGGCAGCTTGCGCCGCAGCGCGGCGACCTGCTCGACCTGTTTTCGCAACTTCAGCTCGGCGTCGAGCAGCTTGTTGCGCGCAGCGCGATACGCGCGCGATTCGCCGGGGAATCGATGCGTGCTTGCGGCCATCGAGAACTCCTTCGCCGTTATCCGCCGTGCCAGCCGTTCCACACCCGGCGCGCAACTACGATCGTCTCGCTCGCCGTCAGTCCGACTGGGCCGATTCCGGCACGCACCTGCTCGTCCGCCGCAACGCCGTGCAGATGCGTCCCGAGCACGAGCGTGGCTTCGCCGGCATGGCCCTGACCGAGCAGCGAGCCGAGGATTCCGGAAAGCACGTCACCCATGCCGGCGGATGCCATTCCGGCGTTGCCCGACGTGTTGATGAACCAGTGTCCATCGCGTGCGAAGAGGATGCTTCCCGTGCCCTTCAGCACCACGTGGGCATGGAGCTCGCGCGAAAGCCGTTCAGCCGCGGCGTGGCGATCCTGCTGCACTTCGGACGTCTCCACGCCGAGCAGCCGCGCTGCTTCCGCAGGATGCGGCGTAGCCAGCGTGTCGGCCTTTCGCCGCGCGCAGGCATCCTTCAGATCCGCGTTCCCGGCGATCAGATTGAGCGCGTCGGCATCGATCACGCACGGAATGTCGCTTGCCAGCGCCGCGCCGACCAGCGTCTCGGCGCGTTCGCTTTGGCCGAGCCCAGGCCCGACGACGAGCGCGTCGAGCTCCATCCCGAGCGCCTCGTCCGGATGGCGCAGCATCAGTTCAGGCACCGTGAGATCGACGATCGGAGCTTCCGGCGCGAGCATGCCGACGTAGACGCGCCCCGAGCCGAGCATCAGCGCAGCGCGCCCGGCGAGCAGCGCCGCGCCCGCCATGCCCGAAGCCCCTCCGAGAATGCACACCGAGCCGGCCTGTCCCTTGTGAAAGTTGCGCAGCCGCGGCTTGAGCAGGTTGGCGAAAAGCTCCGGTCCCGCGATCCAAGCACCCTGCTCGACGACGCCGGCCGCGATGCCGAGATCGGCAACCGTGACCGCGCCGCAATGGTCCGGGCCGTCGAGCGTGAGCAGCCCCGGCTTCAGTGCGATGAACGTAATCGTGTGCGTCGCGCGCACCGCGTCGCCGAGCACGCGGCCGGTGTCGGATTCGAGCCCGCTGGGAATGTCGAGTGCGAGAACCGGGCAGCGCTGCGAATTGGCGAACTCGATGAGTTGCGCATATTCGGCCTGCGGCGCACGGGCGAGGCCGATGCCGAACAAGCCATCCACCACCAGCGCCCACTTCCGATCGTGCGGAACGGCGGAGAGCACTTCGCCACCCGCATCGAGCCACTTGCGATGAGCATGCTGGGCGTCGCGCGGCAGTGCCGCGGGATCCGCGGGCGACACCAGGCTGACGCGGAAATATTCCGATTTTAGGTGTGCCGCCACTTCGTACGCGTCGCCACCGTTGTTGCCCGGCCCTGCGAGCACCAGCACGTCCTTGCCGCGCTCGGAGACGAGCTGCGCGGCGAGGTCCGCGGCGGCCTGTCCTGCCCGCTCCATCAGCGAGGTCGCGCCCGCATTCGCGGCTGCGCTCTCTTCGATGCGCCGGATGTCGGCGCTGAGATAAATCGGCTGCGGCATGCTAGCGAAGGAGTGCATACCGGCCTCCTTTTTCCAGAGCGCGCTCATAAGCGGGCCGTGCGTGGATGCGCTCGAGAAACGCCATCAGCTTCGGCCGGGTCGAATCAAGGCCGCCGCGCGCTGCCGCGGCTTCGATCGGAAAGCTCATCTGCACATCTGCCGCCGTGAACTCGTGGCCCGCAAACCATTCGTTCTTCACCAGCTCCGCTTCCATGAAATCGAGGTTGCGGTCGATGTTGGGCTGAACGAACGTGCTCTTGGCGCGGTTCGCAATCGCGCGCGCGATCGGCCGCACGAAAAACGGCGCGGGCGCCTTCTCGATCCGGTCGAAGACGAGCTTCAGCAGCAGCGGCGGCATCGCCGTGCCTTCGGCGAAATGCAGCCAGTAGGTGTAGCGCAGCCGCT
>Ga0070698_100007164_pt1 | contig 12080 bp, 8 predicted proteins | sample KBSK1502metaG_FD_65477 | JGI IMG/M metagenome (GOLD analysis project Ga0070698, IMG submission 65477) | Corn, switchgrass and miscanthus rhizosphere microbial communities from Kellogg Biological Station, Michigan, USA - KBS K1-50-2 metaG | ecosystem: Host-associated > Plants > Roots >...
TCGCTCGCACGCTTCCTCCGAGCGCCCGGTCAAATGCAGATAGTTGACCGATTCGGCGTCGACTGGGAAAAAGCCCATCGTCGCACCATATTCGGGAGCCATGTTCCCAATGGTCGCTCGATCAAACAACGGCAGCGACGCGGCGCCTTCACCATAAAATTCTACGAACTTTCCTACTACCTTCCTGGCTCGAAGCAATTGCGTAACATGCAACGCCAGGTCCGTCGCAGTCACCCCTTCCCTCAATCGCCCGCTCATATGGACGCCAACAACTTCCGGGGTGAGAAAATAGACCGGTTGCCCCAGCATCCCCGCCTCTGCCTCAATGCCTCCAACCCCCCAGCCGACGATTCCAAGGCCGTTAATCATCGTCGTGTGCGAGTCAGTGCCAACCAGTGTCCGGATAGAAGATCTCGCCCCGGTCCGTTTTTGCGTTTAGCACCCCCTTGGCCAGATATTCGAGATTGACTTGATGCACAATGCCAATCCCCGGCGGCACAACGCCAAAGGTCTTAAAAGCTTGTTGTCCCCATTTAAGAAACTGATAACGCTCCCGGTTCCGCTTGAACTCCATGTCAAGATTCAAGCTCAACGCCTCCGGCGAGCCGGCAAAATCGACTTGTACCGAGTGGTCAACCACCAGATCGACGGGCACAAGCGGCTCGATGACCTTCGGATCGCGATTCACCTTCGCTACCGCCGCACGCATAGCCGCAAGATCTACAAGCAGCGGCACTCCGGTGAAATCCTGCAGGACAATCCGCGCCACGACGAACGGAATCTCCTCCTTAATCGGATCTTTGGCATTCAATTCGCCAGTCTTTGAATGTCGATCTCAGAAACCTTCTTTCCGTCACAGTTTCGAAGCACGGACTCGAGTACGATTCGGATACTGACGGGGAGCCTGGAGATTGTTCCCACACCCGCCTCCTCGAGCACTGGCAGTGAGTAGTAAAAGCCTTCTTTACCTTGACCTGCATCAAAGGAACGAAGCGTACTATTGGAAATCATATTTTCTTACCTAAGCTAATTTACCTAGTTCTGCCTTGATAGCCTCGAATTTTGGAAGGCCTTTCGAGCTGTTAGAGCTTGCGGCGTACCGAATGAGGCCACTTTTATTCAGAATGAAAGCCGATCGCTTCGCAACTGCGCTCATACCCAGGGTGCGCTCGGATTCAAAGCTCTCGAGATTCTCGCTCGGCGTTACTATTTTGAGGGCGTACGCGCCCTTAGAACTAAGGGCGAAATCAGGGGCGTCGGTTCCGATTGAAAGAGCCATAACTTGTATTCAATGTGCAGCCCCCTTTTCCAATAGCGAATTTTCAACTATAGAAAAGCGGCAATTGGGGGTCCATGCTGAATCGTGCCGGAAGGCCATACGAAGATAACCACCTCGCTCCGGGGAAGCCAACCTGACGCGCAAAAGGCACGGTACAGAGGTCGCCATGCGCTTTTCCCGGGCCGCGGGGTTCGGGAGTTTGGGGTTCTAGGTTCCGTGTGGGATGCAAAAAGCGTCTCGCATCTGTGGCAATCTGTCAATAGCTAGCAAGACCCTGCTATCGAATTGCTAATGCACAATCCGCGCTGCCATCGCATTGCCGGCAGACGTGTAATACCCATTTTCAAAAAATGTTTTTGCACGAAAACGAAAACCCGCTAATATGGAGAATTAGTGCAGCTAACATCTAAACAACTAATGGAGGCCGCCCAGATCGCGGAGCAAATTGAATCGCTTGAGCAGCGTTTAAACGAGCTTTTTCGATCCGGCGAAAGTCAGAAAAACCAGACAGGCAAAACGCCTGTACAACAAGCAAATTCTTCAACCCCTAGGGCTCCGCGCGTCCTTAAAGGCGAGCGCGGAACGTTAAGACCGGCGGTGGTGGAACTCCTCAAGAAAAGCAAAAACCCGCTAAGAGCAGCAGACATTTACGATGCGCTTCTTTCGCAGGGTTACCGCTTCACATTTGGACAACCAAAGAAGGTACTCGGTATACGATTATACAAGATGGCCGGAGTTCAGCCGCTAGGCGGAGGCCTTTTCAAGGCGAAATAGCACCCATCTCCCCAATTCAAACTGTCAGCCCGCTGTTCTGAGACGCCCGCTATACCACGGGTTCGCTGCTATCCTTTTTGATAGATTTTGCGGAATCCGGTGTGATATCTCCGAACGCAGCGCTGGTATTTGTCGTGGCTAGCCGCGCAGTATTGCGGCGTGGCGATTAAAATGGGCCGCCGGTAAGGCGGTCTGAAGCCGGACTGCCGGTAGAAGGAGCATCCGGCCCCACTTTTTATGCTGCCCGGGAGAGACCAAGAGTAGCAGGAGTATAAAAAGTGGGACGGGAAGCGACCGATGAGCAATGCAGTTGCCGGCCCGTTTTCATCGCAATCTTGCGGGCTGCGACACTCAGGCTAAGACGTTTTTCATATACGCCCGCAACAGTCGAAGCGTTTGCGTATGGATTTGGCAAATCCTGGATTCGGTGACCCCGAAGCAGGCCGCGATCTCGGCGATCTTCATATTTTCGTAGTAGTACATCGCCAGCACTCGCTTTTGTATGTCAGGCAGGTAAGTCATTCGCTCGGCGAGGAGCGCCAGAGCTTCTTTCCTTTCAAGGACGAGGAAAGGTGGCGGGCAGGAGTCGTCAGGCACTATTTCATGGAGCGATTGATTCTCCGAATCCAACTCAGCCTCATCAAAAGAGACAAATTTAAGTTCTCTGACCTCGTCCTGCAGTTCGGCTAACTCTTCAGCTGTCATTTTCATTTCTGTGCAGAGATCCTCTTCGCAAACGATGCCTCCTCGTTCTTGCTCAAGCTTGTTGATTGCTAGGTCAAGCCGCTTGGCCTTCGAGCGTCTTCCCCGGCTCATCCAGTCATTGCGGCGAAGTTCATCCAGAATAGCTCCGCGAATTCGAGTGCTGGCATAGCTCGCAAAACTTCCCGCTTTGGAGGGGGAGTAATTTCGCGCGGCTGCAATCAATCCAGTCACACCTATACTGTAAAGCTCATCTACTTCGATGTTCTGCGGCAATCGGCGTTTCATCCGGTCGGCGATTGCGCGAACTTGCGGAAGGTATTCTTCAAGGATCCGTTCAAACGAAAACGTGTCGTTTTGCGCTGAGGTCGACGGACTCCCAGAGAGCGTTACAGGGGAACTTACCGACATCGGTTCGCTAATATTAATCATTGCTTGAATCCTGAGCAGTCTTAAGCAGCACCCGTGCCACATCCTGGAATACGCCCGGGCAACATTTATAAGTATCTTATAGGGAGATATTTACACTAGATCTAAGTCATGCGGTATCCTCCTTCACTGGGTTCTTGCAACGGGAGTTCCCTTTCATTTCCGGGAAGTTGAGATCTCGATTACGGAATCAATTCTCATCCACCGCCGAGGCATTCACTTCGTTCCGATACCTTTGAATAGCGATTCGATACTCATTCTCGCCATTTCTGTAGGCCTGGCTCGAAATCGTTCCTTTTTGATACATGGCTTCCAGTCGCGACCGCTTCTTTTCGGCCGCCAGCCTTTGCTTCTCCAGACTCCTGCGCCCTATCCTTCGCATCGCGTCCAGGTTAGCCTCCTGTTGCCTGGTCTTGGGAGGTTTGGCAGCCACAGCCGCGAAAACATCAGCTTTTGTTCTTGGAGCAATCTTCGAGCCGATAGAAACGCTGAGCGCGTCCGTGGCCTCCTCCCCTGATGCCGTAGCCGCGTCAACGGGAGTTTCCGGGAACAAACGCCGAGAACCTTCAGGGGTCCCGAGTGGCTCAACTTCCGAGGCCGACGCAGGGGGATGCTCCTCGCCGCTCTTACTTGCCACTGCGTAGCTATCGCTGAACGCCCTCGATCCATCGGAATGCGGTCCTTTTGCGGCGATCAGCCAGATCTGTATGGCCCCCAAGAGCGCGAACATTGTCCCTGGAGCGGTGGCTTTAAGCATGATTTTTGCAGCGGCCCAGCTCCATTTCCGATCAGCGGGATAAGCCTGGATTCGCCGGATCATCAAGCGGTACCCAAAGTAGCAGAGGATGATCCCTCCAACGAGCCCAAGAAGGTCGTGGACCAGTGATCCCAAAGCGATAACAGTATCAGGGTCCATTCCTTGTCTATCTGTACAATCCAGTGCTCAGTTCGAAGAGGGGTTCCACGCGATTCTCCAGCGCGAAAAAGCATCCGGCTTTTGAACCGAGAATACACAGTAGGTTGTGGTAATCAATACTTTTGATACAATATGATGTGTTACAAATCCGCTGTGATACGGATCGCGTTTCTCTTTGCCTCTCTTGTGCTCAGTTCAGTCTGCTCGAATGCGGAACCCACGCTTCGCTGGGCGGCAGACCCCAACAGCAATGCCCCTTACGCGTTTTATACCTCAGGGAAAACGCTGGTTGGCTTTGAATACGAAATTATCAATGCCGTCGCCCGCCGCATGGGTCGCCAGGCACAATTCGTGCAGAATGATTGGAGCGGACTGATACCGGGGCTGGACCGCGACCTCTTTGACTGCGTGATCTGCGGCATCGAAGTTACTCCCGCCAAAAGAGAGCAAGTGATCTTTAGCATTCCGTACTACTTCACGTTTGAACAATTTGTTGGACGAAAAGGCATGCCGCCAATCACGACGCTGAGCCAGCTCCGCGGCCGAAACGTCGGTACGCTTGACCAGACCGCCGCGCTTCGGATGCTGGAGGCAACGCCAGGCGTGATACCAAAGACCTATGACGAAGAATTGAATGCGTACAAAGATATCGTCAATGGACGGTTGTTCGGCGTCCTGCTCGACTATCCGATTGCTAAATATTATGCATCGCCAAATCCGGAACTGGACCTGACCGGGCCTCCTTTCGGCCAGATTGCTTACGGAATTGTGATAGCTAAGAGCAAGGTTGCGCTGAAGCAGGATATCGACGGCGCGTTGCGCGATATCATCTCATCCGGAGAGCTCCGAAATATTCTTTCGCGCTGGGGTTTATGGACCAACACGGTCGCCCGCGCTTTCAATCAGACCATTGATCCGTCCGAGCCGGATAGCGAGTTTCAATCGTTCGTGTCCGCGCAAGTCGCGAATGCGAATCTTTGGTCTCGAATCCAAAGATACGCAGCTGCCGGGCATCTTTTGCGACGTGCAGCCCTCCTGACCCTGGCGGTATCGGTAGCGGCGATGCTCGTTGCTGTTCTGGCCGGCTTACTTCTGGCAATCAGTCGCGTTTTTGGTCCCCCGCCGGTCCGCTGGTTTGCCACCGCCTATATCGAACTCATGCGCGGAACTCCGCTTTTGATTCAACTTCTTTTCATCTTTTACGGTCTGCCCAGCATCGGAATCAGGCTTTCTCCGTTCGTAGCAGGCGTGCTCGGCCTGGGTTTGAACTATGCGGCCTCCGAAGCCGAAAACTACCGGGCGGGTCTGCTCGCAGTACCAGCTGGCCAATGGGACGCCGCTCAAGCTTTGGGGCTCACTCAGAGCCAATCCCTCCGCCTTGTGATTATCCCTCAAGCAATTCGTTTCGTCCTGCCGCCCCTTACTAACGACTTCATTTCACTTCTCAAGGATTCCTCGCTGGTTTCGGCTCTTACCATGGTGGAACTGACCGGGGCCTACCATCGAATTGCTACCGAAACTTTCGACTACTTTGGCGCCGGCCTGCTCGTGGCATTTATCTATTTGCTGCTAGGTCTTCCTTTTGTCCGACTCGCCCGTTACTCCGAGTCGCGCCTCGGCAAAGCTGGTAGATCACCAGCACCTGCAGTTCAGCGGCTTGTGCTAGGAAACTTGAAATAGGTTCGCGCGATGCATCCCCACGGTAGGTCAGATCTCTGCCAGCCGCCGAGAAGAGCCACTTTCGCCGATGTTCGTTTTCATGGGAGGGACGGTCTCTGTTGTGCCGTCCGACTGACTTAACTAAGCAACGACAGGCCTTAGGCAACGAGAACAAAGTTCCCGCGCTCATTCGCATAAGCGGCTACGCTTTTTCGCGGGCTCCGCCGCCAAAAAGTGGCCTCCTTGCGGAGCAGCAGAGACCCGAGCACGAGGCCATGGTCCGCATGAACAGCGACAATTATTTTTCAAGTTCGCGAGTAAGCGGCTAATTATTTTCAATTCGAGTAGAAGGAGAAAATGGGACGATACGGAGGCCGTCCCTCCCTAGTGTCCTGTCCCCGAAATAACATATATTTTGCCGGAAGTCAGTTAGCTGTTTTTCAAGGCGCGAACGAGCGCCCATATCTGAATCATACGGGCCGAGAGAGCAACGCAGAAAAACGGCCAACTGGCTCCGGCCCGAGGGGTTGCGATGAAAATGGGCCGGCGACCGCGTTGCTCGTCGGTTACGTCCCGCACCACTTTCATGCTACCCTCGAGACCAAGAGTACCAGGAGTATAGAAAGTGGTGCGGGATGCTCCGCTCCTCGCGCCTTGTCGACGGCCCATTTTGATCGCAACAAAATACATGCTATTTCGGGGACAGGACACTAGAGATGAACAGAATCCTTAAAAAGCAAAACCGGTTGCAGATGAGTCAAGTTTTTCCGTATACGTGCTTAGTTATTAGGTAGTTTTGCTTTTCAAGGATTCTATTGTGGGTATCTCAATAAAACCAAAACGCTTTGCCGCTAGGCGATGCCTGGTGAACCCTTGGCCTCTTGCTCTGGCTAAGTTTCTGGTTCCAGGATTGCTGGGAATCACCGGAGTTCTTCTTCAGGCCGCGGACGAGAGCCTGGCGGTTTTGCGAGAACAATTGGAGGCCGCACAAGACGCTAAGGACAATCCCGCGATTGTGGAATTGAGCCGGCGGATCGTTGAGGCGGATCCGAAAGATTCGAAAACATGGGAAACTCTCGCCAGAAAACAACTCGAACTCGACGATCTGGGTCGTTGCGGCACCACGTTGGATGCTTGGCAAACCCTTGTCCGGCCTCGGCCCAAAGTCATCGACGACATCCGCGGTGATCTCGCCAATGCGCGCAAAGACTATAAATCGGCCGAACAATTCTGGCGTTCGTACATGGCCGCCAGTCCCGAAGCAATTGATACATTGGAGAAACTCGCCAAACTTAGTGAGGCTGCAGAGCGTTTCCGGGAAGCTGCGGATCTGCGTACGCGAGTCCTCGCGCGGAACGAAACGGGTGCACGATTGCTCGCGCGGGCAAATGATTATTTGGAACTGCGAGCCTGGGACAAGGCATTTGCCGATGTTGAAAAGGCAAATACGGTTGAACCCTCTGATGCGGCGGTCAAAGATTCACTACCTCGGTTCGAACTTCTGAAAAAATTCGTGCCGCGGATCAGATCCCTGGATGTGCAGATTGCAAAAACGCCCGACGCATCTCCCCTCTGGCTGGATCGTGCGCGCCTGTTAACTTTAAGCGAACACCCAAGTCTCGCTCTAAAGGATTGCGAACATGTGATGAAGCTCGCTCCCGGGAGGATGAGGGCTCGGATTCAGAGCGGCGAGGCTCTGCTGGATCTCGGCCGGGTCGATGATGCTGCGAAATTGGACGTCAGTTACGATCTCCAACGCGGCAATCACAAGCATGTCAGCGATGAAGCTCTGCATGCGCTTGGTGTTAGCGATGAGATGGTCCTGAAAAATCCTGACCAGGCGGAACCGCTCGTTCTCCGCGCGAAAGCGTTGCGCCTAATCAGGCAATACACCCTGGCGCTCGCAGATGCACGGATTGCACTGAAGCTCGATCCCGGTTCGGCTGCAGCGCATTTTGAGGCAGCGAACGCGCTCGACTCCTTGGGGCGCACCCACGAGGCGCTCGCTCATGCCGAAAAAGCCACATCGCTCAATCCCCAGGATCCGGTCGCTTGGTACTATCGCGGCTTGCTCGAAGCGAAGCGCGCAAATTTTGACTCCGCTATTCATTACCTGAGTCGATCGCTCGGAATCCGGGAATCAAGCGAAGCCCTTTTCGAGCGCGAAAGATGCGCAAGGCGACTTGGCCGTACGGCCGAGGCTGATGTTGATGCCCAGCCCAGGAAGCAGCTATCTGTGCCGCAAGAATGAAGTTCACCCTCATAATTCTACTTTGCATCCTTCCATGCATCTCGCGTTCCGCAGACACGGAACATTTAGATCTCAATGGCGGCGGTGTCCTCGTTGAACCTACCAGCGGCGAACTCGAGCCGGGAACAGTCCTTTCCTTCACCTTTCCGACGGCAATGATCGGACCGGCAAGCATCGACATTCCGAATCAACCTTTTCCATTTGTAAGCCAACCAGAACTTGAGGGCGAGTTTTTGTGGAAGAGTCAGACCGAAGGCGCGTTCACTGTTAGACGTATAAAGGCTGGGGCGACCTATCACCTCAGACTTTTGCCAGGTTTACGCGATCTCGCTGGACAACCGGTGCCCTCAAAAGATTGGAGCGCGGAATTCACTACAGGACAATTCTCGGTCACTGCTGATTTTGAGAACCAAGACGCGCTGGGCAGCCAACCACAACTCGCACTTGAATCTACCTACAACGTACGCCTTGCGGATGTAGCTGAACATGCCTGGCTTCAGGATCGCGACTCGCGCCAGCGTTATCCCGTGGACGTGATCCAGAGCGGAGAAGGTTTCCCCGAAGCACGCGAATTCCGGGTCATGCCACGAAATCCACTGCCGGTTGGGCGTACTTACGATCTGATCGTAGATGGTCTTCTGGACGCTGGCAGTCATGAACCGCTTTCTTATCCCCGCGTTTTTCCCGCAGGTACAGCGGCCCCCCTTCAAATCGAGTGGATCGGGGCCTTGAATCTCCCCCTCCAGGAACCGGTGATCAAGGTCAAATTCAACGATGAAATCGACCCCGGCGAAGCTACCCCGGAGAAAATCCGGGTCGAACCTGCCGTTCAGAACCTGGAAATGTTCGCTGACGGGCAAGTGGTCAGTTTAAAAGGGGATTTCGACCTTACCCAACATTATCGCGTTATTGTCTCGCCGGACGTGAGGGGCGCACGCGGATACGGGTTGCCGGCTGAATCAAAATGGGGCGCAACATTTCATTCCAAGGAACCGTGCATCATTTTTCCTTCTTCCGAGCTGTTCCGGCGAGCGCTTAAGGAACTGCGTCTCTCTTTCCTGCAAATCAATACCGGTCCTCTTGAATGGAAATTAGCGCGTATACCACTCGAGAAACTTGGGCCGGTTCGCGCGCGGTTAACTGAATTTGAACAGCAACAGCTTGATCCGCTCACCGGTGAATCAAGGACGGATCCGCGCACCGGTTTTGCGCTGAGGCGTTCGACCGATTTGCTGATCGAATCATTCGGACTCCCGGTTGTGAGCAGTGGTAGTCTGGACGCCTCAAACCGGAATGAAGAGACACTGCGCGATATCAATTGCGAATCGGCGGACCGCAGGCCGTTTTCCGGCGCCTATCTTTTGGAAGCCAGTGCTACGCTTGCGGACAAGCGCATCGTTGGTAACAGATCGATCGTTTTCGTCAGTAATTCTATCCTTTCACAGAAGCGATCATCGGAGGCGATTTTCGTCCGAATCGCTGGAATGGCCGACGCCCGGCCGGTTGCCGGCGTTACGATTCACGCACTGACGGATGAAAACATCGAACTGGAACGCGCCGCAACTGATCAGAATGGGCTGGCGATGTTTTCGCGTGTAGCGCTTTTTCCCGGCAAACAACCGCATGCGACTCTTTTCGTTGCCGATACTGTCGATGGACCGGTGATTCGCCCGATTGGTATAGACGCTGGATATACATCGGGAGCCGAAGCTATTGCTTCCCCGCAAAAGCGGCGCGCAGCCATCATTACAGACCGGAATCTGTACCGCCCCGGACAGGCAGTAAAGATCAAGGGCATGCTACGGAACGCTAACGATACCAGCCTCTCTATTCCCGCGCCGAGCGAAGTTACCTGGGAGGTGACGGAAGGAGACGAAAAGCGTGTCGTGAAAGAGGGAACCGCGACTCTCTCCCCGTTCGGCGCCTGGGAGGCCTCGTGGGAGGTGCCCGAGAAAGTTCGGACAGGACGCTATCAGATCCGCTGCAAGATCGAAAACGATGCGTACGCTGGAATGGCGGAAGTTGATATCGAAGAATATCGAGTTCCTCTATTCTCAATTGTCGTCCAGGCTGAAAACGAGGTCGGGCCGCTTGCGCACGCAGGCATCTCGTCCGTTTATTTTCATGGCGCGCCAAATGCCGGCGCCCACATACACTGGAAAGCGACCTGGACGGTCTCGGCCGAAACTCGCGACGAAAATTATAAGTGTTACAATAGTTACGCGGAAATCGGTCCGCGCCTTGACCCTGAGTCCGTTCCGGCCAGGACAGCTGAGGGCGATACAAAACTGGACGAGCAGGGACTCGCATCGCTGGAATGCGAGTCACCATTCAAGGACAACCCCGCCGTAGGGCTTTGTGATGTTTCATGGCGCGCAGAGGTTACTTCGATTGACGGCCAAACGTTAACCGGCGGCGCTGCTACGACAGTTTCTTCCGCTCAGACACGTCTTGCGGTGCAAACAACTGAGGATCTGAAGTCGCCCAAAACTGTACAGGCTCATGTCCAGGCGTTTGATCAGAGTCATCAAACGGTCACTGACGTCGCCTTACATTCCGATTTGTTTTTTGTTGTCACAAAGACGGTCAAAGAGCAGGTCGCGCCTTTTGTCTATCGCTACCGGAATACGGACCAATTCACCAAGGTCGCTTCCCAGGAACTCAAAGGTCCGGCGACACTTCGTTTCGAGGTGAAACAAACCGGCCGCTACGTTGTTTCTGTGAGCGCACCCGGCATTCAAACTCCGCTCGTCAGCGACGAGACGACTGTTACGGGAGAAGAACCGGCTGAGCTGCCGGTTGAAAACGAAACCAGTTTTCAAATCGAACAGCGTGCAGAGCCGCTTGTTCCTGGAGAAACCGCGACGCTCACGACGAAAGCTCCTTTCCCGGGCGTGGCATGGGTTTCCATTGAGACCGACAAAATTCTCGACACACTCCTTGTGCGGATTCCAGGAAATGCCGGTCGCCTCGAAATTCCGATCAAAAAGGAGTATGCCCCCAATGCATTTATTTCAGTTTACCTTACCCACCCGGGCGGCGAGAAAACAGTGCCGCTCGAACGTTTCGCCTACACGCAAATAGCCGTCGAGCGCCCGGATTGGAAACTCAAAATTGAGCCGCAGGTTCCGGCGCATACCGCGCGCCCGGGAGAAATGATTCATGGCCGGATACATGTGACGTCCGAAGGAAAACCCGTTCCTGACGCCGATGTTGCGGTCTTCGTGGTCGACGACGCTGTCCTGCAACTTGGTGGTTGGCAATTGCCTGACCTCGTCTCTTCTTTCTACTACCAGCGGGCTTTCGGGGTCAAAAGCTATGAGTCCCTAAACTCTTATCAGGAAACGATCCAGCGGCAAAGCTTGACTCATAAAGGATTTGTCGTCGGGGACGGAGGTGAAGAAAAAATTGGGAACGTTGTAAACGTGCGAAAAGAATTTCGGACATTGGCATTCTGGGCCGCCAATTTGAATACCGACGGCGACGGCAACGCCTCCTTCGAGTTTACGGCTCCCGACAACCTTACCACTTACCGCGTCCTTGCATTCGGGGATACGAGGGATAATCGATTCGGCGGGGACGCCGGCACAACGCTGAAGATTTCGAAACCGGTGCTCGTTGAAGCTGCTCTACCGAGATTTTTGCGCGATGGGGATGAAATCGAACTGCGGGCCGTCGTTCACCAGAATTTCGCGAATTCCGATCAACTCCGCGTTCATTGTTCCACCGATGCGAATTGTACCCAGGCCGGGGGCACGGATCTGACAGAGACAGTCGCTCGAGATGTACCGGCTGTTTTTCGATTCAAAGCGAAGGTCACTGATCCCGGCCTGAAGCCGACCAAGATCCGCTTCGACGCCGCGACGCAAACCGAGCCAGGAATGGGCGACTCAATAGAACTTTCAATTCCTGTTGAAGCGCCGGCCGCCCAGCGCTTCGAAAGCGTCGCAGGAACACTGCAGGTTAATCAGTTCGATCTCCAGACGGTGATGCCGGAACCGTGGAAGCACGGACGTGGGACGGTTGATGTAATTGTCTCTACTTCCCCCTGGCTGCCGAAAATTGCCGGC
>Ga0070698_100007165_pt1 | contig 12080 bp, 7 predicted proteins | sample KBSK1502metaG_FD_65477 | JGI IMG/M metagenome (GOLD analysis project Ga0070698, IMG submission 65477) | Corn, switchgrass and miscanthus rhizosphere microbial communities from Kellogg Biological Station, Michigan, USA - KBS K1-50-2 metaG | ecosystem: Host-associated > Plants > Roots >...
TGCCGCTACCGTCACATTCCGTGCCGATACCCCCCCTAACAGGAATACCCGCATATAAAAGCTAATGTTCAGGACCCCGGCACGCCAGGTGTTTGCCGAATTATCCGAAATGGCACCAACCCGAATCCGCTACAGCCGACCGCATCTTGTGTGCCTTCACTCGGAACTGCAAGATCGCGTGCTGGCCAGTTTGGGCCGGAGTGGCTTCGCGCCCCGGGCCAGCCGCACCCACCTATGACTCCACGGCGGCGAGTGACTCCGTAGCGGCGAGCACGAAACGCCTGGGCTCAGGCGCGTGCCGGATCGTTGCACATTCGTTACGCGGCTACTTCGTGACAATGAGTCATTTAGGTTGAATATGCAGTACATCGTGTGCTGCGCTGTCTTCCAGGGAACGCGTCCTCTGCACGCGAGCCTTTGGGGGTTGGTTCATGGGAGAAGACAGTCGTGTCCCGCCCCTGTCCCGGCGCGTGCCAGGTGCGACGGACAGGGACCGGCCGAGGCCCGCAGCGCGGAGCGTGCCACGGAAGCTGCCGGAGTCTTTACTGCGGCGTATGCAGGCCGCCATTGATGCCGCCGCGGCCGATCGGACAGCAGACCGGGAGCAGGCAGTGTCTGCCGAGCCCGGGGCTGTCCTGTCTCGGCGGGTCCCAGATGCGAATGGCATCGCAGCCATGGACGCCGCGACTCAGCCTATCCCGATCACCTTCGGATCTGCGCTCAGCGGCATGCTGAGTGCTGCGGTCGAGATCAGCGCTCAGCCGGAGCCGGAGCTGGCGGGGCCGGAGCTGGCGGGGCCGGACCTGGCGGAGCCGGGCCTGGCGGGACCGGGCCTGGCGGAGCCGGACCTGGCGGGACCGGGCCTGGCGGCCGGGCCGGAGCCGGAGGTGGCGGAGCCGGAGGTGGCGGGGCCGGAGTTCGAGGCCGGGCCGCGGCTCGCGGCGGGGCCGGAGCTGGCGGGGCCGGACCTGGCGGGGCCGGAGTTCGATGCTGGGCCGCGGCTCGCGGCGGAGCCGGACCTGGCGGGGCCGGAGCTGGCGGGGCCGGAGGTGGCGGGGCCGGAGGTGGCGGAGCCGGAGGTGGCAGAGCCGGAGTTCGAGGCCGGGCCGCGGCTCGCGGCGGGGCCGGACCTGGCGGGGCCGGACCTGGCGGCCGTGCCGGAGCCGGAGGTGGCGGAGCCGGAGTTCGAGGCCGGCCCGCGGCAGGAACTCGTCGAGCAGGCACCGAGCCGGGTGCCGGCCACTGGGTTCCGGCCCGTGCCAGAATCCCTGGAGCAGCAGGCCATCGGGCGGAAAGGGCTGGCCAGCCGGCGCCGGCGCTACCGCATGGCTGGGATGGTTGCCTTGGTGATCGTTCTCTGCACCGGATCGCTGGCATACGCGCTGTCCAAGCACGCGGCGACGGCGCCTCCAGGCGGGGGCAGCGCTGACGTGCCCGGCGCCGGGCGGGCGACTCGCAACCGCGCGGCGGCCTGGATCGCCGCCCAGATCAGCCGGACCGCTACCGTGGCCTGTGATCCGGTCATGTGCCGAGCGCTCAAGGCACACGGGCTTCCCGCTAACGACCTGCTCGAACTCCGGCAGGGGACGGCCGATCTGCTCCGCTCCGATGTCATCGTCGCGACACCAGCGATCCGCAGCCAGTTCGGTAGCCGCCTCAGCTCCGGCTATGCGCCAGCAGTCATCGCGAGCTTCGGCTCGGGGAAGGAGCGGATCGAAATCCGGGCGATCGCCCGGCACGGAGCTGCCGCGTACATGTCCGCGCTCGGCGCCGATATGCGAGCCAGGAAGCAGTCCGGAGCGCAGCTCTTGCGCAGCAACCGGATCGTGGCCTCGGCCGCGGCCAGGAGGCAACTCGCCGCCGGGCAGGTCGACTCCCGCCTGCTGATCACCATCGCGGGGATGGCCGCACTGCACCCAGTATTCATTGTTAAGTTCGGCGACCCAGCTCCTGGCGCCAGCCCGGTCAGCCCGCTCCGTTCCGCCGACCTGGCGGAGGCCAACGCCTCGCGTCGGGTGATCAATTCCATCTACATACAGTCAATGCTCGCCTTCCTGCGCGGGCTCAACGCTCCCTACCCTGCCGCGAGCGTCGGACATCGGCGACTTGCCAGCGGCTTGCACGTCATCTATATCGAATTTGCCGCGCCGAGCCCTCTCGGGCTGGTGGGCCCGCAAACCCCGTGATCTGATCAGAACGCACCGTGACGGCATGCTCAGCACGCCATCGCCGGAGCCGCGCAGATGCTTGGTTTACGACCAGCCCGCGCCAGAGCTGGCGGTCACAGATCTGGCGGTCACAGGGCTGGCGGTCACAGATCTGGCGGTCACAGGGCTGGCGGTCACAAGACTGGCGGTCACAGGCCGCTGACGTTGACCACGATCGCTTCCTGGGTGGATCGGGCGATCACCACGACCGCCTCGGTATCCGGCGAGCGATTCTCTTCCCGGTGCGGCACGTGCGGCGGCACCCAGATGTAGTCGCCGGGGGCCGGCGCCAGCCGGACGAGCTCGCCGGACGCCGGGTCGCGGAAGACGAAGGCCGGGCTGCCGGATACGACGTAGATCCCGGTCTCGGACTCGCCGTGGTGGTGGTCGCCGGAGGACGCGCCGGGCGGCAGCACGGTCCGGCCCATCCAGAGCGACTGGGCGCCAACTAGATCGCCGGAGATCGCGGCCGCCCGGGCCATGCCGCTGGTCTGCGCGGTCGCGCCGGACAGGTCGCCGGCCCTGATCAGCCGCAGCCCGGAGGCAGCCAGCCCGGAGGCAGCCAGCCCGGAGGCAGCCAGCCCGGAGGCAGCCAGCCCGGAGGCAGCCAGCCCGGAGGCAGCCAGCCCGGAGGCAGCGAGCCCGGCGGCAGCGAGCCCGGCGGCAGCCAGCCCGGCGGCAGCCAGCCCAGCCGCGTCGCCGGCGGCCGTCGACCTGGGCGCCGTCTCGTTGCCGGGCATTAGCTCCCGGCCGATTCAGCGTCGCCGGCGGCCGGCTCCAGCGTCAGCGAGACCGAGTTGATGCACCAGCGCTGATCGGTCGGCACCTGGTAGCCCTCGCCCTCGAACACGTGCCCCAGGTGCGAGCCGCAGTTGGCGCAGCGCACCTCGGTGCGGACCGAGCCGAGCGAGCGGTCCTCGATCAGCACCACCGCGTCGTCCTTGGTCGGCTGGTAAAAGCTCGGCCAGCCGCAATGCGAGTCGAACTTCGCCGCGGACCTGAACAGCTCGGCGCCGCAGGCCTTGCAGCGGTAGACGCCCTCGGTCTTGGTGTCGGTGTACTCGCCGGTGAACGGGGCCTCGGTGCCCGCCTGCCGCAGCACGCGGTACTCCTCGGGGGTCAGCCGCTGCCGCCATTCGGCGTCTGTCAGCCGGACATTCTCCATGCCTGCGAGATTACCCGGACCGCGCCGCCCGCACGATGCGCCCCGCGCCGGGCTCACCCGTGCCCGGGCTCACCCCGTCTCCAGGCTGACTCCGTACTGCGGCTCCGGCACCGCCGCCGTGCGCAGCTCGACCTTCGCCACCCGCCCGGCCGCCCGCACGTCGGGCAGCACGGCAGCGAGCGCGGCCAGGTCGGCGGGCGACGCGGACACCACAAGCGCACTGACCGGCGCGCGCATGGACAGCCTGGCTGCCGACTTCGCCGCCCGGACCGCCGCGATCGCCCCGGAGGCCACCGCCAGCATCCGGGCCTGGCTGTCGCCAGCCGAGACGGCCGCCGGGAACTCGCCAGCGTCCGGCCACGGAGCGCGGTGCACCGAGCCGGGCTGCCACCACGACCACACTTCCTCGGTGACGAACGGCAAGACCGGCGCGAACAGCCGCAGCAGCACGGAAAGCGCGAGCCGCAGCGCCCCGGCCGCGGAGGCGGCGGCAGCGGCGCCGTGCGTGCCGTAGGCCCGGGCCTTGACCAGCTCGACGTAGTCGTCGCAGAAGTACCAGAAGAACTGCTCGGTGAGCTCAACCGCCCGGGCATGGTCGTACGCCTCGAAGGCCTCAGTGCATTGCCGCGCCACGGCGGCGAGCCTGCCGAGCATGGCCAGGTCAAGCGGCTCCGTAATAGCTGCTTTTGATCTTCCGTCTGGTGCTGGTCCGGCTGCCGCGTCAGCCTGCCCCTCCGGCGCGCCGGAGGGGAGCGCGGCCAGCACGAACCGGCTGACGTTAAGGATCTTGATCGCCAGCCGCCGGCCGATCTTGAACTGGCCGGTGTCGAAGGCCGTGTCGGTGCCAAGCCGGGCGCTGCCCGCCCAGTAGCGGACCGCGTCCGAGCCGTACTCCCGCAAGATGGCCATGGGCGTGACCACGTTGCCCTTGGACTTGGACATCTTCTTCCGGTCCGGGTCGATTATCCAGCCCGAGATCGCGGCGTGCCGCCAGGGCAGCAGCCCGTGCTCGGCGTGCGACCTGAGCACCGTGTAGAACAGCCAGGTCCGGATGATCTCGTGGGCCTGCGGCCGCAGGTCCATCGGGAACACCCGGCGGAACAGGTCGTCGTCCACGCTCCAGCCGCCGGCGATCTGCGGCGTGAGCGAGGACGTCGCCCAGGTGTCCATCACGTCCGAGTCGCCGGCGAACCCGCCGGGCCTGCCTCGCTGCCCTTCCGCGTACCCGGGCGGCGGGTCCGCGGCCGGGTCCACCGGCAGCGCGTCGTCGGCCGGCCTGATCGGGTCGTCGTAGCGCGGCTGGCCGGCCTCGTCCAGCGGGTACCAGACCGGGATCGGCACGCCGAAGTAGCGTTGCCTGCTGACCAGCCAGTCGCCCGCCAGCCCGTTGACCCAGTTCTGGTAGCGCGCGCGCATGTGCGCCGGGTGCCAGTCGAGTTCCCGGCCGCGGGCGAGCAGCGCTGCGCGCAGCCCGGCGTCCCGGCTGCCGTTCCTGATGTACCACTGCCAGGAGGTCACGATCTCCAGCGGCAGCTCGCCCCGCTCGTAGAACTTCACCGCGTGCTCGACCGGCTCCGGATCGCCGCGCAGCAGCCCGGCCGCGGTCAGCAGCCCGGCCATCCGCTGCCTGGCCTGCTTCACCGTCGCTCCGGCCAGCTGCCGGTAGGCGGCGCGCCCGGCGGCAGTGTCGATGCCGGGCGGGGGCTCGGGCAGCAGGCGGCCGTCCCGGCCGATCACCGGCCGGGTCTCCAGCCGCAGGTCCCGCCACCAGAGCACGTCGGTCGTGTCGCCGAACGTGCACACCATCGCGATCCCGGTGCCCTTGCCCGGCTCGGCCAGCCGGTGCGCGAGGACCGGCACCTCGACCCCGAACACCGGGGTGCGGACGGTGCCGCCGAACAGCCCCGCGTACCGGTTGTCGTCCGGATGCGCGACCAGCGCCACGCAGGCAGGCAGCAGCTCCGGCCGGGTGGTCGCCACCAGCACTTCCGCGGGACGCGGGCTCGGGCCGCTTCGATCAGGCACGCCGCCGGCCACGGGAAAGGCCAACCGGTAGTACGCAGCCTGCACCGGCCGGTCCTCGAGTTCGGCCTGCGCCACCGCCGTGCCGAATGTGACATCCCACAACGAGGGTCCCTCGGCCAGGTAGGCCTCGCCCCTGGCGAGGTTGCGCAGGAAACCGCGCTGGGCCACCGCACGGGATCGCTCGTCGATCGTGCGGTACTTCGTGGCCCAGTCCACCGACAGGCCAAGCCGCCGCCAGGCATCCTCGTAGGACTGCTCATCCAGCTCGGTCAGCCGCTGGCATAGCCGCACGAAGTTGCGCCGGGACACCGGGATCGCCGTGCCCGCCGCTGACGTGCCGTTGGCGGGCGCCGGTGAATCGGCGGGCGGCTCGAACTCCGGGTCATAAGGCAGCGAGGGGTCGCACCGGACGCCGAAGTAGTTCTGCACGCGGCGCTCGGTCGGCAGCCCGTTGTCATCCCAGCCGACCGGGTAGAAGACAGCCTTGCCGCGCATTCGCTGGAACCGCGCGACGGCGTCCGTGTGGGTGTACGAGAAGACGTGCCCGATGTGCAGCGACCCGCTGACGGTCATCGGGGGAGTGTCGATGGCGTAGACGCCATCGCGGCTCCGCGTCCGGTCAAACTTGTACTACACGAGCCTCTTCCCACCGGCGCGACCACTTCTCCTCGATGCCATCAAGCGCGGGCTTGGCTGGCACGTCGCCGGGGCGGGAATCTGGGTCGCCGATGCTCCGTTCGTGGAGGCTCATGGTTCGATGGTAGCGCGTCGCCGCGGCCGCCGGTTTCCTATTCCTGACGGCTCCACTGCGGGCCCACCGACCGCCATTCAGCCTCCCAGCCAGCGAGCCTGCCGCGGTCCAGCACCCACCGGACGACCGCGGCCAGGGATGCCAGCGCCGCGGCGAGAGCGGTGAGGGCGATCAGCGCCGCGACGAGGACGCGGTCCCGGACCTGGCCCGCGGTCAGCGGCGGCATCCGCGCGTGCCCCGCGCGGTCAAGCCACACCGGGATCGTGCTGCCCGCCCTGGTCCCGGCGGCGGCCGGGACCTTGCCAGCCCGCTGCCGCCCGGCCGCGGTCCAGCGGGCAGGCGTCCAGACCAGCCAGGAGTTCGAGCCGTTGTCGGACATCATCGGCCCTGGCGCGGCCGCCAGCAGGACCGCGGGGACCCGGTGCCAGGACCGCTGGGCGTCCCGTGCGGCCGCGCTGCCCGCGTGTACCCACACGCTGGCGGCCCCGGCGACCAGGGGGCCCAGGGTGAGGAATGCGGCGATCACGGCGGGCAGCAGCCACGCCTCGATCAGGTCCGAGCGCCGGCGCAGCGGGTTGTGATCGGGCCTGAGCCTGCGGGTCAGCCTCGTCCACGTCATTGTGGGCGTTGTCATAGCGTTCACCCCATGCGGGAATCCGGCCGCCGAGCGCCTGCTCGGCGAGATCGGCGCCGAGACGCATCATGAGCGTTCATGAGGGCCGGCTCCCCATCAGATTGTCTCCCTCCCGGCAGTGCCGCCGCCATACCCCGGCGCGGCGAATCCGCTCGCCCGGCGCCGCCCGCTGGTCGGCTGCGGCTTCTATCAGGTCGCGGATAAGCTGGTAGTTGACGTTCATCGATTGCATGTTCTACTAGATCGATCACATGTTCTACTAGATCGATGGACGATGTGAGGCGGCCGGACTGGTGGTGTTACCCGGTCGCGTGCCGGAGGGGGCATCCATGGGGGCCCGGCCTGGTGTCGGTGAGCTGGACGCCGTGCGGGTGCGCGGGCGGTGACGGGCACCTGCGGGTGCACTGCCGGGAGCCGGGCTGCCGGGAGACCTGGTACAAGCCGCCGCACGAACCCGGGGCAGAGGTGATCGGCTATCCGCCGCCGGTCCGCGGAGCCTGAGCGGCGGGCGAGGCAGGAGCTACTTCGTGGCGGTTACCGCCCGGATGATGACCGCGTAGACGCTGTGCCACCGCAGAGAGCGGAATCCCGCGGCCGGCGATCCTGGTCCAGGTGATCCCCGGCCCCGGGTTGCTTGCGCTGGCTCTTTGTGACCTCTCGACAGGAATCCGTAAGTCGAGCATCGTTGGCTGCAACTGGGACATCTGGAGGCCGCTGTGCGTGACTACATCATCGTCGGGGCCGGCTCGGCCGGCTGCGTGCTCGCTGCCCGGCTGAGTGAAGATCCCGACGTGCGGGTGACCCTGATCGAGGCTGGCGCTCCCGATACCGCGCTGGAGATCCACATTCCGGCGGCATTCGGGAAGCTGTTCCAGTCCAAGTGGGACTGGGATTACCTGACCGATCCCGAGCCCGGGCTGGATTTCCGGCGCCGTTACCTGCCCCGCGGCAAGATGCTCGGCGGCTCGTCGTCGATGAACGCGATGATCTACATCCGCGGCAATCCGGCAGACTACGACCAGTGGGCGGCCGGCGGAGCGACCGGGTGGGGCTGGCCGGACGTGCTGCCCTATTTCCTGCGCGCCGAGGACAACGAGCGTGGCGCGAGCGACCTGCACGGGGCCGGCGGCCCGCTGACCGTCAGCGACGGCCGGTCCCGGCATGTGCTGATGGACGCCTTCCTCGATGCCGCGCTGCAGGCCGGGCACAAGGCAAACGACGACTTTAACGGGCCGGAGCAGGACGGGGTCGGCTACTACCAGCTCACGCAGCGGAACGGGATGCGGTGCAGCGCCGCGGTGGCCTACCTGCATCCGGCGATGGCCCGCCCGAACCTGGAGGTAATTACCGACGCGCTGTGCACCAGGATCCTGTTCGACGGCAACCGCGCGGTCGGAGTCGAGTACGAGCGGAACAACGAGCTTTCCCAGTCGCTGGCCGACCGTGAAGTGATCATCTCGGCCGGCGCTTACAACTCGCCGCAGCTGCTGATGCTGTCAGGCATCGGGGTCGCGGCCGAGCTGCAGGCATACGGCATCGAGCCGCGGGCCGACCTGCCGGTCGGCGAGAACCTGCAGGACCACGTGCACGCCGCGATCGGTTACCTGACGGATACCGAGACGCTGCTGACCGCGGAGACCGAGCAGAACATCGCGCTGCTGCAAGGTGAGGGGCGCGGCCCGCTGACCTCCAACATCGGCGAGGCAGGCGGCTTCTTCCGCAGCCAGGACGGCCTTACGGCGCCGGACTGCCAGATCCATGCCGCTCCGGTCATGTTCGTCGACGAGGGCCTGGGGCTGCCGACCGACCACGGGTTCGGGTTCGGCGCGGCGATGCTGCGGCCGGCCAGCCGGGGCAAGGTCTACCTGCGCTCGCTGCTGCCCAGCGCGAAGCCGCACATCGTGCATGGCTATTTCACCGACCCGGCCGACCGGGAGACGATGACGAGGGCGCTCCGCGTGCTGGCCGACATCGCCGCGCAGCCAGCCCTGGCCTCGCACCGCCGCGCGGATATGCGGGTTCCCGCATCGGACAGCGACGCCGGCATCTGGGAGTTCATCAAGCGCGAATGCCAGACGCTGTACCACCCGACCAGCACGTGCGCCATCGGCGCCGTGGTCGACCCGCAACTGCGGGTACTCGGCCTGGAGGCGCTGCGGGTGGTGGACGCCTCGGTCATGCCCACCGTGCCAAGGGGGAACACCAACGCGCCCACCATCATGATCGCCGAAAAGGCGGCCGACCTGATCCGCTCAGGCTGATCAGCTCAGGCTGAGCCGGAGGGCGGCCGCTCAGCGGCCTCGATCTCGGCAGTCAAACGGAATCCGGGGGGTCCTGGTCGCGGCGCAGCAGGGACCGCAGCAGGGCGCGCAGTTCGGCCGCGGCGTAGGGCTTGGCAAGCACCGCCTGGCAGCCCGCCGCGATCGCCGCGCGGGCCTGCTGCGCTGCCGAGTTGCCGGTGACGGCAACGACCGCGGGCGGGCGGCCGTATCGGGAGTCGCGCAGTTCCGCGGCCAGTTCCATGCCGTCTCCGTCCGGCAGGCCCACGTCCAGCAGCAGCACGTCGACCGGCCCGTCCGCGAGCACGGCCCGCGCCTGCGCCAGGTCACTGGCCTCGACCAGGCATGCGCCCCGCAATTCCGGCTCGGCGCCCCTGGACACGATCGCGCGCACCAGCGCCCGGTTCGCCGCGTCATCCTCGACGAGCAGAATCCGCGCGCCAGCATGCGCCTCGGTACCGCTCATCGGGCCATTACCGTCTCTCGCGATACGAACGGACATCGCAGCAGCGTCCGCGCACCCCCGGGGCCATAACTCCTTAACCCTAAGTTACTGACAACATACCCAAGGTAGCGATCTTGGCACGCCGCCGCCGCCGCGCAGCCGTTATTCGGTAGCGGTTAACATCCGTCCGGCAATCACCGGACAAATATGAACCACTAACCTCGACGGCCAGGCTGAAGCCGCTGCATGGCGGCGGCACGGGGATGTCAGATCCGGCTGGGATACTGGGGTCGTGCTAGAGGTTTCCGGCGGGCAGCTGATCGGCAGGGAGCGCGAGCTAGGCAGGCTCGTCGCCCTGCTCGATCAGGCTGCCGCCGGCGAGCCCGTCGTGGCGCTCGTCAGCGGCGACGCGGGTATCGGCAAGACCAGGCTGATCGCCGAGCTGGCCGCCCGGGCGGCTGAGCGGAATTTCACCGTGCTGTCCGGCCGGTGTGCCGAGCTTGGCGACAGCGTGCCCTACCTGCCGCTGGCCGATGCCCTGCGGAACGCGACGACCGGCCCGGCGGCGGCCGCCCCGCTGCTCGACGCGCTGGCGGCGCGCCCGGTGCTCGGCCGGCTGCTGCCGGACCGGGGCGGCGCCCAGCAGCCCGGTGCCGACCTGCCGGGGATGGCGCAGCAGCAGCTATTCGGCGCGGTGCTCGGGATGCTCGCCGAGATCGCGGCCGACCGCCCGGTCCTGCTCATCCTGGAGGACCTGCACTGGGCCGACCGGTCCACCCGCGACCTGCTGACGTTCCTGAGCCGGGTGCTGCACCGCGAGCGGGTGGCCGTCATCGCCACCTACCGGACAGATGACCTGCACCGGAGCCATCCGCTGCGCGGCGTGGTCGGCGAGCTGGTCAGGCTGCCGAGCGTGACCGCGGTCGAGCTCGGTCCGCTGTCCGCCACCGCCATGGCCGAGCACCTGACCGCGCTGGCAGGCCAGCGGCTGGAGGCAGCGGCGGTCGATCACATCATCAGGCGGGCCGAGGGCAACCCCTACTACGCCGAGGAGCTGCTGGCCGCTTCCGCCGATGGCAGCGAGCTGCCGGCCGGGCTTGCCGGGCTGCTGCTCGCCCGGGTCGAGCGGCTGTCGCCGGCCGCCCAGCAGGTGCTGCGGACGGCGGCCGTGGCCGGGCGGCGGATGGACGACGAGATCGTCAGGCAGGCGTCCGGGCTGGCCGCGCCGGGGTACGAGGAAGGGGTCAGGGAGTCGGTCGCGAATCAGCTGCTGGTCCCGGACGGCGACGAAGGGTACGCCTTCCGGCACGCGCTGATCCGCGAGTCGGTCTACGCCGACCTGCTGCCCGGCGAGCGGACCAGGCTGCACGCACGGCTGGCGGCGCTGCTCGCCGACGAGGCGCGGCTGGCCGCCGTGCCGGGCTCCGCGGCCGAGCTCGCTCATCACTACCTGGCCAGTCACGACATTCCCGGCGCTTTCGTCGCATCCGTGCGGGCAGGCAGGGAGGCCGAGCGGCTCGCCGCGCCTGCCGAAGCACACCGGCATTTCGACCAGGCGCTCGCGCTCTGGGACCGGGTCAGCGAACCGGAGAAGCTGGCCGGCCTTGACCGCGGCTGGCTGGCCTTTGACTCCGCCAACAACACGGCAGCAAGCGGCGACGTAGCGAGGGCCGTGCACCAGCTGCGCAGGCTGCGCGACTACCTGGACGCCGCGGCCGATCCCGTGCTCGTCAACCGGGTGGGCGAGCGGCTTGCGTACTTCCTGCTTGAGACCGACGAGGCCGCCGCCGCGGCCGAGGCCGCCAGGGCCGCGGTCGACGTGCTGCCCGAGGATCCGCCGCGCTGGCAGCGGGCCCGCGCGCTGGCCACCCATGCACAGACCCTCCTCTACACCGAGAACGATGCCATCGCACGCGCCAGGGCCGAGCAGGCGCTGGAGGCTGCCCGGGTCGCCGCGGCGCCGTGGGTAGAGGCGGACGCGCTGGTGACGCTCGGGCTGCTGGATGAGCGGACGGGGAAGGCCAGCGAGGCAGTCCGCCTCTTTACCCTGGCGCACCGCCAGGCGCTGGACGCCGGGGTGCTCGGCGTTCAGCTGCGGGCCGCGTTCCAGCTAGCCAGGACGCACCTGGAGCGCGGGGACCTCGCGAACGCAAGCAAGACGGCACACGAGGGCCTGCAACTGGCCGAGGAAGCGGGCCTCGGCCTGGCGCCGTACGGCCTGGACCTGCAGTACACGCACTATCTGGCGCATTACGCCGATGGCGACTGGGATCACGCGCAGCAGGTCGCCGACCAGTTCGTGGTCCGCGTCACCAGCGTCGCCGAGGCCAGGCTCTCTGCGATGGCGCTGTTCATCGATGTCGCTCGGGGCAGCCCGAGGGTCACCGAACGCCGCGCCTGGCTGCGGCCGTTCTGGCCAGCCGACGGGTTCGGCGCCTACATCGCCCGCGGCCTGCTGGCCGAGTACGCGCTCTGGCAGGGCGACGCCGAGAGGGCGGCGCGCGAGGCAGCCGAGATCGTCGAGTCCGAGGTGAAGTACATGGGCGGCTACAGCCCGCCGGTCATCCGGGTGGC
>Ga0070698_100007166_pt1 | contig 12080 bp, 11 predicted proteins | sample KBSK1502metaG_FD_65477 | JGI IMG/M metagenome (GOLD analysis project Ga0070698, IMG submission 65477) | Corn, switchgrass and miscanthus rhizosphere microbial communities from Kellogg Biological Station, Michigan, USA - KBS K1-50-2 metaG | ecosystem: Host-associated > Plants > Roots >...
GCCCTCAAGATCCTGGCAGGGAGACAGAAAGATATCGAAGATAGTCGGGTACTGCTGCCGTACGTGAGAGTCAAAACGCGGCAACACGCCCGGCGCTTGCTGGACCGCTACGTTTCACCTGCGGCACTGGCCAGCAATGCAGAGGATATCGAGCATGCCCTTGAGGAGCTTTTTCCAGAGTAACAGCAGGCATCACCCGGAGAAGGAAGAGCGAGAAGGAATGTCAACCAGCTTTGGAACGCTGCAAACCATGGCCCGAGCTTACCAGCAAATCTGCGGGGGAGAGGAGCCGTGGATTGCATTGGGTAACTTTCGCAACGCCTGGTATGGCCATGCCAAAGATAGGCGGGCCGCACTCGTGAGCGATCCACTCGCCAAGCCGGTTCAGGACACCGAGCTTACCCACCGCTGGAGTGCCTTTTGTGCCGCCACCGTCGAGTTTCTGTGCGAACGCTATGACGTCGTTTGCCCACCATGGGTTTATGATCCACACTACACGCTGGAAACACCTTGGTGGCATACCGAGCGAGCAGATGATCCAGGGATCCGGGAGCGGCTCGTGCAGACGACACCATGGGCTTTCGCCCGGCGCAGGATCTTTTGCGGCAACCGGCTCTATCAAAACAAGTATGAAATGAGCGCCTGGATGCAGGAAGCACGGGCCCAAGGGATAACCGATCCCGGCGAAGCCTGGCGCTATGCTCGGCAGAAAGAAATCAGCATTCACGGAGGGTAAGAGCAGCACGAGCAAGAGCAAAGCTAGCAGCGCTATGAGGATCTCGCTCTTTTGACGTGATCGCATCGAGCGTGACAGCGGACTCTCGCGGACAGGCCTTGCCGACGGCCGTGGACAACCTATGGGAAAAGTCACACCCGCATATAGCACAGCTGTTGTCAGAGATACCCACTCCCTTTGCCCAGCACAACATCTGTCATGAGTGGCCTTCACTCTCGTAGTGAAAACTTCAGTAACCGCTCCGAGGAACATCCTCAAAGGACACATGATAGGACACATTTCAACCCCATATAATGGGTGTTAAGCTCGGACTAACTTTTGGAACCCTGGTACCGTGTAATGGGGCCTGGGAAGCGTCCTGGTAAAAACACACATGTGTTTTCACCAGGACGTTAAATTCGGTAGGTACACACATTCCCCTTAATGTGTGTTTTGAAAGTATGAATATGGACGAAATAAGTATATCACTACAGCTGCCTCTCGATAAAGATGGTTTCTTGCGAAGGGAATGTCCTCACTGTGGGAGACAGTTTAAGCAATGGCAAGGCACACGCGACGAGACGCAGGAATCCCCGGAACCATACTATTGCCCTTATTGTTACGCTTCAGCGGGCGCAGATACCTGGTATACAGCACAACAGAGAGAGTACATCCAGCAGCAAGCGATGGCAGAGATTGTAGGTCCGCACCTGTATAGACTCCAGGAGCAGCTAGAACAGGTCAGTCAAAGCGGCCTGTTTCGTATCGAGATGAACACTCCTCTGCTGGTGGAGCCAGAGCCGCTCGCGGAATACAACGACATGATACGACTAGCATTCCCCTGCCACGTAGAAGAGCCTATCAAGGTCGATGAGCAGTGGGATCAGGAAGTGGCTTGTGCGGTATGTGGTATCAATTATCCAATTGATGCCGTACGGACCCCATTAAGAGAAGAAGTAGGTGAAGCATTGCGTATGAAGCAAGAAGAGGGAGAACATCCTAACGTTTTTGTCAGCCACGCCAGCGAGGACAAGGATCGTTTTGTTACTGATTTTGCCAGAAAGCTTCTTGGGAGCGGAATCAATGCCTGGCTCGACGAATGGGAGATACTACTTGGTGATAGCCTTGTAGACAAGGTATTTGAAAGAGGTATTAGAAATGCGCAGGTAGTAGTCATTATCCTTTCGCGCAATAGCATCAAGAAGCCCTGGGTAAAAGCGGAGGTGGAGGCTAGCGTTATGAAAAGGATACAGGAAGGTATCAAAATTATTCTTATTGTCCTGGATGACCTTGTCCATAACGAGATACCAACGGCATTACAGCCATTTCTCTACCAGAGAATTACTGATCTAAATGACTACGACACAGAGCTGAAGCGTGTCATTGATGCGATTTATGGGTACACCGACAAACCTGCTCTGGGTTCTGCTCCTGCTTACATACAGAACCCTATCGAGCAAATACCTGGCTTCAGCAGAATAGACAGCCTGTTACTCAAAATGGCGGGCGACAAAGCCATTGAGAACGGCCATCGTTTCAGCATAGAGACACAAGAGATGCTTAGCCAAGCAGCACTGCAAGATGTATCACCCTATCAGTTCTATGAGTCGCTGGCTATGCTCCGCGATGGTTATTATCTCGAACTGCATAATTCTACGGGCGGTGAACCGAGCGATCCTAAGCTGCGGGAAATGGTAAGAGGTGGAGTTCCAGATTTTTCTATTACTATTAATGGTTTTGAGAAGTATGCAAAGGCCTATATCCCTGAGTACAAGGCAATCGTCAGAGACGTACATCTCCAGATTGTCAACGAGGGCAAAAGTGATAGTGCCTCAATAGCTGAGGCTATCAAGCAGCCTCTGATGGTTGTTGAGCACGTTCTAGAACTCTTGGACCGAAGTGGCGATATAAAAATTCTACGAGAATACAATGGGGGGATTACAACGCACTTTATGAATCCTTCTCCGAGGCTGAGACGCCGCCTGGAGCAATGGGACGCAGCATCTGGGAGTGGCCGTAGCTGAAGGTGGCATACATACATATTAGGAAGGAGGAAGAACGATGCCAAAGTTGACGAGTGTGGCGGTTTCGTTGAAACTGCCATTTCTTGGTGACATTAATGGGACCTGGGAACCTGACGAAACAGAGCAGCGAGCAGGCTGGGAGATGTATGTGGAATTGGTGACGCGCGTCTCACTGGTGGAGTTGCAACCTGGTGAGGGATTACTCCATGAGGCGTTAGCTTCGCTGTATACGCTCTTTGACAGCACCCGTAAGATTCTGCGGGAGTATGGCCCAGCAGTTGCACGCCCTAAGGGTGAAGGCGAGCTTTCGTTCGGTTACCTGGCGATAGCAATCATCAATTGTGTGATTCGCCCTCTGCTCACGAAGTGGCATCCCAGGCTCTTGCATTATCAGAGTATGCAGACTGGTACGATTTCTTCAGTCCTTTACGAACAACAGTGGGAAGACAGCGATCGGCTTCGTCAGGATTTGAACAATGCATACATCATCCTCAGGGAATACGTAGACCTTCTTGCTCAAATAGCAGAAGTGCCACCGTTAATACTCTGATCACTTGTGGTCTGCTGAAAAGTCATCTGAGTATGGTACAAGCTTTTACCGGCTGATTGAGCATACTGAAGCTATGGATCATATGCTAATTACCTGCGTCGATAGAACAGGGACTGGGTGATGTCATAGTCATCTCACCCCAGTTCCTCACGGCGGGTCAAACTTTACGAAAGGTAGAAAGGGGATTGCCACAAGCAAAGCTTGATAACAACCAGGTGAGTAACATACATGTCGCTCTCCTTGCTTACGTGGCGGGTTGCCCCTTGCTGTATATCCTTTCTGCCTATCAAGCTGACCGCCGCGGCAATCACTGAGCATTAGCTGTCGGACTCAATTACCGCAGCAGCATACTCTTTAATCAATTCGATGAGCTGGTAGCCCAAGTCAGGAGGTGCGTAGCGAACAATTTCTTGTTGTACGCTGACAATAACCCCTCTGAGACGTTCGTTTCCTTCTTTAAGCTGCGTAATCTGGGCCGCCAACTTGCGGCGATCGCCTTCCCCCTCAGAAATGACATTTAGTTCCTTCGTAAGCTCCTCGATACGGTGCCGCAGTTTAGCAATGACTTCCGCCGCCTGCTCCAACTCGGTGATCTGCTCGCGGCTCATAGCAACAGGGGATTTCTTCCTCGGCCTGGCTCTTCCTTCGTCCCGAAATTTTCGTACCTTCTCTGCCCAGTCCTTATAATTATGCGTCAGCGTATGGTAGGAAATATCGGCGCGGCGCGCAAATTCGGTAACTGAAATACGTTCTTGTGAGTCAAGCAGTTTTTGCCACTGTTCCTCCAACCGTTCCAAGGTGGTCTTGCCGCCGATAATTGCTTGGTTCGCCATCTTTTTACCTCTTTGACTTTAATCGGTTCCGAACCTGCTTCGCGCTATCGGGAAAGTAGGCTAACAGAATAGAGAAGTGTCGAAAGCCACACATCTCTGCAAATTCTGAAACTGTTGGATAGAGATCTGACTCGCACACCCTCCTCCACGCGGCTTCCACCGTTGGTTCGAACGCAATTTTGTTATGTTCCACGAGAGATGCGTATTGATCAGAGTATTTCCTCATCAGCGTTGAATATGTTATACCCACTTTTTGGGCGACCTCGGCCGGTGTTTTAGGTGTGGGCGAATTTTTCGCATCTTCGATCGCCAGCCGAACTCGTTCGAATGTAGAAAAAATGGCTTTCCGCTCTCGGAAACGCTCAACCCATTCTTGGTGATGATCCTTCAGTGTTTGGAAAGCCATCTCTGCTTCATGAGCAAATCGTACGAGTGTCCATTCCTCTTCTGAAGCAACCATTCGATCCCAGGCAGCCTCTAGCTTTGCAGAGACGACTTCAGCATTACGTTCCACTAAGCGCTCCACCCAATGGCGGTAACGCGCGAACATCGCATTCTCTGGTACCCCTGCTGCCGCCGCGAATTGCTTGATTGTCCATGCCTGATTGCTTCTCTCGACCTCGGCGAAAGCGGCCGAGAGAGCTTCCTCCTCGCGCCTTACTTTGTCTTCTGGCGAATCGGCGAGTTGCGGGATCAGTTCAGGGCAGAGACGACGTATCGTCAGTGGGCTGAAATGGCATCGTTCAGAGAGCTGGATGAGGGACAGGGACTCCCCCGCCTGCCTGGCACGCTCCCAGCACTCATAAACCCTCGCTCTTCTCTCCTCCCGAGAACTACAACCCCAGATACCCGGCAGGCCAATATCTTTGTTGTGCTGTATCAGTTTCTCGATGATATCGGGACGCTGCTTACTCAACACTTTGATGTCAATGTGAACATGCTTTGCAAATTCACGAGTCTTCTGACCAGTTTGAGTGTCGACTAACTCTTGCAAGTGTAGATCTGCTGCCCTGCATGCCAGCTCAATCTGTATTACCTTGTTCAGCACGACGAGCCGATTATCGACAAGCGGTACTGCTTTCCCCGACACCAGCCGCTTTTCATGCATCTCCCGTATGCGCTGCACATCTTTTTCCTGGCCGTGTATATAGACACCGGTCATCGGACTCAAACCCGCTATCGTGCGCCGATGTTGGAGATGATCCCCCACGTCCACATACGAGGCTCCACCCATATACGCCTTGTATGCGAGCGTATGCCGCATCTGATGTGGATTGATGTGGTAATATTCGCCCTGAAATTTGATATTATAGCGGTGAATGAATCCAGGTCGAACAACAACATCATCCTCTGTTGTTTGCCCATTCAGCCAGACGTCAAATGTGTTGGCAGTTATCCCTCGTATACCAGCATAAGGCGAATCAGTGAGAAACAGGTCATCGCACACACCGCCTTCTGCCAACGCGTCGGTCAGCACCCGAACTCGTTCTACCATAGTGCGGACGAGAGCAGCTGCCGGTTCTGTGATAAATATCTCCTCTTGCCCCAACCCGGCTTTCGTATTGTCGAATAGCAACCAAACACCCTTTTCCTCTATTGTAGCTTGTTCAGTCGGAGACGGTTCCCGGAGGCACTCCCGACTTAAAAGCAGAACTTCGGAGATACGCCGACCGCTAAAGAAGAGCAGGACCACCACGGCCAGGTAGAGCTGGTGAGACCGCAGGTATTTCGTCTTCGATCTCTTGATTTTTTCATCCAGAAAGAGCTGATGCAGCCCCACAGCTTCCATGAGGGCCTCGCTTACTTCATCCGGTATCACCTGCTCTAACCCCTCAGTAAAAGTCCGCTTCTCATACTCATTCTTGGGGGCCGCCAGGATATTTGGACGAAAGTCAGCAGGTGCGCCATCGTACTGTTCCCGTAAAAACTTGGCAAATCGATCAACTATCGCTAGCTGAGCACGTGCTGATGCAATTCCGCTCTGCCGGAAATACTCCTCCAGCTCAAATGCCTCGTAGCGCGTCAATTTCAAAGGTGAGAGATCAGCGCCGTGCCGCTCTTCTAGAAAGCGAAAGGCCTTTCTAAGCGCCGCCATTGATTTATGAGCCCATCCATTGCTAAGTCCCATCACCACTATGCCGTTTGCAATAAACTCTTTTACGTATTGTTTGACAGGGGATGTAAAGTCGGTGAATGATATTCTCCCATCGCAAGGCCTTGCTACGTTTGAGCGATAATTCAGGTCCCACTTGTCCTCGTCGACCGAGACACTTTCGTGAAGAAAGTACTTAGGACGACGGGCTCGATCTACGTGGTCTCCTCTGTCTGCTAAAGACGATTGTAGTGGCATTACGTGTATTCTCCTCTCTTCGACGATCGATGAGGTTAATATGCGCTTGTGCAAGGTTGGCATGATATAGGAGATTTTCGCGGTCTCGCTGATTCTCGGCTTTCTCCGCCTTACGCAAGTACTCGTCGCGTTCTGCGACATAGTTATGGCGCTTGCTGACCCAGGGCACCAGAAGTGGGCACTCGAAACAGTGGCGCGCAAACCGGCAGCTTCCTTGCCGTTGGACATCGAGTCCGCACGAGCCCCACTCAAGTTCGGCATTGCCAGGATTCCGCCTCAGAATGTCAACTTGATCAGGCCGCTCTTTGATATCGAGAACCGGTCTCTGGCAGGCAATCGTCAGGCGCCATGCCTCAGCCTGCAAAGCCTTCGCCATGTTCCCGGCCACAACCAACTTCTGCCGCGCCCGATAGTACATTTCGGTGGTACTTGCCCAGGCGTGCCTCATAATGCGACGAACACGCTCGCGATTTTGAAGTGTGTAGGCGAGATGGGTGCCAAGTGTGGTACGCCCATCGGCGAGTTTAAGATCGGACGGCAGACTCTGGCATTTGTGCCGTTGTATCATCGATCGCAGTGCTTTATTCAAGTGATGCGTACTCAGCAGGTGTGGCCCCCGATAACTAGTGACGAAAAGCAAGTTCGTCTCCAGCATCGCGCGTGCTTCGGCACCCTCGTTGATCACGGCCTGCAGTAGCAACAGTGTGTCTTTTTCGATGGGTATCGTGTCAGGCTCCTTATTTGGGGCATGAACGCGAAGGCTATGTTTACCATACAGGTCATCTACCTTGAGATCACCAACACTGAGGCAGTTTAGTTCAGCAGGTCTGACTCCTTCGTTAAATGCAAGCCAGCACGCGACGAGTGCGGGAAGATTTACTCGTACTTTTGTTTTTCCCGCACTATCCAAATAGCTCTGCCATTCTTCGGCCATCATGACGTACAACTCCGCATACTGCTCATTATCGAGTGCCCGCTGCTCGATACGTCTTTGTTTATCCACGCTTCTATCTCTGAAAGCATATCTGGTTACCTCCCATAATCGCTCTAATGTTACACTCGATACCCCAGGAAGCTCGAGCATTATGGCCTGTTTGGCTGCCCTGCACAGATCGGAGAACTGGCCTCGACGAAAATCCGACGAAAGAGGAAGTCCGCGGCGACTAGGCTGCTTTTTGAGCCATTCCGCGTAGCTACTCCAATCTGCGCTGCTTAGATCGTCTAGCCTTGTTGTGAGCATCCCATATTCCTCTAAAAAGCGTGTAAACCAGCGAACGGTGATCCAAAGATGAATGACTTGATTTGGTGGAAAGCTCTGGAAAGCTCCTTCCAACAGAGAGCGCCACCAGGCACGCACCTCATCGTTCAACTCAGTAAAATCGATCTTCTGTTTATAGTTTTTATGAATGTCAGTACATGGGACCAGCCAATGGTCTTCATCGGTGACCTGTACTGTGCCCCCGCCTTTGCAAAGAAACTGCCTCATTGAATCGCCCTCCCAAATCGCTCGGGACGGCTCTTGTACCATTGTTCCATATCCTGACGCCTCTTCTCGGGTGAGACGTAGCTGTAGATTTCTGTCGTAGCAATGTGGGCATGTCCTAACTGGTGTTGAATGGTTTCGCGCGGCAATCCATAGTCCTCTGCCATTGTGGCCCAGGTATGGCGAAGCATATGGGGAGTTACGTGGATACCCGTCCCTCCTTGATCCACAGGATTTGACATCAATTCGAAAAAGTATTTCAGAGTCTGAAAGCTTAGGGCCTGCCCGTGGTCGTTCCCATCCTGTTCACAAAAAAATATGCCGTGACCGAGGCGAACAGCTTCGACAGGCCGCGCATCTTGTCGATAGCGATCTAGCCACTGAAGCGTTTGGTCCGCAATGATCACCATGTACTCCCCGGTCTTCGCCGACCGACGATTACTGGTCTTGCGATACCATGCGTCCCTGTAGTCTTTCTCGTCAAACGACACTAAAATTGTGCGTTCCTTCCAGTTAATACTTTTTGATTGTAACCCCAGCAACGACCCCCTGCGCAATGCGCCGTCCCACATCACCTCAAACATCGCTCTGTTGCGGAGTTGAAGCCTCGCGTTGAACGCATACGTATCCATAATCCACTTTCGGCATGTGTCGAGCTGAAATTGCGTCAGAAACTTTGGCAAAACACGCCTCTTGCGCGGCTTCGGTAAAGGATCCTTGACCAGGATAATATCCTTTCTTGTCAGCCTAAGATGTGGTACCCGCTTGTTCACTGAACCGCGTTTAGAAGTTACGAGCAGAGATTCTGTATCGTCTCGTTCCATAGCCCATGTGAGGAAGCGCAAAGCGGCATCTATTGCATAACGAATGGTTGAAGAGGCGGATTCTACTCCTTTGCTCAGAAGCGGAGTTGTCGCGACATTCGTAAACGAGAGATCTCGGCGAAAGCGCTCAATGTCCACACGAGTCACATCTATCAGAGACATCCCCTGCCTATCCAGCCACTTAAAAAATGGCAGGAGCCATTGGGCGTATGTACGGACCGTCTGGGCAGACCCGTGCTCGGGATAGACATACGTGAGGAGATATCGTGTGGGTTCAGGAAGAGGAATATCATTCTTGCAAATGGTACTGAAAAATACCCCATTCGGCATCTGTACCCACTCAAGTGTCACAGTCATCGTTTAGCATCCTCCTTTAATTCTCGCTTAAGGCCTAAATCTTTGCCCCAGGGATGGGCAATTGCCCTTCTTCTACCGCTTGATTTCCCTCCTCTACTAAAGATCCGCACTGATGTATACTAAGGCATGCGCGCTAACCGAACATTTCAGGTCAAAAGCAATAGAATTGTTCGGTTGACGCGACAAATTGTATCACATTTGATACAATTTGTCTCAATAATAACTGACGCACTTGAGTTAGTCAATATGCTTGTTTGCTTTGCAAACAATAGTACCGGAGTATAGCAATGGAGGACCAGGAGAACAGAATTCTAACACGGAACCGCGAAATAGGGCTGATACTGCGAAAGGCCCGAACTAAGAAAGTTATTACCGTTACAACATGTGCAAAATTAATCGGTACATCGCGCCGACGCTATATCGCTATGGAACAAGGAGAGGCCATCATCGGTGTGGCCGAACTGGAGGTACTCATGGCTTTCCTAGAGGTTCCAGTGGAAAAGGTCTGGCATGGGAAGGATACTCCGGTAGTTTCCCGCCAGATTGTGCTCGAAGCTCTCCCCGGGCAGATGCTGCAAATCCTTGTCGATATCCAAAAATGACAGAATCTCACTCCGTTCGTCTCTTTTTTTGCTGCAGTCTTCAAATCAGCCAGCTATTATGGCTGCTGCAATCTCGCTGATGAGAGTCGATCCCCGAATCACCAGCTTCTCTAAGCGCGCAGAGGAAGTGAGGCTGAGGAGATGCTTCAGCATCCCTATAGCTTGTGATAGACAGAGAGAAGAGGCGCTGCTTCTGCCAGTAATGGATTCGCATCTTTTGGTGTACGCGGTCTAACATGGTCATGTATTCCTCGCTCGCTTGGTAAAGCTGCGCGCGTCTTTCAGGGTACACTAGCTTCCAGTCGAAGCAGTACAACCAGAAAGGGAGAGCTCCGAAGTGTAGGCACCACACAACTCTTTTTCTGCTATTACTCATACGTAGTGGCAGTTTGCGTGCATTTACCCATAGGGTCAGCCTACGCCATCGGGGATATATTAATAACGGTGTAAACTTGGGTCTTCCTGGTTTTTGGTAAATCTGTCTCTGAAGAGGGAGAAATACAGCACTGATTTCCTCTTCTCACGCTCACCTCGAAAAGAGAGGAGCCATCTTTTCCAGTCCCTTCACCAAAAACCAGGAAGACCCGTATCTGTATACCAGTTTATTCGTGATCCCCAACATGTGAGTGGCTCGTTTGATCGACACGTCTCCCGGAACATCTGGCAAATCGTTAATGTCTACCATACAAGCAATCTCATGGAGTTCTACCGCAATGTTCTCTCCTGTGGAAAAGAAAAAAATTACGTATGCATCAGCACTTGCCCATATTCATACTGAGCAGTACTCCAATCTAACACGTCATCTAGTGAGCGCCGAAACTCTTCTAGTGCTTCTTCACGTCTCGTTTCGTCTGGTATAACGGTTCCTCGCCAAACGAGCATAAGAAGCACTCGCTCGAAAGAATCACTGCTCGCTGCAACATAACGCATTACTGTTCCGGGAAAGAGGTGCTGTTTCTTTTTCCTGATCATTTCCAATTTTTGCTGCAATACATCGCGTTGACCGGCACGCAACTGTACTGAGATGAGAGACATGAACTGCGTGTTGTCGCCCGAAGAGATATGCCAAAGTGGAGTATTTTTGCGCGGGCGACCGGAAGGTTCTCGCTTGAATTTCCTGATCTCTTCTCTTGAAATCGCGATCACATCAGCAAACCGAGCGCCATGCAGACGTCCTTCTTCAATGTAGTCATACACGGTCCTTGGTGAGAGGCCAAGCATTTCGGCAGCTTCCTTCACGGAAACATATCCCGGAATAGGTGGGAAATTTACACTGTCATTCATGCAAGCAGTGTAGTGGAACGCAATATTATTAGATAACGTACTGTTATGCGCTATTCAAAAAATTTGCAAACCTTAGTATACTTGTCTCCTCTAATACATGTCTCGCTCCTTTGATATAGAGGTAACAGAGGGACAAAGCCTATTCCAAACAACAAGCATATCTTTTCATCAAGGGACTTGAAAAGTTTGCCTTGGTGATAGAGAAGCACTCTCAAAAAAGTTGCCCTATGCATGACGTATATGGCTCCCACTTGTATATAGGATATGTGTATGTGGATATGGTGGCTGGCTAGTGTTGTTAGGAATGAAAACCTGCTACAATCCTGAGCAGTACATATGAAAGCAGCAGTTGATGGCAGTACGTTTACGCGTGAAAGAAGTTGCAAAAGAGAAGGGGATTAGTATGGGCAAACTGCAGCGCGATGCTGATATCGCCTATAACACCATTAAGCGGATGTTCAAAGACCCATACTATGTCACAACCACGGAGACACTTGGAAAGCTGGCGAAGGCTTTAGGGGTTCCACCAGGAGAATTGATTGAAGAAGTACCGGATCAGGGTGTCAGGCCAAACGAAATGGCACAGATCTAGAATGAGATAACCACGTTTCCCGAACGCTCGAGTGGAGCACTATGTCCTTGCGGGGTTTCCTCCCGAGCCATATAATCAGGGTCTCACGCCACTGCTATTCTTGCGCATCAAGATCAGGAATCCTTTGCGAGCCTTCTGATCTACAAGGCACACGCCAAGCTTTCAGTCCATCCTGCTTAAGATGCGCGCGGAACCGATCGCGCCAAGCACACTGGTTCATTTCCACCGCCTCTCACAGGATCATCACAAAAGACCTCTCGCTTCCTCTTCTCGCTCCCATTCCCTCTTGACAGAGACAGTATTTTGACATATACTATCATTTGAGAGATATATGCTAATAAGTGAGACATACGAAAGGATGTGACTATCATGAATACACTCGCAACACGCAAATGGTGGGCGCTTGGCGCGCTCACGCTGGCCGTTCTCGCCGTCGGCCTGGACGGAACCGTCCTCAGCGTGGCGA
>Ga0070698_100007168_pt1 | contig 12079 bp, 13 predicted proteins | sample KBSK1502metaG_FD_65477 | JGI IMG/M metagenome (GOLD analysis project Ga0070698, IMG submission 65477) | Corn, switchgrass and miscanthus rhizosphere microbial communities from Kellogg Biological Station, Michigan, USA - KBS K1-50-2 metaG | ecosystem: Host-associated > Plants > Roots >...
GCGAAGTCGTCCATCCCGTCCTGGCCGTGCACCCCAAACTTCCGGTAGTGCGCCTTCTTGGCAACACCGTCCTGAAACACGACCATCGAGCCGACGTTGTCCTGGCCCATGACAGTCGAGATGTCGAAGCACTCGATGCGGATTGGCAAAGCCTCGAGGTTCAGCACCTCGCGGAGCTCCTCCAGCGCCTCGACCCGACGCAGGCGCTTCAGCTCTGCCTGCCGAGCCTCGGAGACAAGCGCATGGCGCGCATTCTCCGTCGCCAGCTCCTGGAGGCGTCGCTTCTCGCCTCGCTCTGGGGCCCGGACCTCGACCCGTGCACCACGTCGCTCGGTGAGAAACTGCGAGAGCGCGGCTGTGTCTCCCGCGTCGCGCGGGACGACTATCTGTGGTGGCACGCTTGGTGCCGAGCCGTAGTACTCGAGACAGAACGACTCCAGGATGGTCGTCAGGTCCTGCCCGCCGACGTTTTCGAGCTGGAAGGAGTACCGGTCGATCAACTTCCCGTCTCTCAGGGGGAACACCTGGATCACCGCGCGATCGCCGTCGACCGCCAGCCCGACGACGTCGATCGTCCCGACCGACCGGCGGTCGGCCGCTTGTCGCTCTGCCAGGTGCTGCACGCTACGCAGGCGGTTTCGGTAACGCGCCGCCTCCTCGAAGCGCTCGGCGCCGGCCGCCTCCTTCATCTTCCGCTCGAGCTCGCGCTGGATCGGCTCGGTATCGCCCGACAGGAACTCGATCACCTGATCGATGATCGCGCCGTAATCCTCTTTGGACACGTAGCCGACGCAAGGCGCCAGGCACCGCTCGATGTGGTAGTCGAGACACGGGATGCCCGAATGGCGCCCGGGCTTCGGGCCTTCGCAGGGGCGGTAAGGGAAGACGCGGTTGAGAACGTCGAGAGTCTCTCGGACCTTCTTCGCGTTCGCGTATGGGCCGAAGTAAACGACACCGCGCCGGTGCCGTTCTCGAGTGAACATGACCCGCGGATAGTCGTCCTCCAGGGTCACGGCGATGTACGGAAATGACTTGTCGTCACGAAGGCGCACGTTGAACGGCGGGCGGTGACGCTTGACCAGGTTCTGCTCGAGGTGGAGCGCTTCGACCTCGTTCTGCGTCACGATCACCTCGACGTCGTCCACGCGCTCGGGGAGTTGTCGAATCGCTGCGCGGCTGTCGAGGCTCTGCTGGAAGTAGGAGCGGACGCGCGAGCGCAACGATTTCGCCTTGCCGACGTAGAGCACCTCCCCCTTCTGATCGCGGAAGAGGTAGACGCCGGGCTGCGCAGGGAGGGCCTTGAGCTGGTTCTCGAGACGGGTGGGCACAAGGCCAGAGTAGTCCTGGACGGTTGGCGGTTGACGGCCTCCGGAGGCCTTCCTACACTGCCGGAGCGTCCGTCTGTTGCGGACAACCCTTCAGAACTTGACTTCCCCCCGTTTCCTCACTGCGTTCGCCTGCGGCGTCGCCGTCCTCGCCCTCGCAGGGCCGGCGTTGGGTGGACTCAACATGTACATGGGCGCGGCAGAGGACGAGGGTCGGAACTCGGACCCCGCGGTGGCTATGGCGAAGATGCAGCTCGCCAAGGCGGCCGGATTCGACACCATCAGGGTCACGGCGATCTGGGCTCCGGGGGACACGGCCGTCCCGCAGGACGAGCTCGCGGCCTTGAAGGCGAGCGCAGCGTCCGGTGTGTTTCTTGGCATCCGCATCGTCGCGACGGTGATGTCGTTTGGGAGCCGGACGACCCCCCTGACGGCCCAGTCACGTAGCCAGTTCGCTCGCTTCGCCGCCGATCTCGTGCGGCAGGTCCCGACCATTCGCGAATACATCATCGGGAACGAGCCGAACCTCAACCGCTACTGGATGCCCCAGTTCGGCCCAAGCGGCGAGGACGTAGCCGCCCCGGCGTACGTTCAGCTCCTCGCCCGCACGTACGACGCGATCAAGGCGGTAGACAAGGGAGTGTTCGTCCTGGGCGGGTCGGTGTCCCCACATGGGATCGACAGGCCCGGCAGCGGCCGCGACACCCACTCGCCGACCGCATTCATCACCGACATGGGCACGGCGTACCGTGCGCTCAATCGCAAGCGGCCGATGATGGACGGACTGTCGTTCCACCCCTACGGCGAGAATTCGAGCACGCCGCCGACAGTGACTCATCCGAACTCCACCTCGATCGGGCTGGCCGACTACCCCAAACTCGTCGGCTTGCTCGCCAAGGCCTTCGACGGGACGCAACAGCTCGGCTCGAAGCTCCCGATCGTCTACGACGAGTACGGGGTCGATTCTCAGATCCCGGCTTCAAAGCGGCGGTTCTACTCCGGCACGGAGCTCTCGAAGCCGGTCTCCGAGGAGGTTCAGGCGTCGTACTACGGCCAGGCTCTGCAGATGGCGGCGTGCCAGCCGACCGTGCGCGGCTTCCTCATCTTTCACGTGACCGACGAAACCGACTTCGGCCGCTGGCAGTCAGGTGTGTACTTCCCTGATGGCACGCCGAAGTCGAGCCGAAGCCTCGTGAAGCAGAGCATGAACGACATCCGCCGCGGTGCAATCACCTGCGATGTGGCCGAGCCTCCCTTCCTCGGGCCCGGCGAGGGCTGGTCGGTCGCGACGCCGAAGGAGATCGCTGCCGCCCTCAAGGCGGAGCGAGACGCAGGCGGTTGGGTGCCTGTCGGCCCACACCGCTGACGGCGAAGCCACCGCTTGCGGTGGCTTCATCAGGACGCCGACCTCAGGTCGGCGTACGTCTCAACCCGAAACACTCACAAGGACCGTTCGGGCTAGCATCGGCTGGGTGGAAGGTCAGTACGTCGCTTACACGTTCTTCCGGGTCGATCCGGCCTGGAGACGCCTCCCGGTCGAGGACCGTGCCGCAGGCAAGGACGCCTTTGCCGAGGTTGTAGAGGACTGGTCGACGCGGATGGACGCCCTGCGGGTCTACACCGTCACGGGCGTCCGGCCCGACTCGGATTTCTTCCTCTGGAAGATCACCGACCGCTACGACGATCTCGGTGAGATCGGCACGGCGCTGAATGGGACTCCGCTCGCCGCCTGGCTCGAGACCCCCTATTCGTATCTCGCGACCACGAAGGCCTCCGAGTACACGAAAGCGCGCCGCGCTCGCCGTGTGATCCCTAAGGGCTCGCCATACCTGGTCGTCTACCCGTTCGTGAAGGCTCGGCCGTGGTACGCCCTTGCACCGGAGCATCGCCAGCGTGCAATGGACGAACACATGCGGATCGGCGCCGAGTTCGCGACGATCCACAACCACACGACATACTCGTTCGGGATTGACGACCAGGAGTTCATGACCGCGTTCGAGTGCGACGAGCCTTCTGACTTCATGCACCTGATGCTGACGCTCAGAGAGAGCGAGGCATCGCGGTACACGGAGCGCGACACTCCGATCTTCGTCGGCCGGCACGTCGACATCCGCACTGCCCTCGCCGCACTCGACGGTGCGGGAGCGCGCGTCGGCGCCTAACAACTCACTCTAGGACGCGCTGGGCTCCAGCTTGCTCCAGCGCTTGAGGTGCTGGAGACCGATTGCGGCGGGGAGCAGCGGGAGCCAGAGGTTGAAGATGCGGTAGGCACACACCGCGAGCACGGCTTTCGCCAGCGGGATCCCTGTCCACGCGAGCGCGAACGAGACCAGCACCTCGACCGAGCCGGCGCCTCCCAGCGGCAGTGTGCGCCGCGTGAGTGCGTATCCGGTGGCGTATCCGATCACGAGCGCCGCCAGGTCTGGTGAGTCGTGGAAGGCGCGAAGGCTTGCCCAGAGGCAGCCGATGTCGCCGACCCAGTACAGCGCCGCACCCAGAAAAGCGCGACCGCGTTGCCGATCGATGAACGCGAGCCTCTTGATCATCTGAACGGCGTCGAGGATGTGCCCGAGCGCAGAGCGCCAACCCCACTCCTCCCGCACGCGAGGGCGGACGGCGACCGCCGCGATCGCGGCCATGAAGCCGAGCGGAACAGCGATCGCCCACGGGAGCGTGAATCCCAGGCTTGGATGCGACGAACCGCGTGCCAGAAGGACGACTGCGGCAAGTGCGGCCGTCGGCGCGAGAATCACGTACTCGAGCACCCCAAGGCCGAGCACACGTACGCGCGCCTGCCGCGGTTCGAGCCCCGCCGCCTCGAGTGCGTGACGGTCGACGACGAAGCCGCCTCGAATCACGAATGCGCCGAAGCCGGCGGCGACGATCGCGCCGCAGCGGGCAAACCCGAGCCGCGGGCCGCCCTCCATGCGCGCCACCTCGCGGTACGCGAACACGTAACCGAGGTAGGCGAGCACCTCGAGGCCGAAAGCGACGGGTAGCCAAATAGGATCGAACTTGCCCAGCTCCTCCAGGACATCTGCGAATCCCGCCGCCCACGCCGTGCCAACAGCCGCCCCGAGCGCGAGCGCTGCACCGATGCCAATCAGGAGCAGCTGCTGTGCCGCATCTCGCTCCAGGTGCGGAGCAGGTCGCATGAGTCGCTTCACGTCCATCGTCTCCCGAATCGGCGGCTCGGCGGGCCGGGATGACCCCCGAGCGGTTAGACCCGGTAGCTGTGCCGGTCCCTCCAGACTCGAAACATCGCGTAGCCCGCGCCCGCGAGGACCCCAAGGAAGCCAAGCTGCTGGTAACCAGGCCAGCCGCGCCAGAAGTAGAGGCCGATCACGGCGACGATCAACAGAGCCGACCCGTAGAAGACGACCCGCTCGCGGACCGACCAGGTCTCGATCTCTCCGCGCCGTTCGCGCCACGCGAGATAGAGGAAGAAGGCGATGGCGAGGAAGAACGCGATCCGCAACAGCATCCCGATCGCGATCAGCGCGGTGTAGAGATTCAGCAGCAGTACCGCGAGCGCGATCAGGCCGATGACCAGGAAGCCCCGCAGCGTCGGCCGATCTGCGAGCCACTTGCCCATCAGGCGGTCATGTAAGCGCGAACGGCGAGCACGGCCGCTACCAGGCTACCTCCCGCGAACCAGATCAGCCGCCGGCGTGGCTCACGTGGCGCATAGAAGAACGGCCAGACGACGGCGAGCACGGCGAGGCTGCCATACATGTAGTGCTCGCGCCGATCGGCGTGGCGGTGATCAGCGAGCAACAGGAGCCCCAGGCCCGCCTGGGCGACGATCAGGGTCTGGGCGAGCGCGAGAGCATGAGAAACCAGACCTCCCCCGCTTCCAAGCCGACGGTACGCCACGAGCGCGAGCACTGCGGCGGCGACGCAGACACTCACCACCAGGAATGCATTCAGGTGATGCGCCGTTAGCATCGCGAGCGCACCCTACAGAGAGGAATTTCCGTGATCGAGGAAGGCAAGCCAGCCCCGGACTTCGAGCTTCAGTCCGATACCGGCGACACAGTGAAGCTGTCAGACCTGCGTGGCCACCCGGTCGTCCTGTACTTCTATCCCAAGGACGACACGCCAGGCTGCACGACTGAAGCCTGCGAGTTCCGCGACGCCTATGACGTCTTCCGAAAGCGCGGCGTCGAGGTGCTCGGTGTGAGCCCGGATGACGTGTCGTCGCACGAGAAGTTCAAAACGAAGTACGAGCTTCCCTTCACGCTGCTCGCCGATCCGGATCATTCGGTTGCGGAAAGGTACGGCGTCTGGGGGGAGCGCAACTTCGCCGGTAAGTCCTACATGGAATCAACCGGTCGACGTTCATCATCGACCGCGACGGCAATGTCGCGCGCGCGATGATGGGCATCAAGCCAGCGGGACATGCCGCACGTGTGCTCGATTCGGTGTCCTAGAGGCTGATCGGAAGTTCACCCTACAGAGGGACTGCTCGACCCTCGATCAGGTGATCTCACAGGGCCGTCACGGTGAAACGCTCGTTACGGCGGCCCGATGGAGATCTGCCTCACCGATCCGAGTTACGCGGACCGTCTGGCGAGGTTTCTTCGTAGCTTGGGCCAGACGGCGACAGTCTCTGCGCCTGCATCGGTCGACGTGAGCCTGGCCAGCGGGCGCGATGCTCTCGTCGAGCTCGAGATCTACCTCCGCGTTTGGTCGGTTCTCTACCCCGAGGCGGGGGTCCAGGTCGAGAACGGCGAGGAGGCCGAGGATGGCCCGCTTGCCGCTGCGTAGGGACGCACTGCCCCCACGTACGACAGCGCGTAACGCGCCTCGAAGAGGCTCGAGATCTTCACGACGTCGCCGGTCTGCGGCGCGTGGATGAACGAGCCGTTCCCAACGTACATGCCCTCGTGCTGCGGAACACCCGCCGAGTTGGCGTGGAAAAAGACGAGATCGCCGGGCTGAAGCCGGTCTCGCGGAATTCGGCGCCCTTCGTAGTACTGGTAGCCGGTGTAATGGCCGAGCGTGATCCCGAGCTGACTCCAGACGTACATGGTCAGGCCGGAGCAGTCGAAGCCGGACGGTGACGCGCCGGCCCAGACGTAGGGGACGCCGAGGAAGCGATAGGCGATTGCCACGGCCTGACCGCCGATCGTGCTGGTGGGGATGTTCGGCGTCACGAAGGCCGGAACGCCCGCCATGGACGCTTGGGCCGCAGCCAGCTGCGGCAGACCGAGCACGGCCGCCGCGCCGCTCGTCGAGACGGACGGATGGGCAGCGCGGGCGAGCCCTACGAGCAGCTGAGTTCCAGGCGCCAGACCGAGTGACGGGTCGGCGACGTAGGCTCGCAAGGCGACCAGGCCGGAGCCCGTGCGGCCAGGCGAGACGGCCTCCTGCAAGGCGACGACATAACTCCCGCCGCCGAGTGGGATCAGCGCGTTGGAACCGACGACGTATCCCGTCCCGTCGACGACGAGCCCGTCGACCCGCGCACCGGCCAGGCCTCGCGCTGGAACGACGAGACGGCGGACGGTCACGCGCCCGTTGAACATGCTCACGTCCCGCAGTTCCACACGAGCGGCCGTCGCGCGCGCCGAGCCGATCCGGAGGACCGATCCATCGCCGGGATAGGCGAACGCTCCCGAGGCGGCCTTACCCAGGAGCGTTCCGTCCGGCGAGCGCACTTCCGCGAGGCCGAGCGTGCCGGCCGGCGCAGGCGTAGCGAACGCCAACAGGATGACCGCCATCCCGACTCCCCGTCGCAGCATCGAGGCCGCGAGTGTACTGAGCTAGACGTCTCTTTGGCGCACCTCTCCAACATCAACGACCTCGCGAATCTCGACGAGACCCGGCGATGCGACGCAGCGCTTCACGCACTCTGGAATCCAGAGCCGCACGGTTCATCACCGTGCGGCTCGGGTGCTGAATCGTTAGCGCTGGATGATGTTGTGAATCTCGAGCATCTCAGGCTTGCCCGCGAGCTCGATCCCAACGTCAGCCAGTACCGGCATCAGACGCTGACCGAAGGCGTCGAACTGCTCTCGAGAATCCCAGATCTCGCTGACTCGGAAGCTGCCACCCGAACTGAACGCAACGTGGTAGGCAAGTCCGTCCGGCGGCCAATGACTATCGGACGCCTTCAGACGCTTGAGGCATTCGTCGTACTTCTCGGTGGTCACACCAGGCGCCCCGGTGAATCGAGCAAGGACCCTCGTCGTGGGATCCTTGACGGCTCCGCTGGCAGAGTCAGGCATGGTGGTGGCCATTTCATGGCCTCCTTCAAATGGAGTGCTCCTGACCGAGCCGTCCATAAGGACCGAACGAGGAATCTGAGTCAGAAGACGTCACAGACGGTAACAGTTCCAACGAGCCACGGCGCTGTGGAACAAGCGACTACCAAGGGCGCAAGGAGCGGTGCCGCTTTGCCGTTGTCGCGAGAAAGGCGCCGTATCCCCTTGTTTCGCCTCCCACTCGACCGGACCGCTCCTGCGCTCGCCCAGTTGCGCAAGGCCAACATCAGCAGGACGATCCGTTCCTAGATTCGGGTCGAACGACCGCGGCGGGTCCAGCGCCACTCGAGTATGGCAAGGAAATGTTCCAATAGCAACGAATCCGTCCAGGTTGGTGTGTGGTGGACAGAGCGGGTCGGCGTCACGTTGCTCAGGACGGTTCTAACCGCTCGAATCGACCGGGGCGACGGGTCTAGCGCACAAGCGCCGGCTCGCTTATCTTAGCCGGCCCGCCCCGCCGCTAAACCGTGATGGTGAGGCGCGCCATCGAGAAGGTGCCCAGGGGCGGCGCCTATGGCTCACGCCGCAGCCCGGCCGCCCCAGGGGAGAGCTTGGCGCGACCGAGGGAGCCCTGGGCACGTATCCAGTTCGCCACGAGTGTATGACTGCCTCCCAGTCGTGCGCGGCAGCGGCCAGCACTGCCCGCTGGCTCGCGACTCGTTGACTCGTCGACCGCGGGGTGGTTGGGTGATTTCTGTGGGAAGTGACCCGGTTGCCGACTACATGAGGCTCGCTGCGATACCGCGCGAGAACTTCGCCGAAGTAGAAGAGTTTCTCCGTCGGCAGGAATCGGATTCGGACACGTTGGCCGTGCTCGAGCGCCCCGGTCAGCCGGTCGGCCTACTAAAGATCCACGCTGGCGAAGCGACGCTCTTCTCATTTCCGCGGGAAGAGGGCGGGCGTCGTGTCGTCCACGAGGCCTACATCGGAAAGATCTACGACGCCACCATCACGATGATCCGCGCGGTCGAAAACCTCGCCGATGCTTCTGCCGCCCAGCCTGAAAGGGTGGAAATCGCCGGCTCTCGCCTTGGCGGCATGATCAACCTCACGCACTACACCGCCGAGAAACGGACAGCACTCATGGACGCTCTTCGGGAAATCGTCCCTCGATAGCGAACCCGAGCCCGGGGAGTCTGAGCGTGGCTCACGATGCCGTCTCGGATCGACTCGCCGGTCCTCTTCCGCTACGGCAACGACTCCCGGCACCTGCCTAGGCGTTTGGCTGCTCAGCTGGAAGCTGAGGCTCGTCAACGCGCTCGACCCAAAAACCGACTGGCTGACGTTCCTTCTCAGGCATCGGTCGGGCCCGCCGCTTCGTCTCGATGCGCCGAATCTCGCCGTACGGGACGAAGAGCATCTCGTCTTCCTCGCTAAAGAGGATCACGTACGTCAGCGCCACTCGCGCGGAGGTGACCGCGACGCTCCGACCATCACGGAGAACCGCGTGGACGACCATCCTCTTGTAGTCGAGGTCTCGATGAGTGGCGTACTCGGCGATGATGTCGGGCACCTGGCCGAACGTCTCCCGATCGAACCCGCCGGGGTGGGTGCGGAAGTAGTCGAGTTCTTGGTCTCTCATTTCCTGACAACTCCGAGGGTCTAGGCCACGTTTGGGCACGGATTGGGCACCGGAAACGCCTAACTCGCCTATGCGGATGAGAGGACTTGAACCTCCACGGGGTTTCCCCCACACGGACCTGAACCGTGCGCGTCTACCAATTCCGCCACATCCGCGCGGGCGGACAGTGTAGCCGTACGATTTCGGGCCTGAAACGGGGTCTCCTCATCGTCTGCGGCGTCTTTGGCCTCGCTGTCGCTTCACCGGCACAGGCGACACCGGTCGAGGTCGTGGTGACGCTGAAGCAACCACCGCTTGCCGAGATCTTTGCGCGTCGCCGCACGCTGGCCTTCTCGTCGTTCGTGCGACCGCACCGCCTCGTCACGACGGCACCCGCAAGCGTGGACTACCTCCACAGCCTGGAGGCGACCCAGGTGGCCCTTCAGCACCGCATTCAGGCGACGATCCCGGGAGCGGAGATCCGCTGGCGCTACGGCGTCGTCCTGAACGGGCTCGCGGTGGTCGTGCCGAGCGGCCGGCTCAGGCAGCTCGCGCGCATCCCGGGCGTCCAACGCGTGTGGCCGAACCGCATCTACCGCGCCCTGCTCGACCGCACTCCCCAGCTCATCGGCGCTCCGCAAGTGTGGGGACCGACGCTCGCAACTGCAGGGGAGGGAATGAAGATCGGGATCATCGACGACGGTATCGATCAGACACACCCGTTCTTTGCACCACGAACGCTCGCCTACCCACCCGGTTTCCCGAAGGGCCAGACCGCGTATACGACGCCAAAGGTGATCGTTGCCCGAGCGTTCCCGCCCGCGGGCACCGGCAAGGGAAACGCAACACTTCCTTTCGATCCGTTGTCCTCCGACCACGGTCAACATGTCGCAGGCATTGCAGGCGGAGATGACGACACGGTCACGCGGACCGGACTTCACATCTCGGGTATCGCGCCACGCGCCTACCTGGGCAACTACAGGGCGGCAACGATCTCGAGCGTCTTCGGTCTGAATGCGAACGCGCCCGAGCTCGCTGCGGCCGTCGAGGCCGCGGTGCGCGACGGCATGAACGTCATCAACCTCTCATTCGGAGAGGTCGAGATCGAGCCGAGCCGCGATCTCGTGGTCCGGGCACTGAACAACGCGGCGAACGCCGGCGTGGTGTCTGCCGTCTCCGCGGGAAACGATTTCGCCGAGTTCGGCTTCGGTTCAGTCTCCTCGCCGGCCAGTGCGACGAAGACAATCGCAGTGGCCGCGTCGTCTGGCGGCCACGGGAGCGTCGAGGTCGACGCTCCAGCCGACTATTCCTCGGCAGGCCCAACGCCCTACTCCTTCGAGATGAAGCCCGACGTGACCGCACCGGGCTCCGACGTGCTCTCGTCTTTTCCCAACGGCGCATTTGGGGAGCTCTCCGGCACGAGCATGGCGGCGCCACACGTCGCCGGCGCCGCGGCCGTTCTGCTCCAGCGGCACCCGAATTGGTCGCCGTCCAACGTGAAGTCCGCCCTTGTGCTCACTGGAGATCCCGTGCACGTCGACTCGAGAGAGGTCAGCCCGTTGCGCGAGGGGGGCGGACGGATCAATCTCCCTCGAGCCGATCAGCCGCTTCTCTTCGCCGCACCGTCCAGTCTCTCGTTCGGCCTGGTGAAGCCCGGCGCGACAGTGGTCAGACGGATCTCCCTCTCCGATGCCGGCGGTGGTGCCGGTGAATGGAACATTGGTGTTCCCTCGCCCGGCTCGGCCCTGATTGGAGCTCCCGCCCAGCTGAGCGTGCCCGGAACGCTCACGATCACCGTGCGGGTTCGTCGGGCCGCTCAACAGGGAGACGTAAGCGGCTTCATCGTGCTCTCCCGCGGGGGAGATCGACGCCGGATTCCCTTCTGGTTCTTCGTCGAGCGCCCTCAGCTTCCGAGAGAGCGGCGCACGCTGTTGACCGGGCCGGGAGATTACTCCGCCGACACAGCACATGGGGTCACACGGGTGACCACGTATCGCTACCCGGAAGTTGTTTCTGCCGGCTTCCCGACCAGGCTTCCCGGCCGCGAGGTCGTGTTCCGCGTGCTGCTGACCCGCCGGCCCGCCAACTTCGGAGTCGTCGTGACCGGCCGCGGCCCTCGCGTCGGGGTCGAGCCCCGGATCGTTCGCGACGACGACGAGAACAGGCTCGCCGGGTACACCGCACTTCCGCTCGATCTCAATCCGTACCGATCCACATTCCTCCGGCATCGGCTCGTCGCAGGGGTCCTACTCCCGGCCCCGGGCGTTTACGACATTGTGTTCGACACACCGAAACGCGGACGACCTGGGCCGTTTCGCTTCCACTACTGGGTGGGCGATACCACTCCGCCGTCCGCCAGGATCCTTGGTGTCCGGGGACGCGTCCTGGAGGTTGCCCTCAGTGATGCCGGCGCGGGAGTCGACCCTCAATCGGTCGACGCGAACGTGGACGGACTGCGTAGGCCGGTCACGTACTCTGCCGGCCGGGCGCGCGTCGACCTGAGCGGGCTGCTCTCCGGGCACCACACGCTGATCTTCAGGGTCTCGGACTACCAGGAGACGAAGAACACCGAAGACATCTCGCTGGTTCTACCGAACACGCGGACCCTGCGAACGTCTTTTACGATCCCTTAGCTACCGCTTGTGGTCGCGTTCCTCGATCGTCGGGAGCCGATCGAGATCGCGTACGACACTCGCCTCGAACTCCTCGGTCTCCGATCGCAGCAGCTTGAGCTGACTTTTGCGCCGCGCGCGCTCACGCCGAGCACGGGCTTCGTTGCCGAAACGCGCGGAGAGTCTCGGCCACTCGGCACCCATCACGGCTGCAACCGTGCCCACAAGAAGGGCGACCATCAGCCAGCCCACGCTCCCATTCTAGCCGCGCCGATCGAGGGGAAGGTCTAAACCGATCGCATCTCCCGGCCG
>Ga0070698_100007169_pt1 | contig 12078 bp, 13 predicted proteins | sample KBSK1502metaG_FD_65477 | JGI IMG/M metagenome (GOLD analysis project Ga0070698, IMG submission 65477) | Corn, switchgrass and miscanthus rhizosphere microbial communities from Kellogg Biological Station, Michigan, USA - KBS K1-50-2 metaG | ecosystem: Host-associated > Plants > Roots >...
CTCGGTCCGTTCGACTTCGTCAACGTCGTCGAGGCGCCCGACGCCGAGACGATCGCGCGTGTCTCGGTGGCGCTGGGCGCGCGCGGGAGCGCGAAGCTGCAGACGCTGACCGCGCTCTCGGTGGACGACTTCCTGAGCTCGTTGGGCTGAACGCGGCGGCCATAGTTTCTTAACTTCGCTTTCGTAGGCTCCCCGCCATCAGGCGGCAACGAAAAGGGGGAGCCACATGAGCTCTGTCGTACGAGTCGCCGTCCCGGCAGCGGTGGCGGCGCTCTTGACAGTCGGCGCGGGCTCGGCGCTGGCGAAGAAGCCGTCACTTGTCTCCTGCGGACAGGTGATCACCCACAGCATCCACCTGAGGAACGACCTGATCGACTGCCCCGGGCCCGGCCTCGTGGTCGGCGCCGATCACATCAGGATCGACCTCCGCGGGCACCTCATCGACGGCGTGAACAACGCGGCCGCTGACGGGATCGACAACACCGGCGGCTTCGACCGGGTCGTGATCAGGCACGGCCGGATCCAGCAGTTCCAGCAAGGCGTGCACCTGGTCAACGCGAGCCGGAACAGGCTCGACGGCCTCAAGGTGCAGCAGACCTTCCGCGGCATCGAGCTGGGCTCCTCCGATCACACGAGGATCGTCCACAACAGGGTGACGGGCAGCTTCGACGGGATCCACCTCGTCGGCTCGGACCAGAACCGGATCTCACACAACCGCGTGTTTGCGAACACCGCCTCGGCGATCGTCCTGATCACCGGAAGCGACGGCAACAGGGTCGACCACAACGTCGCTCGCGACAACGCGTCGTGGGGGATCACTTCGGACTTCTCGGCGGACAACGTCTACGCGAACAACCGGGTCGTCCGGAACAACATCGCCGGGATCGAGCCGTTCCACGGCACGAACATCCGGATCGTCCACAACACCGTGGCCGGGAACAAGATCGGGATCGAGCTGTTCACGACCACAGGCAGCTTCGTCCGCTCGAACTGGGTCCGCGCCAGCATTGGCGACGGGATCCACAGCGTGGCCGGCTCGACCGGGAACCTGTTTGCCGGGAACACGGCCAATCGCAACGGTGCCGACGGGATCCGCGTGGCGGACTCCGGCAACACGATCAGGCGGAACCACGCGAACCGAAACGTCGACCTCGGGATCTTCGCGGCCGCCGGGAACACCGACGGCGGCGGGAACACCGCGCATCACAACGGAAACGCCGCGCAGTGCGTCGGCGTCGCCTGTCACTGAGGGCTTGATGCCGGGCTCGCGGCCACGCGCGCCGCGAGCCCGGCGTTTGCGACCACGAGCTCTCGGTTCACCTCGAGCGTGCGGCCGCCGCTCCGCTCGTGCAGGAAGGAGAGCACGAACGGAGTGACCGCCTGGCCGGTGATGCTCTCCGCGGCGGCGGTGCGGAGCGCCTGCTCGAGCAGGGGCTCGACGTCGACGCCGTCCTCCGGCGCGTTACCGAGGAGCAGTCCCGCGCCGCCGAGATCCCAGTGCGCACGGGCGACGCGCGCCGCCTCTTCGGGCGACTCGACGCGCGCCGAGACCGGCGGCCCGCCCTTCGCCGCGTAGAAGAGCGGGAGCTCGTCGGTGCGGTAGCCGAGTACCGGGATGCCGAGCGTCTCGAGCACCTCGGCGGTCGCGGGCACGTCGAGCAGGGACTTGGCGCCTGAGCCGACGACGAGGGTCTGGGTGCGTGCGAGCTCGGCGATGTCGGCGGAGACGTCCGGCCGCTCGGCGAACCCGCGGTGGACGCCGCCGATCCCGCCCGTGCCCAGGAACCGAATCCCGGCGAGGGCGCAGGCCCGAAGCGTGCCGCCGACGGTGGTCGCGCCGAGCGCACCCTGCGCGGCGCATGCGGCGAGGTCGCGGGGCCCTGCCTTGCGTGCGCCGGCGCCGGCCTCGCCGAAGCGCTCGATCTGCGTTTCGTCGAGCCCGATGACGACGGCGCCGTCGATCACCCCGACCGTCGCAGGCACGGCGCCTTCGGCCCTGACCGCCGCCTCCGAGGCGTGCCCCACCTCCACCCCCACCCTGGGCGGGAAACCGTGTGCGATCAGCGTAGTCTCGAGCGCCACCACCGGGCGGCTCTCGTGGAGGGCTTGTTGCACTTCCGGGGCGATTTGGAGCACTTCAGTCACACCGGCACCGCCCCGAGCTGCGCGACGCAGCGGGCAGCCGTCTCGAGCCCGAGCTCGATCCCACCGACGATGAACCCGGCCGCCAGCGCGTCGCCCGCGCCCGTTGTGTCCACGACCTCGGACCCGGCCGCGCCGTGCTCCTCGCGGCCGCCTGCCTCCAGCACGACGACTCCGCGCGAGCCGCGCTTGAGGACGGCGGTCTCGCCGAGCCCGTAGGCCCCGCCGACGAGCTCCCACTCGGGCTCGTTCGCGAAGACGACGTTCGGCGCCAGCTCCTCGAGGCTCGCGCGGAACCGCTCCGGCCCGCGCGCGCGAATCGCGCTCCACGACGAGAGATCGACGCTCACGCGAGCCCCCTCGCCTCGCGCCAGCCGCGCCGCTGCGAGCGCCGCCCCCGCGATCGGCTCGGCCAGCAGGCTGTACCCGGAGAGGTGCAGCCAGCGGCAGTCGGCGAGCCAGGCCGGATCGATCTCGTCTGCCCGCAGCTCCGGCGCGACGCCGCGGTCGGTGGCCATCGATCGGTCGCCGTCCGAGCCGACCAGCGAGACGACGACGCCCGTCTTCCCTTCGACCCGAGGCCCGGCCAGCTCGACTCCGCGGCGCTCCAGCAGCGACCGCACGAGCGCGCCGGCGTCGTCGTCTGCCTGCTTGCCGATGAAGCGGGCCTGCTCTCCGAGCTCGACCACCCATGACGCGACGTTCGCCGCCTGGCCGCCCGACGCAACCCTCGTCTCGACCGGCGTGTCGGCACCCGTGGCGAGCGGGGCGGGGCCGCGCACGATCACGTCGAGAAGCAGATCGCCCAGACAGCAGATCACTGCGACAATCGTCCCATGGACGGCGAACCGCGGGCCGAACGGCTGCGCTCGTTCCTGCTGGGCGGGCTCGTCGGCGCCTCGGCCGTCCTGGCCGCGGTCCGCCGGAAACGGCCGCGAGCGCGGCAGAGCCCACCCGGTCTCGCCGCCTTCGAGGACGCACCCTGCTACCGGGAGACGCTGGAGCGCGAGCGGCGGCCATAGCCAATGGCCCCACTATCCTTAGGAACAATGCCGATCTACGAGTACCGCTGCCCCAACGGGCACCTGTTCGAGCTCTTCCAGCGCATGGGCGACGCGCCCCCTGACGTCTGCGAGGTCTGCGGCGAGGGGCCCGTCGAGCGCGTGCTCTATCCGGTGGCGGTGCATTTCAAGGGCTCGGGCTTCTACTCGACGGACTACGGCCGCGGCTCGCGCAAGCACGATGAGTCCTCGAACGACGGCGCCGAGCCGAAAAAGGCCGATAAGGCGGACAAGAAAGAGAAGAAGGAAAAGGCCACCGAGGCCTAGCGCCCAGGAGCAACGTTCCCGACCAGGCAACCCGGCGGGAACGTGTCGCCCGATGGTGCGGGCGGCTGCACGGCGGACTTGCCCAGGATCATCAGGATCACCTTGGCGTTGTCCTCGCTCGGCGTGATCGACCCGCCGGTCGAGCTCCCGCCGAGCCGGCAGTGGATCGTCGTCGAGGCGCGGTACTTGTTCCAGCCCAGCCCGAGGAACTGGTTCGCCGAGAGGTCGGTCGCGAGCGGCTTCAGGAGGCTCCCGCCGACGAACGGCATCCGCACGTAGGTCCCGAAGCTCGCGAGCTTGCTCATCACTGCCTGCAGCACCTGCTGGTTGCGCTCGCCGCGGGTGATGTCGGTCTCGGAGGGGTCGAGCGAGTTCTTGCGGACGCGGGAGTAGATCAGCGCCCGCCGCCCGTCGAGGTGCACCTTGCCCTTCGGGAACCGCCAGCCCGGCCAGCGCGAGCAGCGCACCGGCGACGCGTACGGGCAGTCGAACTTCGAGACGATCGGCCGCGGGACGACGACGTCGATCCCGCCGACCTTGTCGATCAGGTCGCGGAACTGCGCGAAGTTGACCACGATCACGTGGTTCACGGGGATCCCGGTGTAGGAGCTGACCGTCCGGATCGCGAGCCGCGGCCCGCCCACCTGGAAGGCGGTGTTGATCTTGCCCGTCCCGTAGCCGGGGATCTCGACCTGCAGGTCGCGCGGGATCGAGAGGTAGTAAAGGCGTCCGTGCCCCGGGTCGGTGTGCAGGAGCGTGATCGAGTCGGAGTGCCGGTCGCCGACCCGCTGGACCTGCGGCGAGTGGTCGGTGCCCAGGAGCAGGATCGACGTCGAGTTCGAGAACAGCGAGCCCTTGTCCGCGGTGAGCGCTGTGCGTGCGGTCTGCGGCAGACGCTTGTTCGCAGCCGAGACCCCGCCGCGAAAGGCGAGGTAGCCGAGCAGCGCCCAGACGATGAAGAAGAGGAGCGAGAGGAGCAGGGCGATCCCGATCTCGCGGCCCCAGCGCACCTGCTTCGCCGTACGCCGCGTGCGTTTGGGCCGCGGCCCCGGCCCGCGGTACTCGCGGCGGCCGTCGCGCGGCGGCCGCGGCCCTCGTGGCGGCGACTTCGGCGGGGAGGCCGTGGGCACGCGGCCCTTGACGCGTCCGCCACGGTAGAGGCGATACGGCTTCTCTCCGCCGGGCGACGCCATCCGGCGGCGTATGGTAGCCACCCGACGTGAAGGCGCTCCGGGTCATAGGGGTCGACGTGGGCGGCACGAAGACGCTCGGCGCGGTCGTCACCTCGGAAGGGACGATCGAAGAGCGGACGCTCCACGCCACCGAGGTCTCCTCGCAGGACGCGCTCCTCGCCGGGCTCGATGCGATCGTCGAGGAGCTTCGCGACGGCCGCGAGATCGCCGCGCTGGGGTTCGGGCTCCCGTCCCAGATCGATCAGCCCTCCGGCCGGGCTCTGAACTCGGTGAACATTCCGCTCGAGAACTTCGCCTTCCGCGATCGGATGGCCGAGCGCCACGGCCTTCCGGTTGCGATCGACAACGACGGGAACGCCGCGACTATCGGCGAGTGGCGCGCCGGAGCCGCTCGGGGGGCGCAGAACGTGGTCATGCTCACGCTGGGGACCGGAATCGGCGGCGGGCTGATCCTCGACGGACGGCCCTATCGCGGCGCCACCGGCCGTGGCGCCGAGCTGGGCCACATCGTGGTGGAGTTCGACGGCCCGCCGTGCGGCTGTGGGGGACGCGGGCACCTCGAGGCGGTCGCGGCAGGACCGGCGGCCGATCGTGTGGCCCGAGAGCTGTACGGGCCGAGCGCCGACGCCCGCGAGCTCGTTCGGAGGGCGCGTGCGGGAGAGGTCGCCGCCCTCGAGGCGCTGGCCGAGATCGGGCGACGCCTCGGCGCGGGAATCGCGAGCCTGATGAACGTATTCGAGCCCGAGGTCTTCGTCGTCGGCGGCGGCTTCTCGGCCGCCGACGACCTCTTGCTCGGTCCCGCACGGGAGATCGTTGCCCGCGATGCCCTGGCTCCGATTCGCGACCAGGCGCCGATCGTGCTCGCCGAGCTGGGCCAGGACGCAGGCGTGATCGGGGCCGCGATGGCGGGCCTCGAGGCGCTCTAGTGCTCTCGGTCTGCGCGACGCCGATCGGGAACCTCGAGGACGTAACGCTCCGGGTCCTGCAGGAGCTGGCCGAGGCGGACCTCGTGCTCTGCGAGGACACGCGGCACACCCGCAAGCTGCTGGAGCGCCACGGCATCCGGGCGCGCGTGCTCTCGTACCACCAACACAACGAGGCGAAGCGGACGGCCGAGCTGCTGCCGCGGCTCGAGGCCGGGGAGCGAATTGCGCTGGTGAGCGACTCCGGGCTGCCCGGGATCTCGGATCCCGGCGCGCGGCTGGTCGCGGCCGCGCTCGAGGCAGGCGTGGAGGTGACGGTGCTGCCGGGCCCTTCGGCCGTCGAGACGGCGCTCGTCGCGAGCGGGCTGGTCGGCGACGAGGGATACCAGTTCCTCGGCTACCTGCCGCGCGGGGAGCGGGCGCTGCTCGCGCTGGGCGAGGAGCTGGCGCGGCGGCCTTGGCCGCTGGTCGCGTTCGAGTCCCCGCAGCGGCTCGCTGCAACCCTCGGTGTTCTCGCGCGCGTGATCCCTGACCGGCCGGCTGCCGTCTGCCGCGAGCTGACGAAGCGGTTCGAGGAGGTGGCGCGGGGCACAGTCTCGGAGCTGGCCCGGTGCTTCGAGGGCGGTGCGAAGGGCGAGATCACCTTCGTGCTGGGAGCGGGGGTGGCCGAGCCGGACGAGGCCGAGGCGGCCGAGGCGGTTGCCGAGCTCTTGAAGGCCGGTGTGCCGCGCCGCCAGGCGGCCGACGTCGTCGCGCGGCTCACCCGAGTCCCGCGCAACCGTCTCTACAACACCTCGCTGTAGTCTGATTTGACAACGACGGTCGGCCTTGCTACGGTCAACGGCGTTTGCATACCTGACAACGGAGGTGTCCTTTCTCGATGCGCCTGCTCGCTCTTGCCGCCGCCGCTGCGCTGATCGTCCCGGCTTCGGCGCTCGGCTGGGACTGGCCCGTGGCCGGGCCCGTGCTGACGGCGTTCTCGTTCGATCCCGCGCACCCGTACGCCGCCGGCCAGCACCGCGGAATCGACATCGGGGCCGCAACCGGGGCTCCGGTCGTGGCGCCCGCCTCGGGGACGATCTCCTTCGCCGGCAGCGTCCCGGGCGGCGGCAAGACCGTCACGATCCGAACGCCCGACGGCTACTCGGCGACGCTCGTCCACCTCGGCTCCTTCGGAGTGCGGCGCGGGGAGGCCGTCGAAGAGGGGGACACCGTCGGCACTGTCGGGCCGAGCGGCGTCCCGGAGCTCGACGTCCCCTACGTCTATCTCGGAATCCGAAGGACCGCCGAGGAGCAGGGATACCTCGACCCGCTGCTCTTCCTCCCTGCCTCGGCCTCCGGTTCGGCCGTGCCGCCCGGCGATGTCGGCGGCGCCGCTCCACCACCAACGCCCAGGCCGGATCCTGCGGCCGCGCCGACCGTGGCCTCGGCCGAGCCCGACCCGACCTCCTTCGAGCCGGCCGGGCCGGCGCCTGCGCCGGCGAGTGGTCGCCCGGTGCACCCACGGCCGCACGGGAGCGTTCACGCCGGGCGGGCGCGCGCCCTGTCACGGGAGGCGCTCCGCCGCCGGGGCACGGGCCTCGCCGAAATCCGCGCTCGGCGCGCCCACGAGAAGCCGCTTGTGGAGACGCGTGCCGGTGATCCGTCTGCGGCGGGGTCGTCCGGCACGGATACTCGGCTGCAGGTCCGCCCTGTCAGACGAGCGTCGCGACCTGTCTCCCTACCACCCGCGCTTACGTTGGCTCGGCCTAGCGCCGACTCCGGCCTGCCGCTCGGGGAGCTCGCCGCCGTGCTGGGCCTGGCGCTTCTCGGCGCGGGAGCAGGTGCGCTTCGGCGCTGGCTCGGGGCTCGGCGTGAGTCCGGGACGCCGAAGACCGTTCGTATCATTGACAGCGATGCGCTTCTACCTGACGACACCGATCTACTACGTGAACTCGACCCCGCATATCGGGCACGCGTACACGACGATTGCCGCGGACGTGCTGGTTCGTCACCACCGCCAGCGCGGCGAGGAGACGTTCTTCCTCACCGGCACGGACGAGCACGCCTCGAAGGTCTACCGCGTCGCGGAGGAGCAGGGCCTCGACGCGCAGACCTACGTCGACCGCATCGCCGAAGACTGGCGCGAGCTGCCAAGGCGGGTCAATGCTGACTACGACTTCTTCATCAGGACGACCGACGAGGGCCACAAGCGCTTCGTTCAGGAGTTCTTGCAGCGCATCTACGACAACGGCGACATCTACCAGGACATCTACGCCGGGCTGTACTGCGTCGGGTGCGAGGAGTTCAAGAGCGAGTCCGACCTCGTCGGCGGTCTGTGCCCCGAGCACGGGATCGCCCCCGAGTACATCGAGGAGAAGAACTACTTCTTCCGCCTGTCGGCGTTCCAGGATCGCCTGCTCGCGCTCTACGACGAGCGGCCGGACTTCGTGCTGCCGGGCTTCCGTTACAACGAAGCACGCAGCTTCATCGAAGGCGGTCTCAAGGATTTCAGCGTCAGCCGGGCCGGCCAGCCGTGGGGCGTGCCGATTCCGTGGGACGAGGAGCAGGTCACCTATGTCTGGGTAGACGCGCTCATCAACTACCTCAGCGCTCTGACGTACGCGCGCGAGGGGGAGGATCTCCGCGAGCGGTTCTGGCCCCACGCCCACCACCTGCTCGGCAAGGACATCCTCCGCTTCCATTGCGTGTACTGGCCGGCGCTGCTCCTCTCGGCGGGCTACGAGGTGCCGCAGCAGCTCTTCGTGCACGGCTTCCTGCTGCTCGACGACCGGAAGATCTCGAAGTCGCTCGGGAACGTGATCGACCCGCTCGACCTCGTGGACGTCTACGGGGCGGACGCGGTGCGGTTCTGGGCCTTGCGGTCGGTCTCGTTCGGCCAGGACGGGAGCGCATCCGTCGACGCCTTGCACGAGCGGTACGAGCGCGAGCTCGCGAACGACCTCGGCAACCTCGTCTCCCGGACGACGGCAATGATCGCGCGCTACGTCGGCGGCCGGATCGCTCCGGGCCCGCGCAACGAAGAGCTCGCCTACGCCGTGGACGCTCTGCGCGAGAAGCTTGCCCTCCGCTTCGACGTCTACGACCTGACGGGCGCGCTCGAGGACATCTGGGAGGTCGTCCGCCTGCTCAATCGTCACGTCGAGGCCACGGCGCCGTGGCAGCTCGCGAAGGACGAGTCGAAGGCGGACGAGCTGGCCGCGGTGCTGTACGACCTCGCCGACGGCGTACGGGCGGTAGCGGTCGCGCTCTCGCCGTACCTGCCGGAGACGGCGCCGCGGATCCTCGGGGCGCTGCGCCAGCCGGTCGATCTCGCGCTCGGGCAGGTCGCCTACGGCAAGACTGCTGAGACGGACGGCATCGACCCGGCCCAGCCGCTCTTCCCGCGCGTGGACCTGCCTACCGCGGCAGCTTGAGCATGACCGACACGCACGCGCACCTCGACGCGTGCGAGGAGCCGGCCGAAGAGCTGGTTTCGCGCGCGCGTGCGGCCGGCGTCAACCGGATCGTGGCGGTCGGCTCGGGCCTCGACTCGTGCCGCGAGACGCTCGCGATCGCCACCCGGGAGTCCGGCGTTTGGGCCGCGCTGGGCATCCATCCGCATCAGGCCGGCGACCCCGACGCGGAACGGCTCGGCGAGCTGCGAGGGCTGCTCGGCGACGAGCGCGCGGTTGCGGTGGGCGAGACCGGGCTCGACTTCTACCGCGATTACGCGCCCAGAGACCGTCAACGCGAGCTCTTCCGGCGCCAGCTCGAGCTGGCAGCCGAGTTGGGGAAGACCGTCGTCGTGCACACGCGCGAGGCGGACGAGGAGACCGCGGCCTTCCTCGAAGGCTTTGACGGCACGGTGGTGCTGCACTGCTTCTCGAGCCCCGAGCTGCTCCCCGTCGCCCTCGAGCGCGGCTACTACGTCTCGTTCGCCGGCAACGTCACGTACCCGAAGGCCGAGGAGCTGCGCGAGGCCGCCCGCCAGGTTTCCGTGGACCGCCTCCTCGCCGAGACGGACAGCCCGTACCTGAGCCCCCAGCCGCGGCGGGGCCGCCCGAACGAGCCGGCGAACGTCGTCTACACCGTTGCCGCGCTCGCCGAGGCGCGTGGCGAGGATCCGGAGGAGCTCGAGGCGCGCCTCGACGCCAACGCAGCGGCCGCGTTCTCGCTGCCGTGAGGCTCCCGGCCGCGAAGAAGGAGCTCGGGCAGCACTTCCTCGTCGACCAGAACATCCTGGGCGTGATCGGACGCCTGGCCGAGCTCGCGCGCGAGGACGTGGTGCTGGAGGTAGGCCCCGGTCACGGCGTCCTGACCGGGTTCCTCGCCGACCGCGTTGCGCACGTGCACGCCGTGGAGCTCGACCGCTCGCTCGAAGGGCCGCTCGCAGAACGGCTCGCGGGCCGCGAGAACGTCCAGCTGCACTACGGCGACGCGCTCCGGCTCGACCTCCGCAGCCTCGATCCTGCGCCGACGAAGCTCGTCTCGAACCTCCCGTACAACATCGCGACGCCGCTCGTCGTCGAGAGCCTCGACGGCCTGCCCAGCCTCGCGCTGTGGTGCGTGATGGTGCAGCGCGAGGTCGCCGACCGCTTCTTCGCCGAGCCTTCGACGAAGGCATACGGCGCGGTCTCCGTGGTCGTCCAGCTCGCCGCCGAGCGAACCGGGTCCCATCCCGTGTCGCGCACGGTGTTCCGGCCGCGCCCGAACGTGGACTCGGCGCTCGTCGCCTTCCGCCGACGCACCGATGCCATCGACGACCTCGCGCGCGTGAAGAGCGTCGTCGCGGCGGCGTTCGCGCACAGGCGGAAGCGGCTCGCCAACTCGCTCGAGCTCTCGGGCCTGGCCACGCGACCGGAGGCTGAGGCGGCGCTCGCCGAGATCAGCCGCGACCCCAAGGCCCGCGCCGAGGAGCTCGCCCCAACCGAGTTCGTCGCCCTAACGGAGTCGCTCGCGCGGTGAGACGCGCTCCGGCGACGGCGAAGCTGAACCTCGCGCTCGTCGTCGGGCGGCGGCGCGAGGACGGCCGGCACGAGGTGGCCACGGTCCTCCAGCGCCTCGATCTCGCCGATCGGATCGCAGTCGAGCCTGCGCCGAAGCTTCGCGTCGGCGGCTTCCCGGACGACACCCTTGTCCGCCGCGCGCTCGAATCGCTGGCCGCGGCTGCGAACGCCGAGCCGCTCTGGGAGGCGAGGATCTGGAAACGGATTCCGGTCGCGGCCGGGCTCGGCGGCGGCAGCTCCGATGCCGCAACCGCGCTGCGGCTTGCGAACGAGACGCTGCCCGAGCCGTTCTCGGACGCGAGGCTCCGGGAGGTCGCCGCAAAGCTCGGCGCCGACGTCCCCTTTTTCCTCGCGTCGGGCCCGCAGCTCGGCGAGGGCGTCGGCGCTGACCTGACGCCGCTCGACCTCCCGCAGGACTACTGGGTCCTGCTGCTGCTCCCCCACAGCGCGGCCAAAGCTTCGACAGCCGACGTCTACGCCGATTTCGACGCGCGCGGAGGCGTCGACGGCTGGGAGGAGCGGCGGAAAGAGCTCAACCGGAAGCTGCGGGACGTGCAGCGTCCCCGCGATCTTGCGGCCCTGCCGCCGAACGACCTCGCCTCCTCGCCGCTGGCCGAGGAGTTCGTCGACCTCGGCGCGTTCAGAGCCGACGTCACGGGCGCCGGCCCGACGGTCTACGGGCTCTTCCACCACCGCTCACAGGTGGCCGCCGCCGAGCGCGAGCTGCGCCGCCACGGCCGTACCTGGATCAGCGTTCCAACTTGGTACGGTTGACGCATGGCGACCGATCAGCCGCTGGAGCCGACGGGGCCGATCGAGCACCGCTCGACCCGCGCGGGCCGCTGGCTGCGAGCCCGCCGCATCCGGGCCGCGCTCTGGATCGCCGTCGTCGAAGGGATCCTCGTCGCGGTCCTGCCCAACCTCACGAAGTGGACGATCATCGCGCTCGCGATCCCGTTGCTCGCCATCTACCTCTTCTGGGGCCGCACGGCCCGCTCGGACACGGCGCGCCAGCTGACGTGGATCGCGGGCGCGTCACAGGCCCTGGCGGTGGTCGTCACCATCCTCGCCTTCCTGCTGAGCTGGCTCGCGCTGGTCTTGGCCGGAATCTTCGCAATCGTCGCACTGCTGTTTCTGCTCTCCGACCGGGGCTAAGCTAGCGGCCGGCCAACCGCCGAGAGGACCTTGTCCCATACGGAACCTAGCCAAGTGCTAAGGCGTCGCTTGCGACGCCGCTTAGAGGTCGTGCGGGCTCTGCCCGTGCGACCGTCTAACCGTCGCTCGCGACGCCGCTTAGAGGTCGTGCGGGCTCTGCGCGTGCGACCGTCTAACGGTCGCTTGCGACGCCGCTTAGAGGCCGTGCGGGCTCTGCCCGTGCGACCGTCTAACGCCCGACGTTGGGTAGAACACGACTGCACTGGGGCGTAGCCAAGTGGTAAGGCAGCGGGTTTTGGTCCCGCGATCCCAGGTTCGAATCCTGGCGCCCCAGCAATTTCCTCAGTGA
>Ga0070698_100007170_pt1 | contig 12078 bp, 13 predicted proteins | sample KBSK1502metaG_FD_65477 | JGI IMG/M metagenome (GOLD analysis project Ga0070698, IMG submission 65477) | Corn, switchgrass and miscanthus rhizosphere microbial communities from Kellogg Biological Station, Michigan, USA - KBS K1-50-2 metaG | ecosystem: Host-associated > Plants > Roots >...
AGTCGATCCTCGTCAGCGGCGAGCTCGCCGTCCAGGTCGGCGCGCTCGTGGGTGAGCTGTCGGCGCCGGAACGGCATGCCGTCCTCCTCGCCGCGTCCGGGGCGCATGGGATCGATATTGCGCTCGCGGTCGGGCGGACACCAGCGGCGACGCGCACGCTGCTGTGTCGAGCCCGGGCAAAGCTCCGCGAGGGCATGCACCGGGCGGGGTACGCCACCGCGTAACACTCCCTCGGGCCCGGCGGGAGGCCCGAGCCGGGCGGAGGCGCCGCGTATGATCCGGGCGCCTTGGCCGCCCTGCCTGGTCCTCGATCCTTCATCGGCCGCGAAGCGGAGCTCGCGCAGCTTCGAGCCGGACTCGATGCGGTCGTCGCGAGCCGGACCGCGCGGTGCATCGTGGTCGGCGGCGAGGCCGGCATCGGCAAGAGCCGCCTGGTCCAGCGGTTCACCGCCGATCTGCATGGCGTGACCGTGCTCGAAGGCGCGTGCTTCGAGCTGTCCGCGGATGCGTTGCCGTACGCGCCGTTCGTGGAGATCCTCCGCGAGCTGGTGCGCGAGACGCCCGAAGGCCGCCTGCCGGCGGTCCTCGGCCCGGCTCGGTCCGAGCTGACACGGCTCCTGCCGGAGCTCGCCACGCGCGCCGCGGACGTGCCCGAGGAGCGCGAGCTCGATCGCGCGTCCCAGGCGCGCATGTTCGAGCTCGTGCTGGGCGTGCTCGAGCGGATCACGCGGGAGCGCCCGCTCGTGGTGGTCGTCGAAGACCTGCACTGGGCGGACCGATCGAGCCTCGAGCTGCTGGGGTTCCTCGCCCGCGCGCTGCGCGACGATCCGGTGCTCCTCCTCCTGACCACGCGGACGGACGCCACGAGCTCCGGCGCGAATGTCCTCACCTTCCTGGCCGAGCTCGAGCGCGAAGAGCACGTTGAGCGGCTCGAGCTGCGACCGTTCGACCGGGAGGAAGTCGCCGAGCAGGCGGCGACTCTCCTCGACGAGCAGCTCCCGGCCGGCGACGTCGACCGGCTGCTGTCCCGATCAGACGGGAATCCGTTCTATGTCGAGGAGCTGATCCGCGCGCGCGGCAGCGAAGGCTCCGCCCTGCCGCCGGTCCTGCGTGACGTCCTCGCGGCGCGCGTGGCGGGCCTGTCGGCCGGTGCCCGCGACGTGCTTCGCGCTGCAGCCGCCGCCGGCCGAAGGATCGACGACGCGCTGCTCGGGGCGGCGCTGGACATGCCTGCACGCCAGCTTGCGCCGTCGCTTCGGGAGGCGATCGAGAGCGGCATCCTCGTCCGACGCGTTTCCGCGGAAGGCCAGGTCCTGTCGTTCCGGCACGCGCTGCTCCAGGAGGTCGTCGATGCAGAGCTGATGCCTGGCGAGCGCGCCGCGCTGCACGCCGCGTTCGCCCAGGCGCTCGAAGCCCGGGTCGAGAGCGGCGATCCCAAGGTCCCTGCCGTGGAGATCGCGGGCCATTGGGACGGCGCCCACGATCTGGCCCGGGCGCTCCCACACACGCTCCGGGCGGCCGCCGCGGCCGAGGGGGTGTATGCGTTTCCAGAGGCGCTCGCGTTGTGGCAGCGCGCGGCCTCCATGTTCGAGGCGTTGGGCGCGGGGGGCGAGGTCGAAGGCCGTGACCTCGCCGAGGTGCTGCTCCGAGCGGCCGAATGCGCGGTGGTGACGAGCCAGGCGCCGCGTGCCGTCGAGCTGGCCCAGCGTGCCGTGATGGCCCTCGTGCCGACTGGCGACGCCGACCGCATCGAGTTCCTCGAGAACCGCCTCCGCTGGTACCTGTGGTGGGCGGGCGAGCACGAGCAGGCGACCGCGGCCGTTCGAGCAGCGCTCGCGACCTCGCCCGCCGATCGACCGACCCTTGCCCGGACCAGGGCTCTCGCCCACGACGCGGGGATCCTCATGCTCGGCGGCGACTTCGCGGCATCAGCAGATCGCGCTCGCGAGGCAATCGCGGCGGCCGAGCAGCTCGACGCCCCGGGCGAAGCGGCACTGGCGCTCGGTGTCCTCGGCTGGGACCTCGCCCTCCTCGGCGACGTCGAGGCCGGTATCGCCGAGTTCCAGAAGGGACAGGCGCTGGGCGAGGCCCTCGGCTCGGTGGAGGGTGTCGCGCTCGCGGCGACGAACCTTGCCGCCCTGCTCGACCGGGTCGGCCGCTCCGAGGCCGCGCTCGAGGCAGCCCGCGCCGGCTACGCGATGACCGAGCGGTTCGGCGTCGCGCGAACGTACGGCGCCGTCCTGCTCGGCTACGCCGCGAAAGCCGAGCTCGCCCTCGGTCGCTGGGATGACGCGGAGCGTTCGACCTCGCTCGGCCTGCGTCGCGGCGCGGTCGACGCGGGAGCCCTGTGGCTGCAGGTCAATCGGGCGAGGCTGTTGATCGGGCGCGGCCATTTCGCGGAGGCTGGGGTGCTGCTGCGGCGCGCGCGGGCAATCGACGAGCGCCTGGGTGGAACGGAATATCAGGGCGCGCTGCTGGCGGCCGAGGCGGAGCTCGCTGTCTGGTCGGGCCAGCCGGCGGAGGCGATCGCACTTGGAGAGGCGGGACTCGCGGCGCTTGCCCAGGGCGAGGCGCCGAACCCGTCGCTCGCCTGGCTCGGAGCTCTCGTCCTGCGTGCGATTGCGGACCTGTCTGACGCCGCGCGCATGACTGGTCGGGAAGACGCTCGCGTGGCCGATGCGAAGGCGCTTGCCGCGAAGATCGACGCCGCGATCAAGCAAGTCCGGCAGCGGCCGGGCTTCTCGACCGGCGAACGGGTCGCGGCACTGTTGGCCCTGCTCGAGGCGGAAGGGGAGCGGGTGGCCGGGCAGGACCACCCCGAAGCCTGGGCGCTCGTGTGCGACCGCTGGCAGGCGCTCAGCCGGCCGTTCCAGGTTGCCTACGCGCGCTTCCGGAGGGCGGAGGCGCTGCTCGCGAGCCGGGCCGACCGCGACATGGTCGCCCGGGACCTTGCCGATGCCGCAGCCATCGCCGGGACACTCGGCGCCGAGCCGCTTGGGCAGCTCGTCCACCGGCTCGCAGCACAGGCCAGGATCGCCCTGCCAGATGCGCCCAGCGAGGACGCTGCCGCCGGCGCCGACCACGACCTCACGGCCCGCGAGGCGGAGGTGCTTCGGCTCGTTGCGGCCGGCTGGACGAACCAGCAGATCGCGGACGCGCTGTTCATCACGCGCAAGACCGCGAGCGTCCACGTTTCGAACATCATGGCCAAGCTCGGGGCGGCCAATCGCGGCGAAGCAGCGGCGCTGGCGCACCGCCTGGGCCTGGTCGCCGACCTGCCCCTCCCGGTGGGTCACGCCTAGGGACTTCGGGTATCCTTCCCGGCCCTGGGCCCGTAGCTCAATGGCAGAGCAGCTGACTCTTAATCAGCGGGTTGAAGGTTCAAGTCCTTCCGGGCTCACCAGCATTTCTGAACGTGAAAGAGGCCCTCGGTCGGATCCGAGGGCCTCATGGATTCCGGGATGCACCCCGATTCGTACCCCCCGAGACCCCGGAACCTGTGGCCGCAGCCGAACGAGACGCAGCTGTCGGATGGGACTTCGGTCGGAAGTGGCGCCAAGGGGGGCGTGGAGGATTACCTCCACAGCGCGATTTGCGCCGGAGCGGTGCCGCTTGCTGACGCTCAGCGCCTCATCGCGGGTGATTGGAATGTCGCATGGGAGGCCGCGGTAAGACCAGATTAGGTCGGCCATACCATGCCGTGCATGGCGCGACGCCGTCGTTGGGTCTCTGAGGTTGTGCGTCTCGCCATTGGCGCATTGGCGGCCGGCTCGTGGCCGCTCGCGGAGTACGCGTATCAGCGGCCCCCGAAGAGTCCCCTCTTAGTAGTGGTGGCGGAACTCCTCGGCAGTCTCGCCCTTGGGGCCGCGGCGTTCTGGTTCATCACCCGGACGACTGTCGCCGAGCGGTATCTCGAGTTCTGGAGTGTCCCCAGGTCGAAATTGTTCGTTGTGGCCGTGCAACTCTGCTTCCCGCTGGGGGCAGGCATCGTCTGGACTCTGGTCGTTTTCTTTGCGACGCGCGGCCGATAACGATCGCCCCCGAAACGCATGGATGCCGTGCACGACGCACTGCCACCCGGATGGCGTGTCGGCCCGCCGTCGATCCTCGAGTCCCTCCGCGGGACGTGGAGGTCTGGGCGGTCAACATGCGGACCACAGGCCGCGGCGAGTTCTCAGACTCGCTGGCGGAAACGCAGACCAGCGCGTGGACATTCGGCCTCACGCTTGGCGACGAGAACCGGTCGAAAGGATCGAACCTCGAAATATCGGGGCGGCTCGCGCGTCGTATGGGTGAAGGCCAAGGCCGCAAGATGGAACGAGCGCAAGGCCTGGCGTTTCGAGCGGAGGTGATCGGCGTGGAGTCGGGCGCGAACGACGGCCGAGCGGTCGACGAGCTAACGAGCGGGGCGCGCCGAGGCGGCTTCCCGGGCACGGCCCGCTCCGTCTTGGTAAACCTCGCTGCAGCGCTGTTGCTCGTTGTCGGCTCGTTCGGACTCCTCGGCGTACCCATCGTGGCCATGTTCAGTGAGGGCATTCCAGACTCGTGGAGCAATAACGAAGGGGCGTATCTCGGGCTGTGGGCCGCCGTATCCGTCGCATTCATCGTGGCGGGGATTGGCGTCTCCCGAGGACGAGGATGGGCCCGGTTCCTTGGGATCGGTCTGTACATCTTCGCCGCGCTCGACCCCGGCTCGGTCCTGCTGTCGTTCATCTCAGTCGCATTCGCTCTCGTTCTCGTGTTCGCTTGGCGACCTCGTGCCGGTAGCCAGCGGCCGGCGCCGTGACGTTCAGTCGAGTACGCGATCAATGGCTCGGCGCGCGCCTTGGGTTACCCCGAGCTCGATAAGGCGATGATGCCCGCCCTCCCAAACCGATCTGGGCTTACCCCGCCGGCCCAGCCTGGGCTCGAGCTTTGCCCATGAGCGATGCGCCGCCTGGCGGCGCCTACGTCGGCCCGGGCATCGAGGTGGGATGTCTCATTGTCCCGCTCGTCGCCGCGATTGGTCTGGTCGCCGGAATCGTCGCGGCATTGACCGCGACCGGCTCCGACGGAATTCGGGTGGGCCTCGCTGCGTTCGTGACCGGCATCCTGAGTTGGGTGCTTCTGTGGGACCTGTTCGCACGGCTGCACCCCCGCTTCTCCACGGGCCGCGGGGAGGATCTCAAATGGAAGGTTGTTATGGCCGGGCCGCCCATTCTCGCAGTGGTCGCAGCGGTCGCTACGCGATGACCGACGACGAGGAACGTTCGATTCGGTCCAAGCTCAGTGCTGGGCTCATGCCCGTGGATCTCTCGGCAGAAGCGGAACGACCATCTCCCTCGGTCCATCGGGAACTCAGCCGGGAGGGGCAGGCGATCTTCCGCCAGACCCTGGGTGAGGCGTTCAAGAACGTCGAGATCGAGGACGCCGCGGGAACGCGTCGGCTGCTGATGGTTCGCTTCCCGCGAGTGAAGTCGGCCGTCTGGGCGGCGGTTATCAGCATCGTCACCGTGGGTGCGACCGTGCTGGCACTGATCCCTTCGCGCGCCGAGGACGGGGCAGCCATCGCAGCCGGCCTGATTGCGTTTGTCGTGTTCGTCGGCGTGTACGTCGTCCAAATCCTGATCATCGCCGTGCGGGGCGGCTTTTTCGCTGTCACGCCAACCGGCTTGCTGGTCAACACAGGGCTGACCTCGATCTTCGTTCCGTGGACGGCGATCGGGACTGCGGCGGCGGATGTCCTTGACTCACGCTCCAGGAGTCCGGTGTTGCGCGTGCTGCTGAAAGACGGCTCGAGCGTGCCCGGCTGGCCTTGGACTACTACCTTCCTCGTCGTGCTGTTCGGCTCGTCCCGGAGCGACCTTCGGATCATGGCTTGGTGGTTCCAGCCAGTCCCGCTCGACCGTATCGTCGAAACGATTCTTCATTTCGTTAGTCATCCACAAGATCGGGTGAGTGTCGGCCGCGCTGATCCAGAGACATGGCTTGTCGACTGATCGCCGAGCGAGTCACCCCTCGATGACCGACGGTCGCGAGGCGGCCTCGGACGTCGTCCACGAGGCGCGGTGACTCGGGAAGGGAGGGAGGGGTGCACGGATGCAAAGGTTGGTGTCGTACTTCTGGCCCTGGAGCAAGGTGACGTGGATCTTCGTCGTCTGGACAATCGCGATGGTCGTCATGGGCCAAGTCGTCCAAGCCAGAGTCGCGAGCATCTGCGCTGGGGAAGCGGATGTGGCTCACTGCGAGTTGGTTGAGAGGGGCGCGTATGGCTTCACTGTCTTCGGCGTGCTCTACCTGGCGTGGATCATGTACGCCGCCGTTTGGGCCATCGGCGAAGTCCTGATGCTGATCCGGCGGCTGCGGGGCCTTCCCCAGCGACGGCTATGACGGCGTGTAATGCGCGCTCGGCAACAAGGCCTAGAGTCGAAACAGGGAAACGCCGTCACCTCGGAAACTTGGGGCCACTGGCGAGTCCGAGCCGCCGAAGTCAGGAGACGTGAGCCATGCGCCGTCTGAACGCGCTGGGGGTTGGTTTTGCTCTCCTGGTCGGACTCTTCGGAGCGGTTCCGACCGCGAGCGCGGGCGGGCCGCCGGAAAGCCGCGTGACGATCGTCGGGCCGATCGTCGATGAGATCGATTGCGGCGGAGCGTCGATCACCCGAACGGGGAGTGGCTGGGTGGGCATCCCGACCGGCGCCGACGTTCCCCTCTTCTACCACCTGACGTGGGTGTACTCGAATGCCGATGGAAACACCTGGACCTACATCGACACCGGCCTCGTCCAGTTCTTCGAGCGTGACGGTGATCTCTACGTTTCGCTGTCCGGTCGGTCGACGAACGTTGGACCGGACGGGACCGGTTGGGTCGGCCGTTGGGAGCAGAACACGTCAAACAACGACGTGTGGAGGGCCGGGCTCGCGGTCGGATACGTCGATCAGCTCGCGTGCACTGCCCTCGCGCCGTAACGTCACACCGCAGTCTCGTCGTCCATCGTTCGCAGGTTGTGCTCGGCTGCCGCTTCGATCGCCGTTCTGAGGTCCGGTGAGTCATCCAGCAGCGTGCGGAACTGCTCGTTTGTGATCGAGAGCAGGCGGCTCGGCGTTTCGGACGTTGCCGTGGCCGTGCGTGGACCCGCGTCGACCAGGGCGATCGAGCCAAAGAATTCGCCGGGCCCCAAGGTGTTGATGATCCGCCCGCCACGCTCGATCCGCACGCTGCCCGACACCACGACGAAGAAGTAACCCTCGTGCCGCCCCTCGTGCGTCAGCACCGACTCCGCGGGAACATCTGACTCATCGGCTATCTCGGCGATCTTTGCCAGCACCTGGCGCGGGACATTCGCAAACAACGGGACCCGCGCCAGGAGCTCAAGCCTCTCCTCCATTGCCCGAACCCTCCTCGGGATGAGGATATCGAGCGCATCAATGCCCTCGGCTTTGGCGGGCCATGAAGATCAGGCGCCGCCGACGGCCATCCTGGCCGACGCCGGCGGCCGAGTCCCGTCGGGGCCCGCGAGCACGTAGGCGATCATCGCCAACCAGCCGAAGCTGAACAGCCCGAGGACCAGCAGGACGATGAACCAGGTCTTGTCCTCGAGCTGAGCGGTGTTGAGCAGGGCGCCGACCCAGGACACGATCCCGGCCACCGTGGCGCCGGTGATCGCCAGTCCCGCCACGATGAGCCAAAGGACGGTTCCGGCGAACGCGCCGCCGTCGATGGTCACCACATCCGGTCCGCCGAACGTGATGGTCCCACCGGCGATCGCCGCCAGGACGACGACGATGGCGACGACCACGCCGACCACCATCGTCAGCGCCGCTCCGACGAACAGCTTCGATACGGTTGATTTCGACATCGGATGTCCTCCTCAGGAAGTGGTGCGATTGCGCCGAAGGCCGGCGCGCCGGCCGACGTAGAGCGCGGCTCCGCCCGTCGAACCAAGCAGGGTGAAGACGAGCGGCGCGAGGACGGGTCGGGCCCGAATGTCGATCGGCCCGTGACCGGGCACGGGTCCGATCAGGTGGGCCGCCACGCCCGCGATCCCGGCCAGCGCGATGACCGCCCAGATGACAAGCACGATGACCGTCAACAGGCCTCGCCCCTGCGGCGAGCGCAGCAGGACCACGCTGGCGGCCCCGGCGAAGGTCGCCAGGCCAGCCGTGAGCACGCCGTACAGCTCTGCCCCGGTCGTGTGCCTCCCGGCCAGGTTGACGAGCTCGAGCGCGGACCAGACCGCAACCGCAAGCGTGATGACGATGCAGACCCGGGTGATCCGCCCGTCACGAGCCTCCGATGCTGGGGCCGGTCCCGGACTGCCCCGGCTGGACGATTCGGTTGGCCGTGCGACCGTGGACATGCGCCTCCTCCTCCATCTTCATCCGACGGGCCCGGGCCGAACGCTCGCCGCCCCGGTCACACCTGGCTGGGCACGTTGCCCGCGTAGACGCGCCGCAGGAGCTTGTGGGCGAGGTCCGCGGTCGGCCCGAACATGAGCGGGCAGCCGCCGTCGATCACTGTGATGCCGTGCTGGCGGCCCAGCTCGGTGGCAGCCGGTGACACGCTGCCGGGGCCCGGGCCCCGATGCATCCAGACCTGCCGGATGCCCAGGTCGATGCACTCCCGCACCGTGCCCTCGGCGTACTCCGGCCTCGTGCCGATGACGACCGCGTCGACGCCATCGGGGATGGCTCGGAGGTTCGGGTACGCCCGATCTCCCTCGACCACGCTCGCGTTCGGGTTGACGGCGAAGACCTGGTAGCCCCGGTCGCGCAGCCGGCGATACACCGTGTTGCTGCCATGGGTCGCGGGCGTCCGGGAGACGCCGGTGACGGCAATGCGCCTGCTACCCAGGAACGCCGAGGCCGCCGCATCGATCGTCGGCATGTCACCTCCTCCGCCCGCAGTCGGGCGCTGTGTACGGAGTCATAAGCCACCGCTGGCGCCAGTGGCGCGTGCCGGCAGGTACAAAAAGCGCCGGCCGCCTGACCCGCCTGGAGCCGACATTTGGCACTGGTCGGCGGGAACGGAGGTTGAGACCCTCACAGGTTTGGCCCGGACGTGGCCGCCGGGCATGGGCACGACGAAGCACTGGTACGGGAGTGCGGTGTTATGCCGCACCGCGAAGGACGAACGCCGTTGTCATGGGCGCAGGCACACGCGTAACCTCCGACCAGCGCCGAGCACGTCCGGTCCTCGGCGGGAGGGGTTTCGATGCGACCCAGTCGCCCACGGCTCGCGAGCTCGCTGGTGGCAGCAGCTCTGATTGCCCTGCTCGCCCCGGGCCTCACGTTGGCGAAGGACCCGCCGGCATTCCCGCGTCAGGGTTCGGGGGAGCTGGCGCGCAACTCCTGGATCGTCACGCTCAGGAAGGGCCTCGACGTTGACGCGGTCGCTCCGCGGCTGGCACACGCGGCGGGCGGTCGGGTCGGGCTCACCTACACCCACGGCTTCCACGGGTTCCAGCTCGAGGGATCTGCAGCGGCTGCCAGGGCACTCCGCCACGACCCGCGGGTCGTGTCGGTCGACGCCGACCGGCCGGTGTACCTGGCCGAGACCGCACCCTTTGGCATCACCCGCATCCACGCCCTCACCTTCGACGGCACGGGCGCCTACGACCATGGCTACCGGGGCAGGGGCGCGCGGATCGCGATCCTCGACACCGGCATCGACCTGACACACCCGGACCTCGCAGCGAGCATCGACAACGCGTCGGGCAAGAACTGTCTCAACGACCAGCTCCCGCCGCAGGATGGCCATGGTCACGGAACGCACGTGTCCGGGATCGCGGCCGCCCCGCTCAACGGCGTGGGCGTGGTCGGGGTCGCGCCGGAGGCCACGCTCGTCGCAATCAAGATGTTCGATGACGCCGGCAACTCGTCCGAGGCGCTGTCCCTTTGCGCCCTCGACTGGGTAACCCATCTCAACACAGACGGCGACGCGAGCAACGACATCGATGTCGCCAACATGAGCTGGGGCGAGCACCAGACGTGGACCGCCGGCTGCAGCGGCGATCCGCTGCACCGATCGATCTGTGCCGCCTCCGCGACCGGAGTGGTCCTCGTCGGAGGCGCCGGCAACGACACCGTCGACGCAGGCGACTTCGTCCCGGCGGCGTACCCCGAGGTCATCAGCGTCTCGGGCTACGTGGATTTCGATGGCCAGCCCGGTGGCGCCCAGGGCTGCCAATTCGTCCAATCGCTGTTCTGGTTCGAGTGCGACGACACGCAGGCCTTCTTCAGCGACTTCGGGCCGTCGGTCGACGTGACCGCCCCGAGCGTGAACGTGTACTCGACCTGGACCGGCGGCGGCTACAACACGATCGACGGCACCAGCATGGCGACGCCGCACGTCGCGGGCGTTGTCGCGCTCATGAAGGCCGTGAACCACAGCCTGACGCCAACCCAGGCGCTGGACATCCTCGAGACGTCCGGCGAGTGCCCGAACGGTCAGGCGGCCGATGCCGACGGCCAGGCCGGCTGCGCCGGACAGGGCACCTGGCCCGACGACCCCGACGGCATCGCCGAGCCGCTGCCGAATGCGCTTCGCGCCGCCCAGGCCGCCGGTTCGGCACCGCCTCCGCCACCACCGCCCCCGCCACCGCCGCCCACGGCGCCTGCGGCGCCGACGCTCCAGTCCGCGGCAGGCGGCGCATCCTCGATCAGCCTGTCCTGGTCGACCCCGTCCGACGGTGGGAGCGCGATCACCGGCTACCAGGTCTGGCGGAGCACGACATCGGGCGGCGAGACCGCGCTGACGACGGTCCCCGTCCAGAACACGTACGTCGACTCGGCGGTCGCGTCGGGAACGACCTACTGGTACCAGGTCGTTGCGGTCAACGCGATCGGGCCCAGCGCGCGCTCGAACGAGCTCAGTGCGAAGCTCGTCGCGCCGCCGTCCGCGCCCACGTTGCTGGGCGCGTCCTCGGATGGCGCGGCGATCCTGAGCTGGACTCCGCCCACGAGCGACGGCGGCGGTGCGCTCACCGGGTACAACGTGTACCGGAAGGTCGGCAACGGATCCGAGGCGTTCCTTGCCTCCACCGGCCCGGACGAGACCACCTACGTCGACGGCGGCCTGGCCAATGGCACCCAGTACACGTACCGCGTTGCCGCGGTGAACAGCGCCGGGCCCGGCACGAAGTCCAACGCCGTCACGATTGTCCCGGCGGCCTCGGTCTCGGCGCCGGGTGCGCCGACGAACCTGCATGTCTCGACGACGAAGACCGGGGCGGCGCTTGCCCTCAAGTGGTCCGCGCCCTCGAACACCGGGGGCAGCCCGATCAGCAGCTACTTCGTGTATCGGATGGGACCCGGCGAGACGACGTTCAGCCTCCTCGACGTGGTCGCCCCGAACCTCCGGACGTACACGGATGCGGCGGTCGCTCGGCGCTCCACGTACACCTACTACGTGACCGCGTTCAACTCGTACGCCGAGAGCCCGCCCTCGAACCAGGCCAGCGGCAAGACGCGCTGACGGCTGCCCGCGATTTCGGGGCGGCTATTCTTCGGCGGTGACTTCGGCGCTCACCCGCCCGACGCCCATGGCCCCCGGCGCCGTTCTCCTGCACGTTGGCCCACATAAGACGGGCACGACCGCGCTGCAGGCCGCGCTGTGGGCCGCCCGTCTTGAGCTCCGGCGGCAGGGCGTTCGCCTGGCCGGCCGCTCGCGGAACCCGGCGAGCCCGGTACGTGCGGTCACCGGGCAGGCCTCGCCCTATGCGGACGACGGCAAGACCCCGCCGATGTGGCGATGGAGCAGGCTCGCCGACGAGATCCGCTCCGCCCACGAGCCCCGCGTGGTCGTCAGCAGCGAGTTCTTCGCATGGGCCGCCCCGCAGGCGATCCGGCGGATCGTGGACGATCTCGGACAGGACAGGGTGCACGTCGCGGTCACGCTGCGGCCGCTCGCCCGGATCGTCCCGTCGATGTGGCAGCAGAACGTCCAGGCCGGCACGACAGCGACGATCGATGCCTGGCTCCGGGTGGTTCTCGACCGCACATCGGGAGAATCGCGACACCCGTTCTGGACGCTGGAGCGCCACGACGAGCTGATCGATCGGTGGGCGGCGGTCGTCGGCACCGACCGGGTCACTGCCGT
>Ga0070698_100007171_pt1 | contig 12077 bp, 14 predicted proteins | sample KBSK1502metaG_FD_65477 | JGI IMG/M metagenome (GOLD analysis project Ga0070698, IMG submission 65477) | Corn, switchgrass and miscanthus rhizosphere microbial communities from Kellogg Biological Station, Michigan, USA - KBS K1-50-2 metaG | ecosystem: Host-associated > Plants > Roots >...
GACCACGATCACGTCACGAACCGTGGTCAAATCGATCCCTTCGTTGAATCCCAGACAGTCGGCTACCTGCAGATTTGTCGGATTGCGAAGTACGATTTTTCCCCGGCAGATGACAATGGGCACATCACCGGCCGTCACTTGGAAATGGTCGAGCAGTTCCTGGACCTTGGACTCGCCCTCAAGATCGATGTAAGCGTGCGGGTACCCATTGCGAGTCAGGAATTCCTTGAGTCGCAGCGTCCCGGACGAATTGTTCGTACCCAGGAGCACCGCGTCTCCCCACCCGTGGGCGATGAATTCTACCCGTCGCAGGATGAACGCGCGCATTAGAATCTCGCTCAACTCGCTGTCGGTTTCGATCAATTCCTGCAAACCAGAACGGTCCACCTCGATGACCTCGCCTGCTTCACGCACTCGTGCGCGCACCATGCTCCTCCGGCCCGACAATATGCCGATTTCTCCTAAGAATTGGCCGACTTCGTGTACGACGACGGGATCTTCACCCTCGCACGTGGGCCGCATGATTTCTATTGCACCCAATGTGACCAGGAAGAAAGAAAGATTATTATCGCCCGGCTCCACCAGCACCTCTCCGGCCTGGACCGCGCGTTTTCTTCCATGAGCCGAGATGCGAGCGATTTGAGTCGCATTAAGGGTTGGGAAAATGTGCTGCGGGGGTTCGAACTGAGTCAGCTTGGCGTTTATGTTCGTATCCGACATGGCGGTACTTCCTCTCCAAGCCTATGCCTGGGTTCTCATACTTACATTTCTGTTTTGAATTCCAAAAGAAGGTCGGGAAGGTTTCATCGCGTTCCAACCCCGTTGCAATCATGCGGGTGATTGCTGGCCTCTAATCGCCTCACGATGTTATCAGAGGAGGATTCGGAAAAGGAACGATGTAAACCTTCTGAACTTGCGTTGCCTTACGGCACGATGGGGCGACCCTATGCGGCGTAGCTCTAAATAGATCCTACTTGTGGCTCTTCAACTCCACTAGAAATAGCTCGACGGCCATGTGCTTTTCAGTTTCGGTGGGCATGTGTCTCCCATGGTTGTGCTTCGTTCGTGATAGGCCGCGGGCTAAGCCGCCCCATCGACATTTCGCTGACGCTTGGCGCTGCGACCCGACGGAGGTTCTCATCACATCCAGCGCAAATTGCGTATAGCATCTCAGTGCGGCCATGCCCGACCAAGAACAGCGTGATGAAATGCATGCAGGCGCCACACGTGTGTCCCAGGCGCACCTGAGAGAGGTTGGAACCGAATGGGGCACATGGCGGCCACTACACTTGCCTATGTTCCGGAATCTGCTGATTGCAGACCTGGTCTCAGATATGGGCACGTTTATGCAAGGTGTTGGTGCCGCATGGCTGATGGTTTCGCAAGGGGCCGGGCCGCTGCTTGTGGCGCTGACACAAACTGCCTCGGCATTTCCGTTTTTTCTTCTCGCGCTGCCTGCAGGAGCTTTGGGGGACATCTTTGATCGGCGGAAACTGATACTGACGACGGAAGTATGGATGTTTTCTGTAGCGGTAGCACTCGCTATTCTGACGGCGCTGCATTTAATTACGCCTTGGGCGCTGCTCCTCTTAACACTTGCTTTGTCGGTGGGAGATGCGCTCGAAGCGCCGACCTGGCGAGCGGTCCTTCCAGAACTGGTCCCGCAACAGGGGTTGATGCCGGCCATTGCTCTAAACGGGATTGAATTTAATTTGGCCCGCGCGCTCGGTCCAGCGCTGGGTGGATTTCTGATAGTGGCGGCAGGAATTGGCACAGTGTTTTGGCTCAATGCCGCATCGTATCTCGGCGTGCTATGGGTGATTGCACGGTGGAAACGACCGCCAAATCAGCCAGGCCCGCTGCGAGAGACCGTGTCGGGTGCGATCCGCGCGGCGGTTCGGTACACAAGAAACGCGCCTGACATTCTGACCGTTCTCGGACGAATCGGATGCACTATGTTTTTTGCAAGCGCGTTTTGGGCGCTCCTGCCCACCGTCGCTCACGAATTGCGACGAAGCGCGACACTCTATGGGTTGCTCCTAGCCGTCTTTGGCGCTGGCGCTGTGCTAGGAGCCATGGCGCTACAACGAACACGTTCCTTGTTCTCGTCTGATGCGCTGCTCGCACTGGGAACCACTGTCTTTGCAGCGTCGCTTTGGGGCGTCGCCGGATTCAAATCCGCAGCACTCCTGTCCGTTGCCATCTTGTTCGGAGGAATTGCATGGACCGCAATCATCTCTTTGATGACCACGGTCATGCAGAACTTGGCGCCGGATTGGGTGCGCGCGCGTGCAATGGCTGTGTTCATGCTCGTCTACATGGGAACGTGGACAGCCGGCAGCGCTTTTTGGGGATATGTCGCAGGCCGGCAGGGTACACACATTTCTTTGATTGCGGCAGCTATTGGCACGGCCGTTTGTCCAATATTGGTTTTGATTTCGCGTTTGCCTGATACGCCTGTGGATCTTGGAGCTTGGGACCACTGGGGCAAACCGATGCCGGTTGGAGACGTAGACCCAAGTCAAGGACCCGTACTGGTTACAGTGGAATATGAGGTTGAGCCGAGGAAGTCGGACGAGTTCCTGGAGTCTCTCCACAAATTTGCACGAGTGCGACGGCGGGACGGAGCATCAAGATGGGGCGTCTATCGCGATACTGAGCATCCGGCGCACTACATCGAAACGTTCATCGTGGAATCTTGGGCGGAGCACTTGCGACAGCACGAGCGATTGACGAGCGCAGACCGCGAGCTTGAGGAAAACGTTAGTCGTTTTGAATCGAAGCCTATCAAGGTGAGGCATTTCATCTATGCGCGTAGCAAACGTGGGCGGCAGTAAATGGGGAATGCGAGTTGAAGAGGCGGGCAGAACCCACGTGCAGTATTAGGCGATATCCCGGATTGTTGTTGTTCCAAAGCCTGTTTTCCAACCCCTATTGCAGACCATGTGTTGGGTGTCAAACCGCACATCAGGACTATAATCGCCGGATGGCATCCGCGGCCGATGGCTCCCTACAACCTGCGCCAGGTCTAGACGTTCGTCTTCTAGTTGACAATATGCCCATGCTTGCGTGGTCCAGTCATGCCGATGGTTCCCTAGATTTCGTAAATCAGCAATGGCGTGACTATACAGGTTTGTCCACTGAAGAATCGCATGGTCCGGGATGGAAGGCAGCGGTTCATCCCGATGATCTCCCCGGATTGCTGCAACACTGGGAGACGCAGCCCGAACTTGATCACGCGGGTGAGCATGAGGTGCGGTTGCGCCGTTCAGACGGCGTGTTTCGCTGGTTTTCAATTCGTCGTGAGCCCCTGCAAGACGAGGCCGGTGCCCTACTCCGATGGTATGGAACGGCGGCCGACATTGAGAATCGAAAACAGGCCGACGCGCTGCGCGCTGCCGAGAAGCGGTCGCGGACGAACTCAAGGGATGTGTTGTGGAACTGGAGGGGGAACAACTTGTGAGTGTTCCCCTCGGGCATACCGATACGGAAAACACGACCTGTCTCCACGTCCCTTCGATCGGCCTGATCGTGGCGGGCGACAGCGCCTATAACGATGTCCATCTCCATCTCGGAGAGTCAAACGCCGAAACGAGGAAGGATTGGATAGCGGCACTTGATACCATCGAGTCTCTGAAGCCTTTGGCTGTTGTCGCGGGCCACAAGAGAACCGGCGCAGCAGATACGCCGAATATCATTGACGAAACACGAAAATATATTCGCGACTTTGACAGGACCGCTGCGAATACTCAGACAGCGGTGGAACTTTACCACCAGATGCTTGTGCTTTATCCCGAGCGTCTGAATCCCGCAGTCTTGTGGAATTCGGCACGAGCCGGCAAGTCTGGAAGCTGAATCTGCCGGCGGGTCAGCGCCGTTGCGACTCTCGGGCACTCTCTAGTCATCAAGACGTTGGCATAGATCGCCCGACCCAGTTCCGCGAGATTTGTCGATTCCGAAGGACCTCACTCTCCATCTCACAGCGGCCACGCAGCGTAACTGCATGATGCCCGATCGTGATTGGTGCGTCTGCTTGGGAGGCAGATACTCTAGTGAGCTTAGGTAAGCGATTGCAGAGCGATTAGTAATTTCGACTTTTATCGCAATTCTCCAACAGCGTCCGGAATGAGCGCCTGCCACCGGAGCAGAGGGTCATTGACCCAAAACAAAGTGCGCGCGAGGCACAAATATCCTAGAATCAACGCAGTGCGCCCGTAGCTCCAGGTATGTTGTGCCGACATTCTCAGGTCGCGTTGTTCCTGTTAGATCTGGGCTCTTCCGCCGTCAACGAATAGTTCGATACCCGTGACGAAACTGGAGTCATCCGAGGCGAGAAACAACGCCACCTTCGCAACTTCTTCGGGTTCCCCCATGCGTCCCATTGGGACGGTCGACACAATCCGGGCAATCACGTCTGCAGATTGCCGACTCGCCAGCGGCGTATTGATCGGACCCGGACTAACAACGTTTGAGCGGATACGACGGTCCTTCAGGTCTGTAGTCCAGGTTCGCACGAAAGAGCGGATTGCAGCCTTACTCGCGGCGTAGACGCCGAAGGCGGCAGTACCCTTAACACTCGCGACGGAGCCGTTGAGAATGATAGAGCCACCATCCTTCAGTAGTGGTAAGGCCTTTTGCACCGTGAACAGCGTTCCCCTCACATTGATGTTGAATAGTTTGTCGAAATGCTCCTCGGTAATGGCCCCAAAGGGAACAAATTCGCCAACGCCGGCGTTGGCGAAAACAATATCGATTCGCCCCTTCACCTTGGAAACGGTCTCGTAAAGACGATCAAGGTCGGCCAGTTTGGCAACGTCTCCCTGAATGCCGGAAACGTTGCTGCCGATTGTCTTCACGGCCTCGTCGAGTTCTTTCTGGCGGCGGCCCGTGATGAAGACATAGGCACCCTCTTTGACAAAAAGCTTTGCCGCAGCTAACCCAATCCCTTCTGTGCCGCCGGTGATGACGGCGGTCTTGCCTTCGAGCTTCTTGGTCATTGTCTTTCTCCGTTTGTGCTGAACGGGAACGGCGCTGCGGTTTCGCCTCCTGTCAACGACTGTTTTGTAGAATTTGCCCTAGATGATTGGCAGCAGGAGCACGCTGCCCGCGTGTAATTACATATACCGTCTCTACGATTGCTGTATTTACCGGCGTATTAACGCCGAACTGCCGAGCAGTGTCTACGACGTACCCATTGATGAAGTCAATCTCGGTTGTACGTCCCCGTTCGAAGTCCTGCAGCATGGATGCCTTCGCGTCACCGTAAACATTCAGGATTTCAGCGAGCCACAGATCATGCGCTTCTCCCGAAATACTCCGCCCGTTCCATCCCGGCGGGATTGGATCGACAAGATCCTCTCTGGTCGGACTCCGCTTGCTAGTGCTACCGAGAGAGCTTCGTCATACGTTCGATAGAACAGCTCGAGTCCTTCAGGTCGATCGATGTAGCCACGCATTGTCAGGCCCGCGATCGCGCCAATCGTAGTAACCGAGCAGTTGAGCAGGAGCTTGGACCAGACAGCTCCTTGAAGATTGGGAGTTACTTTTACATTTACGGCCCGACTAAGCCACCGGCGCACCCGTTCGCTTCGATCGCTTTCGCCCCCGCCAAGCTCTCCTATCAAAAGGTAGCCGGCATTGCTTTGCTCGTATATCCCAGGCCTCAGCATTGTGGCGGTGAGGTTTGAGACTCCGCCGAGAACGCATTCGTCCCCGAGCTGCCTTGCAAGGATCTGTGCTACTCCGCCGTTCTGGACCGGAAGCAGAGTGCCCCCGGGCGCAAGTAACCGTACGAGACTCGGCGCCACATCAATCGCGTCTTGCGCTTTCGTAGCCAAAACAATTAGGTCGAATGACCCCGAAACCGAATAATCAGCCAATGGAGCGACCTCTCCGGTCTCGATAGACAGATCACCTCCGATGCCAGTGACGCGAAGGCCGGATGCTTTGATTTCTTCGGCTGATTTGGCATTCCGGGTTGCAAGGGAGACAGAAGCGCCTGCTGCCAGAAGACGCGCTCCTATAATCCCACCCAATGCTCCCGCGCCAACAATCAGTGTTTTCATGAATCCTCCACACGATCTTTCCATCGTTACCGCGAGCATGTACGTCGCGGGCTCTGAGTTTGATGGCACGCCCTTAATGGGTGTCGAGCCACTTCCGAATATTCGAGACGGTATCTTCGTAAAACGTCTTGTAAAGACCATGCGACACGTATCCGATATGCGGCGTTGCCAGCACGTTGTCCAGCGTCCGGAAAGGGTGAGACGGAGGCAGCGGCTCAACGTCAAATGCGTCGATCGCCGCGCCGGCGATTTGCTTGTTCTTCAACACGCTGATCAAAGCCTGCTCTTCGACGATCGGCCCGCGCGACGCGTTGATTAACCGGGCCGTTGGCTTCATTTTCCCCAGCTCCGCGGCGCCAACCAAGCCGCGCGTGCGGCTGCTCAACATCAAATGGATCGTCAGGATGTCCGCCCGCTCGAACAGTTGGTCCTTGCAAACCAGGATTACGCCCACGGCTTTGGCGGCCTCGGGCGTCAGGTTCTGGCTCCAAGCAATCAGATTCATTCCAAAAGCGCTCCCGATGCGTGCGACCTGTGATCCAATCCGCCCAAGCCCCAGAACGCCCAGAGTTTTTCCACGGAGATCGGTGCCCACGGTTTGCTGCCAGCCGCCGGAGCGGACGGAATTGCTCTCCGTCACGATATGTCGCGCGGCGGCCAAGATCAGCCCCCAGGTAAATTCAATCGTCGGGTCCGACCTGTAGCCCGTGTGAACCACTGCGATCCCACGATCGCCCGCGGCAGCGAGATCGATCGACGCGTTTCCAGAGCCCGTCGAGGCAATGAGCTTGAGATTGGAAAGGCGCTCAATGACGTTGCGGGGCAGCAGGGTCCGCTCGCGCATGACGCAAACGACATCAAAAGGCAGCAACCGCTCAATCACGGCGTCCGGATCGGCGAGATGGTTCTGAAATACGGCGATCTCCGCTCGATCGCGGAGCACCGACCAATCGGCGCTCTCCAGCGCCACATTTTGGTAACCGTCGAGAACAGCGATCTTGTACTTCTTCATTGGCATCCATCCCGGGGTGATTCATTCGAGTGTTCGTCAAGGTTTGACATTAGCCTTCGCGCCCCGTTCGATTGCCAAGAGCAAGTCGGAGGATGGGAATTTTTCCTTCATGGTATTAATGAGGCTATCCGGATCTTTGGCCGTCTTGAGTTCTTGTTCAAAAACTAATAAATAGTTTTCCGTAAAATCTACGGCGGTACTCGCGTCAAGGGGAGCTCCCACCTTGCTATGCCCAGGAATAACAGTCGAAGGTTTTAATTCTCTGATTTTCTGTAATGAGTTCAACCATTTCCCTCTAGCCTTGCCGTCCGTTTCCGCGGTGTAGACGTGCATGTCATTGAACAAGACATCGCCAGCAATGAGAATTCTCTGTCCAGGAATCCAAAGCATCGTGTTTTCATCGGTGTCGCCTTGGATGTTTTTAAGGACCTCTATTTTTGCGCCCTCAAATTCAATAAAGTTGCCGTCGACTTTTTCGATAGCAACAGCGTGAGAGGTTGCACCTGAGCCCAAGATCTTTTGCCATTTATCTAATTTCTCTTGGTAGACCTTGTTGATTCGATCGACGACCGCAGAGGTCGCAATAATCTTCACCCTTGGGTATGCATCCTTAAAGACCTCCAGACCGAGAAAATGGTCGGCGTGCTCGTGCGTAATGTAGATAATAGACAGCGGCTTTTTAGTCGCGTTGATTTCCTGTAGTACTTTTTCAGCGTTGTTTTTTTGTCAGCTGCGCGTCGACCAGCATCACTTCATGTTCTCCCTCGACAATCACGGAGTTAGTCCAAAACTGATCGTCGGTGGAGGTGAACATTTTGATTGAAAAACCGTCCCGATCACCCGCAAATGCAGGTGGAAGCGAAATCAGAAATAAGAGACTCATCACGGCTGTACTCCGCAGCATTACTGCTTCTCATCCCATCGATCGGTAAATACCACCGGCACCCAGCTATACTCGCTCCCCTCTTTGCGCAAGCGACCCAGGGCAGGAAATGGCATATGCGGCCCCGCGATCAAAACATCCTCGCGCGCGAGCTTCGGCAGCAATTGAAGCCGCGTGGCGGCAGCCGCGTTCTGGTCGATGTCGAAAACCGCGGTGACCTCGGGATGCTGCAACTGGACGCGCTGTGCGTGGATGGTGTCGCCCCAAAATAGGATTTTTTGTCCCTTGGACGAAAATTCATAGCCGGTATGTCCCGGGGTATGACCAGGCAGCGGGACGAGTTGCATGCCGTCGACGATTGGTTCGGAGCCACTAAATGTGTGCCACTTACCGGCTTTGATGTACGGCGCTGCGATGGCTTGCGCACTCTGGAAGAATGGTTGCGCATCCTTCGGCGCCTTGGCAGCGATTTCCGGCGACAACCAAAAGTCGCTTTCGGCCTTCGCGAGGTAAACATCGGCATTTGGAAAGACACGCTTTCCGTCCTGAGTGGTCAGTCCGCCGACGTGATCGGAATGGAAGTGCGTGACCAAAACGATGTCGATTTCTTCCGGAGTGTAGCCTGCGCTGCGGAGGCTCCCCGCCAAACGCCCGAGTGCTCCCCCACCCCACCAGGTGCCGGCACCCGCATCGACGAGGATTAGTTGCTTGCCGGTGCTGACCAGGAAGCCCTCATCGGAGACATCCAGCAAGCGCGGATCATCCTGCAGTGCCTTTACAACACCATCCATCGTCGCCTTCGTTCCGTTCAGCCAGTGTGCATCGAATACGCCGTGACCATCGAATAGGGCGGTCACTTCGAGGTCGCCGACTTTGAGTCGGTAGAAGCCCGGCACCTGATCACGATGCTGGGATGGGGCAGCCAGAGCGGCGTTCGGACCGGCGACAAGGCCGGTCAGCACTGCGAGGAGAACGGCGACGAAGCGCATCGAATTTCTCTTGAACACGTTCGTGCTCCTAACAACAGGTGAACTCATAGCAGCACCTCCGTTGATCGTTCGCGCAACCATTCCACGTTTCAGTCCAAAGTCAAAGAGCAGTCTCCGTTCGGGGCTGTGGCTGCAACATCGAATCGTTGAACTGGGTTATAAGCGCCCCTTCGTTTGGACCCGGGTTGCCCCGGAGAGGCTTCGCCCGCTCCACCAAGACTTCCTGCGCATCCGTCCCCAGAACGACCATGGTCTCGTTGATGAATTCGGCGAGCGGCATAGCCCGCGGTTCATCGTTGCTGCCCAACAGGTCGGTCTGCACCCACGGGGGAGCGATCTCAAGCACGCGGACGGCCGTGTTCGTGAGTTTGTAGCGTTGCGAAAGAACGTAGGAATGCAACGCCGCCTTCGTCGATGAGTACACGGCGGTGACGGCCAACGGAACATATCCGAGCACAGAAGTGTTGTAGATGATCGTTGCCGACGGTTGCTTCTTCAGGTGTTCGATGAACGCCGAGGTCACTCGGATGGTTCCGAGTAGATTGGTGTTGACGGTGGAGACCAGCAGAGCGTCGTCGATGACGCCCGCCGCATCGTCAATTTGCATGATACCGGCGTTGTTGATCAGGACGTTGAGCTTCGGATACCGGGCGATGAGCTTCTTTGCGACCGAGGCAATGCTCTTGGGGTCTTGAAGGTCCAGCTCGACCGAGACCATTCCGGGATTCGCCTTCGTCGTTGCTTCCAGATGCGATCTCCGGCGACCGGAAATGATGACCTGGTTCCCGCGTTTGTGCAGCGCCTCCGCGAGGCCACGTCCGATCCCCGAACCACCGCCGGTGATGAAAATCGTGTTGCCTGTGAGAATCATGGACTGTTTCCTTTCCGTCAAACCGGGCCCGCACGCATCCGCTCGATTCCAATGCCGGGTTATTATGAACCGCACAGTTCAATATGATTCGCGAAAATCCTTCGGGTTGCAAGAATATTGCACCGAACAGTTCAATACGTCATAATGAGCACATGGGGCGACCGAAGAACTTCAGCCGGGAAGGCGTTTTGGAGAAGGCGCTGCCTGTGTTCTGGAAACACGGTTTCGCGAATACCAGCCTGCAGGAATTGGAAAAGGCTACGGGCGTAAACAAGTCCGGTCTCTATGCCGAGTTCGCGGACAAGGGAGACTTGTACTTGGAGAGTCTGCGGCACTACTTGAGAAAACGGCAGGAGGAAGAATTCCTGACGGCGAAGCCGCTCGGCTGGAACAACATCGAGCGCTTTCTGAAACTCGCGCCCTGCAGCCTGGAAGGTGGGAAGGGCTGTTTCTCGGTCAATTCCATGAACCAGTTCGCGGTGCTCCCTCCCGCGGCGCAGGAAATCGTTTCCAAGGGCCGCGCCTTTCTCAAAGATCTGATCGCGAGAAATGTTAAAGCTGAGAAACCCACCATGAAACCGACTGCGCTCGCCGAGATGATCTTGACCTTCTTTACCGGCATCAGCATGGAGCAGCACCTGAACGTCGGCAAGGCGGCCATGAACCGAAAGGTCGACGACTTCATGAAGGTGGTCCGCCAGTTGTGAATCCACCTTCTCTCCAGCGATTGATCGCTCACTCCCGGGGCGTTTGTCGGTACTAATCAGGCTGAATTCAATCAGCTGCGTTGCTATCCATATCCTGCGGAATGCATATTGCGTTTTTTCAGTATTCTGTTAAGCCCACGTGACCAAAAACGACTCCGCGGAGAGCAAGTGGAGCCCAATCGCCGTTTACTCTTGCTCCCGAAAGACCTGCCCATAGGTCTTGCCGTAGGGATAAAAGCGATCACGTTCACCCCGTTCCCACGCAGCTTTCATTTCCGGGTCTAGTGATGTCCCAATCCGGACGGCATTTCTTCAATACAGCACGCAAATCTTGTCGAAGCTCTTCGATGGTTGGTCGGCCAAAAAACCAATAGCCGTTGTAGATCTTGAATATGACGAGGCCAGGTTCGAGGACGATGACATGCGGGATCATCGGATTGTGCTCGGCGTCGGTGTACTCGGCGATGTCGAGATCCTTCTGAACTTTTCGCCCCGGATCGGATAAAAAGGTCCGATGAGCGCCGACGCCGTCTCGGTACTCATTCGTCAGAAGCATGTTGTCGGTACTGATGGTGACGAGCCGGGAGTAACCGACTTCCATCTCGTGGTGAAGGTGGACCAAACCTTCGGCCTGACGCCGATCCTTAGGGCAGTATCCTCCCCGGCTGAGCACCAAGATCATGGGATCTGGCCCCTGTAGTTCAGAAAGTTTGCGGTGTTTGCCCGTATGATCGGTCAGCTCATAATCGGGGAATACGGCAGCAGCTACAATGTCCGCTCTCATGCGGCTTAACCTCCTCTGAAATAAGGCGAGGCATCTACTTTCTTATCGGCGTCACTCTTTCGCGCCGTTTAGAAAGAACAACATCGTCACCGGTGTGTTACCTTTGTTTCGCCAGGCGTGCCGAGTACCATTCTGGACGACGACATCGCCCTTCTTGAGATGAATAGTCCTGGCGTCGTCAAGCTCCAGCCAAATCTCGCCTTCGTAAACTACAGCGTAGTCGACAGTATTGGTTTTGTGCATTACCGGATCTTCTTTTTCGAAGTGATCGGCTAGTCCTCTTAGGCGGATGAGAGCCTCTCTGCGAGCAGCTTCGCCGTCAAAGGAAGGGTCGGCAAAGACTGAGCTTGGCGGAAACGTCACGAAGTGCAGACTTGTGCCACCGGGCCCTGGAACAACTGAGTCGGGGTAGCGATCAAATCTTTGCTCCTCGCGAAGATCTGGGGTGGTCGGGTTTACCCACACAAGCGTGTGCTCGTAGTTGGGCACGCTCTTAAACTCATACGCCTGCATTTGTTCGTCACTTTGAATGACGGACTTCCCATCTACATTCATCGTTACGACTCTTCTATACGCACTTGGCTTCATCTGCTTTCACCAGCGGTTCGTTATCTGTTCGAGGCCTACCAGCAGAATCTACAAATCACCTACCAAACGAGTCCCCGAACATTGGCTGACCACTCTTTGATTGTTCTTGTGTGGCCTCGTCTTGGATCACATCCCAATGCTCGACCAGAACGCCATCCTTGATGCGAACGATGTCCGC
>Ga0070698_100007172_pt1 | contig 12073 bp, 2 predicted proteins | sample KBSK1502metaG_FD_65477 | JGI IMG/M metagenome (GOLD analysis project Ga0070698, IMG submission 65477) | Corn, switchgrass and miscanthus rhizosphere microbial communities from Kellogg Biological Station, Michigan, USA - KBS K1-50-2 metaG | ecosystem: Host-associated > Plants > Roots >...
CCAGTTCAACGGCAACTTTGAACAAGCGGAAATGGTTAAGGCGTTCATCGTCAGTGGTGAATACCGCAGCCGCTTTCCAAGGTAATCCGAAAGCAGGGCCTGTAGGCAGAATTTCGCCAGCGCGATCATTGAGCTCGTGCTGGCGGTATTCTTTTAGGGCAATCATTTTCTCAAATAATGCACAGGTGACGAAGGCTATCGCAGAATTTCAGTTCGACTTGCATATTGCCCGAGGCTTCTTCGATGTCGAGACTTGTCGGGATTTGCTAGGCGAGCTGCGCCGTTCGTCGAGCCGCCCGGCATTGACCTACGCGAAGGACAACTTAGGCTCAGTGGATGAGAAAGTGCGTAAGGTTGCGCGGCTCATGCCCTCACCTGAGACCGTCGCGTATGTAATGCGGCGACTCACTGCTTATCGCGAAAGGATCGAAGAGCATTTTAAGGTCAGCCTCAGCGTTTGCGAAGATCCGCAGTTTCTACGCTACCGGGTTGGAGACTTCTTCGTTGCCCACCAGGATGGCAATACCGGACTGATAAGGCTCGACACGGACCGGTCGCGACGAATCTCGATAAGTATATTTCTAAACCATCAAGCGGAGAGCCCTGAGCCGAACGCTTATTGTGGCGGCTCACTCGTCTTTTCCGATTGGCATAACGGCGCTGAATGCCGGCCTGCCTGTGAGGCTGGTACATTGGTCGCCTTCCGTTCAGAGGTCACCCACGAAATCGTTCCGGTGACCGATGGTGAGCGGTATTCAATAGTCAGTTGGTACGGATGAAAGCAATCGGCAGGCGGTCGTCAAACACACTACCAGTTTTGGAGTGCGCTGACCTGTCAGCGCTTTGGTCAGGTGCGACCTGTCGCACCTTCGGTAACGGTGCCACTAACGCAGCATTGCGGCGACAAGCCGCCGCAGACCAAAGCGGCGACCGGTCGCCGCACTCCAAAAGAGTGGCCGCGGATTCACGCGGATCAACGCGAATCCAAGGTAGAAGTAATTCTGATCTGCGCTCAACCTTCGTCTCCCTCTGCGAGCCTACTCCCCCTCGCTGGAAATGTGGTATAAAATGCCAGTCGACCGATCCCGATAATAATTAGCAATAGTTGTACACCGTCTAGTCGTCCTTTTTTCAATTCAGCGCGCAATGATGTGTTGTTCCCCACGTTTGGGCCTGGCTCGACGCCTGCTGGCTTCATCCGTTTCCCTGGCGGTAGTCCTCTCTAGTTTTGCGTTTGCGATCGCATCTACATCCAAATCTGCGCCTGGTTCCGGAATAAGCACGCGCACTTCGGATTCCCAAAACAGCGAACTGATACTGACATCGTCAAGCGCAACCGCCACCAAGGCGGGAGTTCTTTTGCGTTGGACTACCAACTGTGTACCCGACAATCTCGGGTTCAACGTCTATCGCGTAAAAGACGGTCAGCGCACGCGCGCAAACAAAGAAATCATTCCGGGCGCGCTGTTTGCGCCGGGCACACCCGCGCAAAGGCAGGCCGGTTATTCTTATAGCTGGTTTGATCGGGGCGGCACGGCGGATTCTACCTATTTCATCGAGTCGGTGAATGTCGACGGTGCGGCGAGAATGCATAACGCCATCGTGCCCGTCGGCAGCAAAGCTGTTTCTGAGTATGACCAGTCGCCTGAAGCGCTGAGTGCGGCAGCGAACGAAAGCACCGATACGTTTGAAAAGCGTTATCCCGCCGAGCAGGCGCAGCAAACAAATCTCGCGCCTAACTCGATTGAAACGCAATGGGAAATTGCTTCGCAGACTGCTCTTAAGATCGCCATCAATAAGGACGGCTGGTATCGAGTCACACAGCCGCAGATGGTCGCTGCTGGTTTCAACCCGGTCGTTGATATCAGGAACCTGCGCCTGTTTGTTGACGGGAATGAAGTGGCGATTAATACCAGCCAGCTCAGGGGCCAGTTTGGCAGCGCTGACTACATTGAGTTTTACGGACGCGGTCTCGACACGCCGACGACCGACAAGCACATCTATTACCTGATCGCCGGAACCGTTCCCGGTAAACGCGTCATTGGCGGAATTCAACTCGACGACGATCCGCCGCCACCGCCTCCCGGGCCCGGATCAACTCCGCCGGTTCCCGTGCCTTCGCCCACGCCGATTACGGATCCGCCGGGAACTTCGACCGCACCAGGGTCAACGCGTCCGGTGCTGAGTGATCCGGTCTTTTATAGTTGGGCACAAAACGACCTCAGTTATTTGTTAGGTTCATTGGAGCCCCGCAATGTGCCGGAGAAGCGTGAGGCCAAAGACCGCGCGGCATCAAAACTATCGTTATCAAATCCAGACACCGGCAGTGCCACTCCTGACTATTCGACTGACTATGCAAAGCCCGGCGGTGTGGGTCGAGTTGCTGGTGACTCGCCTGCGGCGAGATCCAAGGCGGAGCCAACAAACGATCGCGGCGCTAACACGAGTGACTCAGTTGCTTTGGCCAGGCTTCCTGAGGTCGTGAATACCGCGCCGAAAATCGCGACGTCTTTGCCGCAGCCGCCAGTTAAGGGTGCCCGGCAACTGCACAAACGCTCGCGTGCTCGCAAGCGGACACGACGCACCTTTAGGCGCCAATCAAAGCAGGAGCACAGTCACGCCCTGGTTGCCGCAGCTGCAGCATTGCCAAATTATGATTACACGGTTCAGCTTAAGGAGCGGCTCGTCTATTTCTCCAGCCTGTTGAATGGAGACGAGGATAACTTCTTCGGTCGCGTGATCAACAATCCGGTAACGCAAACACTGAACGTTTCAAATCCTGACCTGACCGCCGCTGGACCGGCGACGGTCGAATTTGCCTTGCAGGGTGTTTTGAATCCTGTGGGCACTAGCCACTCAGTCACCGTGTCTTTCAACGGTTCCACGATTGGATCGCTCGATTTCGCTCCCCTCGAACATGCGGTGCGGACCTTCTCGATTCCGATAGCGCAGCTTCAAAATGGAAATAACAGCCTGACGTTTACCAGAACATCAACCGGGGAAATCTGCATTGTTGACTATATTCGTTTGACCTACCCTCATACCTTTAAGGCCGACGCCAACTCCCTGAAACTCAATCTACGCGGTACTCAAACGGTAAAGGTGGATGGTTTTTCGACGCCGTCCGTGCGACTGATTGACTACACGGATCCTTTGAATGTCAGAATTAGCAAACCGGTTTCCGAGACGAGTGCGTTGGGATATGCGATTACGGTGCCCGCGAACGAATCTCGCTCCAAAGCCCAGCGTCTCTTGTACGCGTTTCCGCAGGGACAATTTGATCAACCGGCGGCGCTCTCTTTGAGTCAGCCCTCAAGTCTCAATCAGGGAGATCTGTCGCCGACCATCACCAGTGGCGCTGATTTCCTGATCATCGCCCACAAAAACTTTATTGCGAGCCTGGCGCCGCTGGTGAGTAAGAGGCAAAGCGAAGGCAAGATCGCGGCGGTCGTTGACGTTGATGACGTTTACGATGAGTTTAGTTATGGCACCCACGGGCCGCAGGCCATCAAGGATTTCCTCCAGTATGCATTGACTTCGCCAAACTGGGTCACAAAGCCGCTCTACATAATATTTGCCGGAGACGCTTCCTTTGATCCGCGAGATTACCAGCACGTCGGGGACTTCGATTTTGTGCCCACGAAGCTGGTCGATGCGACCTACAGTGAAACCGCCAGCGATGATTGGGTGGCGGACTTTCACGGCGGACCTGGTGACACTCCCGATGGCATCGCGGATATTCCGGTAGGCCGTTTGCCGCTTAGGACCGTGGCGGACGCTAATCTGGTCGTTTCCAAGATAGTCAATTTCGTGCCGCAACCGCAGCCGCAAAGCGCTATGCTGGTGGCTGATGCAGATGAATTTAATGCTTTTGGTTTTGCCGCGACGAACGATGTGTTTCAAAGTTTGCTGCCTGCCAATATGACTGTGCAGCGACTTAACCGCGCCCCGCAGCCGCCGGGGGTTCCCTCTCAGGTGTTGACGAAGGCTGACATTGTTAACGGCTTCAATACCGGACCCGCGGTCGTAGGTTACTCAGGGCATGGAAATGTCGACTTTTGGACCGGCGCCGTCTTATTTACATCTACAGATGCCACTGGGTTGACCAACGGAACGAATAAACTTTCGTTCGTGGTGGTGATGGACTGTCTCAACGGCTACTTCCAGGATCCTACTCTGCTCTCGCTGGCTGAAGCTCTGGTGAAAGCACCTAACGGGGGCGCGGTCGCCGCGTTTGCTTCCTCCGGCTTAACTATCGCGCAGGGACAGCACCAGATGGGAGAAGAGTTATATACCCAGCTTTACTCCGGTTCGCCCATGGCGATTGGTGATGCGATCAAGATTGCCAAGGGCGCAACCTTCGATATCGACGTGAAACGCACCTGGATATTCTTTGGCGATCCGTCGCTCAAGATTAGGTAGCAACAAACTGATTCCATCCGTTTCTGTTTTTCCTATCAGCTGGAATTTCCGTCTTCCGAAGATGGTCGGAGTGTTTGTATGCATCCGCCGGCCTATCGCAGACCAAAAGCTTAGGAGAGGTCTCAATCCCCGATGTTACTGAAGAGCCACGTTGTCTCCGTTCGCGACAGGTTTCCTTTGTTGTTTGCGTCAATCATCGTTCTATCACTGCTGCTTCCGTCAAGCAGTTTTCTCAGCGGCTTTGTCGAGAGAACGGTGCTCGCTGATACCGGCAGCGGCGACGTGAGTCTAACCACTATTGGTTCTCCGGCCTCTGAAAACTTTGACACGCTGTCAAACACAGCAGGCTCAACAACGAATACGACTTTGCCCACAGGTTGGTACATAACTGAAACTGGCGGCGGCGCGCGAGACAATGAACAATACGCGGTTGACACCGGTGGCAGCGCGACCGGAGATACTTATAGTTACGGCTCGGCCGCTAGTACCGAGCGTGCTCTCGGTGAACTGCGGAGCGGCACGCTCATCCCCCTCTATGGTGCGAAGTTTACCAACAACACCGGCGCGACCATTACCTCGCTCGATGTTGCTTACATCGGCGAGCAGTGGCGTTTCGGCGGGGTTCACACCACTGTTGCCGACCGCCTGGACTTTCAGTACAGCCTTAATGCGACGGACTTATCAACGGGGACGTACCTGGACGCAAACGCCCTCGACTTCAATCCGCCCGTAACAACGGGTACTGCCGGTGCGCTCGACGGCAACGCCGCCGCCAACCGCACGGCCATCTCCTCGAGCATCACGGGCCTGAACATCCCTGCAGGCGCGACCTTCTTCATCCGCTTGAATGACGTTGATGCCACTGGCGCAGACGACGGTCTGTCAATCGACAATTTCTTCATAACACCGCAGGGTGGCGGCGGCACGACTCTTTCAATCAACGATGTAACTCAAGCTGAAACCAATGCCGGCACCACGAACTTCTCTTTTAGCGTCACCCTTTCTGCCCCTGCCGGACCAGGCGGGGTTACGTTTGACATCGCTACCGCGGATGGTACGGCCGAGGACGACAACCCGGTTACCGAAGACAACGACTACGTAGCCCAGAGTTTGACCGGCCAGACTATTCCAGCGGGCAGCACTGGCCCCTACACCTTCAACGTAGCTGTCAACGGCGACGCTACTCCCGAGCCGAACGAGTCTTTCTTCGTCAACGTAACCAATATCGTGGGCGCGACGGCTGGCGATGGGCAGGGCCTCGGCACGATTACCAACGACGACTTTTCACTGACACCCATTCATACGATTCAAGGCAACGGTACTACTTCGCCCCTTGCTGCGAGTGCAGTGACGACCAGCGGCATAGTTACGGGTCTAAGAACCAACGGTTTCTATATTCAAGAGCCGGATGCCTCGGTTGACGCGGATCCAAACACTTCCGAAGGCATATTCGTTTTCACCTCGAGCGCGCCACCTGCCGCCGCGGTGATCGGCAACTCGGTAACCGTTGGCGGCACCGTGCAGGAGTTCATACCGTCCGCCGATCCCTTTAGCCCTCCAGTAACCGAGCTCATCACGCCGACCGTAAACCTGCTTTCGACCGGTAACCCGTTACCGGCTCCGATCCTGATTACGGGGGCCGAAACCACGCAGGCATCGGAGACGTCGAACCCGCTGGACTCGCTCGAAGAGTATGAAGGAATGCGAGTCACGGTGGCCTCGCTTACTGTGACTGGGCCCACCCAGGGAACCATCAACGAGCCCAACGCTACGGTCGCGTCGTCGGGAGTTTTCCTGGGCGTAGTTACGGGTGTAGCTCGACCCTTCCGCGAGCCTGGCATCGCTATCTCAGATCCGCTGCCGGCGGGAGCTCCGGTCACGATTCCTCGCTTTGATGAAAACCCGGAAAGAATTCGGGTTGACAGCGATGCCCAACCAGGGACGACTGCGATAGACGTGGCGGCCGGCACGGTAATCACAAATATAACCGGACCGCTTGACTATGCCTTCCGCTGTTACACGATTGTTCCGGATTTGGCTACCCCTCCAGTGGTCGGCGTGCAGCCCGGCTCGACAGCGGTGCCGGTTCCAAACGCCAACGAATTTACGGTGGTCTCGTTCAACATGGAGCGCTTCTTCGACACGGTTAACGATCCCGCAATTGGTGAACCAGTGCTGACGGCAACGGCCTTCAATCGCAGGCTGGCTAAGGCCTCGCTAATCATCCGCACCGTTCAGCGTTATCCGGATGTGATTGGCGTCGAGGAGATGGAAAATCTCACGACCTTGCAAGCGGTTGCCAACCAAATCAATACGGACGCGGTGAGCATAGATGCGCTGCCGGATCCCAACTACGTTGCTTACCTTAGCGAAGGTAATGATCCCGGTGGCATTGACGTCGGCTTCCTGGTCAAGCAGTCGCGAATCAGCGTTGTTGATGTGACCCAATTTGGTCTCGCTACGACGTTTACGAATCCCGACAGTTCGATTTCGATTCTTAATGATCGTCCACCGCTGGTTCTACGGGCCACCTGCCCGCGCCCGCTCGGGGGAGTCCTGCCATTTACCGTAATCGTCAACCACCTGCGCTCTCTCAACGGCGTAGACGACACGGGCCCGGGTTCAAATGGTTTTCCGACCGAAGGTGAACGCGTACGTTTCAAGCGGCGCGCTCAGGCGGAGTTTCTGGCCAATCTTATTCAATCGCGTCAGACTTCCGACCCGACGGAGTTGATCATCACGCTCGGGGACATGAACGCCTTTAACGTGAATGATGGCTACGTTGACATGATCGGGACAATCAAGGGTACGCCGACGGCGGCGTCGCAGGTCACACTTGCCAGCAGCGATCTCGTCAATCCGGATCTTACGAATCTACTCGACGTTTTGCCGGCGGCCCAGCAGTACTCTTACAACTTCGACGGCAACGCGCAGACTCTCGACCACATTCTTCTAAACCACAGGGCGCTCGTTTTCCTGACCCGGTTTGCTTATGCGCGCGACGATTCCGATTTCGCCGTGAAAAACTACGAGAGCACTAACGAGCTCCGTATCTCGGACCATGATCAGCCGGTCGCCTACTTTAGTCTGACGCTCGATCCGACAGCAGGGCCGGGGATCGTCAGCGGGCGCATCACCGATCCAGATGGAGCGCCGGTGGCGGGCGCGGTAGTGAGTTTGACGGGCACTCAGAATCGCAAAATCATTACCAACGCTAACGGCGAATATAGCTTCGCCAATGTTAAGACCGGCGGCTTCTACACAGTCAGGCCCGCGCGTGTTAACTATTCCTTCAGTCCAGCTGAAAGATCATTCAGCCAATTTGGCAGCACTACCGAAGCGACATTTACTGGTTCGCGCGTAGACGGCAGCCTGGTTAATCCTATCGATACGCCTGAGTATTTTGTGCGCCAGCATTATCTCGACTTCCTGAATCGCGATCCCGACGAAAGCGGCTTCAACTTCTGGAGCGATCAAGTGCTTACCTGCGGCGCAGACACTGCGTGCATTGAGCGGCGCACTATCAACGTCTCAGCGGCCTACTTCCTCTCGATAGAATTTCAGCAGACCGGCGGACTCGTCGATAGCTTGTATCGCGCGAGCTATGGCCGGCGGCTGCTGTTTGCGGAGTTCATGCCAGACGTGCAGACCGTCGGGCAAGGTGTAATCGTCGGCAGCGCCGATTGGGCGCAGAAGCTGGCGGCTAACAAGCACGCGTTTATAGCGGCGTGGGTGGGACGGCCCGATTTCCACGCCGCATATGATGCACTGAGCAACAGTCAATACGTCGACGCATTAATCAGTCACACCGGAGTAGAGTTCTCGTCAGGCGAGCGTGATGCGCTTCGGAATAGTTTGGTTAACGGTGCGACGCGAGCCGACGTACTCAGAAGCATTGCTGAAGACGGACGTTTCCTAAACGCTAAGCGAAACGAGATGTTCGTGATGATGCAATACTTCGGTTACCTGCGGCGTGATCCGGACGCCGGCGGCTATGCCTTCTGGCTGCACAAGCTGAACGAGTTTGGCGGCAACTTCGAGCAGGCGGAGATGGTTAAGGCGTTCCTCGTCTCGGGTGAGTATCGAGAGCGGTTCCGTTAAATGAGCAGCTTTCTTGTATGACCCCGGGTTCTCCGAGTCTCGGAGGTGAATCAATAATAAGACTCACCACCGAGACAACGAAAACGCCACTTCGTTGTTAACGCTGTGTTGCCTGGCGATTTGCTTGTCGCTGGGGACCAATTCTATGGAAGTGCTTTCTATCTCCGTTCACTGGCAGTAATTTGTACTGGGTAATACTCTGACCCCCAGTCAATCTCACTGGTCGGAAGTCTTGACCAGCCATAATTCGAATCGAACCCGAGGAGGGCAGATGAGCAACATCGAAAAAACACGCCACGCATTCAGGTCTCAAAAGCAACTGCGACGATCTTCACGACGACGAACCAGAATGTATCGAACCGCCCTGGTTTTTTTGCTACTGATGATTGCTGCTTCAGGGATGATGTTGTCCAGAGGACCACTGGTTCGAATCTCTTCCGCGAGCCAGGGCGCGATTCAATTGAGCGTGGACGTGATGCGACAGATCCAGGCGCTCGATGCAGAAAAGGAATCGCGGACACCTGCGCAAAAGAAGCTTGACTCTCAGCTTGTGTACGCAATCAAGCAGCGAAATGGTCAAACCGTGGCGGCTGGGGCGCCAATGCTGGAGGTGAACGTAGGCGCTGATGCGTCGGGCATGGTGACCGTTGATATTAGCGCTGACGTCACGGATGAATTGCTCTCAACTCTCAAGGCCATGGGTGTCCAGTATTCAAATGTATTTCCCCGGTACCATTCGCTGCGAGCGGTTGCTTCTTTGGATCAACTTGAAGCGATTGCCGGACTAGCTGAGGTTCGCTTTGTTCAGCCAAAGCAGGGATACACGACCAATCAGGCCGTCGGTAGAATTGAGCATGAAGCTGATGCCTCAAGCTCGCTTACGTTTCAGCGGGTTGAAAGTATTCGGCGCCAACTAGCCGCCCAGGGCATTGGCAACGTTCAAACTAATGTGCTTCCAAACGGATACGACGGGATTGGCGCCGCCAACGCGGAGGCCGTGATCTCGCACGGCGTTTATTCCGCGCGCGGCACCTTTAACACGAACGGCCTGGGCATTAGGATTGGAGTGCTTTCAAACGGCGTTACGTCGCTGGCTACGAGCCAGGGCACCGGAGACTTGCCGCCGACTTGCTCATCGCTGGCACCGCCGGCCACGGAACAGTGCGTCAATGTGGTTCCCGGACAAGCAGGCAGTGCCGATGAAGGCACGGCGATGCTGGAGGTGATTCACGACATTGCGCCCGGCGCCCAACTCTATTTCGCCACTGCACTTCCCACCATTTCGCAATTCGCCACGAATATATTAGCGCTGCGTAATGTCTATAGCTGCGACATCATTGTCGATGACGTTAGCTATTTCGTGGAATCACCTTTCCAGGATGGACAGGGACCGCTCGTCATTTCGCCGAACAACGCCGGTATCGTTACGCAGGCCGTCAATGATGTCGTCGCCTCCGGTGCACTTTATTTTTCGTCTGCCGCCAACTCAGGGAACTTGACCGACAATACCGCTGGTACCTGGGAAGGAGATTTTGTGGACGGCGGCACACTCGCGCTGGTCTCAGCCACGAACCACGTTCATGATTTCGACCCGACTGCCGCAGTCGCTCAGTCAGACTTGCTCACGGTAGGTACGGGCACTGCTCCGGCCAACCTGGCCTGGTCGGATCCTTTGGGGGGCTCAGCTAATGATTACGATTTGTACATCTTGAATAGCACCCTTACTACAATCATTACCTCTTCGACGAACGTGCAATCCGGTACGCAGGACCCTTACGAGCAAACAAGCGTCACAGTCGCTGCAAACAGGAGAGCCGTCATCCTGCAAAAGGCCGGTGCGGCGAATCGCTTCCTGCATCTCGACACAAATCGCGGCGTGTTGAGCATCGCCACAAACGGCAGCACGCATGGACATAATGCTGCTTCGGGAGGTTACGGAGTGGCTGCGTCACCGGTCTTCATGCCGTTCGCCTTTCCGGTAGGCCCCACCTTTTTCAATGGCCCCTTCCCAAATTCTTATACTGCTACGGACAAGACTGAGACTTTCAGTTCTGATGGACCGCGTCGCAGCTTTTTCCAGGGAGACGGGACGGCGTTCACGCCGGGAAACTTCTCGTCAACGGGTGGCTCCGTTTTCCAACAACCTTTGATTGCGGCCTCTGACGGCAACTCGGTAACGGGCGTGGGCGGGTTCGGCAGCCCGTTCTTCGGGACCTCGTGTGCTGCCCCTGCCGCGGCTGCGATTGCCGGCCTTATCAAGTCGGCAGATCCCGCGTTGACTCCGGCCCAAATCAAGACAGCACTGACCGGCACCGCAATCGACATTGAAGCAGCTGGTGTCGATCGCGATACCGGCAATGGCCTCGTGATGCCTTATGCGGCGTTGCAGTCTCTCGCACTTACGGGTAAAGCATTTCTGGAATTCAACGGTGCGACGGCGACTGAAACTTGCTGCAATGGCAATACTCTGATCGAGCCGGGCGAAGGCGGCTCACTCACCGTGAATTTGAAAAACACAGGACTGGCCAACGCCACTGGAATTACCACCACGCTGACGACATCGACGCCTAACATCGGTATTGATCAGACTTCGTCTGCATATTCGGATCTCGCCTCCGGCGGCGGCGCGGCGAACAACACCACGCTTTACCGGTTCAACATGGGTGTGGCCGCGCCCGTCGATCAAATAATCAGTTTTAAATTGACCATTAATTACGCCGGCGGCTGGGCGCCATCACAGACGATCAACTTTACTGTTCAGAGCGGCCGCCAGCCGATCACCACCACACTTGATGGTGTGGCTCCGCCGACGAGTGCGAGCTTCCCTGTCACCGCAAGCGGCACTCAAACAGGGCGTTTAAATCTAAGCGGATTAGGAACCCAAAGTACCTGCGCCGGGGCGAAAGCGAATCCCGGCGCCAGTGCGACGGGTGCGCGCAGCTTCGATAGCTACACACTAATAAATCCAACCGCCTCGACCGTGTGTGTGACCGCAACGCTCACTGAGGATAAGTTGGAAAATGATTTCCTGTTTCATGTAGGCTACGCGGGCAGTTTTGTTCCGGCCACACCAAGCACAAATTACCTGGCCGATTGGGGTACCAGTAACAGAATCATTCCTATGTCGATGTCTTTTAACGTGCTGGCGGGGCAAACGATTGTAATCGTAGTACCTGGCAATACAGCCGGTTTGACCGGTACGCCTTACACGTTGCAAATCTCCGGCTTGCCAGTGTCAGCTACAACTCCAACCGCAGCGCCGGCTGGTATCAGCGGCACAGTGACCACTCCAGACGGTGCTCCACTAGCCGGTGTCACCATGAACTTGAGCGGTGGAGGTTCAGGGAAAACTATCACCGACGGCAACGGCAACTATATTTTCAACAACCTCGATACCGGCGACTTCTACACGGTGACGCCGGCAATTTTGAACCACCACTTCAGTCCCGAAAGCCGATCGTTCTCGCTGCTTTCAAACAAGACTGATGCTGTGTTCACCGCCACACGTGATGCGGTTGTAACCGGCAATGTAATAGACACGCCGGAGTAC
>Ga0070698_100007177_pt1 | contig 12072 bp, 17 predicted proteins | sample KBSK1502metaG_FD_65477 | JGI IMG/M metagenome (GOLD analysis project Ga0070698, IMG submission 65477) | Corn, switchgrass and miscanthus rhizosphere microbial communities from Kellogg Biological Station, Michigan, USA - KBS K1-50-2 metaG | ecosystem: Host-associated > Plants > Roots >...
TTCCCAGGCGCTGAGCGACGTCAGGGGTAGGCTTCGTCCAACCATCGAGTAGGTCTCCGCAGTCGCCTTAATCTGGAATCACACTCTCGGCAGCGGAGACCTACTCGACTCGAGGTTATGATACAATCTCAGGGCGGCAAGGGGACAGCGAAATTGGCACTTTGGGAATTTATTTGGCCGAACTTTTTTGCGCGCTTTTTTTGCATATCGGTGCCCACTTCCTATCCGGCCGATCACAAGGGCTTCAGGCGCCGCTTCGATAGACTCTTTTATTACCCGCTCCAGTCCGTTGATCTCGAGAATTCGCCCGCATCTCAGATCCAAGGTTATCTTAAGGCTTCTCATCTGCAATTAGGACCCGAGCTTCTATTTTGGCTCCATATGCCAAATCATTCCTTTCCAGTACGGCGATTTAGTCCTAAAAACTGGGCATGGGCATTTTCTCCTGATCTTTTTGGGCCTCATCGCCGGGGCTCTCGCAAAGTTTATCATGCCCGGGAAAGACCCAGGCGGGATCTTTGTCACGATCCTCATTGGCATCGTCGGCGCGATCGTCGGCGGTTTTCTGGGCAGCTTCATCGGTCTCGGGAAGGTCGAGTCGTTCGACCTCGGCGGGATTTTCATCGCCACCATCGGCGCCATCATCCTCCTGATCGTTTATCGATTGCTCAGAAAAAGAACCTAGTCACACGGGGAACCTTGTTTTGCCGGGCTGGACAAAAAATACGTGTTGGGAATAGCTTTCTGGAACACGGCATGCTGAGCTGTGAATAACCTTTCTGAACGTTTTTGGAACCTTGCGTGATGCATTTGGTTTGCTTTTCCGTCGTCAGTTCCGCTTTCTAAAGGCTCTACGTGTGAACCAGGACGACCAAGCTTCGGAGTGGCAGGAAAAAATAGAAATGACGCCTGAACTTTTGGCAGAGTTGAAGGACAAAGCTCGCCAACGAGGTTTATCGCTTTTCGCCTATTTGGCACATTTCGTCAGTCAAGACAACGAGGATCCACGCCGGAAAGGTCCCCGTTTCGAATAAATGGCAGTCGCCCGGGCGACCGATACCCCGCTTAAGGGGTGCCTTATTCTCATTGTAGAGGATGGGTGTTTGGGAGCAACGAAGCAGAAAAGCGGTTTACGCAAAATTAGAGCAACCTCTTCGAGGACTTCGGCCAGGTTTCTTAACGGCCGCAATTCACCCGAGAAAGATCGGGACCCAATTCTACCGCCGGACAAGTGATCCGACTAGGAATCCCACTCCGAGTCCCACTCCGGCGGCGATCAGGATCGCTTTGATAGGATCTCCCCTAACGTACTCCTCCAATTGCTTTCCTAGGGTCTCTGCCTTCGTTTGTGCGGCGGTGCGAATCTCTTCCGCCTTCGCACTCACCGCTGATTTTATGTCTTTCGCCCCTTCAGCGGCGTGCTCGCCGGCCATTTCTGCCGGACGCTCAGAAGATTCAAACTCATCCATAAAGTGACGCGTCAACAATTTCAAAAAATATACCCCAAGGTTTCATAAAAATCACGCTGCACCCCTCTGGCTGACCAACATGCCAAGCCCGTCGAAGAACGATGCAGCCGCGTACTTCCGCCTCGCGGATCAGCCGTATTCGCGGCGGATTGGGCGTCGGCCAACGACCATACCAGAAACGCAGACCGTCGAGATCGAGATTGAGCCGGCCTTCTCCCAACAGTCGTGTCACCAGGGGCCATTTGACTATCGCCTGTTCGGAGTTAAAAAATGGACTCCAAGGGCGAGACCGCTCGCCAACCATGGCATCCAAACCACGGCCTGGCGAAGTTAAACCTGCCCCTCGCGAAGAAAGTCCCGGAGGTTCCGCGGTTGGACACGGAGCAACTGCGAGCGACCAAGCTTTTGCCTGTGATTTGGGAAATTATTTTGCGTGATTTTTGGGGTGCTATTTTGCGCCCTCTGGTCACGCCTTACCGCCGCTGGAATGCAAATGCTCGAGTGTGAGCATTTGAATCCGCACCTCTTCGAAGCCTCGCCACGCAATTTACCGGACAAGGAAACGCGCAAAATAATTCCCCAAATCACAACATGAATGTGAGTTTCCGATTATTGTGTCGTCTTGACCACGGAGGCTTTCAGCGATGCCAACCAGCATGTTGGCATGGACATGATGGGCATGGAGCGAATACTGGTCGTCCCCAAGCGCTTCTGAGATATGCTCGAAGGCTAAATTAGCCCAGTCCAAAGAGTTGATCTGGCCGGTCTTAACGAGACGGTTGAGCGTTGCGGCCGCTGAGATGTTCAGATTAGCCGAAGGGTCCTGGTCGAGAGTCGCTCGATCACGGCTCTTCCGGATCAGCTTTTTAATCTCGTCATAGATCTCCTGTAGGTTTCCGCCCAAGTGGCGTTTAGCGATACAACAGCACCTCGGTTACGACCGTATTGCGAGTTCTATACGCGTAAGTCTCAGCACTGGGGTAATCTTCATCGTAAAGAAGTCCCCACAGTGGTTTGCCTGCGCCGCAAGAAACTCGCTCCATTCTTCGTAAGAAATTTCGAGGGTGCTAACAAGAACTTCGACGGGAAGGGGTGTACTGTTGAATCCCGAGGGCTGAAGGTAGTTGAAGGAGGAAAGATACGGAGCGGTAAGAAAAAATGACTGCCGCGCCCGGCTTAACCCGGTTTTCCGTCCAATTGCTACTCAGACCCCCATATCGCAACAACGTTTCATGCCAGAAGATCTCGTCCAAGTGGTTTACTTCCATTCCAGCCGAGAGAAGTCTGGCTGCTTTAGCGATTTGCGGTTGATAGTTGGTCGCGCCGTCCCAAATAAATATATAGGTTGCGAAACTTGAGCAGTAATTAAATCCTTACAGAGCTGCGTCGGCTCCCCTACCCTACCCTCGCCTCTCCATCATCAATGAGGACGAAACCGGCGCACGGCCGTTCAAGGGGTCAGTTCGCTACAACTATCGGCTGAGATTCGCCGAGGCGCTCCCGCGAAACCGCTGAAAACAGGGTTGATTTTTCGCTTGGCTCCCAGGCCCGGCGCGTTCTAATTGCCCGATGCCAACCCAGAAGAAAGCCGCCTCCCCCAAAAACGCCCTTAGCAAACCCGTGCAACCCGACGCCGCACTGGCCGCAGTGGTCGGCAAAGACCCACTCCCCCGGACCGAACTGACCAAAAGGCTTTGGGAATACATCCGTAAACACGAGCTCCAGGATCCCAAGGATAAGCGCAGCATCCGCGCAGACGAAAAACTACTGGCGGTATTCGACGGCAAGAAAATTGTCTCGATGTTCGAGATGACTAAGCTTGTGAACGGGCACCTTGTCTGAAGTAGGACGGTTTATGATGTTTTAAATGGCCTATGGGTCGGCCTCGGGCGGGCTCGTCCGCCAGCGAGTCTCGCTGCATGCGTGGGTTGCAATAAGGCCTCCAACCGAATTTGGCGCCGACAAGGCGGCCGCTGTTTCTTAATAAACGTTGATCTGCTCGCAGCGCGGGGGATCGCCTCGTGTAGCCTTGGAAGACAAACTGCGTCTTCGACCTTTTTGTGGTTCCAGGCTTTCCTCAGGGATGTTTTTCGCGTTTCTTTTTCGGAAGAGAACAGCGGCAGGAGCGGGCGTAGTAGGCGAACCCGCCACGTTTGCGACCGCGCCCGAAGAGTTGCCGACTAAGCCGAGCAGTGAACCACCAGTCGAGCCGCCAGTCGTCGACGGCGGATTAATCGCCGCGATCGCACGGATCGAATTGGAGATGTCGTCCTTGGACAAGCAGCGGCAGACGCTCAAAATGGCGGTCGAGATCTTGCGCCACGCCGGAATAGTCTACGACAATGTTCGTGATTGGCAGGACTTCAACCCGGTAAACGCTGACATTAAGCAAACGATCCAGAACAAAGATGAGCGGCCACGTTTTGCCCTGATGAATAATGGCATAACCGTCATAGCCAAGAAAATGAGGGGCACCGGGAATCGATTTTTTATTGAGGATTACCAAGTCGTCAACGGATGTCAGACCAGCCACGTTCTCTATTACTGTCGACAGCACCTCGACGAAAGCATCATGGTTCCCCTCCGACTTATTGCAACAAATAATGAGCATGTAATAAGTGCGATTATCAAGGCAACCAACCGGCAAACCGAAGTAAAGGAAGAACACCTTTTAGCTTTGTCTGATTTTTCGAAGAAACTCGAAGCATTCTTTCCGACCTTCAGGCCGCAACACCTCTACTATGAGCGTCGGTCAAAGCAATACAATGGAGATCCAAACGTTGAGAAGACGCGTGTGATTACTCCTGCATATTTGATCCGTGCCTTTGCCTCTGTCTTTCTTGAGGAACCCCACCGAGCAACCCGCAGCTATAGGACTCTACTCGAAGGTGTCGGCAAGAGTATTTTCGCCTCCGATCACCGTTTAGAGCCATACTATCTCGCTGCATTTATATTGTACCGGCTGGAGTTTCTCTTTCGAAATCAGTTGCTTGATCCGAAATATAAGCCGGCTCGGTATCACATACTGCTGGCAGCTCGGATCCTTGCAGCACCAGATGATTTACCCCGGATGAATTCGCATGAGATGCAACGCTACTGTGAAAAGATCCTAAATATACTTTCAGATACTACTAACTCAGACGCCTGTTTCAGAGCAGCTGCAAACGTGGTGGACACCGTGGCTAAAGGCAACTTTCACCGGGATCACATACGAACCCAGCCGTTCACCGAGAGTTTGATCGGGAGTTCGCGCAAAGTGGAGTGGATGCCGACTTAGCCGTCCGCTCAAATAATTTGGAAAGTGACACGCAATATTCCCTTCCCCGTCCGACATCGTGTATGATAACATCCTTTATCATTCACTAAAGACAAGCAGTGCCGAACACGATCCCCGTAAAGCATTGGCCTATTCCGCACAAGTCGAGGCTCTGATTGGTCAGTCAAGCTTTGTTCAGCCCCAGCTCTTCGAGTGGTGGTGCGATGAGAGTTTAGTGAACGCTGACTGGTCTCTCTAGAAGGAAACCCCATCCCGCAAAGCCGGGACCGGAGTTTCCTCGGCTGAGCCCAAAGCGTCTCAGCCTACCTTCCTGTACAGGAACCAAGGTTCCCGTAACGCCCTCCTTTCCAAGTGCCTCGGGCCAGGAGCTCCCTCGGGTTGCCACGGCGCGCCGACCGTCAAGAGTCCGCAAATCCGGCATAAACAGCCTACGCCCCACTTTCAGTGGGTCCCCTCTATTTATTCCGTTTCGCCCTGCTGCGCAGGCTCTTGACCGCCGGCTTCGTTCGCCGTGGCCGCGGGCTCAACACAGCCCGCTTCGACAAAAAAATATGCAAGAGCAATTTTTTTTCTACGCGAGCGTTCCAGTGAACGATAAACGACGTGAGCGCTTCGAGCCGTTCTTCCGCTCAGGTACACGCGATGATCTCAATGGACCGGGCTACTACGCCAACATTTTCGACACTGTCGAAAACCGCCTCGTGTGGGAACAAGAGTTCACGACCGACGAGAACGCACGCATAGCAATGGTTTGCGAACACTTGATGCTTGGCAGCATCGCTTCGAGACCTCCACACATTACATAACTCGTTACAATATTGTTACTGATATGAACTACATCAAACAACTTCAAACCGATAAAGCAGAAGCGATCGACGCGGCGCGTACCATCGCAACCGAGATTAACGATCTGATCTCATACCTGTGCTGTGACAAGTTTCGTGTCGATACACGCGTTCAAGTAGGCGACGTACTACGGACATTACTACCAATCAGAAATAATGTTTCTTACATAGCTACAACCATTTCTGGGTCAACGTGTTCCACCAAAAATAAATGCATATTTTGCTTGAAATGATATGCGACATGTAGCATATTTAACGCGTCCAAGTTGATACGAAATCAACCTCAAAACCTCATCAAACCTAAATCCTAAGTCACTGTTATGAACCTCAACAAAATCCTTATCACCGGCAACCTCACCGCTGACCCTGAACTCCGATACACGCCCAACGGCAAAGCTGTTCTCTCCGCTTCTCTAGCAAACAACGAGTATTACACCGACGCTCAAGGCCAGGAACAGAAGGTGACGACCTTCGTCAATCTGGAAGTCTGGAACAAACCCGCTGAGAACTTCAGCAAGCTCGTCAAGAAAGGTCAGGAACTCTTTGCGGAGGGCAAGCTCCGCATGGACGAATGGACCGACAAGCAAACCAATGCTCGCCGCACTCGTCTATATCTCTTAGTCGAGAACTGGCAATTCACCCAGTACAAGCGCCAAGAGGAGAGCACGCCCGAGGCTCCCGCTCCCGCCGCTGCCCCCTCCCCCTCCCCAGTGCCCACCGAAACGAAAAAGGCCAAGAAGGCAACCAAGTAATTCCGTCACCGAAACCGGGGGTGTTCGAGCACCCCCGGAACCATTGCAAAGCCACCCACCCCAACCGGAAAATCGAAATGAGTGTTTCTACAGTTGCTAGTTCTACACCAAACCCGGCGCGCTGCAAAGACGACCGACGCCGTTCCCGAGATCACTGGAAGCGGCAAGTTGAATTAAAAAACCGGGCACGAAACGTCGCCCCTCGCCGATCCCGGAATCCCTGAACGGAGAGCCCTATGTTGACCTCTACCATTTACACGGTCGCAAGCAGTGATTCTTGCGGGCTGAATGCTCAAATCTTCATCACTCTATCGTCAGCCTATACCTGGGTTGCCGAGAACGCCGAGGGCCTGTGTGACGACACTCGGGCCGAGTTGCTGCAACTCGTCGACCAATCCGATTTCGATGCGTTTTGGTATCTCCTGACACAAAGCACGGACGACAACGGCTATGCCATTCAGTCTCACACGCTAGAACTACAACCCAATTTTTCTTTGATATGAACGACTTTCAATCCAAACGCGAAGAGAAAGCTGCTCGCTTTCGCGAGCTCGCAGAGAAGCACGAAAACATTTCAACCGGGCGACACTTCGCCGCCCCGCCAACAGCTTGAAATGATCCCTCTCGGGCAGCCAATTCTGGTCGGGCATCATTCGGAGAAACGGCACCGCTCCCAACTCAAGCGCATTGATCAGCACTTTGCCAAGGCGCAGGAGCATCACCAGAAGGCCGAACACTATCGCCGGCGCGTCACCGCGCTAGAATCCAACCGGGCGATCTTTTCTGATGATCCGGACGCAACTGAAAAGCTCGTCGATAAAATCGAGCGCCTTAAGAACCGGCAAGGCATAATGAAGCGGGCAAATCTGCTCATCCGCAAGGCCGATCGCGACGGCCTCGCCGACCTCGGCTTTTCCGACGAAACGATTGCAAACCTCTTCAAAACGGATTTTGCCGGCAGGGTTGGTTTCCCGAATTACGTCCTCACCAACAATTCGGCTAACATTCGACGCCTTGAGAAACGCTTGGCGATTCTCCAAAAGGCCCAAAGCGACGAGACCACGGAAGAGAAGTTTCCGGGCGGAATCCGCCTGGTCGATAACGTCGAGGACAATCGGCTTCAGATCTTTTTCCCTGAGATCCCCTCCGAAGCGCTCCGCCGAGAACTTAAGAGCAACGGCTTCCGCTGGTCCCCTACCCTCGGAGCGTGGCAACGGCATCGGAGCAACCACGCAACTTACCTCGCCAAACTAATGCTGGCCAACCGCACGCCATGACAGCATCAATCCTAGACGAACCGATCATAGGCGCCTCGCAACTGCGTAGAAAATCTCGTTCCTACGCTTTCCACGCCCGGACTTGGTTTCGCATCGTCGGCACGCTTGCGAGCGGCAAGAAAATCACTCTGCGCCGGCGTGCGATGAATGGCTACTCGCACGTTGCGCTATACGCCTATCCTGGCGTTGACAATCAGCCCGAATGCTACTTGTGGCGTCTAACTAACGGCAAGGTTCCTAAGACGTTTCACGAAGGTCCCCACAATACCAAGTGGTGGCTGCTGGAACTCATTCCGATAGAGGGGAGGGAGGAAAAATGAAAGCTGTACGCACGCATGAATACCGAATCGACGGCTACGGGACTGTGATGTTCATTAGAACCCATCTCGGCAGCGGACATTATTCCTTCAAGGTTTTTTGGAGGAGAGCGGGAGAAGAAGAGGGAACCCGCATCGCCTGGATACAAGAAGGCCGAAAGCCGTCGGCGAAGCTGGCGCTGTTTTACTGCAAGGTGGCTTGCGCTATCGAAGATGGCCTCGACCAGTACCATTACCACGACAAAGGTTTGAAGCCGCCGAAAAGAATGCTTCGCGAAAGGAATGCGGCATGATCGCAGGATTGCCTTTTCATGCGACATGTCGCATAAAAGAATCAATGAATCAGACGACACAGGACTCAAAGGAAAAACGCGAACGCTTTAAACAGTTGGCTCAAACTCCGAAGGTGAAAACCGGAAAAGTCTTTGCCGCCGATGTGCGAAGGAGCGCCGTTGACCCGGTTGTTCACAAACTCACGGCTTGGCGCAAGCGGAATCGGCTATCTCAACCGAAGGCCGCCGCTGTTCTCGCGAAACATTATTTTCACATCACGTTCGCCTCGTTGCGGAGTTGGGAAGAAGGCCGTCGATCCCCTCACCCACACACGGCCGCGATTCTGGAAAAATTTCTAAACGACCATCCGACGGTACCGCCCCCGAAATGAGCCAGCCCACCAGCATACAAATGCTCGACACCGCGATCTGGAAGGAACTCGGTGTCGAGGAAGTCGCTGAATCCGAGGCCTTTTACCACGCGCTCGCCACGCTCCTTTCACGGTGGCTACTGGCCCGCTCGGAATATCCCGAAATGGAGGCCATCAAACTTTTCGCAAAGGTTCGCGCCTACGTTGCCCAACCAGAACGTTTCTTGTGAATCGCCTCCTTATCTCCCTCCCACCATATTCCCGTCGTTTCAAACCGACGTTTCAAAGCCGCCCTCCTCCTGGGCTCCTTCCCTGCGAATGGGTACGCCTCGCGGTTGGAGGAGGCTCCGCTACCTCGCAGCTCTCCTAGATGTAGCGAACTGAAAACATAAACGGCTCAAACCGATAACATCGCTCATTTTCAAACCACATTAAGTGAGAACGAAAGGCCGCTCAAAACCACATTGCGTGAGAATGAAACCACATTATTTGAGAACAGACCGATTACATCGGCTCTGGACCACATTAATGCGAATGGCCACTTTCCTTCGGGTTGGCTCTCTATGGAGTTCGGTTGATTCCCGATTCTCAGCGCGCCGCCTTTTTCGATCCGGCCAGTCTTCCCTTTTATCGCGATGTGCGGCGATAATGTCCTCCAGCGGATCGCCTACCCGATGAGAGTCTTTCTTTCCCACAGCACAAAAGACAAGCAATTCGTCCGGACGCTCGCCGCCGAACTCGAAGGTCAGCTCGAGCTCTGGCTCTGCGAGGTCGATATCGAATTGGGAGACAATTTCGTTGCGGAAATCGAGAAGGGCCTGCGCGATGCGGATCTGACGGTCCTATTTTGGTCGCCTGAGGCGGCGGCTTCTGCCTGGACGCACGAGGAATGGACAGCGGTGAAAGCCCGGGAGATTTCCGAATCAAGAACGCGGTTGGGCGTCGTGCTACTGCGGGACTGCGAGTTGCCGCAATTACTGCGTACAAAACATCGGATTGATGCGCGGACTGATCCAGAAAAGGGTCGGAGCGAGACGGTGGCGTGGATCAAACATCAGCGCGACATGCGCCGGTTGGCGGAGACAAGAGCGCCTGGCATCTTTCTCCCGCCTCCACCGCACGATTTCGTGGGCCGAATCGAGGCGCTTGAAAAACTTTACGGCGTTCTGGTCGAGGAACAGGGCGGTAGGGCGTTGCTATACGGGGAGCCCGGTTGTGGAAAATCGACGCTCGCGCTGGAGTGTGCTTGGCGGACACAGGGAGCGTTCGACGCGGTCGTGTTTCAACTTTGCGGCCACCGTCCCGTTGCCGAGATCGCTGCCGAGATCGCGACGAAGCTCAAGCTTGGGCTGGAGACCAGGCCGCTCGAGGAGCAAATCGCCGCTGTCAAGGCGTGGCTTGCCGAGCGGCGGACTTTGTTGGTGCTCGACGATGTCTGGGAAAACGAGGTGATTTCCCAGCTAGCAGCCAGTCCGTCGGTTTCGCTGCTTTGTACCTCGTGGTGGCGCTCGTTTCCGGGCGTGTCAGTGACGCATTCGCTGGAAGTAACGAGCTTCTCGGGCGCCGAGGCGGAGTCGATTTTCAGAATCTACTTAGGCGATGAAAACGTCAAAAAACATCGCGACGCGCTGCTTGAGTTTGCCGAGCGAGTGGAACGGTTGCCGATAGCGATCGTGGTGGGTGCCGACATGCTCCGGCACGAGCTTGATCCGGTGCCCGAAGCGGCGCGCGGACTGCGGCTTGAGAGATTGCGCAACGAGGTGGACGACGTCCCGGAACTCCTGCGGCGCGCCATTGCCGCACGGCCCGAAGCGCAGCGTCGGCTGCTCTACGCAATGGCCGTTTGTACGCTCAAGGGATTCTTTTTTCCACTGACAGTGCAGGTCGCCGGTCTTACGGAGACGGAAGGGCGCGATGCCCGCAACAGGCTTGTCGATGCGTCGCTGTTGCGGATGCTGGATCGCGACCGGCAGCGTTTCCAGTTGCACACCTTGCTACGGGAGGAACTTCGGAACCTTGCGCCACTTGGGGAACTCCGGGCGGCCCATGCCGCGGTCTTGGAGAGGTGGTTCTCCGATTGGGAAGGCCGCTGGCGCGAATGCCGCGAGTGCTTGCCGGAGGTGATCCCAGCCGTGCAGCATTTGTGGGAGAAGCGTGAGGGTAGCCGCGCTGCAACGTTGAATTACCGGGGCTTCTCAACCGGATGGAGAATCGGCGAATTGGAAATTGCACTTGGCATTGTTCAGCAGGAGGAAGCGCTCTACCTAGAGCTGGGTGACAAGGACAGCTTGCAGAGGAGCTACGGCGGCCAGGCCGTGATCCTGCGCCGCTGGGGCCGGCTGGAGGAGGCTTTTGCGCTGCTTAAGAAAGAGGAAGCGCTCTGCCTGGAGCTGGGCAACAAGGACGGTTTGCAGCGGAGCTACGGCGGCCAGGCCGTGATCCTAAGAGTCTGGAACCGGCTGGAGAAGGCTTTTGAGCTGCTCAACAAACAGGAAGCGCTCTGCCGGGAGTTGGGCAATAACGATGGTTTGGAAGCGAGCTACGGCGGCCAGGCCTTGATCCTGAAAGCCTGGGGCCGGCTGGAGGAGGCTTTTGCGCTGGTCAACAAACAGGAAGCGCTCTGCCTGGAACTGGGCAACCGGAGCAGTCTGGCTTACTGCTACTGGAACTGGGGCCTTCTCGCGCGCAAACAGCGCGATCACAAAACGGAGCGAGAAAAACTGACGGCCACCCTTGATATATTCACCGAGCTGAACATGCCCCGTGAACGCGACGAAGTGCGGGCGGAACTGGAGAAATCGACAGCAGCTGACAGCGCCACCTGAAAACTCCGCAAGAACCAAAGGGTGTCGCACAAACCATCATTTTTGATACATCTCGCTTTATCAGCGAAAGTCAGCGATTTTTGAGGTTTAAAATGTGCCAAAAGTCGTCCCAATTTCAATGATGCAGAAACGCTGCTCCTTTTTTGGATTTGCGACATGCGCATTGGTTACGCTCGCGTCTCGACGGGTATTGCGGCAAGACGACTATTCGGGCTGGCGGCGGATCCCGCTATAGCTATATAGCTATTCGCATTAATGTGGTCCAGAGCCGATGTAATCGGTCTGTTCTCAAATAATGTGGTTTCATTCTCACGCAATGTGGTTTTGAGGGACCCCTTATTATCAATTAATTCGGTTCCGAAACCGCGGATGTTGTCGGTTCGAGCCGTTTATGTTTTCAGTTCGCTACACCTAAGGGTTTGAAGATCGCCGCCCGCTGCGTGGTCATTGGGTCGGATGGATCACCAACCACTTCGCAGGAGATATGGCAGCGCCCGTCATCCAATTCCTGCAGCAAAATGCCCTAACTCGCCCAGCAGACGATGTTGAAACACATACGCCCAGGCATTGGAAAGACGCTGCTTCTCGAAAGATACGTCTGGTGGCAATTGAAAGCCGGTCTTGCTTTTCACTTTGGAAGGTCAATCAAAAGGATCATAACTTATGT
>Ga0070698_100007179_pt1 | contig 12070 bp, 15 predicted proteins | sample KBSK1502metaG_FD_65477 | JGI IMG/M metagenome (GOLD analysis project Ga0070698, IMG submission 65477) | Corn, switchgrass and miscanthus rhizosphere microbial communities from Kellogg Biological Station, Michigan, USA - KBS K1-50-2 metaG | ecosystem: Host-associated > Plants > Roots >...
AGTCGACGTCGCCCGGGAGCGGCGCGAGGTTGCGTGCCTCGACGGCCACGTACTCCGCCAGGGTGCCGTCGCGATGCCAGTCTGCGAGGCCGAACACCCGCTGGCCCACCGACAGCCCCGTCGTGCCGTATCCGAGAGCGGTGACCACTCCGGCCAGCTCGTGCCCAGGGATCGACGGTGTTCGGTCACGGTCGGCGCGATCGGTCCAGGTTGAGGGCCACGATATCTCAGTCGGGACGAATCCCGACGCATGAACCTGAACAACGACGTCGTTTATAGCTGCCGGCGGCTCGGGCCGCTCCACCAGCTTCATCCCGGCCGTTCCCGCAGCCTGGTCCGTCACCACGATCGCCTTCATGGGAATTGTCTCCTCGGTCATTTTGTCTTTGGTGGAAATGTTGCATCAATGGGCGCGTGTCGCTCAGGGACGAACGCGGATGATGATCTGCCCGATAATCCGCTCGCGTGGGGGCCAGATTCTCCAGGATCGTCCAGGCGTCATCGTCGGGAAGGTCGCGACCCTCGACGACGCCGTCGCCGCCTGATGCGCGGTAGCCGGATACTTTGGGCTTTGCCTGTCACGCAGGCTCCAGGCAGGCGAACCGCTGCGGCGGAAACCCCCTGCCCCAGATCAGGGCGCATTGACGCCTGGGTCGGTCACGTCTGCGATTCCCGCGCGTAGGCAAGACATCGTCTCCGCCCTTTGCCTAGGGGCCGATAGTCAAACCTTCGGAGCCTGGGCATCGTTCTGACTCAGAAGCGGCCGTACATAGTTAAGGACGCGCGAGAGAGGGTTTGATCTCGCTAAGCTCGCCTTATCGCAAGGAAGCAATTCGGCAAGGCCTGACCGATTTGGGGCGATTTACTTCCGTTTAGCCACAAATAGCACTGTCCAGGCGAAGTAGCTCGCAACCAGAAGAATGACGAGCACTGCTGGGATCACGAGGTAGAGGCCTGGACCCTGACCTGCAATGAGACTTGCCCCCGCAACCACCACCAAGCCGATGCTTACGAAGGAGACCAGTGCGTTCACCCAGAAGATGGCCGGGACCTGGACGCCAGATAACCTCCGACGCCCGGCTGGGATCGCGATAATTAGAAACCCAACCTCGATCGCAACGAGCTCGACGCCGAGCCAGCTCAATGGCGTCCAGGGATCAGGATAAGAACACTGATTACTAGCCCGACCAGCAAACTGTGCAGGCCAGCCTGGGCTCGGTTGAGCTCAAGCGGATGGTCCGCCAGTTCATCAATGTGGAGACATATCGCGACGTAAAACAGGCCGAGCAGCGCGGCACAGGCTGTTGCCAAAGAAAGCGAAGAGATCATGCCAAGCCTGCGGTTGGAGTCCGGCGTTCACAAGTGGATGCTAACGCCGAGCTTGATCCCACGACGAAGGTAGAGTTAGCTCAACGCCTCGAGGTGCGTCCAGCCCCGGCTAACGACAAGACCGACCCTCTTCAACCTGAGCATGACGTGGCCCAGATCGCGAACGCCTACTACCACGAGCATTCATATGGCCAGTTAGGGATATCGATGTCTTATCGCCCGCAACGGCTGGACGTATGCGAGAAAGGCTCTACCTTTTGGTCCCCCAGTTCGGACGCAGCGGTGGCAAGTCGGTAAGTTTGGGATCTAGTGCTGCAGCAGCCGCATCGTCCTCTTTGGCCCAGGCCCGCCCGTATTGATCCGGGATGCTTCCCCAACCAAAGAATGGCATGGGGGCGTCGGGAACCACGCCGAGAGCGTCGAGCGGATTAATGCCGGACTCGACGACCGTGCACAGATGCGCCCAATCGTCACCAAGGTCGAACACATAGATGAATTGCTGAGAGGTCTGGAGACGCGAAAGTTTCTCCCGAGTCTCGTCGAGCACGCCCTCGTCATCCGATTCCGGGTCATGCACGCCGATGCGCGTGCCGTCCGCGAGCTCAAATTCATGTAGGTGGGAACGATCCCAGCGGGCGAAGGCGTCATCGATGGCGTTGGCCAGTTGCGCAAAGGAATGGCTCGTTGCCGCAGCGAACAACCGGCCCGGCCGAGGCCAATAGCGCTCCCCTCGACCCTCGACTAGCTCGACCCTGATCGATAGCCAGGTCCGTGCCTGGATGGTTCCAGCGCGACGCCGAGAAGGACTGTGGATGCGGCTGGTCACTCTCGTGCGTTCAAAATTGGCCTCTCACGATTCTGATGGCGCCCCGTGTCGACTGTCGTTTGGCAATTGGTGGCCGAAATGGATGTACGAAGGATGCACGCGCTAAGGCACTCATAGGCTACTGGGTGAGATTCGAATTCAGGATTTGGCTCCGGACCAGGGATTCGAACCCTGAACCTTGCTGTTAACAGATCGCTGCTGGCCGTTCAAAACTGGCGGTCTGAATTCGCCAAGTGCCGCTGAGTGCCGGCAAATATCACGGTTTGCCTCCGGCGTTGCTGTACGAAACGACCCCACCTCGGCGGCCAGATGTGTCGCCCAGCCAGCGGCACCCGCGGGCCTGCACCTGTGAGGAGGCGTCGGAAAAGACATTCGCGAAGCCGACACACTAAGAGGACACGTTGCCCAATCCTTCGGTTTGCCAAGCCGCAAACTGTTTTGAATACGGCGGGTCTGGCGTCCGGTCCGCCTAGACCCAATTCTGCATATCGGGTTCCACGGGCGTCGCACCTGCCCGGGGTTGTCAGCTTGCTTAGGTGTTACCGGTCAGCCTTACCAAGTGGCCCCTGGGGCCTTACGGTCCCGAATGGCCTGACGTAGTTTCCGTACTCCACAGGTTCAAGGTGGTGATGGCACTCCATGGGTGAGCCGAGTTGCCTGTCTATGAATCGCGGAAGTAGAGATGCCGGCCACGCGACGAATTCGATATCGCTGGCTCCTGAATCAGTGCTCGCTTTCGTGCTATTCCGTCTGGCGAAGGGCCGGCCGCGCTATTTCGCGGGCGGGAGATCTTTGTAGGACAGCATGCGGTTCCAGTACGGCGGCGGTGCTTCGGCCCGAGCTGCCTTGAGGGCTTCCAACGTCTGCTGGGCAATGAACCGGCAGCGGTCGTCGGGCGCAGTCGCCGCCAGTTGTTCGAGCGCTGGATCGACATCGGCGGTCCCGAGCGCAAATACCAACCTGCCCAGGAATGGCATGCGGACATGGTCGGAATGGTTGCGAATTCGATCGAGCACGCCTTCAACGCCCTCGGTGAGGTAGAGCAGGAAGACCTCACCTCGCGTCTTGTCGGCGCCGTCGAGGTCGAGCCTCTGCAGATAGCGCTCCATGTAGGGGGCGGCTTCGGTGTCGTTCAGGATCGCCAGGAGGCGGGCGATGCGAGGCGCTCCGTCGTCCTCCCATGTCAGAAGCCGCTGCCGCAGCTGGAGCACCAGCGGCCGTAACAGCTTACCGCTGGGATCGATCTCGAGCAGGCCGCTGATGACCATCTCCTGCACGTCTTGGCTCCGGTCGCTGAACGCCTTGAGGAGCGTGGGCACGAATTTGCGCCCGCATGCTTTGGCGCCGGCGATACAGGCCCATGCCCGGACGCCCGGTCGGCCATCTGTGAGCAGGGCCTTGAACCGGAGGACGGCCTCGTCGGGATCTGCCCGCATGGCGTCAAGCAGCTCCTGGTATGTGTACCCGGTCGCCTTCTTGCCATTTGGCGCTCTGGCAAAACCGGTCAGCATTTCGACACTCGGCATTTCGGCCATGCAGTCTCTAGCTTGCCACCGCCGCGGAACCGTCGCTGATGGGAATCAGAAGAACGACAAGAAGGCGTTTATGAATCCGATGAAGTCGGAGAACGGATTCGGGTTGGACGCGATCGCGGTCGAACCTGTGAGGGCGCTGGTGTCGGTGCCGGCGCCGATCACCAACTCAGCGCCGCCGTAATCGGGCGTGTGTCAGGTCTTCCTGCGGGCAGCCGTTGCTATCCGGTTGCTATCACTTCCGGCGACCGACACGCGCGGTCGAGCGATTCGAATTCGGATTTGGCTCCGGACCAGGGATTCGAACCCTGAACCTTGCGGTTAACAGATCGCTGAAGCCCGTTCAGAAATGGTAATTCGAATTCGCTGAGTGCCGCTGAGTGTCGCCATTTGCCACCATTTATCGCCGGCGTTGCTGTACGAAATGCTATGGGCGCCCTAGATCCTGCATGCCATCGTGCCAGGGCACAACCAGCGCGCGACCACAGTTGCCGCCTGCAAGCGGCCACTCGAGGTCGGTGCTACTGCATCTCTGTCGACAACTTTGGTGCTTCGCGCCGGGCTAGCTCGATCTCATCGACCAGAAGCCGAAACTTGTCTGCGAGCCTCTTTCCGCATGCTGCGACGAGCCGGCGACCCAGTTCGCCATCCACGTTGAGCTCTATCCCCGGGCTGATGCGCCGAGGGTCACCCCATTGCCCCGTTGGTGTCGTTTCTTCAACGGTATGGGGAAACTTCATCGCCTCGTCGTAAAACATGCTTGCGCGTGCTGGCGATGCGGACTGCGCCCATTCGGCATGGAAAAGGCGCGTATCGCTTGCCATTACCATCGCTGCCTCAGCGGCTCCGCCATGGGAGTTGAAAAATGCCCAGTCGAAACGGTCCTCACCGACCCCGAGTACTGCGCGCGCGGCTTCTTCCATGCCGGCGAAGTAGCTCGACACACACACGATGGCGCCCGTCTGCGACACGACCTCTGCCGCCGCAATCTCGGCGGGTGCGGCGTTGCCGAAATGAGCGACGAGCAGGATGATTTGATCGATTCGGTTTGCGATGAGACTTTCGCAAATCTCACGAATCATGTGCGTGAATGTCCCCGCGGAAAGGGAAATGGTTCCTGCGGTCGCCATGTGCTCGAGCGATACGCCATACGGAACGGCGGGCAGGAGCAGGCAGCCGAGGCGTTCCGCAAGATCTGTGGCCACCTGCTCGGCGATCAGTGTGTCAGTGCCGAAAGGAAGGGCTTCACCGTGTTGCTCTGTGGCGCCGAGGGGCAGGACTGCGGTCCTCACGCCGGCCGAGACGGCTTCGCGCACGTGCCGGCGAGTCAATGAAGCGACAGGGAACACCGCCATCAGCGCAGGTCCATCGGCATCAGCTCGTCCTCCGTGTGAATCCACCTGACCAATTCCCATACCTGCTGCACAGCACGGTCAAATTCCCGTTCAGAGAGGCTAAGCAGCGCCGATTCCGTGCGCAGCTGCCTGAGGCGGAACGTGACGCCGCGGAGTTGCTGTGGAGTTGGGCGGTAGTGACCGAACTGCGGGTCGGTGGTGAACGGTGCCTTGACTTCGATCCTCTCGAAGGAGTTGAGCGCGCGCTGCTCCAGGCTCACATGTGATTCCGCAGCTGCGTGTCGCAAAGGCTCAGTGCTTGGCCCAGCCGCCATCGACAAGCATGGTTTGGCCGGTCATAAAGTCACTCGCGTCCGAGGCCAGGAACAGCACGGGGCCCACAAGGTCCTCTGGATAGCCGGGATGTTGGATGCACTGGCCGGCGACGTGGTCATCGACCCAGCGACCAACCTGCCCCGGCAGAATCGAGTGCTCGACATCCTCCAGGGCCTTTTCAGTCATTGACAGCCCGGGGCAGAGGCAGTTCACCCTGATCCCATAGGGCCCGACTTCAATCGCCAACGCTCGCGTCATCCCGATGACTGCGCCCTTGGTGCCGACATAGTGGAGATAGTTCGGCCATCCGGAGAAAAAGGTTTGCGAGCCGATGTTGATGATCTTGCCCTTACCTTGGGACTTCATCGTCGGTACGACCGCCAAAGTGGTGAGCCACAATCCCTTCACATTGACCGCGTACATGCTGTCCCAGGACGCCTCCGAAATCTGGTCAAAAGGAGCCGCAGTCGTGATCGCCGCATTGTTGACCAGGATGTCGATGCGACCCCACTTCGCCAGAGTCTTCCCGGCCATCGACTCAGTGGACGAACGGTCCGTCACATCGGTCAGCACCGGCAAGACGTCGAGGCCGTCGCCGGCCAGCATCGAACTTGTTCGTTCGAGCATGACCGCATCGCGGTCGGCGATCACCACCCTGGCGCCTGCCTCACTCAGGCCGCGACAGTAGGCGACTCCCAGTCCGGCGGCGCCGCCCGTGACGACCGCGACTCGACCGGTCACGTCTGCCATCGTCATCCGCCCGTCCGGGAGGTCGACTGGCGATGGGCTAGCAGGCACCTGTCACCTGGCGCGACCTCGTGCGCTGGCAGCATCAGCCTGATTCGCGGGTACCTTGGGCCGAGCTGCCTCAATGAGTTCTCGCACGCGTTGGGCATCGATGTCATTCGTAGTTTTTCCACCAACATGCAGATATGACCCGACGATCACGCCATCCGAACTGGCTAACGCGAGCCCGATGCTGCTCGGATCTGCTCGACCGCCGATCAGAATGGGGACGGACGTCCCTTTGCGGGCGGCACTGACCGACTTCGCGCTGCGAGCCACGTCCACCTCGGTGACGATGAGCCGATCGGCCGACCCGAAACGGGCGGTCCAGTCCGCCAAAACGTCTATCGCCACATCGACGATCGGAACGCTGGTCAGTTCCCCAAGGTCGGCCCACACCTCGATGTTGCTTCGCAGCTTGCTGCGGAGCTTGATCACCGCCTCGGCGTTGCCTTGAACGATCCCTTCCGGCCCGAGGGTTGCACCAACCAAGACCTTCACCCGCACGAACGCGGCTCCCACCGCATGGGCCACCGCCACTGCACCGGGTCCATCGTTCTTATGGAGGTTGATGCCCAGCGGACACGACACCACCCCTGTCACTGCCTCGGCTATGGCCGTCATCGCTGTCACTGTCTCCAGGGGCGCGCCTACCGAGGACGGCCGATCGTGAGTATTTTGAAGCAGCAGTGCATCGAAGCCTGCGTCGGAAAGCATCGATGCTTCCCGAACCGCTCGATCACGGATCGCGCGCACAGGCGTGCCTTCGTAGTTACCCGCGCCCGGGAGCGGCGGCAGGTGAATCATGGCCACGAGTGGCTTGGACAGGTGGTTAATCGCCATCTGGGTTGGTACTCATTACGTAAATGTCGCTGTCGACGGTGCTCATACGGTTTGGCTGGTCGATGCCGAAAGGCCAACTCTCATGCACGCGGGCATACGCAAGCGCCATGGCCGCCAGCGGAACCCAGGCAAGTAGGGGTGCAAGCGTCGTCGGTGTTTTCGGCAGGCGGAGATTGACTGCGCCTTGCGCATCACTCTCGACGCCGATCGTGACCGGCACGCCGCCAACGGCCGCGACAGAACGAGCCACACGCAGCGCGCGCCCATGTGTAGCCGGCGACGTCGAGCATATAAACGCGGTTGTCCCTTCGCCCGTGGCGAAGTACTGTTCGTGAGCCCACTCCTCCAGGTCCTGTGCAACGCCGACCGTGGCTGCTGCCTCCAGGAACTTGGCGACCCCGAAGCTCGCTGCGCCAAGGTCGGGGCCACTACCCAGAGCAAAAAAGGGTGGCGTTAACGATCGGATCAGCGCTGGCGACTCCTTCGTGGAATCGACCGACGCCTCGTTGATCTTGCCAAGAATGCCCAGAATTTCAGCGTCTCCGACAGAGCATTCCCGGCCGCTGCGTTCCTCCATTTCAAGCCCGGCAGCCAGCAGCGCGAGCAGAGAACCCAAATAGTTGGCCGTGCCTGGAACAGGCCCTGGAGTGCCTCGGAGTCCGGTTGTGACAACTGAATTGGCAGCACTTGATAGCGGGTTGTCCGCGAACGCGGTCATCGCGACCGCAATTCCGCCTCGCTCACGGTGTCGCAGCACTGCCTCGATCGTGCGTTCGACCTTGCCTGATACGGACACTGCAAGCATCAGCGCGTCGCTCTCGAGAAGACGGCTCGGAAAGGTGGCCGCCTCCATCGACGGCATCACCGCCACCGGCAGGCCGGACAACTCCTCGAGTGCCACTCGCATCGCCAGTCCCGCGTAGTAGGAATCGCCACTACCCGTCACCACGATGTGCTCGTACTTCCGGGCCGGCACTGCCATGCCCTGCGCCTTGATGCCAGCCCACTGAGCGGATGCCGCGCTTCCTGCGTGAGCGAGCTCTTGCTCCATCCGATTCAAGATCGTGATGGCGCTCACCGTGGCGAGAGGCGGATTGTTCATTGGCCGCCGCGCTCGACACGAACGGCGCCGAGCAGCGCACCCGCGCGATCCTTCACGTCTTTACGGCGATCTTTCACGACGGCATGCAGAGCGCCATGGCCCTCGATGACTACAGATGCCGCCGCCGCCGCCCAAGCCATCGCGGATCGAGTATCGCCGTGCGATCTGAGCGTCGAGGCGAACGCGCCGCAAAACGTATCTCCCGCTCCTGTGGTGTCGATCACACGAGCCGGCGCAGCCTCCATCCTTATCAAGTCCCCGTTATCACTCACGCTTATCGCTCCCTCAGCTCCACACTTGACTACGACCTTCCGACCTCGCTGCGCCTGCGCCAGCACCCAGCGATCGACATCATCGACCAACCACAGGGCTGCAACCTCCTCACGGCTGGGAAGAAACAGGTCGCTGTAATCCATCAACTCGTCGAGCTCACTCGCGCTAGGCTCGATATGACCCGGAATCACCACCGTATCGAACGTCAGAAGGGCAGCGCGACCGCGCATTGCCAGCAAAAATTGACGCTGTGTCGAGACCGGAATCCCACAGACATGGGCCGCCTTCTGCGACATCACCGGAAGGCTATCAACGCCCGGATCGAGTGTGGAGTTGTCACCCGAGCCAGGAAGGTAACGCTGAATTCGTCTGCCGGTGCTTTCGTCGAGAACGACCTTGAATGAGGGCCCGCTGACCGTCTCGATCGACCCCAGGTCAAAGCCGGCCGCGTCGAGCGGGCCGAGCAGCTCTGTCGGGTAATCGCGGCCCACCTTCGCTAATATCGTCGGCTGAGATCCGACCAACCAGGCGCCAACCGCTGCATAAAGGGCGTTTCCGCCAACCGCGGGCCCTGATAGCCCGGCTCGAGTTTGAACGTAATCGATGGTGAGCCCGCCGACTGCCACGAGCGCCGGATCGTTATGCGAGTACGCCAAAGCCCAGGACTCTCATGACCAACGCGGCCACCATCAGCACTGCGATTCCCGCGAGCACTCCGACATCCATTCGCCCGAAGGTCAGAACGCGAAGGTAGGTGCGTTGCCGGCTGATGCTGAAGGCTCTTGCCTCCACCGCCAGGCTGAGCTGCTGAGCAATCCGGATCGCCGTGATGACCAGGGGGCCGAGGATGCGCGAGTAGGACCTCAGCCGCCGAATGGGTCCGCCGCTGTTTGGGTCCAAACCACGCGCTCGCTGCGCTTCCACGATCGATTCACCTATGCCGACGATCGTGGGTAGGAACCGCAACGAGGTCGACAAAGCGAAGGTCGCCTTATATGGGAGACCAAGCCGTCGCAGGGCAGCCACGAAATCGGGCTGAGGAGTAGTCAGGAACAGCGCAATCGGAACGATGACCATATCCAGGATCCGGAAGGACATGCCGATCCCGTAGAGCACGCCGCCCTGCGTGACTCTGAATGGCCCGAACGTTGCGAGTACGGTGCCATGCTCGTAGATGAGCGGCCACAACAGAAGCGAGATCACGACCAGGACCGCAAGCGACTTAAGAAGAATGGCGACGCGCTGGTATGGAACCCGCCCCAAGACCAGGGCCAGAATCACGGTGAAGAACACCGGTGCCAGGAACACGGGGTTGGTGAACAGCACGCTCACCACAAACACCGCCAGCACAGCGATCACCTTGGTCCGGGGATCCAGGTGGTACAGGTAGCTCTTCCCCGGCTGGTAGAGGTCAAACCTCTGCGCCACGACTAATGTCGTCCCATCATGACGCCGCCCGATCGACGCTTCGCCGTGAGAGCTCGGCAACCGCGGCAGCAACAGTGATCACGTCCGGGGAGAATAGGTCCGGGCGCGCTTGAGCGATTCTGGCCGCCTGAGGTGGTCGCAAGCCAGCCTCCGCGAGTGCCGCGCGATTCTTGAACACACTGCTTGGACTTCCGTCCGCGACGATGCGCCCATTGGCCATGCAAATGACCCTCTCGCTGTATTCGGCGACGATGCTCATGTCATGAGTGATGATGATCACGGTGTTTCCTGCTTGGTTCAGTTGCCGCATCAGCTCCATCATCGCGTGGCCTCCCTTCGAGTCCAGGCCGGTGGTGGGCTCGTCGACTATGAGTATTTGCGGTTCAGTTGCCAGCACAGAGGCCACCGCCACCTTCTGTCGTTGACCGCGTCCCAGACTGAAGGGGTAGCTAAAGGCTTCGTCTCGGAGTCCGACGAGGTCGAGCAATCTGCGAGTGCGGGCCTGGATCTCAGCCTCGGGTACACCGAGGTTGCGTGGGCCAAATTCGATTTCGGCCGCCACGGTAGCGGCGAAAATCTGGTGATCGGGATTCTGGTAGCAGTATCCAACCGTGGAAGCAAGCGTCGCGGTCAAACGACGGCCGATGTCCTCTCCGTTCACTTCTACGCTTCCCTTTTGGGGCCGGAGCAGAGCGTTGAAATGCTTGGCAAGAGTTGTCTTGCCGGATCCGTTCTGACCGATCAGGGCCACAAACTCGGCTTTGAGAATCGCGGCCGACACCCCGGCCAAGACGACGCTGTCCGGGCGAGAGGGATAGCTGTACCAAACGTTGACTGACCGCAGGGCGACCTCTGCGTTCATCTTCCAACCGCCGAAACGAAGTCTCCATCCGTGATCAGCGCGCCACTGCCGCCGCCCAAGAGTCCGGCCTGCACTGCAGCCAAGCCCATGACCGACGCGTCCGGAGGCCGAACGCCGATCTCCCGCAGCTCGTCGATGTGTTGAAAGACGCGCCGCGGGTCGTCGTCGAATACAACCCTGCCGGAATCGAGCACGACCAAGCGATCGGCTATGGAGCCAAGCTCCTCCATGGCGTGCTCGACCACGAGGACCGCAAATTCTCGTTTCTGGGTCAAGCGATCCAACAGGGCGAAAATCTCCGCTCGCCCTTCTGGGTCCAATTCGGAAGTTGGTTCGTCCAGGATCAGCAGGCGGGGCCGCATGACTAGCGCCGCGGCGATGGCCACCCGCTGTTTCTGACCGCCGGATAGCGTGTGCGGAAAGGCATACCGAAGATGATTCAGTCGAACGTACTCGAGGACCTCGTCGATGCGCGGAAGCATCTCGGGACGCGCGACGCCGAGATTCTCGAGACCAAAGGCCAGCTCTTCTTCGACCGTCATCCCGATGATCTGGGACTCCGGATCCTGAAAAGTCATCGCCACCATGGCACCGCCGGAGTCATTGGGAGAAAGCAGCTCCCCCAGAGAAGTCGTCGATGTGTCCCGGCCGGCAAGCACCACGCGACCACGAAGCTCTCCTCCGGTCACGTGCGGAATCAGCCCCATGATCGCGAGGCACAGCGTTGTCTTGCCGGCGCCCGTTGGGCCTGCCACCCCGATGACCTCCCCTTGATCGATTGAAAGGTTCACTTCGCTCAGTACGGGGAGGTCGGCCTCGGGGTAACGAAACGATACTTGCTCCAAGCTGACCAGGTTCGAACCACGAAGTGGCTGCAATCTCAGGTGGTGCCTAATAGGCCGCGCGGGGCTGCGGGGCGGCGCCGTCGCTGCGGAGCTTTGCGTCGGCGCGCTCGGAATCTGCCCAGTACATGTTCCAGCGCTTGACATAGGGGTACAGGACCTTGAGCAGAATGAAACCGAGAATCCACGGCGTAACCAGGCCGTTCAGCCAGATGTTTCCAAAAACAGCCGTCCAGGCCACAACCGGCGGAATGATGTTGAAGAGGGCAAGCCACCACGGAATGTAGAAGGCGATGACGAACGCGCCCGCGACCACCGCCAGGATGTAAATCAAGGTGTCTCCGAGCGAGTTGAGGTCAGCTCGCCGCGCCGAGTAAACGATGCGGTAAGGGATGTAGGCGCTCATGAAGTTGCCGATGAATCCTGCTACCGAACCCAGAGTGAGGGTGCCTGCGAAGATGTCACCGATGAAGTTTCCGATGGCGGACCCGAGGGCGCCTGGCACACCGAAAAGAATGCCAAACACAGTGGTGAACGCCTGAGCTGGGCGCAAATAGGCGATCCCAGGCACAAACAC
>Ga0070698_100007180_pt1 | contig 12069 bp, 9 predicted proteins | sample KBSK1502metaG_FD_65477 | JGI IMG/M metagenome (GOLD analysis project Ga0070698, IMG submission 65477) | Corn, switchgrass and miscanthus rhizosphere microbial communities from Kellogg Biological Station, Michigan, USA - KBS K1-50-2 metaG | ecosystem: Host-associated > Plants > Roots >...
TCGTTGGCTTTAAGCCGACGCAGAAGCGCATCCCTCGCAATGGTGTGACACCGCTTTCGACAACACTTGATTCGATCGGGCCCCTAGCCAACAGCGTCGCGTGCTGCGCGATAGCCGATGTGATTATGGCGGGCGAGCCACCGATTGTGCCGCCGGCAATCCCGGTCGAAGCGTTACGGCTCGGGGTGCCTCAAACCGACGTGCTCGACGGGCTAGAAGCGGAGGTGGCCACCGCCTTTGCGAACGCCTGTACAATGCGTTTGTCTTCAGCAAGCAATACTAATGCTCCGTTCCAGCAACGGCTCGCGACGGAATGCCGCGAAACCTCTGGCTCTTCGAAACAGCCAGCACCTTCTGGCAATCTCTGCAACGTGCTGAATGAGGAGTTGTAGGATGACCATTGCACGAGAGTTGGCCGAGTTTTTGACTCGGACCTCCTCATCCGACCTGCCCCGGCAAGCTGTCGAGCATGCGGCGATGTTGATCGCCAGCACCCTTGCCAGTGCGGCGACGGGCGCCGGGCTGGAGTCCTCCGAAATTATCCGCACCCTTGCTCGTGAGCGCGGCGGGCGCCCGGAGGCGTCAGTGTGGTTTGCTTCGGGCCCGAAATTGCCCGTGTACGATGTTGCGCAGGTTAATGCCGTGATGAGCGACGCCGCGGCCTCCGACGACAGCGATTTGCGTAACATCGTGCATGCAGGCACGACCCTCGTCGCGAGCGCGCTCGCCATGGCCCAGCGTACTGGCGCCACTGGCGAAGATGTCCTGGCAGCAATCGTTCTCGGCTACGAAGTAGCTGGACGGATCGGCGAGGCGATCACACCCGGCTTTCGCGCCCGCGGTTTTCATGGCTGTCTCGTCGCGATCTTTGGTGGTGCGGTCGCCGCCGGGAGGTTGCTGCAGCTGGACGCCGCTCGGTTGGCCCAGGCTATAGCCCTGTCAGCCACGTCGATCGGCGGGCTGATGGCTGCAGCAAATACCAGCGTCGCTCGCGAATATCATGCAGGGCTGGCCGCAATGCTGGGTATTCAGGCTACGCTGGCAGCGCAGCGGGGGTACAAAGCCGAAGAGAGCATCCTCGAAACCCGCCGAGGTTTCTTTGAGGTTTATGGCGGGTCAGACGGCGCCACGGGCCGCGCGGGTGTAACCCAGGAGCTGGGCCAATCCTGGGACATCATCACCGACATGGCCATCAAGCTGGTGCCCGGCGGCCATCCCTACCACGCCCTCGCCGAGGCCGCTGCCAATGCGACGAAAGATGCAGATATCACGCCGGAGGCCATCGAGAGTATCACGGTGTCTCGACCCGGCTTTACCGCGCTCACCGGGCCACTCCACCCGACCGATCTGATCGGTATGGCGCACAGCCCGGCCTACTTCCTCGCTGCAGGCGCAGCTGATCGCCACTTCTCGTGGATTCACGCGACGGCGGACAAGATCAGCAATCCGGTGATCCATCAGCTGATCGACAAGGTCCGGGTGGGGGTCCCCCCAACCGACGACGTCATGCGCTACAGGCAAGGTGCTACAGTAACGATACGAACAAAGGACGGCCGCGCCAGCACGAGCACCGTATTTGAGCCAAAGGGAGCGGCCGCCGGTGGGATCGGGTGGGGCGATGTCGACGACAAATACCGGACCCTAGTGCCGCGAGCAGGGGTTCCCGAACAGCAAATTGAGGCGAGCCTCGCAATCATCCACGGCTTTCGTGATGTCAACCATGTCTCGAAGCTGATCGATGTACTGCAGGTATAGCATCACTCGGTTGGGTCAGCTCATGCCTCCGCCTCGGCTAGCGATACGACCGGCTTGCGCCGAAGCCGACCTTGGCGTCCGCGGCTCGGCGATTTCGGCTCAATCACACTCGTCAGTGGAAGTGCCGCTAGTCTGCGGCCATGTTCATCGGCAGATGCAATTGCGCTTTGCCGGGACTGTGCTGCGCGTCGCGCCGAGCATGACGACGGCGATTGCGCTGCGGCCCCACCCGACCGCCCAACCGGCCTCCTTCATCGAGCCGCCGGGCTTCCTGCTCCACCACTGGAAGGCGGGCACCGGGCTGTTGACGCAAGTATTTCGATCGGCACTTTTCCCGGGCCCTTCCGGTTCGACTAGAGTCCTACGTCTCGCCCTATGCGTCAAACTAAGCACCGCATTGGGACCCTCAGACGGACCATGTGGTAGCGCTGGGTTGGCACATTCCCCGGGTGAGCGGCCGGAGCAATTCCGCCGAGGTGAGGCGCCCGAGGCGCGCTAATCCGTACCGCTTCGCCCCTTCGTCTCCGGTCGTTGTCGAGCTAGACTTGCCGATATGGCGAGGCGACGCAGGCGAATAACTCCGATGCACCAGGCTTTACGTCACACCGCGATGTATCAGCCGATCCGAAGCTTATAATTCGCATGCTACTTGTCGGTTATTTGTACGACATCCGCTCCGAGCGGCGGCTATCCAATGAGGTTCAGTCAACCTTGCTTACCGGTGGTTCTATCGTTTGAGCCTCGGCGGTAGCGTACCGGATCACTCGAAGTGCATAAAGCAACAGCGACGGTCCGCGGCGGCAGGAGCCATGCCGCGGCATCGGTGGCGAAAGGTTTAATTGTAGCCCTACACCGGCAACTTTCTCAGAAATATCGCGCGGAGCTCGGCGATGAGAATGTGGATTAAGGACCCGATCGCGATCCTTGCCGAGGGTGCGGGTTGCGGCGTTGTGGTGGATGACGGCTGCATCGTCGAGCTTGTCGCTCGCGGCGCCGAGCCGGTGGCCCGCGTGGACCGAGTGTTCGACGCTTCGCGCCACGTTGTGATCCCAGGTCTTGTCAACACGCATCACCACATGTTTCAGACCCTCACACGCGTCCACCCGGCGGCTCTCAACAAGGAGCTGTTCCCTTGGCTCGACGTGCTGTTTCCCATCTGGGCGAAACACCTCAATCCCGACAATTTCCGGCTGGCCACGCGGCTCGCGCTGACAGAGCTCCTGATGTCAGGCTGTACCACGGTTTCAGACCATCAATATTTCTATACGCCAGGCCTCAAGGAGGCGATGGACATCCAGGCGGAGGAGGCGGCCTCTCTGGGTCTGCGCATCACCTTGACCCGCGGCTCTCTCAACTTGACGATCGAGGAGGGCGGCAATGCGGTCCCGGGCTCGGTGCAGGATACTGACGAAATCCTCGCGGACTGCGAGCGTGTGATCGCGCGCTGGCACGACCGCCGCGGAGGCTCCATGACCCAGGTGGCGCTCGCGCCCTGTGCGCCCTTCAACGCGACGAAGCGGCTAATGACCGAGACCGCATCACTCGCCGCGCGTCACGACTGTCAGATGCACACTCACCTTGGGGAGACGCGCGACGAGGTCGCCTATTGCCAACAGAAGTTCTCATGCCGTCCGGTCGACTATTTCGAGGAAGTGGGCTGGACGAGCGACCGCGCGTGGGTCGCGCACGGAATCCATTTCAACGATGAAGAGATCCGGCGGCTCGGGCGCGCCGGCGTAGGCGTCTGCCACTGCCCGACATCAAACATGGTGCTCTCCTCGGGACAATGCCGCACCAAGGAGCTTGAGGCGGCCGGTTCGCCGATCGGCCTCGGCGTCGACGGGTCGGCATCGAACGACAGTTCGAATTTGATCGAAGGCGTGCGCCACGCTGTTATGATCAACCGATTGACATACGATGCTGCGAGCGTGACGCATCTTGATGCATTCCGCTGGGCGACAGAGGGCTCGGCACACTGCCTCGGGCGTACCGATATTGGCGTGATCGCTCCCGGCAAGCAGGCCGACCTAGCGCTCTACAAACTCGATGAGCTGCGCTTCTCGGGCGCCGGCGATCCGCTGGCGGCGCTCGTCTTGTGCGGTGCCCATGCCGCAGACCGGGTGATGATCAAGGGAGAATGGAGGGTAGTCGGCGGCGCCCCGCTCGGCGTTGACGTCGCCCGTCTGCGCGTGCAACACGGAAAGGCCGCCAAACGCTTTGTCGAATGATACAATCGACCTCGTGCCGCCGTTGCCGCTCGGAAGCGGCGGCGGAGTTCTCTCACGGGGGGATCGACGGTTCGAATCCCTCTTCCTCCAGCGGGGAGCCGCCGCCCGCCCGAAGAGGTCGACTTAGCCGGGCCCTACGCTTTTTGGAGCGGTTCCGCGAACGCATTCAACTGATCATGGAGAGCCGGGCAGAGCGCTCCAGTTCCGCTCGCGATCGGCAATCGTTATGCCAGCGGGACGGGCTAACCGAGGCAATTGAATGCGGTGAGCGAACGCTCGATCTCGGCGCGCGCGATATCGCGGACGATGAACACGAGCCGCGTGCGCCGATCGCCGTCGGGCCACGCCGGCAGATGAACGGGCGGATGCACGAGATGCTGCACCCCGTGGATCACGACGGGACCATCGGCGCCGGAGACATCGAGCAGTCCCTTGACCCGCAACACATCGGTGCCGCGGCTGTGCAGCAACATGCTGAGCCAGATGCCGAAGGCGGTCCAGTCGAGCGGCTGATCGAGCGTCAGGCAGAAGGCGTGGATGCGAGCGTCGTGGCGATTGACGCCATGGTCATGGTGACCTGCGTCGTTTGCGCCCGCGGTCGCGAGGGTGAGCCAGCGCTGGACCTCCTCGCTCCCGGCGGCGGGATGGTCGAGATCGGCGGTTAGCAGCAGCGCCGCATCGGGAACGCCGTCGATCGTCATCGCCAACAGGGTCGCCGTTGGATTTAGGTGATGCAGCCGCATCATCAGGTCACGGATCGCGCCCCTCGTGGCGATGTCGGTCTTGGTGACGACGATGCGGTCCGCCACCGCCACCTGCTTCACCGATTCGGGCTGACGGTCGAGATGCAGCATGCCGTTGACGCCGTCCACCGCCGTGATTACCCGGCCCAGCCGGAAATGGTGGCGGATCACCGGCTCGGCCATCACCGTCGCCAATATCGGCACCGGATCGGCGAGCCCTGTCGTCTCGATCGCCAGGCGCGCGAACGGCGCGATCTCACCGCGCTCGCGCCTGCCATAGAGATCGCGGATCGCCGCGCTGAGATCGCCGCGTATCGTGCAGCACAAGCACCCGTTTTGTAGCAGCACGATATCCTCGTCGACCCTGCGCAGCAGGTGGTGGTCGAGTCCGACCTCGCCGAATTCATTCACCAGTACCCCCGTATCGGAGAGCTCGGAGGCCGCGAGCAGCCGCTGCAATAGCGTCGTCTTGCCGCTGCCGAGAAAGCCGGTGATGACGTAAACGGGAATATAGGCGGCGCTATCCGGCACGGGCTCACGCCCCCGTTTCGAGCCGCTCGACCAGCGTCGGATCGAGCGGATCGCAGCGCCGCCCGAGCATGCGTTCGGCCGCCTGCCAGAGTTGCGTCAGATCACCGACGATTTCGGTGCGGCCGGTTCGATTGGTGAGCAGATAACTAGCGCCCTGCCAATCGGCCAGGGCGAGGCCATAATGCCCGAGTACGGCGTTGATTAGTGCGACGCGATTGAGTCGTTCGACACGACGGGTCCGCGCGGCTGCGCTGCCCTGAGCGCCGGTCGAGGGAGCGCTATCCGTCCAATGGACCTCACCCCCGAGCATGCCGCACAAGCCACACATTCAACGCACCGCGCCCGTCGCCCCTCGCCCGCGGCGCGGGAAGCGCTCGGCGAAATCGCCGGCCATCTCGTCCATCGTGACAAAGCGTACGCCCGGATGCCGGACGATGTGGTCGTAGAGCCGTTCCAACATCAAGAGCACCTGCGGCCGTCCCGACACGTCGGGATGGATGGTCATCGGAAACACGGCATAATCGTACTCGCGATAGACCCAGTCGAACTGGTCGCGCCACATCTCTTCGAGATGGCGCGGGTTAACGAAGCCGTGGCTGTTGGGCGACTTCTTGATGAACATCATCGGCGGCAGGTCGTCGAGATACCAGCTCGCCGGGATTTCAATGAGGTCAGTCTCCTCGCCGCGGACCAGCGGCTGCATCCAGGCCGCCGGTTGTTTCGCATAATCGATCTTGGTCCAGCGATCGCCGACCCGCACGTAATAGGGCTCGAAATCGCGGTGCATTAGGCTGTGGTCGTATTTGATGCGCTTCTTCAGCAGCAATTCGTTGGTGACCGGGCTGAACTCCCACCACGGTGCGACATAGCCGGTCGGCCGCTTGCCCGCCAGCTCGGCAACGAGCCCGATGCATTTGTCGAGCACCACCTCCTCCTGGGCCGGCGTCATCGCGATCGGGTTTTCGTGACTATAGCCATGGATGCCGATCTCATGGCCGGCCGCAGCCACGGCCTTCATCTGGTCAGGAAACGTCTCTATCGAGTGACCGGGGATGAACCAGGTCGTTTTGATGCCGAGACGGTCGAACAGTTTCAGCAGCCGCGGCGCGCCGATCTCGCCGGCAAACAGCCCACGCGAAATGTCGTCCGGTGAATCCTCGCCGGCATAGGAGCCGAGCCAGCCGGCGACCGCGTCGACATCGACGCCAAACCCGCAGAGAATTTCCTTGGTCACCTCACACCTCCTGTTTGTCTGATGCGTATTCGGATTCAGCTCCGCCGGTAGGTCGCGTAGCTCCCCGGCTAGCAGAGCAGCAGGATGTGGTACCGCCCCTCCCGGTCGGTGATGCTTAGAGGGATCGGCACGACATCGAGGAAGGGTGGCTCGATACCGCCCTGCCGCGTAAAATAGTCGCCGAAGGGAGATCGCAGGTGCCCATCGGCATCAGCCGACCGGCGATGAGCGGTTAGGAGCGCGCCCATCGGCGTCGGTGATCGCCTCGGCAAAGAGCCGGGATGCGGCGGGCAGCACCAACGGCACGAGCGAAACGCCGGACGCCGCCGCGCGCGATGTTGAGTGTGTGATCTACGCAGGTGTTGACGCGGTCATCGAGAAAGAAGGGGATGCCGATTGCTTTCTTCTCGTCCGCCCTTATCGAGCAATGTAGCATCGAGCACGGGGATCTGTTCCACCCTATACACGGGCCAACTCCGGGTCGATAACGACGTTGTACGTCAAACCCATTACCGATCTCCATCAGGCTGCGCATGGTATGGTTCCTGAACTCTATCTGGAACCGTCAGGAGCGTACCACTTCACCAATGCCGGGCGAGAACTCTGTCAAAACGCGGTACGGGAATGAGCCAGGCACATGCCCCACCCCGCCCTGAGAGGGAAGGTGGGGGCAACTACCGGCTCAGTTGGTCAGGCCGTCAAACTTGGCCCCTAGCTCGAAGGACGTGCTGACCGCCAAGTCGGTCGACTGTTTAGCGAGATCTGCCGGTTAAGGGAGGGCTGGACCATCATGCTTGCGATATTGACCCGTCTCACGCTGATCAGCGTCGTCGGCGCAATCGTGTCGCCTGCGCGCGCCCAGCTACTGACCCATCACGACCTCTCCTACTCCATCGCCCGAACGATCGCGGAAACCGCGATCGAGAGTTGCGCGGCTAAAGGCTACGGCGTCTCCGCCGTCGTCGTCGATCGCGCCGGCGAGGTCATCGCAGCGTTGCGCGGCGATAACGCCAGCCCGCACACCATGGAGAACGCGCGCCGCAAGGCCTACACCGCATGCAGCTTCCGCACCTCGACCGCTGCATACGCCAAGCGCTTCGCCGACCACGACCCGGTGGTTCGCCAGCAGGTCACGCTGCCCAACGTCATCGCCATTCCCGGCGGGTTGCCGATCAAGGTCGGTGACGAGGTGGTCGGCGGGGTCGCAGTCTCCGGCTCGCCCGGCGTCGATGAGCCCTGCGTGCAGGCCGGTCTCGACAAGGTGGCCGATCAGCTCAAATGAGCTGACGCGGCCGGCCGCGTGGAGCGGCGAGATCGATGGCCTGCCGAAGAATTTCTGTGCGAGAGCGTGTTGAAGGGGATATTCGCGCAGATCAGGGCGGGGCCGGTCCAGGTGACCTTGCCGCCCGGAAGCCTTCGCCCGTTGGCACATCGCTCCGGCTGGGGGTTCGACGGGATGGACGGTGCGATCTTGACCGTGTTGCCTGTTCTGGTCCGCTTTTCTGAAGAGTCTGGTCAAGCGCGGCCTCAAGGGCGTCAAGCTGGTGATTCCCGACGCCCATGACGGCCTGCGCCTTGCGATCACCCGGGTGCTTGGCGCCAGCTGGCAGCGCTGTCGCGTGCATTTGACTGCACGGTCAGAGCGGACACCGGTCACCATCAATGGCGCACACAGCAGTGCGCCAACGCGGACGTCTCTTTAATCTGTTAGGTTAAGGTTCATGACCTGTAGATGAGGTCCTTAACCAATTGCCGCGAGCCCTCTTTTGGGACAACGGATAAGGGGGATAGCGCTGGTCCGGTTGTGAGCATAGCCCAGCCCGCCGTTGGAGGGCGCCACGCGCCTTGATTAAAGCAAAGCAACAAGGTACGCCGCAACGCGGCCAACCGATCGTGTGGGCCGCACAGGGCGCCTATCCGGCTCGTACCCTGTTGCCTCAACAGCCGCAGCGGCAGATAATCAGGCGAACAACTCGGGATCTTGTGTCAGATCATAACTTGTAACTAGCTCGCACTCTGCTGCCCCTTCGCGAAAGGCAGGAAGAGGTCGACCATGCGACCCGCGGCCATTATGTCACTAGCCGTCCTCTTGGCGGTGACGATTGTAGCAATATTACTTATCCCAACGTTGGGCCTTCGCCCGGCAATTCACCGCAACCTTTCTGTTCCGATGAACACCACCGTCGAACACCCGGGCGGCGTCAAGCTCGTCTCTGACAAGAATTGGGACTTCACCTGCGTCGCCCTTCTCAGTGCACCCAAAACCATGAAAGTCGGCGACACCGCCGAAGTCGAAACCGATTTGCTCACCACAGCCGCCCGGGAAAAAGTTGAAGCGCTCATGAGCGCCGTCCAACATGCGGCTGACGCAATCAATAAAGGATCGGCGGCCACAGCTACCGATGCTCTCGCCGGACTGGACCCGAGCGCCGCCGCCGCGATTCGCCGGATAACGCAGGATACAGCCAACCGCCAAGCTGCAATCGACACACTTCCCGGATCGCCGGTTATGACAGTCCATCTCACCGGTCCAGGCTTTGATATTAGCCCCGACACACCGGAGAGGCAGGTTGTCACCGCCGACGCACCAGCCATCTGGCGCTGGACCATCAAGGCCGTCGACGCCGGTCAACGCATCCTTACGATTTCCTACAACGCCGAAGTCACTATAGGGGGGGCAGAGCGCATCCCTCGCGCCCTTCAAATCGTATCAAGAAATGTTCTTGTGAACATCGCATCTGACGGGTTTCTCAAGGAAGTTGCCGAGGGAACAAGTTCTGCGAAATCCATAGCAGAAAATGTATCTTGGTTCTGGACCACTCTAATTTTTCCCGCACTGGTATTTTTATATGGACTACGCAAATGGTTCGGCGAAAGGCACAAGCAAACGGAGTCTGTGTGCTAATATAACTTTCGACAAACTCGCGAAGTTCTGCGCAAGCCCCTATGCCCAGATATAAAGCAAGAAGCTACGGAGTAGTCGCGATTTATATGTCTTCGCAAGTGGACGTCCCTAGCCGGAATCACCCACGCGAAGATGGGTGGGGGAGATCGGCATCATCACCAAGGAACCAGGAGACATTGGGCCGCCTGCGCTGGGCCAGTGACGACGCTACACGTCGAACAATCGGGAGCCCGTCTCGGGCTCAGGACGTTCACACTTCGAATAGGGAATCCGCACCGACAAACGTCGTCACAGATTGTTGGCTGACGTCTCGACCAAGTAAGTGATTCAGACCTAAAGCCTGATAGTCCCAATGACACGCGCTCGAGACTGCGATCGACGCGCGGAAAAAATTCGTGTCCGGAGGGGAGACGATGACGCAAGGACGGGTCTTCAGAATTCCGTGGGGTCGATGGTCGGATCTAGCGCCACAACAGCAGGTCCTTGATCGTCGCGATGATGACGGAGAAGATCGGAAACATCGTGCACACCGCTCGATGACAAATTTGGACAAGAGTTTCTCCTTCTCTCATGCTGCGCGTCGCGCCCTATGTCGTCCGCGCGCCGACGAGGCAAGTGACCCGTCGTGAAGCCATTGACCATAGCCGTCGCTATCGCTGCCGCAATCGCCTTGCTCGCCGGCATCACAAAAGGAGGTGACGACGTCCTTGGCCTCACGGCCGATCCGACGCTACTGAGCATCGGCGCCGTCGGCCTGATGCTTGCGTTTGCCACCTTCCGTTCGCCGCTGATATCCCCATTCCTCCGCGTCTTCTCGACGATTTTCGCCGTCGAATATGTCGTTACCGGGCTTGCCTATGCCGCGGTACAGGCGGGCTGGTGGCCTCAAAGCTTCTTGGAATCAGCGCCGCCCGCGAGCATCCCCACCACTGTCGCGATATTTGGACTGCTCGTCCATTTGATCTCGTTCATCCCGGTCATCCGTCAGATTACGCGCCTCGCCGATCCCTATTTCATGACGAATGACCGAGGCGATCTGCAGATTGGCGGCTTCGGCGCGCGCCACGTGACAGAACGGCGATTTGCCAGTTCGCTGATCGTTGTACTTGTAATAATCAACCAGCTTCAGGTTGCCATCAACGTTCGCCTAAGCTTCTTCAATCGGGATTGGTTCAACGCGATTCAAAACAAGGACTCCGCCGCGTTCTGGTCGCTGCTGTTCGGGGTGTTCTGCTTCTGGGCGGCGATCGCGGTCGTCAGCAACCTGGTTGAGTATTACACCGAGTCGGTGCTCAAGATCCGCTGGCGACGCTGGATGACCGAGCGGTATTACGGTCTATGGCTCGATGGCAGCCTCTATCGTGTGGCGCTCGTCGGTCAGACTGCCGACAATCCAGACCAGAGAATAGCCGAGGATGTCCGAAACTTTCTCAACTCGACCTACGCCTACTCGATTAGCCTGCTGTCGACAGTGTCAACGCTCGTCTCCTTCTCGATCATCCTATGGACGATCCCTGCCGACTTCACCGTTCCGGGAACCGACATTACCGTCCCTGGACTGCCGTTCTGGGTCGCTCTGGTCCTTTCGCTCGTTGGCACTTGGCTGACCCATTTGATCGGCAAGCCACTCGTTCAGCTCGACTTCAGGCAGGAGCGCTACGAGGCCGATTTTCGGTTCGCGTTGGCTCGCTTGCGCGAATACAGCGAGCAGGTGGCGTTGCTCCGCGGCGAGAATGCTGAACGGCGGATATTGGGCGGCCGGTTCGGCTCAATCGTGTCGAACTTCTACGCCATTGTCGGCCGCACCGTGAAGCTCCTGACGTTTACAACGACCTATTTTCAGGCCAATGCAGTGATCCCCTATATTATTGTCGCGCCGTACTTCTTCCTCGGGAAGATCACCCTTGGACAGATGACGCAGACGGCCGGCGCCTTTGGTCGGGTCGAATCCGCGCTCACATTCTTTATCGCACGCTACCAGTCGCTGGCGTCTTACAAGGCTGTCGTCGAACGTCTGACGACATTTCGCTCGGCCATCGACGAAGCGCGCGGGCTTGGCACGAAACCGCCGCGCATCGAACACACTGAGCATTCCGGACGTGATCTGGTGTTGCATGACCTTGTATTGTGTCTGCCGGATGGGCGGGAGATCGTATGTGTCGACCGGCTGACGATCGAGGCGGGCACTACGACTTTGGTCTCCGGCCCTTCCGGCTCCGGCAAGTCGACCTTGTTGCGCGCCATCTCCGGAATCTGGCCTTACGGACGGGGCACGATCGACCGCCCTGTCGATGCTACGGTCATGCTGTTGCCGCAACGGCCGTACTTGCCCTCGGGCACGTTGAAGACCGCGGTGACCTACCCCTCCGTCGCGGGGGCCTACGGTGACAAGGCCGTGTACGAAGCCCTAGAACTCGCTCGTCTCGCATCGCTTGCCTGCGAAATCGCCAGCGAGGACAACTGGCCCCAGCGCCTTTCGGGCGGCGAGCAGCAGCGTCTGGCTATCGCGCGGGCTATCCTCGACAAGCCGGATTGGCTGTTCCTCGATGAGGCGACATCGGCGCTTGACGAGAAGCTGGAAGCGGAAATCTACCGCATGCTGAGCGAGGTTCTGCCGAACACGACCATCGTCTCCATCGGGCATCGCTCCACGCTGATTGCACTGCATCGACG
>Ga0070698_100007183_pt1 | contig 12067 bp, 14 predicted proteins | sample KBSK1502metaG_FD_65477 | JGI IMG/M metagenome (GOLD analysis project Ga0070698, IMG submission 65477) | Corn, switchgrass and miscanthus rhizosphere microbial communities from Kellogg Biological Station, Michigan, USA - KBS K1-50-2 metaG | ecosystem: Host-associated > Plants > Roots >...
GGCAACAACCGCGCCCAATAGGGCGCCAGCCCGATCAGGTCGTTGCCGTCGGCCCCCAGTCCATGCAGCAGGATGACCAGGCGGCCCGGCTTGCCGCCCGAGGCGGGCGAATGAGACGGTCCGGACAGAGCAGGCATCATCAGCGCGGTCTCTTGAATGGCGGGCGCAACACAGCAGGCTAGCCCAAGCCGGGGGACGATGTCACTTGCAGCGGCGCACACGGCGGCGCCGGTGACGCGCTTCGCGCCAAGTCCCACCGGATATCTGCATCTCGGCCATGTCCGATCGGCGCTCGAAGGGTGGCGCGCGGCGCGTCGAGATGGAGGGCGCTTTCTGCTGCGGCTCGAGGACATTGACCGGACCCGCTGCCGCGACGAGCATGCCGCAGCGATCCTCGAAGACCTCGACTGGCTCGGCCTCGACTGGGACGGGCCGGTGCGCAAGCAATCCGAGCATTTCGACGACTACCAACGCGCGCTCGATCAGCTCGCAGAAATGGACGTTCTCTACCCGTGCTTCTGCACTCGGCGTGAGATCCAGACCGAGATCGCCCGCGCTGGCGGCGCCCCGCAGGGCGACACGGGGCCACGTTACCCGGGCATCTGCCGCGGGCTTGGCGCCGAAGCGGCCGGCGAAAAGCAGCGGGCGGGCCTTGGTTATGCTCTGCGGCTCGACTTTGGCCGTGCACTTGCTCTGACGGGCCCTCTCGAGTGGATGGAAGACGGCCAGAACCGACGCGTGGATCCCACGCCGCTCGGCGATGTCGTGCTAGCGCGCAAGGAATTGCCGGCGAGCTACCATCTCTCCGTCACGGTCGACGATGCGATCCAGGGGGTGACCTTGGTCACGCGCGGCGAGGATTTGCGGACCGCGACCCATGTTCATCGCGTGTTGCAGGCACTGTTAGACTTCCCCGCTCCGAGCTACCGGCATCACGCATTGTTGACGGACGCGGAGGGGCGCCGCCTTTCCAAGCGCGACGGCGCAATGACGATCAGGTCGATGCGGGAGCGGGGGATGACACCGGCGGATGTCGTCGCGCTGGCGACGGGAGACGCCCCACGCTCAGTGCAGCCTTAATCGAGCCGGCGGTGGAGGCCGGTGGCGACGTCGAGGTATTCCGGATCGTCCGGCTGCAACAGCCCGTGGCGAAGGGCGAAATCAAGGATTACCAAATTCACATTGAACTTGAAGTCGTTGGTCGTGCGGACACGATCGAGGACCACCGACGCTGGCAGCAACTGGAAATCTACGATCTCGCCATCGTGGTTCCGCGGCCGGAAATCAGCGGGCACTTCGAGGTCGTAGACAAAGAGCACATCGTCGCGGATTCCCAGCTCCGTTTCCATCCGATAAGAGACGGCGCCGACCGGGAGCGCATGTTTGATGATGTCGGTCGGGATGGCCGCCTCCTCCTCGCCCTCCTTGAACAAGGTTTCGGCGATCCCGTATCCGTTGCCGACGCCGCCGGCGACTAAGTTGTCGAGCTTGTTGGGGGCCACCCTCTTGTCGGGGGCACGCCTCCCGACCCAAAGGTAGAGCGCATCCCCCTCCCGGAGATACCCGTTCAGGTGGACCCCGTAAGCACGCGTTCCAAAAAAGGGGACGGCACCGCGATCGAGGCGGAAGACGGGCCGCGCCCCCCAATGCGAGGCAACGTTGAAGGTCTCGTTGCGCCATTTCGGGACTCGGTTTTCCGCAACAAGCGCGTCGACCACGCCCTCGACCAGCCGGCTAACGCTCTCGACATCGCCGCCAGGCACCAATCTCACATTGTCATGCTCGACGGCGAAGACATCCGGAAACCGCCGCAACAGCCCGGCATTGTCGCACCGCACCAGCCCGATCCGGTCGCTCCCGGCGAGCAACGGGACAGCGCGCGCCGGGTCGTAGTTGTTGCAGGAGCGGATATGGTCGCGGAACGACATGGTTCCAAAGCTCCGGCCCGACTTGGGTGTCAGGTTTTCTCCGAGGTCAACACCACCTCGACAAAGGTGATCTGACGCAAACAGGCTGCGATGTAGTCCATAGCATCGCGGCCGAGCCCGCGCATCTGAATGTCGATTGTTAGTTCCGCCCCGTCGGTTCCGGTTGTCCAACTCTGCCAGGCGGAGGGGACAAGCCCGCGCTTGGCGAAGAGTTCGAGAATACGCGGCATAACGCCGGGTTCGGCGTGCGCATGAACGGAAAAACAGGCGGTGAGGGGGAGATCGTCGTCAGTGACAGTCGCGGCGCTGGGCGACATGAGCATAGTCCTCGACAGGTAAGGGGCGAATAACGAAAGCCCGAACCCTTATGGGGTCCGGGATCGTAATTCGCCGATCCTGCCGGCCATGCTTTGTCCGCGCCGTCACACGCACAGATTTAGGCCGATCTCCCCACGCGGTCAACCAGCTTCTAGCCCTTTCCCCGCCGGGATCGAAACCACCGCTTATTTCGTTCTGTCTGGGAAGAGTGACCACCCACGGGGATGAGCAGAGATGACGCGCCGTATCGTTGAGAGCGCGACCAGAGCAGGCCAGGGCACGAAAGAAGGCGTGGTACGCTACGTTTTACTGGCATCGCTGGTGCTCGTCGTGTTTCTATTCACGGTAGCTTATAAGTTATTTTCTTAATCGGAGAGATTGATGATTAATGTTCGGCTCGGCTTCGTCGCGCTGGCGCTCATCGCGGCAGTCGGCTGCAACGTCATCGGCGCGCCGGAGCGCGCCAGCGACACCCAGAACATCAACGGAATATCGGACGACATCGCGGCGCTGTCGATGACCCGCTCGGGGGTGATGCATGCCGATGATCCGATGGCCCGCACCGTCCTCCCTCATAACGATCAGTTGCCCCAAGACTGATCGAGGCGCGCGCTCACGAGGCGCATTTGACTGACGGGCCGAAAACGCTTCTGGCAGCGACCGAGCGAGCACTCGGTGCAGCCGAGACTTTCCTCGCCGCCGCGCGGGCGCGGCTCGTCGCTCGAGTGGCCCCGGACGATATCATCGAGCCCGAGCGCCTCACGGCCGAGCAGCTGGTTGGACATGCCTTCGCCTGGATGGCGAGCTATGTCGAGGCGCTACGCCAGCTCCGCAACTGGGCGGTGCGCCTCGATGACGGGGGTATGTTTGGCGAAGCCGAGGCGCTGATCCTCGAGATCGCCTACGGCGAGTATATCGCCCAACTTGTTGGCGGCATTCCGATGGCGCAGGGCGAGTTCGCGCGGCCGCAGGATTTTGGTCTTGAGGACGAGGAGGTCGCGCCGCTGCGCGCAGGCGAGGCTGGCGCGCTCTCCGCTGGGCTCGGGCCGGCGCGCGTGCGGCTCGGCACCCTCCTCGGGGAAAGCGGCGGGTTCGGGCATATCGGTATCGGGGATGCCACGCTAGAGATGATCCGCGACCAGATGCGCCGTTTCGCGGCGCGCACGGTCGCGCCCCATGCCCAGGAGTGGCACCGCCGCGACGAGCTGATCCCGCTGCCGGTCATCGAAGAGCTCGCCGGGATCGGCGTCTTCGGAATGACAATCCCGGAAGAGAATGGCGGGTTGGGTCTGGGCAAAACAGCGATGACCATTGTGTCCGAAGAGCTGTCGCGCGCTTATCTGGGGGTCGGCTCGCTCGGCACCCGCTCGGAGATCGCCGGCGAGCTGATCCGATACAACGGCACAACGGCGCAGAAAGAGCGCTGGTTGCCCGCGATCGCGTCGGGGGCGGTATTACCGACGGCGGTCTTCACCGAGCCGAATACCGGCTCGGACCTCGCCAGCCTGCAGACCCGCGCGGTGCGCGACGGGGGCGTCTATCGTGTGTACGGCGCCAAGACCTGGATCACCCACGGAGCCCGTTCGGACCTGATGACGTTGCTGGCCCGCACCGATCCGACCGAGCGCGGCTATCGGGGTCTCAGCGTGTTTTTGGCCGAGAAGCCGCGCGGCACCGAGCAGGACCCGTTCCCTGCGGCGGGCATGAGCGGCACCGAGATCCCAGTGCTCGGCTATCGTGGCATGAAGGAGTACGAGATCGCCTTCGACGGTTTTACGGTGCCCGCCGACGGGCTGCTCGGCGGGGTCGAGGGACAGGGGTTCAAGCAGCTGATGGCAACATTCGAGAGCGCCCGCATACAAACCGCGGCGCGTGCCGTCGGCGTCGCCCAGAACGCACTCGAGCTTGGCTTGGCTTATGCGCTCGAGCGCTCACAATTCGGCAGGAAACTGATCGCTTTCCCGCGCATTGCGGGCAAGCTGGCCCTGATGGCGACCGAGACGATGGTCGCTCGCCAGCTGACGTATTTTGCGGCGCGCGAAAAGGACGGCGACCGGCGTTGCGACATAGAGGCCGGGATGGCCAAACTGCTCGCCGCGCGGATCGCCTGGTCCAATGCCGACAACGCCCTGCAAATCCACGGCGGCAACGGGTATGCCCTCGAATATCCGATCAGCCGGGTCTTATGTGACGCCCGCATCCTCAACATCTTCGAGGGTGCCGCCGAGATCCAGGCCCAAGTGGTCGCCCGCGGACTGATCGCCGGCCGGAACTAATTGCGCCGCAAAGACACCGAGGGGACCAGGAGCAGGAGCCTTCGGTCATCCCGATAAAGGCCGGGATCCACGGCGGCCGTGGACACCGGCCTTCGCCGAGATCAGCCCTGGTCGCACTTCGGCAATCGGCCCATATTGAACGCATGACAGTATTCTTAACCATTTTGCTCGTGCTCGCGATGCTCGGCACCCTGACCGTTCTCGGGTTCGGGGTGGCGTCGCTGTGGCGAGGGGGCGACCCGCGCCGCTCGAACAAGCTGATGCAATCGCGGGTCATCATGCACGCTCTGGCGCTGGTGCTGCTGGCAATGCTGATGCTGCTGGGCCGCCATTAGCCCCAGGGCCCAATAATGGTGCGGCTGACCCGGATCTATACCCGCGGCGGCGATACCGGCGAGACCTCGCTCGGTGACGGGAGCCGCACACCGAAGCACTCCTTGCGTGTCGCCGCTTACGGCACCGTAGATGAAGCGAATGCGGCGATCGGCATCGCCCGGCTCTATGCCGACCCGGCGGCCGACGAGATGCTCGACCGCATACAGAACGACCTTTTCGACCTCGGCGCCGATTTGTGCACCCCGGAAGACGGGAGGCGCGGTGCTGGAGCGCTGCGAATTGTCGCGGCCCAAGTTGAGCGCCTCGAACGCGAAATTGACGCGACGAACGCGTCGTTGCAGCCCCTCGACTCGTTCATACTGCCGGGGGGCACGCCGGCCGCTGCGTATCTCCATCTCGCCCGTACGGTCGCCCGGCGAGCCGAGCGGCTGGTCAGTGAGCTTGCTCGCACCGAGAGGGTCAACCCCGAGGTCCTCAAATACTTGAACCGCCTGTCGGATCACCTTTTCGTTCTCGGCCGCCGATTGAACGACGGCGGCGCGCGCGATGTGCTCTGGCGCCCGGGCGCCAATCGCTGACCCCTCGGCTTTCCTCGCTTCGCGACAGGACAGCTCTTGCCTTCGCCGGGTGCGCGTGGCCAAATTCGAACATACTCGGCGGCGCGGGCACGGCCCGATACGTGTGAAACTGCCCTACAGGCGAGGACGAGATGAAAGCGCTGGTCGCGGTCAAGCGGGTCATCGATTACAACGTCAAGATCCGCGTCAAGGCGGACAAGACCGGGGTCGAAACCGCCAACGTCAAGATGTCGATGAACCCCTTCGACGAGATCGCCGTCGAGGAGGCGTTGCGCCTGCGCGAGGCCGGTATTGTCAGCGAGGTCATTGCGGTTTCGCTCGGCATCGCGCAATGCCAGGAGACGATCCGCACCGCGCTGGCGATGGGGGCCGATCGCGGCGTCCTGGTACAGACCGATGCCGAATTGCAGCCGCTGGCTGTCGCAAAGCTCCTCAAGGCTGTGATTCAGCAAGAAAATCCCGAGATCGTCATCATCGGCAAGCAGGCGATCGATGATGACTGCAACCAGACCGGGCAGATGCTCTCGGCTCTGCTCGGTTGGCCACAGGCGACCTTCGCTTCGAAAATCAAGATCGGCGATGGACACGCAGAGGTCACACGCGAGGTCGATGGCGGGCTCGAGACGGTCTCGATCAAACTGCCGGCGGTCGTTACCACCGATCTGAGGCTCAACGAGCCGCGCTACGCCTCTCTGCCCAACATCATGAAGGCGAAAAAGAAGCCGATTGTGACAACGACACCAGAGGCGCTCGGCGTCGACGTGACACCGCGGCTCGTCGTGCTCAAAGTTGAGGAGCCCCCCAAACGCCAGGGCGGCGGCAAGGTGGGGTCTGTCGCGGAGCTCGTCGACAAGCTCAAGACCGAAGCGCGGGTGATCTGATGGCTGCTCTTGTCGTCGCCGAACACGACAATGTGGCGCTCAAGCCTGCGACCCTCAACGCGGTCGCCGCAGCCAAGGAAATCGCCGGGCAGGACATCGACATTCTGGTAGCGGGCAAGGATTGCCGTCTCGTCGCCGAGGCGGCGGCCAAGATCGCTGGAGCAAGAAAGGTGCTGCTTGCCGACGATGCCGCCTACGACCATGGACTGGCGGAAAATGTCGCCCCCCTCCTCATCCAGCTCGCCACGAATTATTCCCATTTGCTCGCGCCGGCGACCACGTCGGGTAAGAACCTGATGCCGCGTGTCGCCGCCCTTCTCGATGTCATGCAAATCTCAGACATCAGCGTGGTCGTTTCGCCCGATACGTTTGTACGGCCGATCTACGCCGGAAACGCGCTGCAGACCGTGCAATCCAAGGATCCGATCAAGATCATAACGGTGCGCGGGACTGCTTTCCCTCCGGTCGAGGCGACCGGCGGCGCGGCGGCGATAGAGCCGGTCGTGCCGACGGACGCGACCGGTCTCTCGGAGTTCCTGCGAGCCGAGCTGTCGAAATCGGAGCGTCCCGAGCTGACCAGCGCGCGGGTCATCATTTCTGGCGGGCGCGGCATGCAGTCGGGCGACAATTTCCACCTGCTCGAAAAGGTTGCCGATAGGCTCGGGGCGGCGGTCGGCGCCTCCCGTGCCGCCGTCGATGCGGGTTTTGTCCCAAACGACTATCAGGTCGGTCAAACCGGGAAAATCGTCGCGCCAGAGCTCTACATCGCGGTCGGGATTTCCGGCGCCATCCAGCATCTCGCCGGAATGAAGGACTCGAAGGTGATTGTCGCGATTAACAAAGACGAGGAGGCGCCGATCTTTCAGATTGCCGATTACGGCCTTGTCGGCGATCTGTTCAAGATCCTTCCCGAGCTCGCCGAAGAGCTCGAGCGCCGTCAATGAGGGCCGGCCCGATGTCGGTCGACCGGTTGCACCGCATCGGTGTCATCGGTGCCGGGCAAATGGGCGGCGGCATCGCCCATGTCTGCGCGCTCGCCGGGCTCGATGTCGTGGTGACGGATATCAACGATGAGGCGTTGCTTCGCGGCCGCGAAGCGATCGACCGCAACTTGTCGCGCCAGGTGTCCCGCGGAAAGATTCGCGAAGAGGACAAGGACGCGGCGCTCGGCCGCATCCAGATGGGCGTCGATTACGCGCTGTTCGCCGATTGCGACATGGTCATCGAGGCTGCAACCGAAAAGGAAGAGATCAAGCGCGAGATCTTCAAGAAGCTGACCCCGGCCCTAAAGCCCGACGCATTGATTGCGACCAACACGTCGTCGATTTCAATTACCCGGCTCGCCTCGTCAACCGATCGGCCGGGCAAATTCATCGGCATGCATTTCATGAACCCAGTGCCGGCGATGAGCCTCGTCGAGCTGATCCGCGGTATCGCGACGGACGAGGACACATTTGCGGTAACTCGTGAACTCGCCTTGAAGCTTGGCAAGACCCCGGTTGCGGCGGAAGACTTCCCGGCCTTCATCGTCAACCGCATCCTCCTGCCTATGATCAACGAGGCGGTCTATACCCTCTACGAAGGGGTGGGTTCGGTCGAGGCGATCGACACGGCGATGAAGCTCGGAGCCAACCACCCGATGGGTCCGCTTGAGCTCGCCGATTTCATTGGGCTCGACACCTGCCTGTCCGTCATGCAGGTGCTGTATGAGGGGCTTGCCGACAGCAAGTACCGGCCCTGCCCATTGCTCGTCAAATATGTCGAGGCCGGCTGGCTGGGTCGTAAGACCGGACGAGGCTTCTACGACTATCACGGAGCAACCCCGGTCCCGACGCGGTGAACCTAATATTTCTTTGCAAATCTTGCCCTTGCCCGGTCGATCCGTTATCAACCCGTCATAATCGCGTGCTATTCCGGCCCGCGAGCGAGTGTTAGCGGGACGGGTGTTTCGTGACGGTAAGCCTGGACCATTGCCCGGCTTTGGTACTGAACGCCGATTTTCGGCCCCTGAGCTATTTTCCGCTGTCGCTGTGGTCCTGGCAGGATGCAATCAAGGCAGTCTTCCTCGATCGCGTTAACATAATCGATCATTACGACGTACGCGTGCGTAGCCCGTCATTGGAGATGCAGCTACCCAGCGTCGTCTCATTAAAAGAATATGTGCCTGCCGCGCGCCATCCGGCATTCACTCGATTCAACGTGTTTTTGCGCGACCGTTTCAGCTGCCAGTACTGCGGCGAGCCCTATCCCTCGCATGAACTGACCTTCGACCACTTGGTTCCGCGGTCCCGGGGCGGGCGCACTACATGGGGTAATGTCGTCACCGCCTGCGCCACCTGCAATTTATGGAAGGGCAACCGCTTGCCGCGCGAGAGCAGAATGTATCCGCGGCACCGCCCCGTCCAGCCGACAACTTATATGCTGCAGGAAAACGGCCGCGCCTTCCCGCCCAATTACCTGCACGAGAGCTGGCGCGACTATCTCTATTGGGACACCGAGCTCGATCCGTTCTGACCAGCCGTAGATGCCATCTCGCCGGCGACCCGCACCCGGACCCTGAGCGCATTTCCAGGCAAATAGGCGAGAGGCATGTCTTCGACATCGACTGTTTGGAGGGTCTCGGGATCGCCGCCCGCGGCCACCGCGCGCTCTCGCGCTTGCGCTTCGGCTGCCGCGATCGCTTCCTCACGGCTAAGGTCACGATAGATCTGGTCGGTTTCGCCGCTGATCTGGGCGATCGCAGCGCCGACCGCATTGGCGCAGTCGCCGTGCGGTACGTGGATCACTCGTGAGGTCCCCGCGACCCGATCAGGGACTAGAAACGCCGCGCCACCTACCGCAATCAGCGGCAGTTCACGGGCATCAGTCTTCATCCGGTCGACCGAGTCCTCGATAATGGCTCGCGCTTTGTCGAGCGCCCGTCCCACGAGATCGCGCGGCAGACGGGAGACGGCCTCGCCGTCGCCTATCCGGACAATACCGGCAGCAACGGCGACGTCGGTCGCGGTCAGGGTCCTGCCGCCAAAGACCAGGCCCTCGTCGATCAGCCGGTAGCCGACGCTTTTCGGTCCGACGGCAATCGGATCGGCCTCGACAACGCTCCCGCCCCCGAGCCCGAGCGACAGTAGGTCGGGCATGCGGAACAAGGTTCGCACACCACCCACCTCCACCACCGAGTTTGCCTCGCGCGGAAACCCACGGCGGAGTTCGCCGACATCGGTCGTCGTGCCGCCGACATCGATGACCATCGCATCCGCAAGACCCGACAGGAAAGCCGCACCCCGCATCGAATTGGTAGCGCCGGAGGCGAAGCTCATGACCGGCAGCGCCGTCGCCATCTCGGCCTGCATCACTGTCCCGTCGTTCTGCGTCAGATAAAGCGGCGCCGTGATGCCGCTGGCCGAAATCGCCGCGGTGAAGCCGTCGACCGTCGCCCGGGCGAGGTCAATCAGCGCAGCGTTGAGAAGGGCGGCGTTCTCGCGCTCGAGGAGACCGATGCGGCCAAGATGATAGGACATTGTGACATTGGCGTCCGGGCACTCCTCGGAGAGGATCGCACGGGCCCGCTCCTCACAGCCAGGGTCGAGCGGCGAGAAGATCGAAGCGAGCGCGACCGAGCGGATGCTGCTCGCCCGGATCCGTCGCGCCACGCGCCGCATGCCGGTCTCGTCAAACGCCACAATTGGCCGGCCGTCATAATCATTCCCGCCCTCGAGCATGAACACCTCGCCGCGGACGCGCACGGCTAGGTCCTCGGGCCAGTCGCAGAACGGGGGCAAGGAGGCGCTCGCCGGCAGCCCGATGCGCACCGCGGCAACGCGTGTCAAGTCGCGCCGCTGTACGACGGCGTTGACGAAATGCGTCGTGCCGATAACGACCCCATCGATGGCGCCGACCGGGTGGCGCGACAGCTCGACCAGCGCGGTCAATATCCCGGTGGTAACATCCGATGTCGTTGGAGTCTTGATCGTGCGCACCACGCGCCCGCCATCGAGCAGCACCGCGTCCGTATTGGTGCCGCCGACATCGATCCCAATGCGCCGCATCGATTAGCCGCTCTCGTTGAAGACCGAGCGATACTCCAGGTCGTAGCCGAAGGCGCGCGGACCGACGTGTTCGAGCCCTTTAGGCGTCAGGAAGACCGAAGGAGCGGGGAGCACAACCACGGACACTCGTCGGCCATAGCCGACTGTTTCCGTGCCGAACGCCTCACCCGATACCGTGTCGAGCACGCAGATCAGATCGGGGGACATCGCAATCGGCGCCTCGTCGCGCCACGCTACCACCCATTCGTTTTGAAATGCGATTTCAAGCCGCGATCCGCGGTCTTCGTCGAGACCCTCGATCGCCGCCCGGCCGCGCAAATACCCCTCGGTCGTGCGGCGGGCAACGTCGACGACTTTTCCTCGGAAAAGGGGTTGCCCTTGCCCCTCGTCGAGGATCGCAGCGACAGGGTCGTCGTGTCGCCGCTGTGCCTCGCGCACCCGGCGGCCAAGGGCAATCGCTTTTGTGACCGTGAAGTGGATGCCCCAATCCCTGACCTCGCGGCCGGTGCGGGGCGCCTTGCAGGTCGAGGCGATCGAGCCGAGCTCGACACAGATCCTGCGGCTCACCCGCTCCATCCACTTCCAGCTCGGCACCTTGGTGACCACCGCCTCGATGCCGCGTGGGTCGTACAGCACGCACGGATAGGGGCGCAGATCGCCGACCGCGACGCTGGTCATCTGCGCTTCCGGGTAAGCGCGGCCCATCGTGTCCGCATCGACTACCGGGAGGCCGAGATGGGCGGCCGCCATCAACGGCTGGATGCCGTTACCCCCGCCGATCTCAAGCGGCATCACGGCGCGAAATTTCGTGCCCAGCAGCCCCTCCTGGATCTCGACGGTGCGAGCGATGTTGCGGCTGTCGGCCAACCGCTCCTGCCCGACGAGCGGCGCTCCCATGTTGGAGACCACCGCCACCCAATCCTCGGCGGCAAGGTCGAGAGGCGACATCAGCGACACGCGACGCCCCTCGGCATAGTGCCGTCGCATGTTGAGAAGCCCCAAATAAGGGCTGCCGCCACCGCCGGTGCCGAGGATCCAGGCACCGACCGCCAGCGCCTCGATGTCGTCGAGCGCGAGTTCTTTCATAGGGGATGCGATAGCATGGGAGCCCTTTTACCGGGAAGGAGGCCGGGCTTGCCACTATCGGGACTTCGCGTCGTCGATCTAACCCGCATCCTCGCCGGGCCGTTCTGCTCGATGATCCTCGGCGACATGGGCGCCGAGGTGATCAAGATCGAGACGCCCGGGGAAGGCGACCCCGTGCGTCGGCAGGGCCTGATCCGCGCCCGGCTCAGCTGGTATTTCGCCAGCTTCAACCGCAACAAGCGCTCGTTGACCCTCAACCTGAGGCACGAAGAGGGCCGCGAAGTGTTGGCAAAACTGATCACCGACAGTGATGTGCTGGTCGAGAACTTCCGCCCCGGAGTGCTCGCCCGCATGGGGTTCGACGAGACGCGGCTCAAAGCACTCAATCCTGATCTCATCTACTGCAACATTACCGGATTTGGTAGCAGCGGACCGTATCGCGACCGCCCATCCTTCGACTTTATTGCTCAAGCGATGAGCGGGTTCATGAGCGTCACCGGCGAGCCCGACGGCCTCCCGCTGCGGGCCGGCCCGCCGATCGGCGATCTGATCGCCGGGCTCTATGCCGCGCTCGGGGTTTGCGCGGCTCTGGTCCGCCGGGGCCGAACCGGGCGAGGC
>Ga0070698_100007184_pt1 | contig 12066 bp, 12 predicted proteins | sample KBSK1502metaG_FD_65477 | JGI IMG/M metagenome (GOLD analysis project Ga0070698, IMG submission 65477) | Corn, switchgrass and miscanthus rhizosphere microbial communities from Kellogg Biological Station, Michigan, USA - KBS K1-50-2 metaG | ecosystem: Host-associated > Plants > Roots >...
ACGATCGCGCTCGTCGGCGAGAAGCAGATCGCCGACGCCGTGCGCGCGGTCGCGGACCTGCCGCGTGCCCACATCCTCGTCCTCGCCGGGTCGTTGATGGGCGGCGAGATCTCGAAGGCCGTGCGCGAGATCCGCGAGGTCGGGATCCCGGTGATCGCGCTGAACATGGCCGGCTCGGTGCCGGATGCGGCGGATCTCGTCGTGTCGGATCCGGTCCAGGCAGGCACCATGGCGGTCATGGCGATCGCGGACACGGCACGCTTCTCGCTGAACCGCCAGCGAGGACGGCGCTACTGATGGACGTGGCGGCCTCGCCCGACGCGCGCGAGCTGGGCGCTCGATACCTGTCCCCGGTCATGGCCCGCTACTTCGAGCGGACATGGGTCAGGGGCGAGGGCCATCGGCTGTACGACGCCGAGGGCAAGGCGTATCTCGACTTCGCGACCGGCATCGCCGTCACGATCCTGGGTCATCGCCACCCGCGCGTGACCGCGGCGATCCACGCCCAGGTCGACCGGCTCGTCCACGTCACGAACGGGCTCGGCTACCTCGAGCCCGTCTCCGGCCTTGCCGAACGGCTCGCCGGGACCCTGCCCGAGGGCCTCGACAGCGTGTTCTTCGGCAACTCCGGCGCCGAGGCGATCGAGGGCGCGCTCAAGCTCGCCCGCCGATCCTCGGGCCGGCCCGCGATCATCGGCTTCGAGGGCGGCTTCCATGGCCGCACGTTCGGCGCCCTGAGCGCCACGAGCTCGAACCTGAACTACCGCGCCGGCCACGAGCCGCTGCTGCCGGACGTGCACCTCGTGCCCTACCCGCACGCCTACCGCGACCACGGCGGCGACGAGGGCTCAGCGACCGAGGCCGCCCTGGCGGCGCTGGACCGGCTGTTCGGCGAGGTCGTCGCGCCAGCGTCGGTGGCGGCCGTCCTCATCGAGCCGGAGCTGGGCGAGGGCGGCTACATCCCCGCGCCCCTGGAGTTCCTGCGGGTGCTCCGGGCGCGATGCGACCGCCACGGGATCCTGCTCATCGCCGACGAGGTGCAGACCGGCTACGGGCGAACCGGCCTGATGTGGGGCTTCGGGCACGCCGGGATCGTCCCGGACATCGTGTGCGCCGCGAAGGGCATCGCCAACGGCCTGCCCCTGGGCGCGCTCATCGCGCGACGGGACCTGATGGAGCGCTGGGGCAAGGGCGCCCATGGCTCCACGTTCGGCGGCAACCCGGTCTCGTGCGCCGCCGGGATCGCGGTGCTCGAGACGATCGAGGACGAGGGCCTGGTGGGGAACGCGGGCGAGCGTGGTGCGCAGCTCCGCGCCGGCCTGCAGCTGCTCGCGGGACGCGACGACGGCATCGGCGACGTCCGCGGCCTCGGGCTCATGCTCGGGGTCGAGCTCGTCACGGACCGGTCCAGCCGAGCCCCGGACGGCACCCGCGCGGACGCGGTGATCGCCCGCTGCGCCGACGAGGGGCTGCTGCTGCTGACCTCGGGCCAGGATCACAACGTCGTCCGCTGGCTTGCCCCGCTCAACGTCTCGGCGGCGGAGATCGACGAAGGGCTGGACGTGTTCGGGCGGGTGCTCGCGGCGACCTGACGACGCCCCGGCGGCGCGCCCGGCCGCCGTCTCGTGCGACACTCGGGCCGTGACCACCCCCCGCGAGCTCGCCGATCGGCTGGAGGCTGCCGCCGTGGCCGTCGTGGACCTGGGCGACTCGATCAACGCCGGTGAGCCGTGGCCGCTGGCCGAGGTCTACGGACCGGGGCCCGAGTCGGCCTGGGGGCCGCGCGAGGTGCTCGCCCACGTGAGCGAGATGCTGCCGTTCTGGCTGGGCGAGATCGAGCTCATCCTCGACGAATCCGGCCGCGGCGGTTCCGGCGCCGAGCCGCCCGCCTTCGGGCGAACCGAGGCCGACCCGCTCCGGGTCGAGGTCATCGGCCGCGATCGCACGTTCCCGGCGCGCGAGCTCATCGACCGGATCGACGTCGAGGGCGCCCGGGTCGCGCGTCGCCTGCGCTCGCTGACCGACGCCGAGGCCGAAACGCTCGGGCGGCACGTGACCCGCGGTGACCTCTCGGTGAGCGACATCGCGGAACGGTTCCTGGTGACCCATGTCGAGGGCCACGTCACCCAGCTCCGGGAGATCCTCGCCGTCGCCCGCTGACCGCAGGGCCCAACGGCGGCGCAGTCACGAGGCGTATCGTCCCCTGCCGATCGGGGCAGCAGGAGGGAGGGTACGGTCGTGACGCTCATCAACACGGAGGGGCTGGCACTCATCGGACCGGGCTCGGAATGGTTCTGGACGGCACTCCAGTTCAGCGTGCTCGCCACGACATTCTTCGCGATCTATCGCCAGCTTCAGGCCCAGCACGTCCAGATGGCGGAGAACACGAAGCTCCTCCGAAGCCAGGCCCACCACAACGCGCTGATGCTCTCGCAGAGCGCTCGGGAGCTGCTCATCGAGAACGCGGGTGTCGCACGAATCGTGCACGTCGGTCTCGCGACGCCCGACGCGTTGAGCGCGGTCGACTGGGCGCGCTGCAGCAGCTACATGTTCCTGCAGATCAACCAGTGGGAGTACATGTACTACCAGCACCGTGACGGTTCGATCCCGACCGAGTACTGGGTGGGCGCCGAGGACTACTACCGGAACATGGTCGCGGGGGGAGTCGGGTACGCCCGCTTCTGGTCAGGCAACGAGTCTTCGTTCGATGAGCCGTTCCGCTCCTACGCGGCGCCGGCGTTCGAGGCGACGGCCGCTAGCGGCGCTGGCTGAGCTCCTCGGACTCGCTCGGGACGCCGACCTCGAGCTGCTCGCCGAGCTCGACGGTCCGCCGGAACGCCGCCCAGACCGCCTCGGACAGGACGGTCCGCAACCGGCCCGATTCGAGCTCGTGCAACGCGGCGGCGCTCGTCCCGCCCGGTGACGTGACCATGTTCCGCAGCTGCGCCGGGTGCATGCCCGACTGCTTGGCGAAGAGGGTGCTGCCCTCGAGCGTCTCGATCACCAGGTCGTGGGCCACGTGGCGCGCGAAGCCGAGGTGCACGGCGGCGTCGATGAGCGCCTCCATCACCAGGAACACGTAGGTCGGGCCGGTGCCCGACACCGCGGTCGCCATCGCGACCAGGCGCTCGTCGTCCACCTCGATCTGCGTGCCGAGGGCGGACAGCATGGTCGCCGCCTGCTCGCGCTGCTCCGCGGACGTCTCGGGCGTGGCGTACCAGACGGTCACGCCCTTGCCGAGCTGGGCCGGCGTGTTGGGCATGCTGCGCACGACCTCGGGATGGCCGAGGTGGCCCGCGAGCGCGCGCGTGGTGGCGCCGGCGAGGATGCTGATGACCAGCTGCCCGGGGCGCAGGTGCCCGCGCAGCTCGCGACCGACCCGGGCGAGCATCTGCGGCTTGATGCCGAGCAGGAGGATGTCCGCGCCTTCGACCGCATCCGCGTTCGACTCGACCGTCCTGATCCCGTGGCTCCGCTCGAGCGCCTCACGTCGATCCGCCCGGGGGTGCGAGGCGACGATCTGGTCAGGCCCGACGAGATTCCCACGGAGCAGGCCGGCGATGATCGCCTCGGCCATGACGCCGGAGCCGACGGTTGCGATCGAGCGACCTGCGAGCGAGGACATGGGGCGCGGAGTATGCCACGCCGATCCCGGATTTCCGAGGGTGCCGGCCGCCCCTGGCGGCCGAGGTCAGCGAGGTTTGGCCGCGTCGACCGATTCGCGCGCCGCCCCGCGGTCGGCGAACCAGGTGGCGTCCATCTGGATGTAGCTCGCCCACTCGCCTGGGACCTGGTCCTCGGGGAAGATCGCGTTCACCGGGCACTCGGGCTCGCACGCGCCGCAGTCGATGCACTCGTTCGGGTCGATGAACAACTTGCGGTCGACGCCTTCCTCGTAGTGGATGCAGTCGACCGGGCAGACCGAGACGCACGACAGATCCAGCACGTCGATGCACGGCTCGGCGATGACGTAGGTCACCCGCGGGACTCCTTCGCGTGGGCAGTGGCCGGGATGCGCCCGATTGGCGCGGGAAGGGTAGCACCGGCCACCGGCAACCTTGACACGCCGTCGTCCGGACCCGGACACTCCACCGAACGTCGTATCCCGCAGGCGTGCGAACCTCGCGGGAGGACGGGAGGAGAGCTGCGAATCTCGCCGCCGCGGGCGCCGCGGTTGTCGAGACCCGCACGAGGAGTCGCTTGGCCACGCTGATTCCGCAAGACGCCGCGGCGGCCGCCGCGACCGCGGGCGCGCCGGGCGCGTCCGCGCCTCCCGCGGTCAGGCTCGAGCACCTCGTGAAGCGCTTCGCCGGCGAGGTCGGCCGAGGGGGTGGGCGCGGCACGGGCGGCGCGGCTGGCGCCGACGTGGTGACCGCCGTGGACGACGTCAGCATCGAGATCCGCGACGGCGAGTTCTTCTCGATGCTTGGACCGTCCGGCTCGGGCAAGACCACGGTGCTCCGGCTGATCGCCGGCTTCGAGCTCCCGACCGAGGGTCGCGTATTCCTGCACGGCACGGACGTCACGACCCGTGCCCCGTTCGAGCGCGACGTGAACACCGTCTTCCAGGACTACGCGCTGTTCCCGCACATGACCGTCGGCGACAACGTCGCCTACGGGCTCACGATCCGGAAGGTGCCGAAGGCCGATAGCGAGCGGCGGGTCGGCGACGCGCTGGCGATGGTCCGGCTGTCCGGGTACGAGCGCCGCAAGCCATCGCAGCTCTCGGGCGGGCAGCGCCAGCGGGTCGCGCTCGCGCGCGCGCTCGTGAATCGCCCGAGCCTGCTCCTCCTCGACGAGCCCCTCGGCGCCCTCGACCTCAAGCTCCGGGAGGAGATGCAGCTCGAGCTGAAGGCGATTCAGCGAGACGTCCGGATCACCTTCATCTATGTGACCCACGACCAGGAAGAAGCGCTCACGATGAGTGACCGGCTCGCGGTGTTCAATCGCGGCCAGATCGTGCAGGTCGGCTCGCCGGCCGAGATGTACGAGCGCCCCGCAACCGCCTTCGTGGCGGGCTTCGTGGGCACTTCGAACCTCCTCCGTGGCGAGGCCGCCCGGGCACTGTGCGGGCAGGAGGGCCTGTTCACCGTCCGCCCGGAGAAGATCCGCCTCGCCGAGCCGGGTGCGCAGGTGGCGGGCGACGAGGTCGGGGCCGATGGCACCATCCGCAACGTCGTGTACCTCGGGCCGGACACGCGCTACATCGTGGCGCTCGACGCCGGCTCCGAGCTGGTGGTCACCCAGCAGAACCTGACGAGAACGTCGATGGACGCACTCGCCGCACAGGGCCAACCCGTGCGGCTGGTCTGGAAGCGACAGCACGCACTCCGCGTCCAGGAGTGACGCCGGAGGAGAGCTCGAGAGGAGGGGTCATGTTCCAGCGGAGACTCGGCGGAATGCTCGCGGTGGTCGGGCTGATCGCGGCCGCCTGTGGCGGTGGCGGACCGTCCGCCGCACCAACCGGCGGCGGTCCGGCGCAGACGACCGGAGCGACGGCGGGCGCATCGCCCGCGGCGTCGCTCGACATGCCGAGCGCCATCGGCGAGGGCGAGGGCGCGCTGAACCTCGTGATCTGGGCCGGCTACGCCGAGCGCGGTGCGGCCGACAAGGCCTATGACTGGGTGACGCCGTTCGAGACCGCGACCAAATGCAAGGTCACGACCCAGGACATGACCGACTCGAACAACGGCGTCTCGCTGATGCAGTCGGGCAACTTCGACGGCATCTCGGCGTCCGGCGACGCGACCACGCGCCTCATCCAGGGCGGCATCGTTGCGCCGGTGAACGTCAGCCTGCTGTCGAACTGGCCGAACGTGTTCCCGGGCCTCAAGGGCCTGCCCCACAACACGGTCAACGGCGTGCCCTATGGCGTGCCACACGGGCGTGGTCCCAACCTGCTCGGCTACAACAAGACCGTGGTCACGACCGCGCCGACGAGCTGGGATCCCATCTGGGAGGGCGGGTCGGCCTACAAGGGCAAGATCAGCATCTACGACTCGTCGATCTTCATCGCCGACGCTGCCCTGCACCTGATGACCAAGCGCCCGGAGCTCGGCATCAAGGATCCCTACCAGCTCACGAAGCCGCAGTTCGACGAGGCGATCAAGCTCCTTCAGGCGCTGAACGCCAATCAGCCGACGTACTGGGGGACCGCCACGGACCAGCAGACGTCGTACACCGCGGGCGACGTCGTCATCGGGACGACCTGGCAGTACCAGGTCAACCTGCTCGTCGCCGACAAGCAGCCGATCGACGCCGTCCTCCCGAACGAAGGTTCGACCGGCTGGTCGGACACCTGGATGATCGCGAAGAAGGCGAAGCATCCGAACTGCATGTACAAGTGGATGGACCACATGATGTCGGCCGAGGCCAACGCCGAGGCCACGGTCTGGTTCGGCGAAGCGGCCACCAGCCCGCAGGCATGCGAGGCGGCGGAGAAGCTCTCCCCGGGCCATTGCGTGCAGATGCACGCGACCGACGAGGCGTACTTCTCGAAGGTCCACTACTGGGCGACCCCGCAGGCGGACTGCGCGGACGCCGATGCGGCAACGACATGCGTCACCCAGGACGACTGGGTCAACGCGTGGACGACGCTACGCGGCGGCTGAGCCCCGCGACCGCAGCTGACATGAAGGGCTCCCCGGCCTGCCGGGGAGCCCTTCGTCGCATGCCCGGGCGCGGCGCGTGAGCTCACTCGCGACGGCCGGGGCGGCTCCGGAGCGGCCGAGCCTCCGGCGGCGCGTGGCGGCCTGGCTGTATGCCCGGCCGCGCGTCCGGTTGGGCCTGCTCCTGGCGGGGCCGCTGGGCTGGCTGGGCATCGCCTACTTCGGATCGCTCGCGATCCTGCTCCTGAGCGCCTTCTGGACGAAGGACGCGTTCACGGGCAACGTCGAGCCGTTCACCTGGAGTCTGCGCGCCTTCGAGCAGCTGTTCGCGGGAGAGGTGTACCGGACCGTCGCGGTGCGGACGATCGGGATCGCCGCGCTCGTCACGGTTACCGATGCCCTGCTGGCATTTCCGATCGCCTACTACATGGCCCGAATCGCATCGCCGCGGAAACGGAGCCTGCTGGTCGTCGCGGTCGTGATGCCCCTGTGGGCCGCGTACCTCGTCAAGGTCTACGCCTGGCGAACGATCCTCCAGGGCCACGGCCTCCTGGAGTTCGTCACATCGCCGTTCGGAATCGAGAGCAGCGGGCTGACGAACATCGCCAATGCCTGGCTGGTGCTCAGCTACCTGTGGCTGCCGTACATGATCCTGCCGATCTACGCGGGGCTCGAGCGCATCCCCGGCTCGTACCTCGAGGCCTCGTCCGACCTCGGCGCGCGGGCCGGGACGACGTTCAGGCGGGTCGTGCTGCCGCTCGTCTTCCCGGCCGTCGTCGCCGGCTCGATCTTCACGTTCTCGCTCAGCCTGGGCGACTACATCACCCCGGACCTGGTCGCGGACGCCAAGTTCATCGGGAACGTGATCTACGACAACTCCGCGCTCGGCGATCCACCGCTCGCCGCCGCCTACGCGCTGCTCCCGATCGCGATCATGACCGTCTACCTGCTGATCGCGCGCCGGCTCGGCGCGTTCGCGTCGCTGTGAGGCCCGCGGCATGACCGAGTCCCGATTCGTGCGCGTCGTGCTGCGCCTCGCCAGCTCGGTCGTCCTGGTGTTCCTGTATCTGCCGCTCATCGTCCTGGCGATCTATGCCTTCAACGAGAGCCGCATCCAGTCCTGGCCGCCGGTGAGCTTCTCGCTGAAGTGGTTCGGCGAGGCGGCGTCGAATCCGGCGCTGATCCAGGCGATCATCAACTCGTTGATCGCCGGCAGCGCCGCGACCGCGATCGCGCTCGTGCTGGGAACCCTCGCGGCGATCGCCGTGCATCGATACAGCTTCTTCGGCCGGGAGACGATCTCGTTCCTGCTGGTGCTGCCGATCGCCCTGCCCGGCGTCGTCACCGGGGTCGCGCTCGCCCGGACGTTCAAGACGTTGGACATCGACCTCGGGATCATGACGATCATCGTCGGCCACGCCACGTTCTGCGTCGTGATCGTGTTCAACAACGTGATCGCCCGCCTGCGCCGGCTCCCGGCCTCGCCGGAGGAGGCGTCGGCCGATCTCGGCGCGGATATGTTGACGACATTCCGACGCGTGACCGCGCCGCGCCTCGGGACGGCGCTGCTGTCCGGCGCGCTGCTCGCATTCGCGCTGTCGTTCGACGAGGTCATCGTCACGAACTTCACCGCCGGGCCGGGAACGCAGACCATCCCGCTGTGGATCCTCAGCGCGATCCAGCGGCCGCGTGAGCTGCCCGTCGTGAACGTCGTCGCGTTCGTCCTGACGCTGGTCAGCATTATCCCCGTCTGGCTCGCGCAGCGGATCAGCGGCGCGGAGACCGCCGGCGCCCGCCTCTGACCGGCTCGCGGCCGCGGCCGCTGTACGATCGCCTGATGACGCCCCCGGCCCTGGATCTCGAGCAGGCGCGCGCGAGCCTCATCGCCGAGCGCGGTCGGCTGATGCTCGAGCTCGGTCAGCCCATCGAGAATCCGGGCCAGATGACGTACGGCTCGCAGGCCGCGGCGGCCAGCCAGGTCTTCGAGCAGCAGCGGGACCTCGCGCTGCGGGACCGGTCCCGGATCGAGCTGTCGCGGGTCGAGGCGGCGCTGCGTTCGATCGACGACGGCACCTACGGAACGTGCACGAACTGCGGCAACCCGATCGGGGCCGAGCGGTTGAAGGCGATCCCGTGGGCGCCCACGTGCATCGATTGCGCGCGGAAGCTGGGCCGATGACGACCGAGACGAAGCGGCCGCCCGAAGGCGCCGCTGCGGCGACCGACGAGGCGCCGCTGGTCACGCTCGACGACGTGCGCCGGGCCGCCGCGAATCTCGCAGGCGTGGCGGTTCGGACCCCGCTGCTCCCGTTCGGCACCGCCGGTCCCGGCGGCCCACGCGTGCTCCTGAAGGCCGAGTCGCTCCAGCCCATCGGCGCGTTCAAGATCCGCGGCGCCTATCACGCCATCTCGACGCTGACTCCCGAGGCGCGCGCCCGTGGCGTCGTCACGCACTCGTCGGGCAACCACGCCCAGGGTGTGGCGCTGGCCGCCCGGCTCCTCGGGGCGCGTGCGGTGATCGTCATGCCCTCGAACGCGCCGGAGATCAAGCGTCGACGGGTCGAGGCGGACGGGGCCGAGATCGTCACCGTCGGACCGGCGAGCGACGAGCGCGCCGCGATGGCGGACCGCCTGGCCACCGAACGCGGCCTCACGCTCATCCCGCCCTACGACGACGACCGGGTGATCGCCGGCCAGGGCACGCTCGGGCTCGAGATCGCCGAGGACGTGCCGGATCTCGCCGCCGTGCTCATCCCGATCGGCGGTGGCGGCCTGTCCAGCGGCGTCGCGGTGGCCGTGCGAGCCCTCCACCCGGCGGCGCGGATCCTGGGCGTGGAGCCGGAGGTCGCGGCCGACGCCCGCGACTCGCTGCGCCAGGGCCGCATCGTCCGCTGGTCCGCGGAAGACGTCACCCGCACGATGGCCGACGGCGTCCGCGGCCAGGCCATCGGGCGACGGCCGTTCGCCCATCTCTCCCGGTTGCTGGACGACGTGGTCACGGTCTCCGAAGCGGAGATCGGGGCGACGGTCCGGCTGATCGCCGAGGAAGCCCGGCTCGTCGTCGAGCCCTCGGGGGCCGTCGCCCCGGCCGCGGCACGCTTCGAGGCGCGGGCGGCGGGCCTCGCAGGGCTCGAGGGAACCGTCGTCGCGGTGGTCAGTGGCGGGAACGTCGACCCGGAGCGCTACCGGGAGCTGCTGGAATCCCCACTCCCCGCCTGATTTGACGGGCCGGCACCCCCGGCTGCCGCCGCCCGCGTCCGTGCCAGCTGGTCTGCCCGCTCACGCAGGCGGGCTCGTGCCACGTCCGCGCGGCGCTCCGCCGCCGGCGCGTCGCGCTGGTCGTGGCGCATCCACGCGGCGACGATGCCCAGGATCGCGCCGATGAACGCGATGTCGCCCGCCAGCCACATCAGCCCGCCCGCGAGCTGCTGGTCGGCGAGGGCGGTGATGCCGTACGGCGAACCGAGCGTCGCGTAGTGCGGGTACAGCGGGTCGTCCGCGAACAGGATCGCCATCCCCAGGAATGAGTTGATCGGCAGCTGGAGCAACAGGTACAGGACGCGGGCGGCGTAGCTCATCCGTCGCGGCGCCGGGTCAAGCCCGACGACGGGCCACCAGAACAGCAGCCCGGCCACGAGATAGGCGGCGTGCTCGAGGTCGTGGGCGCCCTGGTCCTCCAGCGCGATGTTGAACAGCGGCGAGAAGTGGCTGATCCACAGGACGAGGCCGAACGTCAGCCAGGCCACGATCGGGTTCCCGAGCACCGAGGCAGCGGTCGAGTGGAGCATCGGCAGCAACAGCCGAACCCGCACGCCGCGGGACGCGGCTCGTAGCAGCTGCGTGACCGGCGCGGCGAAGGCGATCAGTGGCGGCGCAACGAGCAGCAGGAGCAGGTGCTGGACCATGTGCACCGAGAACAGGGTGGTGTCGTAGCGCTCGATTCCGGACATGAGCGCGACCGCGATCGCGAACAGGCCGCCCAGGAACGCGACGCTCCGGACGGCGGGAACCGGCGTCTCGGGATGCACGCGCCGCACGCGGCGGACGAGTGCCAGCCAGGCCACGGCGGCAAGCACCAGCGCGGCGGCGACGAGGGGCTCGACGTGCCAGTTGAGGGCGAGGTTGGCGAGGGTCGGCGCGTCGGCCGGGACGGGCCCGTGCGCAGCGGCCGCCAACGGCGCCGCGAGACCAGGCAGCGAGGCCAGGCCGGCGAGGCTGGCAGCAGCGATCGCGCGCCGCAACGGAGGGCGGCTCGGGGGGCGTGGCACGGCGCTCATGGTGGCACGGCTTCCGCTCCGGGCCCGCGCTATGATGGCCCTCGGCTGGCCTCCCAGGGTCGGCCGTTCGCGTTCGCAGCCCGGCGGCCCCCGTCCCAGGCTCCCGGGTCCCGGTCCCGCCGACGCAGCCGAGGAGCCATGTCGACCAGTCCGAGGAAGCGCCCCGCCTCCGAGGCCCTCGTGGCCGGCGGTGTCGTCGTCCTCCTGATCGTCATCATCGGCCTCGTCTTCTGGAGCGGCGCCGGCGCCACGCTCTACCCGCCCAAGCCCGTGACGGACCGCGCCCACGAGATCAGCGCGCTCTACGACATCGTGTTCGCGATCGCCGTCGCGATCTTCATCGCGGTCGAAGGGCTGATCGTCTGGAGCATCCTGCGCTATCGCCGCCGGCCGGAGGACACCGACCTGCCGCCGCAGACCCACGGCAACAACCTGGTCGAGGTCCTGTGGACGGCGATCCCGACCGTCATCGTCCTCGTGCTGTTCGCGTTCTCGTACAACACGCTCAATCAGGTCGACGCCACCAGCGTCGCCCAGGGCCAGAAGCCGGACATCCGGATCCACGCGATCGCCGGCCAGTTCCAGTGGCAGTTCGAGTACCTCGACGCGGATGGCAAGCACCTCGCCACGCAGGTGATCCCGCTCGCCGACAAGGGCGGCGGCATGGCCGTTCCCGTCGGCAAGAAGGTCTACGTCACCCTGGACAGCGGTGACGTGATCCACGCCTGGTACGTCCCCCACTTCCTGTTCAAGCGCGACGTCGTGCCCGGCCAGCAGAACCACTTCGAGTTCACGGTCGACACCGACGAGGCGGGCCAGACGTTCCACGGCCAGTGCGCCGAGCTGTGCGGCACGTTCCACAACGCGATGCACTTCGATGTCATCGCCATGACCCCGGCCGACTACGACGCCTGGCTGGCCAAGCTGGTCGAGAAGGCCAACGCGACCCCGCCGCCGCCACCGTCCGGCGCGCCGGTGCTCCAGCTCGAGGCGAAGAACATCGCCTTCGACAAGAAGGCGCTCGAGGTCGCCGCGAACCAGCCGTTCGTGATCGACCTCAAGAACGACGACACGAGCGCGACCACCCACGACGTCGAGATCCGCCAGGCCGACGGCACGACGGTCCTCCAGAAGCAGGAGGCGATCCCGGGCGGGACGGAGCGGGCGTACCAGTACACCCC
>Ga0070698_100007185_pt1 | contig 12065 bp, 8 predicted proteins | sample KBSK1502metaG_FD_65477 | JGI IMG/M metagenome (GOLD analysis project Ga0070698, IMG submission 65477) | Corn, switchgrass and miscanthus rhizosphere microbial communities from Kellogg Biological Station, Michigan, USA - KBS K1-50-2 metaG | ecosystem: Host-associated > Plants > Roots >...
CAATTGCGCGGCCAGACGCGCCGTCTTTCGAAGCAATCGGCCAGGATCCGGTCCCCGACTGCTGATCGCCACCATGACCTGACCCAAACCGCCTACGTTGCTCCCGAGTTCGGCGCCCTCACGGTTCCTGCGATCAAGAATATTCGCCGTCTCGCTCAGGGTCATCTCCCGGAGCCGGGTCAAGTTCTTGGACGTGAAAAAGTTTGCCAGTGCGGCTTCAACTCTTTCTTTGGGGTAGATCTTGCCGGCCTCAAGCCGCTCGAGGAGATCTTCCGCCGGGAGGTCAATGTTTACGATCTGGTCCGCCTGCGTGATAATCTCATCGGGTACGCGCTCCTTAACCTTAACGCCGGTCACGTCTTCGACGATGTTATAGAGCGACTCGAAATGCTGGATGTTTACGGTAGCAATGACGTTAATCCCAGCGCGCAGCAGATCCTGCACATCTTCGTAGCGCTTGCGATTCCGGCTTTGCGGGGCGTTTGTATGTGCCAGTTCGTCGACCAGCGCAACCGTCGGCTTCCTTGCGAGGACGGCGTCGAGATCCATCTCTTTCAAGGTGATTCCATGATACTTCGCCACCAGAGGTGGAACGATCTCCAATTCGCCGATCTGCGCACTTGTCTCGGGGCGATCGTGAGGTTCAACATAACCAATCACGACATCCACACCCTGTCTTCGGAGGCGGTTTCCTTCGATCAACATTTGGTAGGTCTTGCCGACTCCGGGACACGGTCCGAGGTAGATCTTCAGCTTGCCAAGCTGCTGCCGGCGGATGATCGCTAAAAAGTCATCCGGCGCAGGCTTCAGAATAGGATTATCGGCAACTGGCATGAGATCTGGTGAGTATTTAATTGATTCTGCGGAAATCCCTTAATGCGGTCAACGATTGGAGGGGAGCCGTTTGCGGCTCCCTGCGGTCGCTAACGTCGCCTCTCCAGAATCCCCGGTTGGCTCCAAGCTTCAGCGGAATCCATACTACAGATCTCACACCGGGACCAATCTGCAAAGTGAGGTGCCAAAAAGAGTTCGGCCCGCCGGTCCGGAAACCGCCGGACGAGCAGGCCGACCCCACCGCATGTGCGAAAATCAAGGCTTCTTTTCTGCCAGTCCGCTCTTTGGCGCAAGCGCGTCGAGAGCCAGGTTCAGCCTCAAGGCGTTCACGCCGGGATCACCACCGATACCGAGCAGAGGATTGTCCGTCGCTTTGGCGACTTCGCTACGAACCACCTCTTCGCTCAACCCTCGTTCTTTGGCGACGCGCGGAATCTGCAGCTTTGCATTTTGAAGACTGATATGAGGATCCAATCCGCTCCCTGACGCGGTCACGGCGTCAGCCGGGACCAACGCCTCTGGCGGCAGGCCATTTTCCTGGCGGTATTGAGTGACGTTTGCTTTGATGCCGTCCATCAACTTCTGCGAAGTTGGACCCAGGTTTGAGCCACCGGAGTTGAGTGGATCATATCCGGTTCCTGCCGCGGACGGTCTTGGATGAAAGTACTTCGCCCCGCTGAATCCCTGAGCTAAGAGTTCGGAGCCGACAATCTGGCCGTTCTTCTCCATCAGGCTGCCATTTGCCTGATGCGCAAACAGGAGCTGCCCAACTCCCCAGATTAATACCGGATAGAAACCACTGACAACAACACAAAGGACGACTGTTGCAATGATCGATGTCCAGAGTTCTTTAAGAAACGTTTTCATAGAAAGGATGTCTTCTGGTTAGGCAAGACCAATGGTCGTTATTAACATGTCGATCAGCTTAATGCCGACAAATGGCAGGATGATTCCTCCCAATCCGTAGATAAGAAGGTTCCGCGCCAGGATTTTGGCGGCCCCAAGCGGCCGGAATTTAACTCCATGTAGCGCGAGAGGAATCAGGGCGATAATGATAACTGCATTAAAAATAACGGCGCTCAGGATGGCGCTCCCCGGCGACTTCAGGAACATAATGTTCAGCGGAGCGATCTCCTTGAAAGTTCCGACCAGCATTGCGGGCAAAATGGCAAAGTATTTCGCAACGTCGTTCGCGATGCTGAACGTGGTGAGTGCGCCACGCGTAATAAGCAACTGCTTCCCGATTTCAACGACCTCGATCAGTTTGGTCGGATTCGAATCGAGGTCAACCATGTTGCCAGCCTCTTTCGCCGCTTGAGTACCGGTATTCATGGCCACTCCAACATCAGCCTGTGCCAGTGCCGGAGCATCGTTAGTGCCGTCACCGGTCATCGCGACCAAATGGCCCGCCAGTTGCTCCTTCCGAATCAACGCAAGTTTATGTTCCGGTTTAGCTTCGGCCAGGAAGTCATCAACCCCTGATTCCTTCGCGATAGCGGCTGCCGTTAGCGGGTTGTCACCGGTAATCATTACCGTTCGGATGCCCATCGCGCGGAAACGTTCGAACCGATCCGATAGACCTCCTTTGACGATGTCCTTCAGCTGAATCGTACCCAGAACCTTGTTGTTGCTGGCAACAACCAGCGGCGTGCCACCCGAACCAGAGATCGATTTGACGTCTGTTTCGACGGGTTCCGGCATTTTTCCCCCAACAAAGCCGCGAATTGCGTCCGACGAACCTTTCCGGTATTTGACACCATCCATATCAACGCCGCTCATGCGAGTCTGAGCCGAGAAAGGTACGAAAGTGGCGTTTGCCATCTCGCTTAGTTCCCGGGCACGGATGCCAAAATTCTTGGCCAGAACAACAACCGAACGCCCTTCGGGAGTTTCGTCCGCAAGCGACGCGAGTTGGGCAGCGTCCGCCAGTTGTTGTTTCGTCACTCCCGGAGCCGGGAGAAAGTCGGTCGCCTGACGGTTGCCCATGGTAATGGTGCCAGTTTTATCGAGTAACAGCACGTCGACGTCTCCCGCCGCTTCCACGGCCCGACCGCTCATGGCGAGAACGTTTTTCTGTACCAGACGATCGATCCCGGCGATGCCGATCGCGCTCAGCAGTCCTCCAATCGTCGTCGGGATCAGACAGACCAGCAGCGCAACCAACACCGGCACGGTAAAGTCTACCGAGGAGGCGATGCCAAAGGCTTTCAATGACATCATGGCGATCAGAAAGATCAAGGTGAGCGCTGAGAGCAAAATGGTGAGCGCAATTTCATTGGGTGTCTTCTGACGGCTGGCTCCTTCGACCAGATTGATCATCCGGTCCAGAAAGGTCTCACCCGGATTGGAAGTAATCTGGACTTTGATCTCGTCGGACAGAACTTTCGTACCGCCGGTGACGGCACTCCGGTCACCGCCAGATTCACGAATGACCGGCGCAGATTCACCGGTGATTGCTGACTCGTCCACCGTCGCTGCACCCTCAATCACTTCTCCATCCCCGGGAATCAGTTCTCCGGCAGAAACCACGACCACATCACCCTTTCGCAGTTGATCGGCCGGAACTTTCTCGACCGTACCCTTGCCCGTCAGGCGATTGGCAAACGTCTGAGTCCGCGTGGCACGTAAGGCTCTCGCCTGCGCCTTACCTCGACCCTCTGCCATCGCCTCGGCAAAATTCGCAAATAACACGGTAAACCAGAGCCACAGAGCGATCTGGAATTGGAACCCGAAATTGGCGCCGTGTCCTGTCACGAGCAGGACCGTCGTGATCGCCGCTCCGACCTCGGTTACGAACATAACCGGGTTCTTGGCGAGCGTGATAGGATTCAGCTTTTTAAACGAATCTCCGATTGCCGGCACAATGATCGCCGGATCGAAGATTGAGTGAGTTTTAGCAGCCATAAAAAGTAATGAGTGTCGGTGTCAGGCGTCGTCGCTCAAAATAGCTTTCCGTTTAACATCAGGAAGTGCTCCAGAATCGGGGTAAGTGTTAGCGCTGGCAGGAAGGTTAGTGCACCCACGAGCAGGATGGTTCCGATCAGCAAGATCACGAACAACGTGCCCGATACCGGAAATGTACCGGCACTTGTCGCCACGAGCTTCTTGCGGCCGAGTGAACCGGCCAATGCCATCACCGGAATAATCATCCCAAAACGGCCAACAAGCATTGCAAAAGCCAAGGTAACATTGTAGTGAGGATCGCCGTTCGCGGGATTACCCGTCAGACCGGCGAATGCACTACCGTTGTTGCCCGTGCAAGAACTGAAGGCATAAAGGATTTCCGTTAGACCATGGGGACCGCTGTTATTTTCGCCCGCCTGCCCCCATGGAGTTAAAACCGCCCAGCCAGAAAAGCCCAAAATCGAAAACGCCATAAGCAGGACCGCTATGGCCGCGACTTTAACATCATACGATTCAATCTTCTTTCCGAGATATTCCGGGGTTCGCCCGACCATGAGTCCAGCGATGAAGACTGCGAGCACAATGTAGACAATCATTCCGTAAAGGCCAGCGCCGACTCCACCAAAGATAATCTCTCCAAGCTCGATATTGAAAAGCGGGATAAATCCGCCCAGCGGCGTAAAGGAGTCATGCATCGCGTTTACCGCGCCGCACGAAGCGTCGGTCGTGACCGTGGCGAAGAGAGCGGAGTTGAAGATACCAAATCTAACTTCTTTGCCCTCCATGTTGCCACCGATGGAATCTACTCCTAATTTATGTACGATCGGATTTCCGGCGGCTTCTGCTCCCCAGCAAACCAGCACGCCGGCCAGGAAGAGCGTTGCCATCGTTATCCAGACCGCCCAACCATGCTTCTGATTCTTCACCATCCGCCCGAGGTAATAGGTTAGCGCGCTCCCAATCGAGAAGATCGATAGCATCTGAATAAAATTTGAGAGCGGGGTAGGATTCTCAAAAGGATGTGCGGCGTTCGCGTTCATGTATCCGCCGCCATTGGTACCGAGCATCTTGATCGCAATCTGCGACGCAATCGGTCCTTCCACGATGCTCTGGGAATCGACCTTTTGATCGACCATGACCGGATTGCCTTTGGCATCATTCACCGGATTTCCCTTGTCGTCCTTCTTCGGAACCTGAACCGTTTGTGCTTCCACGACCTTTGCAGTGTCGTATGGCTTAAAGTTCTGCACGACACCCTGGGAAACCAGGAAGACGGCGTAGATGATACAGATTGGAAGCAGCAGGTAATAGTTAATCCGCACGAGATCCACCCAAAAATTGCCGATCGTTTTGGTCGAATGCCGCGCAATTCCTCGGACAACTGCCGCGGCAATAGCTATGCCCACTGCGGCCGAGAAGAAGTTATGTGAGGCCAACGCGAGCATTTGCGAGAGGTAGCTTATCGTCGATTCACCGCCGTAGTTCTGCCAGTTCGTATTGGTCGTAAAACTTGCAGCCGTGTTAAATGCTAGAGCATCCGTCACCGCCGGAAGTTGTTGCGGGTTCAAAGGCAGCAGATTCTGCAATCGCAGGATCGCGTAGGTAAAGACCATCGTCACCATGCTGAAAATCAGCATCGCGATGGTGTACAGAATCCACCCCTGCTCTCTTTCCGGATCCACGCCCAAAATGCGGTAAGTCAATCGTTCTACGGGTTTGAGTACAGGGTCAAGAAATGTCTTCCCGTTGGCATCAAGCACCTGGAACAGGTGAATGCCAAGAGGTTTTGTGATAAGCAGGAGCACCCCAATAAAGAATGCCGATTGAATCCAACCTGAAATATTCATGTTGAAAAGTTATCGAATAGCCGCGGTTGCTTTCAGAATTTTTCCGGTCGTAATATTGTGAATAACAAATAGACGATCAGTCCGACTGATACGATTCCAACGAGTAGGTTTTCCATAGTTTGGGTGCGTTAGAACTTCTCACAGGCCCAGACGAATAATCCTAGGACTCCGAACGACACGATGGTTACTGTTATATAGATGATATCTGTCATAAGGTTGAATCAAATGATTAGCGGCACGGCAGCGCTTCAGCCACGAAGGCATTCGCATCATTCATAATAGACAACGCCCTCATCGCCCTTACGTTCCTCCCAGATTGAAAGGCTCCGAGCTCGAGCCGAAGTGTTGCAGTTCAAAAAGCCGGCGCATATTCTGTTGGGCCGGTTCGTAGTTCTTATCTAACTTGATGGCTTGGCCGTAGTATTTCCTGGCTTTGTCAACATCTTCCAGCATCTCCGCGAGTACACCAGCCAGGTTGAAGGCTTCGACTGATTTGGTGTTTAACTCAAGTGCCTTGACCAAATGTATCCTGGCGTTGGCGAACGATCGCAAATTCAAGCAACGTTTGGCTGCGACGATGTGGGAGTTGTAGCTTTCAGCCTGATGATCCTTCTGCGGCGCGTGACGCTTTAGGATCTCGGCGACAATGCGGCGGAGATCTTCAGGCCGGAGCGGCTTTTGCAAAAAGTCGATCGCTCCCAGCTTCATCGCTTGTACCGCGTGCGGCACGTCGCTGTATGCCGTTACAATCATCGCCGGGACCGTGATCTCGACTTCCCGCATTTTTGCCAGCAACTGCAGGCCATCCATCGCAGGCATCCGCATATCAAGGATCGCGAGGTCAAACGATCGCCCAAGCAGTTCCTCCAGCGCGTTCGCAGCCGAGACGGCTTCGAATACCTCGTATCCCTCTGTTTCGAGGGCAATCCGATAGTTCAGCCGCACGTTCCTCTCATCGTCAACGATCAGAATTTTCGGACTCATGTTTGCACTCCGTTGCTATTCTTTCTGATCACGGGAAGATCGAAGTAAAACTCGCTTCCTTCGCCCGGTGTGCTCTGAAGCCCGATGCTTCCGCCGTGCGAAACGACGATTTCCTTAGCGATGGCCAGCCCAAGTCCGACCCCATGTGATTCTTCGGTCCCGGGTATTCGGAAAAACCTTTCAAAAACGCGTGGTTGAAACTCCTTCGGAATGCCCGGTCCGTGATCGAGAACTGAGAAGCGGACAGTTTTGCCAATCGCTTTGACTGACAAGACGACATCTTCGCCTGCCTTGGAGAACCTTGTGGCATTCGAGACAAAATTGGAAAATACGTGGTTGATCTGCCGAGAATCGACCGCGACCTCCGGAAGGTCAGGCGCGACCTCCGTCACCAACCGCAAGTCGTTTGCTTCGGCAAGCGATAGCAGGTTCGGCAGCGCGTCGTCGATCAGCGTTCGAGGTGAGACAACCTCAAGCCGCTGCCGCGTATGGCCGGATTCCAGGCGGGCGAGATCGAGGAGATCATTGATTATTCGCAGAAGACGTTCCGAGTCTTCCCGCGCCGCCACCAGCAATTCGAGCTGTTTCGGATTGAGCGGCCCGATTCTCTCCTCCAGCAACAGATGAAGCCCCATGCGAATGCTCGTCAGCGGAGTTTTCAGCTCGTGGCTGACGGTCGATACCAGGTTCGTCTTGAGCTCGTCCATCAGACGGAACCGGGTGACATCCTGCAAAACCAGGGCTGCTCCGAACATATTCCCCGACTCGTCACGCATTCCGATGACCCTGGGGAGCAGAAAGGCCTCATGATCGTCAATCCGAACCGGGATTGCCTTTTCAAAGCTTGTCGGCAGACTATCCGGGGCTCCTTTCAGGACCTTTCCAACCTCCTCCTCGATCGCGAGCGGGAGCCCGTACTCGCCGTTAAGCTTTTGGATAAGTTTGCCGGCCGCCGGATTGGCAAAATTAATTTTCCCATCCAACGAGAGCGCCAGGATTGCATCGGGGAACGCCGAGAAAGTAATCTCCGTCATGTGGCGGGCCTGCGATAACTGGTCCGTCGTGACCTGACGGTAAGCTCTTAATCTTGTTGCGAGTTTATTAAATGCGTCGGCGAGCTGACCGAGTTCATCGCGGGACTCCACAGGAACCACTTGATCCAGCTTCCCTTCGCCCAGTTCTTTGGAGACTGTGGTCAACGTCTGGATCGGTTTAAGAATAGCTCGCTGCAATCCGTACCCGAGCGAGGCTGCCAACGCGACACCAAACACCAGGAGAAGCACCATGGCGCGGGTGGAATGGGCGCTCAGGGACTTGGCATGGTTATCCGCCTGCACCATGTTTTCCTGGTTCATGCGAATGACTTCCTGGGCGTTGTTTTTGATCTCCGTAAACAGCGGCAAGAGCTCAGAGAAATACGTCTTACGGCGGGTATTCAGGTCGGACGTGTCCCAGAAGGTTCGGGCCAGCGCCTGATAACGACTTTCGGCCTCCCGGATTTTATCGGCTAATTCCCCTTCCCCAGGGAGCGTAATATTATTCAGTTCTTTTTTAAGACTTTCTTGAAAAACCGGAACATTCTCGTTGAAAAGATCGCGCCCTCTTCGCTCTTCTCCGGCCGCAGCAAATGAAAGCCCCGAATCCATTCGTTCAGAGCTTTCTTTCATCTGCTGACCCGCGAGCACGCTCTCGTAATTTTCCCGCAGAATCACATCGATCGAACCGCCGAGTCGATTGAACAGCAAGACCGCGTACAAACCGACCCCGAGAAAAAGAATGACGATGGGGCAGAGCCAGAGAAGGATTCGCCGCTTCATAACGCCGATCCCGTCAAATACGGACAAGGGGAAAAGGTCTTTCTCGGAAAGTCGGAAAGGGAGGACCGAAACGCCTCCCGACCCGGCGGATCGTCCATATTTCCTCTTACACTGTCCATTCTAAATGTTGAATCGCAACACGAGGCTCTTAAGCGAGACCCATGCCACAAAACTTAAAATGACAAAAGATACGTATTATCAGCTACTTACAAGGAAAACAGCAGGGCAATGCAGCGATCCGACTCGCAACTCGCGAATTTCCATCGAAAAACGGCTCGCATTTTGCGAGTCACTGAAACGGAAGAAAAGCTCGTCCGATTATCGCGGCGCACGACACAATTGACAGCGCCAATGAGAGCGGCCGAGCTGCCAAGACCGTCGAGATACTTGATCACAGAAGCCTTGTGCGGCATGGAACAGTTAAAACCGACCCACCCCATCGCGCGGGCCCCGCGCACGGCATCGCCAAGTGCATCTGGGGCTACGTCACAATTGAGGTAACGCGCGTCGATGTGGTGGTGTTCATAAGCAGCCTCGATCATTGCCACGGTCGGGTGGAGAACGATCCGGTGATCAGGCTCAGGAATGTCTGCTGCTCAGGCACGTGTCCTCCGTGATGAAGGCCTATCATTTTCGAAATTATTTGGCATAAAAGTTCCGACGCTTGAGCACATGAGAGCTAATTTTTCCAGGAGCTCGGAGCACATTTCAACCCTGGCGCCTCTTTGAACACAATGCTGGCGAGCATCTTTTTGGCCCTCGATACAATCTTTGGTCTCTTCAACCAGAGCGTCGACCAGGCGCGGGCTATTTTCGCCGGCGGCGACACCAAGCGCCTCAAGAATCTGTTCCCGTTCATGGTCCCACAGGGCTTCTTCTGCAGCGGCTGGATTGTCCAATCGCTCCGCGTTCTGGCGTCCGCAGGTGGATAGTATTTCGCCAGCGCCGGTGTGTCGCAAAAAATCAACGTTCACCTCTCACAGCGTCCAAATCTTCAAGCACATCGTCCGATAATGGCCCCTCAAGAATTAGTTTGACGTACTCAGGTAAGAGAACTCGCTTAGCCAGTTTCCTCAAAGGAACCGCATCAGGACCAACCAGCACAGCTACGATTTCGCCGCGATCGGTCACCGGCACAAGTACGCCCGACGCACCAACTCGCCCGTTTTCTCGTGCAGCTCCCTGATTGAGACTGAACCCTTACCTCTCTTCGGCATGTGTCACATGTGACATATTGTGGCTCTTTTTCAAGGTTTCCACGACCACGAGTCGAGGACGAGAACGATTTCCAAACTGTAGATTCCTTCTGATTGTTATGAGCAACTACCATCTAACTTCCAGTGATCTCTCCCTGGCCCATGCAGTTCGCTCGGGAAGAAGATCGGCGATTCAAAACCGCGGCAGTTTCTGTTTTTGGGTCACAAGCCCCGCGAACAGGTCCCCATCCTTCTTTACCCGGGCGAGGACCTCTCCCGCCTCCAGAAAGAGACCTTTAGCATCTCCCTGATCGACGCAACGGCCGATTTCGTCCCACTGAAGGGGAGCAGCTACGAACGGTTGTTCTCTTGCTCGCAACGAATAAACGTTTACCGTTGTTTTGCTTGAATCATTCTGGCTCCAGTCAATCAAGACTTTGCCCTCCCGAAGGTTTTTTTTCATGTCATGAACGACGCGGTCCGGATAGGCCTGCTGCATCGCTACCGCAACCGCCTTGGCGAAAGGCTTCGAAACTTCATAGGAAGTCGGAGTATTCAGCGGAATATGAACCTGGAGTCCCTTCGAACCGGTCGATTTGATCAGGCAAGTTAGTTTGATCCTTCCAAGCAATTCCCTAATTCGGATAGCAATCTCCGCACAATCCCTGACGTCAGCTGGAGGTCCCGGGTCGAGATCAAAAACAATCTGGGTAGGTCTTTCAATGCTCTGATGCCTGGCCAGGAAGGTATGAAGTTCAAGATTTCCTAAGTTGGCAGCCCAGATCAGGCTCGGAAGGTCATTTATCAGACAGTAGTTGATCTTCCCGCCCGGATCACGCTTGCTAGCCACCGCAGCAGTCTTCAGCCAGGCAGGTCTGTATTTTGGCGCGCGCTTCTCGTAGAAATATTCGCCCTTCACCCCATCGGGATATCTCTTCAGCGTCACCGGCCGATCTTTGAGATGTGGTAGAAGTACAGGGGCAATTCTTGCGTAATAGTCAATTACCTGACCTTTGGTGAACCCGGTTTCCGGATAAAAAATCTTGTCCAGATGGGTCAGACTCAATTCGCGCCCGTCAATTTCAACACGTTGCGGTTTCATTACGCTAAATCAAAGGAGGCGACCCGCCGCCAAAGGAAGATCCCTCCCAAGCACTCAGCGTCGCCAGGACAGGTGTCAAGGGAGGTCCGCAACTCATGAGAAAGCCTGGCAAAAAAATGGTTCTTGGATTTATTCACCGCACCCAACTCATCTCTGGCGTCACGCAGTTTCTGTTTGGATCCAACGGGATATATCTGAAAGCTCCCGTTGAGATAAAGCGCCGGTTATCAAAATTGCGACAACAACTTTCCCTTTGGCAAGCTAAACCGAGGTGTCCAGCCTACGCACCCCGATCTACTCTTTCAGGGATATCCCCGAATGCCGACTTCCTAAGACGCATATAGATTGCACCTTCTTGACGACCAAGTGTGCGTGGATCCCATTCCAACGAGCAGATAGGGAGCTTTCGGTTGCTGGCGGGCATCGGAGCTGATAGAAGTCTTTTTGCGCGCCTGCTAATGCTGGAACGCCGAGCCGGTTCCGGAACGGCGCTTGGCGTTCATGCTAAGGATGCTCGGCAAAATCTATTCAGGGTCCCGCCCACAAAGCCGAGCAATTCTGGAAATCTCTCGCGTTACGTCGAATAGTCCGGCCGCTCTCCGCGGGCAGCTCGGAGATCTGCCCCTGCCAAGCTTATCTGCCCTGCTTAGTGCGTCACATTGAGTCCTTTTCGCGCAAAGGAGCGGCTCGAAAGAACGGGTTTTCTTTAAGGCAACAAAATTCATGTTCTTTCGGGGAACAGGACGCTAGAATCCTTGAAAAGCAAAACCGGTTGCAGATGAGTCAAGTTTATTCTTTTATCCGCACATTAATCATTCGGTGGTTTTGCTTTTCAAGGATTCTAGCGAGGCCGCTTCACCCAATGGACGCTGATCCCAACGCGACCGTGAGATCCTCACATCTCGCCGTTCTGAGGTGTGGCCTCGCCTCGTACCTTGCCGGCGTCCCATTTTAAACGCAACGACATCACCATTATATGCGAGACGGTACACCAACGTCGAGGGAAGCACCTCTAGCGCAGAACAAGTATGAACAACATTAAAGGCATTCCTTACTCAGAAGTCGTTTTCGATAAAAACGGAGGCCGGCAGAATACGCCGGTCATTCCGAGCGGCACGAGCGACCTGATTGTGGTGTCGCACGGCTGGAACAATACCCAGGCCGCTGCGGTAGATCTTTACACGAAACTGTTCAGCAATTTCGCCGATGTTACGGCTGGCGATCACGCGCTTGCTGCTCGGAAGATCGCAATCGTTGGCGTGATCTGGCAGTCCAAAAAGTTCGATGACTTGATGACGCAGCTTGCGGGATACGGAAAGGCACCCGGAGGCGCAAAATCATTGACCGCCGCCGATCAAGCTCAAGCCGAAGCCGCGATGCT
>Ga0070698_100007186_pt1 | contig 12064 bp, 5 predicted proteins | sample KBSK1502metaG_FD_65477 | JGI IMG/M metagenome (GOLD analysis project Ga0070698, IMG submission 65477) | Corn, switchgrass and miscanthus rhizosphere microbial communities from Kellogg Biological Station, Michigan, USA - KBS K1-50-2 metaG | ecosystem: Host-associated > Plants > Roots >...
TCAGCTGGGTGGACGATCACACGTTGAAGATGGAGCTGGAAGCCGGGAACCAGGCACGCCTGTTCCATGTCACGCCCGCGGCGGGTCCCGCCTTCGCCGAGGCTTCGGCGAGGCAGGCAGAGCCGACCTGGCAGGGACAGTCGGTCGCGCAGTGGCAGTACACGGTGAATCCGCCGCGCACCGGTGAGCTGAAGGTGGTGACCAATCGTCTGCGCGCGGGGTATCTGCGGAAGAACGGCGTGCCCTACAGCGCCAACACCACGATGACGGAGTACTACCACCGGATGACGGCGCCGAACGGCGACGTCTGGTTGACGGTGGTCGCGGAGATCACCGACCCCGAGAACCTCCGCGAACCCTTCGTGCAGAGCACGCACTTCAAGAGGCTAGCCGCCAACGCCACGTTCAAACCGGAGGCGTGCGAGGCTCGGTGAAGAACGGCTAACTGCCAACGCCCAACTTCCAACGCCCAACTTCCAACGCCCAAGGTGCATAACCTGGCCTGCTTGGGAGTTGGGAGTTGGAGATTGGGAGTTAGCCGGCGCGCGTGAGCGCGCTCCGCTATTGAGCGCCGACTCCCGTCGTGTGCGGCGGTACCGGATACTGCCGCATCCCGTGGAATTCGTTGTTGTACATCGTCCGGTAGCGGATGCCCTTGCCGTCCTTGTCCACCCATGTGAACGAGGTCTGGAAGAGGGTCGCGGGCGCAGCGTTCTTCGGGACCGTCGCTTCCGCGATGTACAGCTTCATCTCGTGCATCGCGACGTACGCGTACGTGCGTGCGCCGTCGACCGTGTTGGTGAGCTGCACCTCATTGCCTTCGACCATGTCGTGCTGGCTCCACGTCAGGTCGCTCAACTTGACGTTGTCGCGCTGAATCAGTTGCTTGGTGGCGTACTCCGTCGCCTCGCGCACGTCGTGCTTCCAGAGTCCCGGGCCGCTGATGTCGGTGCCGCGGCAGAGGGGGGCTCCCGGCGGGCACGTCTTGACGCGCTCGATGCCCATCTGCTCGATGCCGCTGTAATCGACGACGGTGACGGCGTAGTGCTCCTTGCCCCTGTCGATGCTGTAGATGCGCGCGGGCAGCATGAAGTTCTGCTGCGAGGCCCACGTCATCTCGGTGACCTTCGGCGGGGCGGGGAAGTACACCTTGAAGCCGTCCGCCGTATTCACGTAGTACTCGTCTTCCTGCGCGGCTGCGACTCCGGATAGCGCGATGATGGCTGCCAGAACAAACGTCGTCCGCATGACGATCCTCCTACTGATTCGGCGCTGCGCCTGCGCCTCGCCCTGCAGGCGCCCCGCCTGCGAGTGGCGGCACAGGGTACACCCTCATGCCGTGAAGTTCGTTGGCGTAGATGATCTGATAGCGAATGCCCTTGCCGTCCTTGTCCACCCACCCCATCGATGTCTGGAAGAGCGTCGCGGGCGGCGAGTTTTTCGGCACCGTCGCGTCGACGATGTACAGCTTCATTTCGTGCATCGCGACAAACGCGTAGGTGCGCGACTGATCCGCGTTGTTGGTCAGCTGCAGCTCGTGACCCTCGACGAGATCGTGCTGGCTCCAGACGAAGTCGGTCAGCTTCGCGTCGCGCTGCATCAGCTTGTGGCTCGCGTACACGACCGCGCCGCGGACGTCGTGCTTCCAGAAGCCGAGGCCGCCGAGGTCGTTCCCCGTGCACACGTTCGCGCGCGGCGGGCAGCCCTTGGCGCGCTCGATCCCCAGCTGCTCGATGCCGGTGTAATCGACGACGGTCACCGAGTAGTGCTCCTTGCCTTTGTCCACGGTGTAGACGCGCCCGGGCAGGACGTAGCCGTGTTCGGACGTCCAGGTGGTCGTCGAGACGGTCGGCTGGCCGGGAAAGATGATTTTGAATCCGTCGCGAGGGTTCGAATAGTCAGCCCATTCCTGCGCGGCTGCGATTCCGGAGACCGAGAGGATGACTGCGAGAACGAGTACGGTCGTGCGCATGACACAAGCCCTCCGGCGGCGCCATATTGGCACAGAACGGCCTCCGCCGCATCACACCAGGAGACTGCTGTGTCCGTGCACGTTCGTGCGCCGATGCCAGTGCGGAGTTGTATCATTTGCCGCGTCCCTCGCCGCATTTCGACGACGGCTCCTTTGCCGTGTTCAACTCCCGCACGAACGAAACGACGCGCCACCCCGCTCGGAGGTGAGTGATGAGGCGATTGCTCTGGGCGTTTGCGATCTGTCTTCTTCCCGTTCCTGGATACGCACAGGAGGCGACCGTGACCGGCACGGTCGTCGACCAGACCGGCGGCGTGCTGCCGGGAGTGACGGTGACCGCGCTGCACGAGGCCACCGGCAACACGTTCGTCGCGGTCACCGACGAGCGCGGCATCTACCGCCTGCCGGTGCGCGTCGGCACGTACCGGGTGCAGATGGAGCTGCCCGGGTTCGCGAGCGTCGCGGAGCGGTTCGAGGCGCTGGTCGGCCAGACCCTCACGCTCAACGCGCAGATGAAGCCGTCGACGGTGCAGGAGTCGGTCACCGTCACCGGCGAGGCGCCGCTCATCCAGACCACCTCGTCAACGCTCGCGGGCAACATCGACCCGCGGCAGACGAGGGACCTTCCCGTCAACGGCGGCAACTGGCTGGACCTGTCGCTGCTCGCGCCGGGGAACCGATCGAACGGCGCGGATTCGAACACGCCGACCGCGCGCAACCGTTTCGATTTCCAGCTGAACATCGACGGCCAGCAGGTCACCAACAACGGGCGGGCCAACGCGCAGAACCCGCGCGTCTCGCAGGAGGCGGTCGGGGAGTTCCAGTTCGTCGCCAGCCGGTGGGACGCGTCGCAGGGGCGGTCGAACGGCGTGCTGGTGAACGCGGTCACCAAGTCCGGCACCAACACGAACACGGGCAGCTTCTCCGCGAGCTTCCGTAACGCGCGGTTCAACTCGCCGGACTTCGTCCAGAACCGCGTGCTGCCGTACTCGAACCAGCGCTTCAACGGGACCTACGGCGGCCCGCTCAAAAAGGATCGCGCGCACTACTTCGTCTACTACGAGCGCGAACGCGAGCCGTCGACGGTCACCTTCAACAGCCCCTACCCGACGTTCAACGTCGACCAGGAGCGCAAGGTGCTCGACTGGAACGGCGGCACGCGCGTCGACTTCCAGATGGGCGCGCAGCAGCACCTCATGATTCGCGGCACGAAGTGGATTCGCACCGACCCGGCGTACGCGGGGCTCAACGGCGCGACGAGCCATCCCTCGGCGCAGGGCTATTCCTCCGCGAACTCGGACACGCTGTTTGCGACCTTCTCGAAGGTGCTGGGCAACCGCGGCCTCAACGAGATCAAGGGGGGCTTCACCGGCGCCGTCGAGCGGAACCGGAGCGTCGTCGACTGGGCGCATCATCCGCAGGCGGGGGTTGCCGGCGTCACCAACGGCGCGCCGCGCATCAACTTCAACGGGTACAGCTTCGGCAACAACAACACGAACTGGCCGCAGACGCTCGGGCAGCAGGTCGTGTCGCTGCGCGAGGACTTCACCTACTCGTTCAACATGAGCGGCCGGCACGACGTGCGGATGGGCGGGGAATACCTGAACACGTTCTTCTACCTGTACAACTGCCGTCCGTGCGTCGGCATCTACGACGCGTCCACGTCGCGGCTGCCGGCCAACATCGAGCAGATCGTGCCGGTGTGGAACAACCCCGACACGTGGAACCTGAACGCGCTGAACCCGTTCATCCGGTCGTACCAGATCGGGGTCGGAGAGTTCGGCGGCAAGGCGCGGCGCAACACGGTCGCATCGTGGATCCAGGACGACTGGCAGATGACGCGCCGCCTGACGATGAATCTTGGTCTGCGCTACGACCTGCAGCCGAATTCGTTCGCGAACTTCGTCGAGGTGTTCCCCATCCTCAAGGGGGGGCGGCCCGACGAGACGACCGACTTCGGGCCGCGTGTGGGCGTCGCGTACACGCTGAACGACCGCACGGTGATTCGGGGCGGCGTCGGCCGGTACTACGGCCAGGTGATCGACAACCTGACGTCGTTCACGCTCTCTGCGGCGACGACATTCGTGGCGCAGGTGTTCAACGACGGCCGCCCCGACTTCGCGGCCAACCCGTTCAACGGTCCGCTCCCGAGCCTCCAGGCGCTGCGCAGGTCGGGCATCGATCAGAGCACCGGGTCGGCCATCGCATCGCCGTTCATGACGATGCCCTACAGCTGGACCTCGTCTATCGGGTTCCAGCGGCAGATCGGTGCCACGATGGCGCTGACGTCGGACTTCAACTTCAACGGCGCGCGCCACGAGCGGCTCACGCTGAACAACCTGAACCTGGCCTACAACCCCGCGACCGGTCTCAACTATCCGTTCACCGACGTCGCGCGTCGTCCGATTCCCGGCTGGGCGCTGACGCAGGTCTCGGTGAACACCGGCCGGTCGAACTATCGCGGCCTCGAGACGGCGTTCACCAAGCGGATGAGCAGCCGCTACCAGTACTCCGTGACCTACACGCTGGCGGGCCTGTGGGACGACGACGCGCAGCCGTACGCCGTCGACTGCACGAGGGAGACGGCGGAATCGTGGTGCACGATGGGGCCGCTGCCGTTCACGGTCGCGCCCGATCTCGGCGCGGAGTACGGGCTCGCCACCTCCGATCAGCGTCATCGCGCGGTGTTCAACGGGATCTTCGAGCTGCCGCAGGGCTTCCTCGTGAGCGGCCTCTACTTCTACGGCTCGGGGGCGCGCTTCGCGCCGACCTCAGGCGGCGATCGCCGCGGCATCGGCACAGCGGCCGGCAGCCGGCTGCGCGCGGACGGCTCGCTCGTGCCGCGCAACAGCTTCGTCGGCGAGCCGATTCATCGCGTGGACCTGCGGGTGTCGAAGACGTTCCCGCTGGTGGGGCGGACGAAGATCGAGGGCTTCGTGGACTCGTTCAACCTGTTCAACCACGAGAACTACAATTCGTACACGCTGGTCGAGACGAGCCCGTTGTACGGAAGAGGATCGGATGGAACCCTCGCACGGCGCCTGCAGCTCGGGTTCCGGGTGACGTTCTGACGCAGGCAGGTTTCAGGTAACAGGTGTCGGGTGTCAGGCATGGTCGGTATCAGGCCTGATACCTGGACCACGCCTGAAACCTGATACCTGACACCTGAAACCTACCGCGTCGCGGTAGGGCCGCTCTTAATGACGATCTTCTGAACTCGCCAGTTATTCATATCCGCGACGTACACAGTGTTCTCGTTCGGGCACGCCAGGCCGTGCGGCCAGTTGAACTGCCCCATCTCGTGTCCCGAGATGCCGAGCATCCCGAGGATCTTTCCGTCGAGCGTCATCTTGTAGAGACGCCCGGGCTCCGAATCGACGACGAAGAGGTACTGCGTCGGCGTCGGCGAGATGCAGAGCGCCCACGGCGCGGTCTCGTCGGGCGGGTTGGCCGGAACCGGGGCCAGGGTCGGGTGGTGCTTCTTGTCGTACGGCACGTTCAGGAAGAGGAAGTGCTTGAAGTTGCCGTCGGTGTCGAACACCTGGATGCGGCGGTTGCCGCGGTCGGCGACGTAGACGTTGTCGTTGCGGTCGATCTGCATGTTGTGCGGGTTGTTGATGCTGCCCGGGTTCTCGTTGGCGTGATCGCCGCCGCGCCCGAACTGCCCCCACGACTTGATCCAGTTGCCGTTCTTGTCGAACTTCGCGATGCGCGAGTTCACGTAGCCGTCGCTGACGTAGATGTTGTCCTTCGAATCCCACGCGACGTCGGTCGCGCCGTTGAACGTCCCTTCGCCGGCGCGCGCCTCCGCCTGCGTCGGCCGCTCGTAGCGCCAGCTGTCGTACCCCTCGGGCCGCCGTCCGAGGTTGAGCGCCACGCGCCACGCCGGGCCCGGGGTGAACTTCATCGTGGAGTTCGTTCCCTTGTCCACGACCCAGAGGTTGTCGTACTTGTCGAAGCGCACCGAGTGCGCGTAGCCCAGGCCGTACACGCCCTTGCCGATCTCGCCGATGTACTTGCCGCTCGAATCGAACTCGAGCAGGTTGGTGGTCGCGTTGCCGTACAGCGGACCGGCGGTCGCCGTGCCCGGATGGTTCAGGACCACGACCGTCCCCTTCGAGTTGACGGCGACGGCGAGGATCTCGCCGAAGTTCATCCCGGCCGGGAGCTTCAGCGGGTCGGGCACCGAGTCGAACTGGAGCACCGGCGCCCTGCTGTTGTCGACCGGCGGGCGCTGCTGCGCGTGGACCGTCGTCGCGGCGACGGCAACGGCAATGGCGAGCAAGTAAATACGTCGCACGGAAACCTCCCTCAGAAGTTTCACCTGTACCCCGAATTTGACCAGCCGCGGCGCGAGGACCGTCTGCGCGTTTCTCCACTGCGGCCCGTACCGGGTATTCAACGCCAGCACCGACCCCGCATTCAAGACGTTGAACGCGTCGAGCGCCGGCTGGACGCTGGCGCGGCCGGCGCGGAACGTGCGGGTGAGCCGCACGTCGATCTGATTGTTTCGTCCCTCGGTGAAGTAGCTGTTCGGCTGGACGAGCTCGAGGGTCGTCGTGCTCGTGCAGGTCGGCCGGCCTGCGCAGGCGCCGACGTTGCGCCCGAGCGACGGCGCGATCTCCGCGTTGCTCGCGACATAGCTGGCCGTCGTCGGAATCGGCGGCAGGTTCTGCCAGTTCGCGCTCACCTGGAAGTAATAGGGGAGCGGATAGACCAGCGACATCTTGATCTGCGTGCCGGCGGACCAGGGCGGCGCGATGTGGCACTGATAGCTGCCCGATTCGCGCACCGTGCCGTTGAAGCCGGTGAAGCCGGTGCCGGGTGAATCGACGGTGAAGCAGTAGTCGGTCGTTTCCGAGCCGGTGCTCAGGCCGCCGGAGAGGATGATGCCGCGGCGCATGCGCGCGTTCACGGTCACGTCCACGCCGTTGAAGACGTCCTTCGGCTTGCCGAACGTCGACGCGCGGACGACCTGGTTCTGTACCTGTCCGAACTTCTCGGGCTTGATGTCGTACAGCCCGCAGATGCGCTGGCCGCCGACGGGCAGCGCCGCGTTGGTCGGCGCGGTGATGCAGTACGGATCGTAGTCGCCCGGTCCGACCGCGAGGTTGTCGGTCACGGTGAAGTTGCCGAACCACGTGCGGAAGTAGCCGACGTTCACCGCGAAGCCGGGCACGAGCTCGTGCTGCACCGACACGAGGCTCTGCCAGCTGTAGCCGCGCGTGTCCCATCCGTGAATCACGTCGTCCGCATACGTGGTGTTGGCCACCACCCGGCCGAAGTTCACGTTCGACAGGGGTCCCAGCTCGTTGTCCTGCGGGACGTAGTCGCCGTTGATGTCGTTCCAGATGCGCGTCGCGCTGGTGACCATCTGGTTCACGGGGTTGTTCTGCAGGACGATGCCGGCCGCCGACTCGAAGTTCACGTAGCGGCCGAGCGCCGCCTTCAGGGCCGTCTTGCCGTTGCCGCGCAGGTCGTACGCGAGGCCAAGCCGCGGGCTGATGTCCTTCCAGTTCGGCACGTTCTTGACGCCCTCGAAATCGCGCGCCGGCACCCACGGGCCCGCCGGCAGGTGCTGCGCCGGCACGGTGCCGTTCATCGCGTCGTAGCGAAGACCGAGGTTCAGCGTGTACCGCTTGACGTTCCACTGGTCCTCGACAAAGAGCGCCGTGTTGTCGATCGCGTGCTCGTAGCGGAACGGCGTGGCCCAGTAGGTCACCAGGTTCGGCACGCGGTTGATGAACGTGTAGCTGACGTCGTGATTGATGGTCGAGAACTTCTTCGACCATCCCTGCCGCAGCGAGAGGCCCGCCTTGAACGCGTGCGAGCCGGTGACGTACTGCATGTTGACGCTCTCGTTGCCCTGGCCGAAGTGCTGGTTGCCCCATGATGTCGTGAGCCCGAGCCCCGACCCCGACGACCCGTACCGGTAGTTCGTCGTCTGCTCCAGCACCGAGTAGTCGTCGGCGCCGCCGCCGGTGAAGCGGCGGATGATGTCGCCGTCGACGACCGTCATCCCCGCCCAGAACAGCAGCCGCGTCGTGGCGGGGAAGCTCCACGTCCACTGCGTGCGCCAGTTCGGCTTGTAGAGGTCGTCGCCCGTGGCCTCGGGCGCGAGCGTGCCGGCCGCGATGCCGAAGTAGCAGTTGCAGTTGTATTCGGTCGTGTACGACCCGGTGATCTTGTGCTTCTGCGCGGCCTGCCACGTCGCGCGGATGCCGGTCTCGCGATAGAAGTTCAGGTCGTACGCGGGGCGGCTCGAGTCCGGCGTGTAGAACAGCGTCCCCTGCGTCTTGTTGAAATAGTTCCCGGCCTGGTAGCTGGAACTGGTCCAGTAGCGCGCGCTGGCGAAGAACCACAGCTTGTCGCGCCTGATCGGCCCGCCGAAGCCGCCGCCGATCTCATACAGCTTGCGGATCTTCGACGGCAGCAGCGCGCCGCGCGCCTTCAGCTCGTCGGTGATGTTGTTGCTCTGCAGCCGGTTGTTGCCGTAGTCGGTCCTGAACGACCCGTTGAAGAAGTTGCCGCCGTCGCGCGGGATCACGTTGATGTGGCCGCCGCCGGTCTCCGCGTCGGCCGAGAAGCCGCTGGTTTCCACCGCGACCTCCTGCACCGTCGCGGGGTTCGTGCTCGACATGAAGTTGCCCGCGGCCACGAGCGTGCCGAAGAACATCCCGTCGCGCAGCTGCTGGAAGTCGGCCGCGCGGCTCCCGTGAATCCTGAAGCCCTGCGTGTTCTCGCCCTTCGTGCCGCCGACGTCCTGGTTGGTCGCCGTCCCGATGGCGCCCGGCGTCAGCGCCGTGTAGAGGTTGAAGCTCTTGCCCACCGGCAGCGCGTCGAGCACCTCTTTCGCGAGCACCCGCTGCTGGACGGTGTTCTGCGTGTCGACGACCGGGCTCTCGCCCGTCACGGTGATCGTCTCCTCGAGCGAGCCGACCTTCATCTCCACGTTGATCGGCGCGGTGAAGTTGCTGGTCAGCTCGACGCCCTCGCGCTTCACGGTCCCGAAGCCCGTAAGCGAGAACGTCACGGCGTACACGCCGGGCCGCAGGTCGACGATCTTGTACGCGCCCTGATCGTCCGTGACCGCCGCGCGCGACTTCTCGATCAGCGCCGGGCTGCTCGCCTCGACGGTGACGCCCGGCAGCACGCCGCCCGACGCATCCTTCACGACGCCGGCGATGCTGCCCGTGGCGACGCCCTGGGCCCATGTCGGCGCTTCCCACACGAGGCACGCGATGGCGACGAGCGACACAGACAGGCGAGCACGAAGGCTGAACATGCGGGATTTCCTCGAATGCGCGCGGATTATACGCCCGCGATGGTATCCTCCGCGCACACCGCGGCCTCTTCGGAACGGATTGAGCCATGGCCGACCAGCCAGACAAGCCTGACCTTCGAAAGGGCGTCTCCGTTGCCACGCTCCGCGACGGCGACATGCTGCTCGGGCGCGTCGACGATGAAGATGTTCTGCTGGCGCGCGCGGGCAACGACCTCTTCGCCGTTGGAGCCCACTGCACCCACTACCACGGCCCGCTGTTCGACGGCATCGTTACCAATGGAACCGTTCGATGCCCGTGGCATCACGCCTGCTTCGACCTGCGGACGGGTGACGCCGTGCGCGCCCCGGCGCTCGACCCGATTGCATGCTGGCGCGTCGAACGGCGAGGGGACGTGGCGTTTGTCCGCGAGAAATCCACGCCGCCTTCGACGCGCGCGGCGCCCGTCACCTCGCCGGCCTCGGTCGTGATCATCGGGGGCGGCGCGGCAGGTCTTGCGGCCGCTGACATGCTGCGGCGCGAGGCGTACGACGGGCCGATCGTTATGATCAGCGCAGACGATTCGCCGCCGTCCGATCGTCCGAACCTCTCGAAGGACTACCTGGCAGGCACCGCGCAGGAGGACTGGATCCCGCTGCGATCGCCGGAGTTCTATACCGACAATCGCATCGAGTTGATGCTCGAGACGCGCGTGTCGTCGATCGATGTCGCCCGTCGCGACGTGCTGCTCGCCAACGGATCGCGACGCGCGTTCGGCGCATTGTTGATCGCCACTGGCGCCGACCCGGTGCGCCTGCCGATTCCCGGCGCGGATGCACCGCACGTCCACTACCTGCGTTCCTTCGGCGACAGCAAGGCCATCGTGCAGAAGACCGGGGACGCGAAGCGCGTCGTCGTGGCCGGGGCGAGCTTCATCGGCCTCGAAGTGGCCGCCTCACTCAGGCAGCGCGACATCGCCGTCGATGTGGTCGCACCCGAGCACGTGCCGCTCGAGAAGGTCATGGGGCTCGAGGTGGGCCGCTTCGTTCAAACCCTGCATGAGTCGCACGGCGTGGTGTTCCATCTGGGTGAAACCGTCAAGGCGGTCGAGGGACACAAGGTGTCGTTGAGCGGTGGGTCGACGCTCGATGCCGACTTCGTGGTCATGGGCGTGGGCGTCCGGCCGCTGACGGCCCTGGCCGAGCAGGCGGGCCTGGCCGTGGACCGCGGCGTCCTCCTGAACGAGTACCTGGAGACGAGCGCCCCGGGAATTTTTGCGGCCGGCGACATCGCGCGGTGGCCCGACCACCACACCGGCGAGCGCGTCCGAATTGAACACTGGGTCGTGGCGGAGCGGCAGGGGCAGGCGGCCGCACGGAACATCCTGGGCCGTCGGAAGCCGTTCACCGACGTCCCGTTCTTCTGGAGCCAGCATTACGACATCCCGATTAACTATGTCGGGCATGCCGAGAAGTGGGACGAGGTTCGGGTCGACGGGAGTATCGAGGCGCACGACTGTGCCGTCAGCTACATACGGGCAGGCCGCCGGCTGGCGGTGGCAACCATCTATCGCGATCGCGAGAGCCTCCAGGCAGAACTGGCGATGGAGCAGTCGTAGGCAGTTCGTGCTATAACGATCCGATTCCTGCGAATTTGGAATAAAGGAGAAGGCATGAGGACCAAGAGAATCTCCGCATTACTCCTGGGGTTAGGCCTGATCGTCTTTTTTGCGACGACCTCGGTCCGCATGTCGGGTCAGGGCGGCGCGGCGCCGGCCATCGACAACGATGACATCGGCGGCGTCGTGACCGGCGCGCAGGGGCCCGAGGCGGGCGTCTGGGTGATCGCGGAAACGCACAGCACGCCGACGCGCCTGATCAAGAGCGTCGTGACCGACGACCGCGGCCGCTACGTCGTGCCCGACCTGCCTGCAGGCGAGTACGACGTCTGGGTGCGCGGCTACGGGCTGGTCGACTCGCCGAGAGTGAAGTCGTCGCCCGGAAAGATCGTCAACCTGAAGGCTGTGGCGGCGCCAGACAAGAAGGCGGCCGCACAGTACTATCCGGCGCAGTACTGGTACGCCCTGCTGCAGGTGCCGCCGAAGAGTGACTTCCCCGGCACCGGTGACAAGGGCAACGGCATCTCGCCGACGATCAAGAGCCAGGGCGAGTGGATCCGCAACATCGTCAACACCGATGGCTGCACGGGCTGCCATCAGATGGGCGGCCCCGCCACGCGCACGATTCCATCGAGCATCCTCGGCCAGTTCGAGGACACGAAGATGGCGTGGGATCGCCGCATCCAGTCGGGCCAGGCCGGCGGCGGCATGAGCGCGCGGTTCACACAGGTGGGCCGCCCGCGCGCGCTCGCGATGTTTGCCGACTGGACCGACCGCGTCGCCAAGGGCGAGCTGCCGAGCGCGACGCCCCCGCGTCCGCAGGGCGTCGAGCGCAACGTCGTCGTGACGGTGTGGGACTGGGCCGACCCGAAGGTCTATCTGCACGACGCGATCTCCACCGACAAGCGCAACCCGACGGTCAACGCCAACGGTCCGATCTACGGCGCGCTCGAGGAGAGCGGCGATTACTTCCCCGTGATCGATCCGAAGACGAACACGGCGAGCATGATCAAGCTCGCGCCGCGCGATCCCGATACGCCGAGCTCAGTGGAGCAGCCGCCGGCCGCGCCGTCTCCGTACTGGGCCGACGAGGCGATCTGGAACAGCAAGACGACCGTCCACAGCTTCGCGATGGACAAGCAGGGACGCGTCTGGGCCGCGGGCCGCATCCGCAAGCCGCAGACGCCGGCCTGGTGCCAGGCGGGCTCGGAT
>Ga0070698_100007187_pt1 | contig 12063 bp, 12 predicted proteins | sample KBSK1502metaG_FD_65477 | JGI IMG/M metagenome (GOLD analysis project Ga0070698, IMG submission 65477) | Corn, switchgrass and miscanthus rhizosphere microbial communities from Kellogg Biological Station, Michigan, USA - KBS K1-50-2 metaG | ecosystem: Host-associated > Plants > Roots >...
TTGCGTTGAAAATGGGCCGGCGGCTGCGTTGCTCGTCGGTTACGTATCGATTCAGATATGCGCCCTCTTTCCGCCAGTCCGGCTCGGACCGCCTTGCCGGCGGCCCATTTTGAACGCAACCATATGCCAGCTACATATGAGACGATGCACTAGAGCTCCCTTTATCTTGGTAGCTGACCGAGGAATCGTGAAGGCATACGAAATGAAGAACACCCCGACTCATGGCGCAATGCCGCACTTGGTCGTTTGCTGCTCCGGCAAAGATCAATCCTGCTATCCTGGACCGGGTCCCCGCGGACCTGCGAAAGATTCTCGATCACAATGTCAAACGCGATCTTGTGAAAATCCCTGCTAACTCGTTGCTTCAACACTTCGAATAATCACTTTGGGATAGCCATCATTCCACCTTTGGCCTTAGCCCTTGGTCAGTTCAGCGGCTCCATCATTTCTGGCGCGCCGCTCGTTTTTTCCTCGCCGCTTTTGCGCCTTCCTTGCCCAGTGCTGTACGCGTCGCCTTGGGCAAATGGGCAACCGTTCTTTTCTTTTTCGCTACCGCGGCGGCTTTCTTAATGTTCTTTCTCGCGGCACCGCTTTGTGCAGCTGTCATATTAGAAGTTCGAATGCGCGCCACCTACTGCGCTTTGCGGATTCTCTGAAGATTTGCGAGCCATTCCACGATTCTTCTCCGATCAGTGAGAGAAGCTGGGCAAATAAATCATGCAACCCGAAACAACCATCGATGTATTGATCATCGGCGCCGGGGCAGCGGGTCTCGCCGCTTGGCGTGAACTTCATTCCGCCGGACTCAACGTAGCCGTTTTGGAGGCCCGCAATCGGATTGGCGGACGAATCCTCACCGACCACTCGACGCCTTCGCCGGTCGAACTCGGAGCCGAGTTCGTCCACGGAAAGCCAAAGGCGATCTGGTCCATTCTGGAGAAGGCGCGCCTCAAAGTGGTGGAAAGTTCTGATACGCGACTGGTCTCAGGCAAAAGGGGGCTTCGTCCTTACCCGGCTTTTTGGAAAATCATCGAAAAGGTGAACAAGCGGATCGACCCCGCTCAGGAGATCTCCTATGACCAGTTCCTGGCCGAGGCTGACGCATCGCCGTTCGAAAAACTCGTAGCGAAATCATATGTGGAGGGTTTCAATGCTGCCCGGGCCGAACTGATCAGCGTGTCGGCGGTCGCAATCGCTGATCGCGCCACGGCTGAGATTGAGGCGACAAGACAATTTCGCCTTTCGGCCGGTTATGGATCGCTCATTGACTGGTTGGCTGCCGGGCTTCCATCTGACTCGCTGTATTTGCAAACGACCGTGAAAGAAATTCGCTGGCAACAAGGACATGTTGAAGTAGTGGCGGACTGTGCGCACCGCGAAGTCACCTTCTTGGCAGCTCGCCTGGTGGTTACTGCGCCTCTAGGTATCCTCCAGCTGTTACCGGGTACGCGCGGTGCCATCCAATTTGTTCCGCCACTGCCGCAAAAGGAGGCGGCGCTCCGACATTTGCAGGTAGGTCATGTGATAAAGCTCATGATTTGCTTTAGAGAGCGATTCTGGAAGATCCACGGACAATTCGCGTTCGTCATTTCATTCGATAGGGATATACCAACTTGGTGGACGCAGGAACCTCTGATCTCGAATGTCTTAACCGGCTGGGCGGGTGGATCGGCGGCTGAAAGATTGCTCAATCTCTCGCGAGACGAACTCCTCGACTGCGCCATTGGGTCTTTGGGTCGGATCTTTGGCAAGGCCGAACGTTGGCTACGGGAACGAGTAGACGGAATTTACTATCACGATTGGAGCAAGGATCCATTTTCTCGCGGTGCCTACAGCTATCCGAAGGTCGGCGGGCTGAAAGCCGCTCAAACTTTGGCCGAGCCGATAAACGACACTATCTTTTTTGCCGGCGAAGCTACCGATTTTCAAGGCGCTAACGGAACCGTGCATGCGGCTCTCGACAGCGGGATATCTGCCGCGCGAAAAATCGTCAGAGTGGCGCGCGGCGGTTAATGCCACATTTCGCTACTGGCTTCAATTATCCTTCCGCATTTCCATTCGAAACTGTGAACCATCGGATTGCCAATGTATCAGTTAGTTCTCAAGCCATGCCGATGCACCTCAAGCCGACAGCTAATTTTGTTTATCTGCGTTTTCATGGCTTAAAGGGTGGATCGGCACACGACTATGCCGATAGCGAGCTGGAACCGTGGGCGGAACATTTGCGGCGATGCGCTCGTCAGGGATTGAGAGGATTTGCCTATTTCAACAATGACGTTAACACGCGGGCACCGCTGAATGCACGGAGATTGATAGAGATGGTCGGCAAGTACGCGGCGAAGCCAATCGCCGATGGCAATAACAGAGTAGCCTGATGCTCCAGCCTCAGGAAGGAGAGTTCAACACTAGCAAGCCTCCGGTGGATCCACCGCGGTAGTTCGACGGAAACTATCAGTCGGTGAAAACCGCGCAGGACATTGGGTATGTTGTGAACCTCTTTCCTGAAGATGGAACCGCTCGTAGTCCCGGGCCACTTAGCGGCGGAGTTCCGGTCACTTGGCCTCGGAATGAATCGGCTCGATTAAACTCAACCCAGTTTTTTCGCGTCCCGAAGTATTAGCTCCGATCTCACAATCAGGTACCGACCTGATAGCCGGATCGGCGTTAGGCTTTGGCATCCGTTCATCATTTCGCTAGAATCATGGGTCTAGTAAAGGAATTTGACCGTGCCACGGGAGGCAGAGAAGATCTCTCGTCGGAACATGGACAGTGGACAATGAAGATGGGACGTACTCTTCTTTTTTCGGATTGTGGTTTTGTGATCGAGAATGACGATGGCGCGAGAAAGGGTAATCGATGCGGCCGTTAGCTCCGGTCCCAAAAAGGATGACCGCTCGGAACGAGCCTAGCCACTCGAGTCCCGAGGGATCTGTCGGAGAAGCTCTACGTAAGAGCCAGGTCCACTTCCGCCAGCTGGTCGAGGGCGTCCGCGATTACGCGATTTTTCTGCTCGATGCTCACGGCAATGTTGCTAGCTGGAACCAGGGTGCGGAGCGGATCAAAGGGTATACGGCGAACGAGATAATCGGTAAGCATTTCTCTACGTTCTACCCACCCGAATCAATCGAGCAAGGCTGGCCTGAGCAGGAACTCCAGCTAGCCAGAGATGAAGGCAGATTGGAAGATGAAGGTTGGCGGGTGCGTAAGGACGGTTCTCGTTTCTGGGCCAGTGTCACCATTACCGCACTTCGGGATGAGAATGGTAACACCGAAGGATTCCTAAAAATCACTCGTGACCTGACTGCGCGGAAGCAGGCCGAAGAGCAATCCGCCCGCTTGGTTCGCGAGCAAGCAGCGCGCGAGGCGGCCGAAATTTCGGAAAGACGAGCGCTGTTTCTGGCCGAAGCCAGCGAAGCATTGGCTGCCTCGCTCGACGAGGAAGAGATCTATCACGAGGTTGTTCGAATCGCAGTACCATTTCTGGCTGATATCTGTATCGTCGATCGTCTGGAAGAGGGTTTCGCACGAATCGCCGCGGTCAACCAGTTGAGCGACGCTTCTCCTGACGTCGTATCTCGGTTGAGCAAGTACTATCCCATCGGGCTGCACGATCGTTATCTAGTCGCTGACGTCTTACGGACAGGCCGGCCGCGAATTTTTGGCGATGGGTCCAAGCTGTCGAAGCTCGCTGCACAGTTTCAGGGAAAACAGACAGAAGCGCCCCTGCTCAAAGCTCTGTCTGCTCAATCGGCAATCGTGGTTCCATTAATTAAACGAGGCGAGATCCTCGGGGCCATTTCGTTTGTCATCACCGATTCCGCTCGTCCTTACGACCTAACTGAGATAGCGCTGGCGCAGGAACTGGGCAGAAGAGTTTCTACCGCCATCGATCATGCTTTGCTCTATACCACGGCTCAGGAAGCGCAGCACAAGGCAGAAATGGCCAGCCGGGCGAAGGATCGTTTTTTGGCAATGCTCAGCCATGAGTTGCGCACGCCTCTCACGCCCATTTTGTTTTCCTCTTCGCTTCTCACCGAAGAACCAACGCTATCGGAAACGATGCGCGACCACCTTCGAGTGATTGTGAAAAATGCGGAACTGGAAGCTCGACTCGTTAATGATCTGCTCGATGTCACCACGATCAGCCGAGGCAAGTTTCACCTCAATTTCGCCACCTCTGATGCTCATGAAGTGTTGCGGACCGTGTTAGAAACTTGTTCCGTCGATTTAGCGAACAAGCAGCTTCGCCTTTCAGTCGAGCTGGAAGCAACCAATTACCAATTGCGGGCCGATGTAGATCGGCTACAGCAAGTCTTTTGGAATCTGCTCAAGAACGCAACCAAATTTACGCCACCGGGCGGACGGATCACCATTCGCTCAATGAATTTGCAGAGCGACTTGCTCAGGGTCGAAATCCAAGATTCAGGGAAAGGCATCGCATCGGGAGTCGCAGCCAGAATTTTTGAACCTTTTGAACAGGGAGAAAGCTCCGAAGGACTTGGTTTAGGGTTAGCGATTTGCAAAAGCATCGTCGAACTACATGGCGGCCGCATTGCTGGCAGTAGTCCCGGTCTAGGCAAAGGAGCGACATTCGTAGTCGAGATACCGGCAGTTGGTAAGTGATTGGTGACTGTTCACCAATCACTAATCACTTTCTTAGCGGCGCACCCTGATATCCATCTCCGGTTGTATTCTGAATCGCGATGGGCAAATTTAATTGGTGGCAGCTGCTCCTTTTGCGTTTCAGATTTATGTTCGGATGACTCCGCGTTCGGATAGCGACGCGACCAAAGAACGCTCCGTTCTTGTCGAAGTCAGTCCGGAAACGTTGACGTTGACTCAGGGTGGACAAAACAAAGACAGAGCTGAACTAGAGCTGGCCCAGCGGATCGCAAAAAAGGCTGCGGTCGAGGCGATCGGCGTTGAATCCGAATCGGACTGTTCCATCGCGCAAGTAGGTGAATTGCCATCGGAAATTCGCAATCGTACGGCCACTTTGCAAAAGAATGGCGTTCGAGTTTGGACGATATGACCGGGCGACCGCGCCGTTCTATAATAGCGTTGCCCAAGAACGGTCTACAATGCTCGGCTGAAACCCGGGTAGACCTTCTCAGACAAGTCCGTTCCACCAATCGCCTGCGATTTGAATCGGAGGTGTTTGTTATGCCACGCGGAGCAAGTCCCACCGATTCTTTCCTTATGGTTTGTTCAGGCGTTCTCCCCGGCTCATCCGCACTGATCTTGTCAGCCGAATGAGATAGGCGCCGACAATCGGTGTGCGTCATGATCCGAGGATCCGAGAAAGCTCTAGGCGCTACGCGGTAGCGCGTAGCAGATGCTCACGCGTGCGCGAAGCCGTCCATCCTCCATTCGCTAGGTGCTATCTGCTATTTGTCATTTCCGCGCAGCGGATTGATCACCTTGTGCAATTCCTCAGTCGCGTGAGTTAGCAGCTCTGCCAAATTCGAGGCTTCTTCGCTAAGGTTTTCGTCCTGATTAGCGATCTTGTCAGCAATGAGCTTGCATCCAAAGGCAGCGCCGAGAAACTGTTGCGCGACCTCGTGGTGAAGCGCAGATCGTATCCGATTCCGCTCCAATTCCTGCCCCTCAGCCATCCAGGTTTGGCGGAGATGATCAAAGTAGGGCCCGGTGAGCGGGATGAAAACACAAACAACGGATTGATCAGCTGGCGCTTGACCGCTCGATGTCAGAACCCGCATAACCGAGTCTACTGGCCGGCCCTCCGGCGGATTCAATCGCACATGAATTTGAATGGGATTTCGATTGGAAAATGCAGTTTCCCATTGGTCTCTAGTAGCTGGGCCAAAATTTCGGACAACGCCTTCTACAAACCAGAGCCGGCGATTGGGAAGCGCGGACGTATTGATCAGAGAAGGAAATAGCTCATTAAAATTGAGCACGTTGGCCGTACCGGCAGCAATTCGAACGGCAGGCAAACCGATCGCTTGAAGAATTGCACAAACCGCGTCGGACTTGTTTTCTGTTCCCGGAGACTGAGGCGAGGGAGTGTCCGCTGGAAAATGAGACTGATTTGGCATTGGTTAGGTAGGTGCGCCCAGTGTACCGTCTCGCATATAATGATGACGTCGCCGCAGGTCAGTTGGCTGTTTTTCAAGGCGCGAGCGACGAGCATATCTGAATCGATACGTAAGGAGCGAGCAACGCGGAAAAACAGCCAACCGGCCGCGGCCCGAAGGGTTGCGTTGAAAATGGGCCGGCGGCTGCGTTGCTCGTCGGTTACGTATCAATTTAGATATGCGCCCTCCTTTCCGCCAGTCCGGCTCGGACCGCCTTGCCGGCGGCCCATTTTGAACGCAACGACGTCACCATTATATGCGAGACGGTACACTAGGTTACCGGCGCACTCCCCTTTTCCTCGGCCGCCTGTCTGAGGAGCGCTAACAGCGCATCCGGTAGAAAAGGTTTCACCAGATGCGAGTTATAGCCGACCGCATGACTCTTCCGCTGATCATTGCCAGTTCCGTAGCCACTAATCGCTATGGCAAAGGCCGGCCGTTGCGGACCGAGCTTTTCCAGAAGCAGCCAACCATCACCGTCAGGCAGCCCGATATCGCTGATCAGGACGTCGCACCTCGATTTCGGAACTTCGCGCAGAGCCGTTTCCATTTCGCGTGCGATAAAGACCTCGTGACCCAAATGCTCCAAGTACAATTTGATATATCTCACGGTGTCTTCGTGATTTTCCACCAGGAATACTCGGAGGGGTTGCATGAAAGGGTAAGAGCCAGGATTCTTCCGGCAATCTACCTCCAATTGCAAGTGATTCACCAGCTGCCGGCCAATCGTAGACGGCAATGGTCATTTTTTGAAGAGTTCCATACCCTCCTGAGGCGGGAATCAGGGTGGCGCCTCATATCTTTCGCGAGCCAATTAGTATCTAATTGATTGGTTTACGGACTCGGCTGAGATCCGTGGCCATTTTTTGTATCTCCACAGTTCATGCGCTCAAAACCCGCTAAGAGAAACGAAAAGCCGCGAAATGTTCACCAAATCGATGAGCGGAATCGTTCGTTGCCAGCAGGACTTAAAAGGCTTTCAACTGTGCTTGAGGAATATGGCGTTGCGGCTGAAAAAGGTGCCGTGGAGAAAGTCTCACGATTGGCAGAGGAGATCATCGAAATCATCGCTCATAAGCGAAAACGAGTGAGCCCGCCCGGCTATTACCATCGGCGAATCGAATAGATCGGTAGGCGCGTCCCTCCCGATCTTAGACGGACCGGCCGGCCGCCGTCGTCCCGCCCCAGGGTCGCCCGTTGCGGAACTATGGCGCCCCTAAGTTCAAGGAGTGTATAGTCTTGAACACAGTGCGACGAAGCGTTCCGCAGAGTCGGGAGCCGATCCCTACCGATGTTCTGACTGCACCACTGCACCATTCATCTTCTATTTGCTATATGCTATCTGCTATCTCCTATTGCCTTCAGGCAACCGGAGTCCGTTGGCCGATCGTCAATCGAACATTGAAATATGCGTATCCTAGTCTCCAACGATGATGGAATATATAGTCCCGGAATTGCCGCTCTGGCGGCAGTGGCTAGTCGATTTGGTATTGTGCGTGTCGTCGCACCTGACGTCGAACAATCCTCGATGGGACACGCAATCACCTCGAATCGGCCACTTCGATATAAGCGGACTCCGGTGAAGGATTTCGAGGCTTACCGAGTCAATGGCACTCCGGCGGATTGTGTTGCATTAGGTCTGCATTTTTGGGGCGGTGCCGACCTGGTTTTGTCTGGGGTCAATCTGGGTTCGAACCTGGGCAGCGCAACCTGGCATTCCGGAACGTTGGCAGCTGCTAAACAAGCGGTTTTATTGGGTGTGCGCGGTATCGCCGTGAGCACACCCGCCGATGATGAAGAGCCAGACTTTGAACGATTACAGACACACGTGGAAGAAGTTCTCAAGCTCGTGATCCAAGACTCGGCACCGCAATTGCTGAACATAAATATTCCAGCAGATACCAAAGGCATTCTTTGGACCCGGCAATCCCTCCGCCGCTACGACGGCAAGATGGTACGCGACACCGATCCCATGGGGCGCGAGCATTTCTGGTTTACCGTTGTTCCAGTCGCGCAATCCGAAGAAGGCACCGACCGTTGGGCGGTAGAAACCGGACGCACGTCGATCACGCCTTTGCGCCTTGACCTCACCGACGAGAGTGAGCTGAGGAGGATGGATGCGGACAATTTCTCGAAAACGTCAGCACAAACTGAGTTCCCCGCCCGACCTCGGATGACACACTGATCTCGCCATTCAAAAGCAGGACCAAACGTTTGGTAATGGCTAGACCGAGTCCCGCTCCTTGAATTTTTTCGCTGGGAGCGCCTCGCTGAAACTCCTCAAAGACTTTCTGCAAATCTTCTTGCGGAATTCCAACGCCGCTGTCGGCGACGGTTAATTGCCAGTGTTCGTCGTCACCGGACTCAAAAACGAGTCTGACAAATCCATCCGCCTTATCTCGCCGGCGATACTTTATCGCGTTGGAAACCAGATTGGCGACGATTTGCTTCAGTTTTCGAGGGTCAGTCCATACCATCCCTGCACCAACCTGGTTGGTAACTTCCAAAGAAAGGTCATTCGCGATAACCATCGGAGTCAAAGATTCCTTAATTTCTTCGCACAAAGAGTATAAGGAAATCGGTTCGAACTCTGCTTTCACATCTCCGGACAGCAGAACAGAGTAATCGGTCAACTCGCGAACCAGCGAGCTCATATCGGCCAGATTGCGCTTCGTAACCTCCAGCATTTTGGCACGCTCAGCCTCGTCGGCCTCAAAGCCGAAGGCCTCAACCACCCAGGTCAAACTGGTTAGAAAGTTACCCAAATCGTGTGAAATAGTCCGGATTAGTGCCAATCTCGATCCATCGGTCTTAAGCAGCCGATCGTTGGCTTCTGCCAAAGAATGGCTGGTTTCACTCAACTGAGCGCCATAATTCTGGACGTACTGCTCGACCGAGCCAATGGTTGCATCGTCGAAATATAGGCTAATCAGTTCCCTCGCGTCGTCAGCATCCACACTGAATTCCGGATGCAACTGAAGAAAGTCATGTAAACCGCGCCGAAGAAGTAATCGCTGCACCGTTCCAAGCTCTCGCAGCAGTTCAACCAACCGATAGCCCTGTTTCCAACGTTGATTGCCATGGCGTTGAGCCTCTTGTCTGACCCGCTGACGAGTCCCCCCGGTAGCCGAAGTTTGCAGGTACTCAATCAGATCGTTAAACAAGGCCGGCAGATGGTCCGCTAATTCGGACCGCGTGAGTTTTTGCGAACCGGCGATTTCCCGATCGCTGTTCACCGCCTGAACCCAGGCTTCGGTTATCGTTGACTGGTGAGTTTTAAGATGTTCGGCAAAACGAGACGCAGCAGTAGGATTCATCGAGGGAGGCGCGTGAACCATGGCACATCCTGCTGATGAAGTACCAATTTATTCGTTCGTTATCTCGGGACGAAACCGTTCCGAGCCCGCGTCTTTTCGTACGCATCAAAGAGGCAGGTGAGTTCTCCCCAGGGGCACGAATCCCATTCGCTTCCAACTTCCAAATTCCGAATTCTTTTCAGATCACCGCTCTGCCGCCGGTCGCCGGAATGGTGGCACCAGAAACGAAACTCGCTTCCTCGGAAGCGAGCAGAACGGAGACCGGGGCGAGTTCGGCGGGTTGGGCGGCTATTGATAGTTGGCTATTGGCTATTACGGAGAGCGCCCTACCGCGTGGCCGCAACGTTGATCGAAGATTGTGCTAATTTAGTGAGCTTCTGATCGGTTCGTTCTTCCTCGTCTAGCGTCCTCTGAAGCAGCGTTGCGCCCTCTTTGTCACCGAGCATTTCGGCGTAGGTCCGGGCGGTGCCATAGCCGGCAATCTCGTAATGCTCAACCCGTTGAGCAGCCGAAATCAGTCCGGCATCCTTTACTTCTGGGTCCGCCTCCTCTTCGATCATTTCGGCACCCTCGGCGATAAGGCCTTCCATGCCTTTGCATTTCGATCCTCGCGTGGAGTGTTTGTGCTCGCTCAGTATCGTTTCGATGCGAGCGGCGTGCTCCTTGGTCTGTTCAAGATGTTCCTGAAAACCGGCCGCCAGCTGTTGATTTTTGGCGGCTTTTGCCATCTTGGGCAGCGCTCTGATGAGTTGTTTCTCAGCGCTGTATAAATCTTTTAATTCGTGGATATAGAGATCTTTGAGAGTTTCGAGTTGCATTGTATGTCACATTCGCACTGCAGGAACCAGGCGGATTGGTGTTGGCGTTTGGCGTTCAGAATTCCACCTGTCGGCTTCTGACTTCTTACCAATCACTCTCCAGGAATAACGCCGGGAGCGCCGAGAACGCCGATATCGCCGGGAACGGAAGACTATTGCGGATTGCGGAATAGCAATCCGCAATTCGAAATTTAGCAACGCCGAGCGCCGAACTTTCTCTATTCCTGTCCCTACCAACCAGCGCCACCTACTTCCCGGTTCCGCCGGGCAACAGCATTCCGACGGCCGCAAAGCCCATGATCAAGGTTCCGGCCCAGCCAAGAATCTGGAGGTACGGCGGAAGCGTGAACTTGCCCATTATCTTTCGGTTGCTGGCCATGAGCATCATGAAACACATCACCGGCGCGGCGGTAATTCCATTGATCATAGCAGCCCACACGAGGGCATGGATCGGATCAATCTTCGAGAAGTTGAGCAACAATCCGATCAGAGTTGCCAGCGCAAGAACCGCATAAAATGCTTTGGCTTCCTTTGCCTTGCGTTCCAGACCCACTGGCCAGCGCAAAGCTTCACCGACGGCGTAGGCAGCCGATCCGCCGAGGACTGGCAACGCCAGCAATCCCGTGCCGATGATTCCGAGACTGAAAAGAAGTGAAGCAAACTCTCCGGCAACCGGCCGAAGGGCTTCGGCGGCCTGAGCAGCCGTATCGATATCTTTCTTGCCGTGGGCATTGAGCGTAGCCGCGACGGTGAGAATGATGAAATAGGCGATAAAATTCGAGAGAGCCATTCCGAGGTAGGTATCGATCCTAATCCTCTGGAGATGGCCTGGTGCCTGGCTAGGTGCTTGCTTGAGCGCCTTTTCCCACGGAGCACTCTGCATCTCCTCCACCTCCTCAGCGGACTGCCAAAAAAACAGGTAAGGGCTGATGGTCGTTCCCAGCACTGCGACCAGGGCCCGCAAGTATTGCCCATTAAGGGAAATGTTGGGGACAAATGTTCCGCGGACGGCTCGAGCCCAGTCGATTTCCACAACGAAGATCGTGGCTACGTATGCGAACAGGCTCAAGGTAAGCCATTTTAAGACTGCGGCGTACTTCTGGTATGGAATAAAGATCTGAAGAAGAACGGAAACGGTGGCAAGCAGTACACAATAGAGCAGTGTCGGCCCGCCCAGCAGCAAGCTAACTGCCGCCCCCATCGCGCCGATATCAGCTCCTAGATTGATGACATTCGCGAAAAGCAACAATCCCACCAGGATGTACAAGAGCCATCGAGGATAAAATTGCCGCATATTGCCGGCAATTCCTCGCCCGGTGACACGTCCGAGGCGCGCACTGATCTCCTGAATCCCCGCCATAAACGGATAAACGAAAGGCATCGTCCAGAGCATCCCATACCCATACTGCGCGCCTACGCTGGAGTAGGTCGCGATCCCGCTTGGATCATCGTCAGCCGCACCCGTGACGAGACCGGGGCCTAGTAGCCTAAAAATCTTACTGATCCAAGAAGCCGACTCACAGGCAGGAAGTTTTCCGATTTGCGGCGGCAAACGTTTGCCTCGCAAATCTGTCGGTTTGGTCGAAGGGTCCGCTTCCGAGCTGCCAGAATGTTCGGGCGTTGTCATTTTATACCTCGGCGGGTCACCGCGCAGCCGGCGATTTGTTTTTGTGTTGCTCCCATCGCTCGTTGCCAGATCGCTTAAGCATTCCGCAGCGGATGTAAAAAAACGTAGACAAGAGCGCGGCTAGCCCATCTTTCGCAGTTTCTAGCTCGTAAAGGGGACAGGTAAGTTTTTGGTAACTGATTTTGAGGGAGTTATGAGTGTGA
>Ga0070698_100007188_pt1 | contig 12061 bp, 15 predicted proteins | sample KBSK1502metaG_FD_65477 | JGI IMG/M metagenome (GOLD analysis project Ga0070698, IMG submission 65477) | Corn, switchgrass and miscanthus rhizosphere microbial communities from Kellogg Biological Station, Michigan, USA - KBS K1-50-2 metaG | ecosystem: Host-associated > Plants > Roots >...
CCCATGACAATGACCGCGATCAGGAGGAGCAGCAGCCAGACGCCCAACCCACTGGATTGGCCTTCCGCGAGGCCAAAGACGCCGAGCAGCGGCATGGAGAGGAAGGCGCCCAGCGTAAACACGTCCCCGTGGGCGAAGTTGATCAGTTCGATGATTCCGTAGACCATGGTGTAGCCGAGGGCGATCAGGGCGTAGATCGCGCCGTTGGCGACCCCGTAGATCAGGATCTGCAGAAAGAAAGGGAAATTGCTGGCGGCCTTGGGGGCGAGAAGGACCGACAGGATGAGGACCACCGCTGCCACGAACACCCAGGTGCCAAGAGGGCCGCTCAGGGTCGCCCGGGTTCGCTTTAGGCTCGCAACCAGTTCGCTTCCCCTCCCGAAACGAAAGGAAGGGGCGAAGGTCGCCCCTTCCTGATCATTCTGCGCCCGCTAGAGCCCGTTCGTGAAGTCGACTTTCGAGACGTAGTACCAGCCGTAGTTGCCCTGGGTGGTAAGGGGCGCCGTCGATCCGGCATCCGACGTCGCCTTGGACTGGTAGACGGAGATGATCTTTGCCGTCGTGTCGCCGTTGGAGTCGAAGCTGGTGTGCCCGAGGACGCCGGTGTAATCGACCTTCGTCATCTGGGCGAGCACCTGGGCACGAGTCGGCATGTTGCCACTGTTCGCCTGGATCGCCAGGTGGATCGCCGCGATCAGGATCTTGGTGGCGTCGTAGGCCGGCATCGTGTAGGCGCCAAAGTCACTGGCGTTCGGGTAGGCGGCCTTGAAGCCGTCGATGGTCGACTTTGCCGCGGGGTTCCCCGACGCGTCAACCGTCGCGATGCTCGCGTAGATATTCGCCGCCTCGCCGGCGGCGTCCTTGAGGCAATCCCCGTTGACCAGGCCGTCACCGCCGAGGAACGGCACGGTGGTCGCGAAAATGGTGCTCATCTGTTGCCGCATCACGCACAGGTTGTTGCTGTTGGTTCCGCCGGCGTAGATAGCCTCGGCACCGTGATTTTTCGCTGACGTCAGGAACGACCGGAAATCGCTGATGTGCGAGGCGTTGGGGAAGTCCTGGCGGAAGACGACGGTCCCGCCCTTGTTCTTGAAGCGCGCCGAGAACGTATCGGCGATACCCTTGCCATACGTCTCGTTGTCGGAGGCGACGGCCACCTTCATGAGCTTCAGGGTGTTCAGCGCATAATCCGCGACGGCTGGACCCTGGTAGTCATCGGTCGTGGCGACCCGGAAGTAGTTGTTGGTCCCGGTTGGGCGCAGTCCGGAGGGAGTGTAGCCCGCTGCATCTGAGCACTGAACGTCTGCACCGCCGCTGAGAGCAGAGGGAATGTAGACGGGCTTCGTGAGACAGGGGTTGGTATTCGCCGGGCTGATCTGGACCAGGCTGGCCCGATTCGTGACCGGGATCTCGGCCTTGGCCACGCTGGAGTTGAACGGACCGATCACGCCGAGGACCTTGGTGTCATCGACGAACTGCGACATGTTCTGGGCGCCTTTGGCGGGATCGTGGACGCCGGAAACGGCGTCATCGAGGTTGAACACCTCCAGCGTAAAGCCGTCCACGGTGCCCGTCTTGGAGACGGCGTACTTCACCCCGTTCAGGGCCGGGACGCCGTTCGAGGTCTCGGCGCCGGACTCGGGAAAGTCGACGCCGATCTTGATCGTCCCCTTGTTGGTGTTCCCTGCGGTCGAGGTGCCGCACGCCGCCAGCGCCATACTTGCCACGGCAAGCCCGGCAAGCAACTTCGGCCATTTCATACGAGTCCTCCTTCCAAATCCGGTTTGTAACCGCGGTAAGCCCGTAGCGCACGAAGGCGTAGCTCTTTATACAACCTTGCCCAATCGGCTGCAACAGAGGGGGCCCGACTTCTAATACCACTTAATAATCTGCCGGCCTTCCCACAAGCATCTCGAGGCTCCCTCGTTGTGATGCCCAGCAACCCGCGATGCAGGCTTGACTAATGGTTTCGGGCGCGCGTAGGGTATAGCACGCACTCAGGAGGGCACCCCGGATTGGCTGAATTCGCAGAACGCATCAAACCACGGGCCCAGTACGTCGACGAAGCGATCGAGCTGGCCCTGCAGAGCAAGTGGGCCGAAGCCGTCCAGGTCAACCGCGGCATCATGGACCGGTTCGGGCCAGATGAGGACACGCTCAATCGGCTGGGCAAGGCCTACACGGAGCTCGGCCAGCTCGACGACGCCATGGACGCCTACAAGTCGACCTTGAAGATGAACCCCGTCAACCCGATCGCCCAGAAGAACCTGGCCAAACTGCAGGCGCTCCGCGGGGTCCAACCGGTCCCCACCTCCAAGGCCAAAGTCGACGTCGACGCCTTCATCGAGGAGACCGGGAAGACGGCGCTCACCGCCTTACACGTCCACACCGAGGGCGACCCCTGCAGCAAGGTGTCGGGCGGGGACCCCGTGAAGCTGATCGTGGCGGAGGACACCATGAATGTCGAGACTGCTCGCGGCGTCTCGCTCGGGCACCTGGAGCACGCGCTCGGCCGCCGGCTGATCAAGTTCCTCGAGGGAGGCAACCGCTATTCGGGCGCGGTCGCCACCTGCGAGGGAGGCGCCGTCAAGATTATCGTCCGCGAGACCTACCAGGATCCGAAGTTCTTCGGTAGGCCGTCGTTTCCGATCAAGAAGGGGCGCGACGAGTTCCGGCCCTACGCCAAGGAGTCGCTCATCAACCGCAGCGCCGACACGGAAGAGGCCGAGGAGGACGGCGAGGAGCCTGCCGAAGAGCTGGACGGGATGCACACCGTGGAGTCTGCCGAGGACGAGGTCGACGTGCCGGACGTCGACGAAGACACGCGTAAAGAAGACGTCTACTAGCCCACCCGCCAGTAGACGCCGTCTTTGCGGTTCAGGAGCTCGTGGTCGACGAGCGCCCGCCGAATCTGGCAGTGGTCCGCCCAGACCGCCCGGAGGATGGCGTCGACTTCTCCCTCGGGGAGGCGCTTTCCCCGAGGAAATGCCTGCACCACCTCGGCCAGCAGCAGGCGGCGCCGGCTTTCCCGAGCCGGCCACCGGAGAATGCGGCCGTCCCGCCAGAACGGTCGGAGCCTTCGCATCTCTTCGGCGGCCGCGAGCCGTTCAGCGCCGACCATAACGTCATTGTAGAAACCAAAGACCGCTTTCCACCGCGGGTACACTGTCGACGATGTTGCTGGCGATCGATCTCGGGAACACGAACCTGACGTTCGGGCTTTTCGAGGGCGATCAGCTCCGCCATGACTGGCGGCTCGCTACCCGGCGCGATAGCATGCCCGACGAGCTCGGCCTTACCATGGTGCAGCTGATCCGGCAGGAGGGGTTCGACCCGAAATCGGTCGACGCGGTGGTCGTGGCCAGCGTCGTGCCGCCCCTCAACAGCAGCCTGGTCCAGGCTATCCAGCGCTATTTCGGCCGTGACCCGATGATGGTGAATCCCGGCATCAAGACCGGGCTCAAGATTCACTATCGCGACCCCAAGGAGGTAGGGGCCGACCGGATCGTCGCCGCGATGGCCGCCTTCAAGAAGTACGGCGGCCCGCTGATCATCATCGATTTCGGCACCGGGACCACCTACGACGTGGTGTCGAAAGAGGGCGACTATCTCGGTGGCGCGATCGCCCCGGGCATGGGCATCTCGGTCGAGGCGCTCTACGAGCGGGCCGCCCGGCTGCAGCGGGTGGAGCTGAAGGCGCCGGCGACGGTGATTGGTCGAACCACAGCCGAAAGCATGCAGGCCGGCATTATCTTTGGCTTTACCGCGCAGGTTGAGGGCATGGTGGTGCGCATCAAGAAAGAGCTCGGCGCCAATCCGCGCGTGATTGCGACCGGCGGCTTCGCCGAACTGATCGCGGTGGAAACCCGAGTGATTGAACTGGTTGACCAGCGGCTGATGCTGGAGGGCCTTCGGCTGATTTACGACCTCAATGTCTGAACCGCCGCCGCCGGCCCCAGCGGAGCGTCCCGGCGGGCCATCTCCGATCCGCGACCCCGCTGCCATCTTTATCGCGGCCGCCACCCTGTTCGCGATTTTCATCAACGCTCAGAACGTGGGCGTGATCCTGATGCTGGGCGTGATCGCGCTGTTGATCGAGTTCCGGCTCCGGCCGAAAGGCTGATAGGCTGGTAACCCCGTGAAAATTGGTCCGCATCCTCTGACCTCTCCCGTCTATGTCGCGCCGATGGCGGGCGTGACCGACGCGCCCTTCCGCAAGATCGCCCGCGAGTTCGGCGCCGGCCTGGCCTGCACCGAGATGATCAGCAGCGAGGCGCTGGTGCGTGGCCACCGGGAATCCCTGCGGTTGATGGACCTGAGCTGGGACCAGCGGCCGGTGTCGGTCCAGCTGATGGGTGGCGATCCAGTGGTCATGGCGCAGGCGGCGCGGCTGGCCGAGGAGGCCGGCGCTGACATCGTCGACATCAACATGGGCTGCCCGGTGCCCAAGGTCGTCAAGACGTCGGGCGGCTCATCCCTGCTTCGCGAGCCGGACCGGGCGTGCCGGGTTTCTGAGGCGGTCGTCGGGGCGGTCTCGATCCCGGTCACGGTCAAGATCCGGCTGGGCTGGGACTTCGCGACGCGGAACTACTTGGAGATGGCGACCCGGCTCGAAATGACCGGGATCCAGGGACTCGCCGTCCACGGCCGCACCCGCGCGCAGCGCTACGACCCGGCAGCCGACTGGGAGGCGATCGCCCAGGTCAAGGCCTCAGTCACGATTCCGGTCGCCGGCAGCGGCGATCTACGTAGGGCTGACGACGCGGCTCGGCGGCAGGCGCAGAGCGGCGTCGACGCGGTGATGCTGGGTCGGGGCATCCTGGGCAACCTGTGGCTAGTTCGGCAGACGGTGACCCGGTTGACGACCGGGGAAACCATCCCGGAGCTGTCGTGGATCGAGCAGATCGCACTGGTTCGTCGGCACTGCGACCTCGTGCTCGACTACTACGGTGCGGAGCGAGGGTCGCGAATGCTTCGCAAGTTCATTGCCTGGGGCCTCAAAGGTTTTCGAGGGGCGGCCCGGCTCCGGTCGCTAGTTCAATCGATCTCAAGCCCGGTGGACGTGGCGGTGGTGCTCGACCAGGCCCTGACGATCGATCCTGGGACTCGCTTGCTCGACGACCACCTCGACGACGACCCGGCATCCTCCGAAGCCGCCTGATTCTATGGACGAGCTCGAGGTGCTCGGGATCGACAACATCATGCTGGCCGTCGGCAATCTCGAGCAGGCGCGGGGCTTTTACGAAACAACGCTGGGCCTGCCGGTGAAGTTCGCCGTTCCACAAGCTGGCGTCGTCGGATATCGGCTCGGTCCCGAGGAGCCGGGATTGATGATCCGGGTCCAGGCGCTCCAGCCGTCACCGCCGCGTGACACGCCACGGATCTGGCTGGAGGTCAAGGATGCTCGGGCGGCGGCCGCGGCCCTCGGTGAGAAAGGCGCCCGCATCCTCGGCCAGCCGATGGAGATTCTGACCGGCTGGGCGGTCGAGCTGGCCGATCCCTGGGGCAACGTCCTCGGACTGACCGACTATGTCAAGAACCGGGCCAAGGGTCGCCAGACGGGCTAGGAACTCTCTCCGGGCATGCGCGTCCGAGAGAATTTGCCTCCGCTGACCGTGCAGGTTTTGGCCTACCCCGCCGATAGATCTTCGCCATCAGGGAACCATCCGGGAATCCCGTATAATACGGCGGCTTTTGATGGCTGCTATGGAAAACGACAAGGTCGTCTATCTCACGCAAGAGGGTCTGAATCGCCTGCAGGCGGAGCTCGAGGTGCTCCGCAACAAGCGCCGGCCCGAGGTCGCCGAACGCATTCGGCAGGCGAAGGAGTTCGGCGATATCAACGAGAACGCCGAGTACGACGACGCCAAGAACGAGCAGGGCTTCGTGGAAGGACGCATCCTGCTGCTGGAGAAGCTGGTCCGCAACGCCAGCATCATCGAGGGCAAGCACGTCAAGGGTGTGGTCGAGGTCGGCTCCACGGTCAAGGTCCACGACGAGTATGGCGACGAAGCTTTTACTATCGTCGGGTCGGCCGAGGCGGAGCCGAGCAAAGGGCGGATCTCCCTCGAGTCCCCGGTCGGCAAGGCGCTGCTGGGCAAGCGCGTCGGGGACGATGTCTCGGTGTTGACCCCCGCCGGCTCGACCAAAATGCTGATCGTCGAGGTCCGCTAGCGGCCCAAACCGCCGACCTCGTCGTCATCGGCGGGGGCGTGATCGGTTGCGCGACGGCGTACTTCGCCGAGCTCGCTGGTCTTCGGACGGTCGTCCTGGAGAAGCGTCCAGCGCTGGCCACGCTCACCACGCCGGTGGCCACCGGCGCGTTTCGCATGCAGTTCGACAACGCGGAAGAGGTGGAGCTGGTCCGGGAGAGCATCGCGTTCTTCGACGAGTTGCAGCAGCGCGTCGACCTCGGCCTTCACCATCAGGGCTACCTGTTTGTCACGCGGACGGCGACCGGCGCCCGGACGCAGGGCGAGCTGGTGGTCGCACAGCGACAGTGGGGATTGACGGACGTCGAACTCTTCGACGGAACGGAGGCGCGTCGACGCTTCCCCTACCTGGCCGGCGACATCATCAACGCCCGGTTCCGCCAGGGCGATGGCTGGCTGGAGCCGCGTCGACTGGCACTCGAACTGGCGAGGCAGAGCGGCGCGACGTTTCAGACGGGCGTGACTGTGACCGATTTCATCTGGAACGGCGATCGAATCCGTGGAGTCATTACGACGGCCGGACCGATCGAGGCCGACACGGTCGTCATTGCGGCCGGGCCGCTGTCGGGACCGATCGCCACCAGAGCGGGCCTCGATTTACCACTCGTGACCGTCCGCCGGCACAAGCTGATTATTCCCGACCTGCCGCAAGTTCCGAAGGATGCGCCCATGACGATCGACTTCGAGACGGGTGCCCACTGGCGTCCTGCCGGGAACGGAGCGCATGCGCTGTGGACCGCCTCCGCGCCAGCCGAGCCGCCCATGGACGATGTCCCAACCTCGGCAGCGTTTGCCTTTGGCCTGCTCGATCCGCGCAGCGATCACGCCCTGGCCCGGATCGTGCCGTTCTGGAAGGAGGTTTGGACATCCTCGCGGCTGCAGTGGTGGCTGCAAGCGGGCCAGTACACCTACACGCCGGACCGGCGACCACTGCTTGGGCCAACGGTCATTCCCGGGCTCGCGGTCAATACCGGCTACAGCGGTCACGGCATCATGGGCAGCATCGGCGGCAGCCGGCGTGCCGTCGACGCGATCACCGGTGCGCTGAACCCCGGCGCGAATCCCTTCCGGCCCGATCGTGCGATGGAGGATCGCTCGTTCGACATTCTGTAGGCCGTCGCCGCACGACCATTTAGACTTTCGCGCAATGGAAGCCGAGCGGACCGAGCAGGAGCTGCAGCGCCGGCAGAAACTGCAAACGCTCCGCTCGCAGGGCATCGAGCCGTATCAAAGCCGCTTCGACCGGACGCACAGTTCGACTGAGGCGATTGCGCTATTCGAGCAGGCGGAGAAGGCGGGCGGCGCCGAGGTGCGCACCGAGCGGGTTGCATTGGCGGGGCGCCTGGTTGCGATCCGGGTGATGGGCAAGGCGACCTTCGCGCACCTCCAGGATTTCGCCGGTCGGATCCAGCTGCTGGCCAAGGTCGACAGGCTCGGCGAGAACGGCTACCGTCGCTTCACCGATCTCGACCTCGGCGACATCATCGGCGTGCGCGGCGTGCTCTTTCGGACGAAGCGGGGGGAGATCACATGCGAGATTGACGACTTCGTCCTGCTGGCGAAGGCCCTGCGGCCGCTACCGGAGAAATATCACGGGCTCAAGGACAAGGAGTTGCGCTACCGCCAGCGCTACCTCGACCTGATCGCGAACCCGAACGTGATGGAGGTGTTCCTGACCCGAAGCCGGATTGTGGAGGAGACGCGGACCTTCTTGAAGGCCCGTGGCTTCATCGAGGTCGAGACACCGGTGCTCCAGTCGATGGCGGGCGGTGCGGCGGCCCGCCCATTCATCACCCATCACAACGCGCTCGACATGGATCTCTACCTGCGCATCGCGCTGGAGCTCTTCCTCAAGCGACTCATCATCGGGGGCTTCGACCGCGTCTACGAGATCGGTCGCATCTTTCGCAACGAAGGCATGGACCAATGGCATAGCCCGGAGTACACGATGCTCGAGCTGTACCAGGCTTACACCGACGTCGAGGGGATGATGGAGCTGACCGAATCGCTTGTCATTCACCTGGTCGAACGGGTGAAGGGGACGCCGACCATCCGCTACCAGGGTGACGAAATCCACTTCACGCGACCGTTCCAGCGGATCGAGATGGTGGAGGCGGTCAGCCAGAAGGTCGACGAGGAGGTCTTGCGCTCCGACGTGCCGCAGTTGCAGGCGCTGATCAAGAAGCACAACGTCGAGCCCAAGCCTGGGCTCGGCTGGGGCGGCTTGATTGCCGAGCTCTTCGATGAGCTGGTCCAGCCGGAGCTGGTGCAACCGACCTTCGTGCTCGGGCACCCGGTGGAAGTCTCGCCATTGGCGCGCCGCCGCACCGGTGACCCGCGGCTGACCGATCGCTTTGAGCTGTTCATCGCCCGTGAGGAAATCGCCAACGCTTTCTCGGAGCTCAACGATCCTGATGACCAGCGGCTGCGGTTCGAAGACCAGGCACGGGCGCGGGCGGCCGGCGACCAGGAGACACATCCGATGGATGAAGACTTTCTGACCGCGCTCGAACACGGCTTCCCACCGACCGGCGGGATGGGCCTTGGGATCGACCGCCTGGTCGCGATCCTGACCGATCAGCCATCCATCCGCGACGTCATCCTGTTCCCGCCGTTACGGTCGCGACATGCTGAGCCTTAGCTTCATTCGGGAGCATCCGGACCTAGTCAAGGAGGGAGCTCGAAAGAAGGGCGAGTCGGCGCCCGTCGACGAGATCCTGCGGCTGGATTCCGAGCGCCGGGAGACGCTGACTCGACTCGAGCAATTGAAGGCGGAGCAGAACCGGCGCTCGGCGGCGATGGCGAAAAACCGTGACGAGGCCGCGGTCGAAGCGCTCCGTCGGACGCGAGACGACATCAAGGCACTCGAACAGCAGATCACGCCGATCGATGCCCGGCTCAACGCCCTGCTACTCGAAGTCCCGAACCCGCCGGATTCGTCGGTGCCGGAAGGCGAGGACTCCGCCGCCAATGTCACCATCCGCGACTGGGGCATCAAGGAGCGCAAGCCGTCCACCTTCAAGCTGAGACCGCATTACCAGGTAGCGGAGAAGCTGGGGATCATCGATTTCGAGCGAGCCGTCAAGGTCACGGGATCTCGGTTCGTCTTTTTGAAAGGCGCCGGGGCGCGCCTCGAGCGCGCTCTGCTGAATTTCATGATGGATCTACACATTCGCGAACACGCGTACACCGAGATTCTGCCGCCGCAGCTAGTCAACCGCGCCTCGATGATCGGAACCGGCCAACTTCCGAAATTCGAGGAGGATGCGTTTCGGGTCGAGAAGCGCGACTTCTTTCTGATCCCGACCGCCGAGGTGCCCGTCACGAATCTCTACCGGGATGAAGTGCTCGACGCCAGAGACTTGCCGATCAAGCACGTCGCGTGGTCGACGAACTTTCGCAGCGAGGCAGGCGCGGCCGGCAAGGATACGCGTGGCTACATTCGCGTGCATCAGTTCAACAAGGTCGAGTTGGTTAAGTTCGTCGAGCCTGCAACGTCGATGGACGAGCTCGAGTCGCTGGTGACAGACGCCGAGTCTGTCCTGCAGCTGCTCGAGATCCCCTACCGTGTGCTGCTGATGTGCACCGGCGACATGGGGTTTGCCCAGTGGAAGAAGTACGACCTGGAGGCCTACGCGCCGGGTGACGACCGCTACCTGGAGGTGTCATCCTGCTCAAACTTCAGCGACTTCCAGGCACGGCGCGCCAACATCCGGTATCGGGAGAAACGTGGCAAGCCACAGTTCGTCCACACGCTCAACGGCTCGGGCTTGGCGCTGCCGCGTACGGTGGCCGCCATCATCGACAATTACCAGCAGGAGGACGGCACCATCCGGGTACCTGGGGCATTGCGGACGTATATGGGCGGTCTCGACGTCATTCGGTGACGGACCGGTCACTGTTGACCTGGTCCAGCTGGGTTATCCCGGTGCTGTCCACGCGGAGCTGGTCGATCGGCTGCGGCTTCTTGGGAGCGTGGTGCGACGGCGCGATGGCGAGCTGACGGACGTCGAGCTCATTTTCGACGGGCCGGGCGAGCTCGGCGTCGATCTCTCGAGCAACGAGGGCGAACTGCCGCGTCTCGGCTCGGTGCGGCTCGAACATCTGGGACCGGCTCGCGGTGGTTTCGAATCGCGCGGTTTCGGCGACATGGCGATTCTTGTCAACGAGGGACAAACGGCAATTGTCAATCTGCACGCCTCGATCGAGAAGAAGGTGGAGGCACCTGCGGGTCCGGTACAACGTGGCGCATGTCGACGACATGCTCGCCACGCGGCAGGGCATGCCGCACCAGACGTCGCCCTTCCGGTGTTGAAGCCGCCGCCCGGTGTCAGGAAGCGAGCCGAAGGCCCTAGTGGTGGCGGAGGCCTGTGGTCTTCGGGGGCCCGGGCCAGGACCGAGCTGGCGTGGATGGAATTGGAGGCCTACTTTGGCAAACAGCTCGAATCGGTGGGCTGGGGCCGCGTCAACGGATCTGCCGACGACTTCTTCGCCTGGAGTAGCTGGCGGGTACCGGCCGTGCCCCCGGCGAAGCAAGGACGGGGCGTGCTGCAGATCCTCGCCGCATTCCCCGGCGAAGGCGCGCTGTCACTCTGGATGGAGTGCGTCCGGCACTAGAAAGAATCGGCATCGCCGGTTCGATCTGACAGTTGGCCGCCGCCACTTTCTGGAGACACTGGCGGTGCAACTCAAAACGTCCAAGCGGTTGCGACCACATGGGCGGTCGCGCCTGCTGCAAATAGATTTCAGGCTCAAGGCGCCGTTGGTCAACGACAAGCGTCTCTGGTATTTCCTCGCTCATTTGAGGTAGAGGCCATGCGATACACCGATCCAGTGTTCCTGGTTCCGTCGGAGTTCTTCCACGAGCACGCGTTGCACGGCATCGGACGTGGGATGATCCAAATGCAATTCAAGGCCAGCATGGAGCCAAGCGCTCGGGACTTATGGTCACGGTGGCTGCTCCAGTGGTCGCGTGGACGCCAGATTCTTCAGCTCCTCGGGGAGCTTGCCGCCACGCCGCCCCCCGGGTGAGCATGCGGCGGATCTCATCTTGTTACCTGGTGTGGTCTGGCTTGGCCAGCCGGGCGTCATCCCAACGGTGAGACGTCGCCGCGCCGCGTAGTTCGACCGTATTATTGGTGCTCGCCGGAGGGATGGCCGAGTGGTCGATGGCGGTGGTCTTGAAAACCACTAAGGTGCAAGCCTTCGGGGGTTCGAATCCCTCTCCCTCCGCCAGACTTCGAAAGGAGCAATTGATCACAGATCCCTTCCTCCACGTAATGGATCCGCGCTCCATCCAGGTCCAGAAAGCGACGCTGAACCGGAAAAAGACGGTGCGGGATGTCGAACGCCTGAACAGGCACCGATGATCCTGAGACGGAAGCCTACTGGCCGCAGGTTGCCCGGAACACTCGCACTGCTTGCGTATCGTCCAGATGCCTGGCGACCTAGGTTACGTTATGACGACTCCGGCGTCGTGCGCTAAGCATCGGCCAGTCCGAACTCGACCTCCACGCGCGCGCCTCCTGACTCCCCGGTACCAAGAATGAGCATGCCCCCCGTGCCCGCGGCGGCGCGCCTGACGATGTCCAGCCCCAGACCGGTCGACCGCCGGCCGCCGTCGCCGGGAACGGCTTCTGCGGCCCTGATTCCAGGTCCCTCGTCCTCTACCGTCAGGCGCACCCGCCCGGCACCGGCGGGCCTGAGCCTGACGGTGAACGAAGTGCGCTCGGGTGTGTGTGCGAAGACGTTGTCGATGACGGCGTCGAGGACCGCCTCGAGGTCGTCGCGCGGAATCCGCACCAACGCTGTTGCCGGCTCGATCTCGGCGCGATAAGGTCTGTGCTGCT
>Ga0070698_100007189_pt1 | contig 12060 bp, 9 predicted proteins | sample KBSK1502metaG_FD_65477 | JGI IMG/M metagenome (GOLD analysis project Ga0070698, IMG submission 65477) | Corn, switchgrass and miscanthus rhizosphere microbial communities from Kellogg Biological Station, Michigan, USA - KBS K1-50-2 metaG | ecosystem: Host-associated > Plants > Roots >...
ACGTCACCATCGAGGAAGCCGCCTAACCCGGACTCCCCCCGGCAGGCCCTGACCCACACGACGGCCAGGGTCCCTGCCGCATGCCCGCTAAGGTTCCGCATTTCCGGTCAGTTATGACCACTTCTGCGTCCGATTTGCCCGATTTATCCCCACGTAACTGATAGGAAGTTGCTGACCGCGCCCCGGGGGCCGCGGTCAGCGGCGTGCCGGGCGCAGGGCGGCCCGGGCCAGCGCCTTGACAAGAACGGACGCGGCGGCGCACACTGCCTAACTATGAGCGCTATGCCTAATCGTGATAGGCGAGCCGAACGGCGTGAGGCAACTAGGCGGGAGATCCTCGACGCGGCGTGGGAGATCGCGCGGCGAGACGGGCTTTCCGCCGTCACGCTGCGCGAGGTCGCCGCGAGCATCGGGATGCGGTCCCCGTCCCTGTACTCCCACTTCGACTCCAAGAACGCCATCTACGACGCGATGTTCGCCGAGGCCTGGGGCGAGCTGGCCGCGGTGTTCGACGCCATGGAGCCGCTGCCCTCGGATCCCCGCAGGAGGCTCCTCGCCGGGGCCGAGATGTTCTTCGACTTCGCCGTGGCCGACCTGGCTCGCTACCAGCTGATGAACCAGCGGACGATTCCCGGCTTCCGGCCATCCAAGGAGGCCTACGCGGCCTCGGTTGCCGTGTACGAGCGGATGCGCGAAAACATGCGCCGGGGTGGCGTGCACGGCCAGGCCGACCTGGACCTGTGGACGGCGCTGACCGGCGGGTTCGTCGATCAGCAGCTCGCCAATGACTCCGGCGGCACGCGCTGGCGCAGCCAGCTGCCGCGCCTGATCGACATGTACTGCAACGAGGTCGGGGTGCCCGGCCCGAGCCTGAGGGGGACGCAATGACCATCACCGCTCCTAGCACGCCGCGCGATGTCGCGATGTCGCGCGACACCGCGATGCGCCTCGCCGCGACCGAGTACCAGCGCTTCCTTGACCTGCTCCGCGCGCTCGGCCCCGGCGACTGGGCGCGGCCAACCGAATGCCGCGGCTGGGATGTGCGCGCGATGGCGTCGCACGCGCTGGGCATGGTAGAGCTGGCAGCCTCGGTCCGCGAGCAACGCCGGCAGATGAAGCTCGCCCGCGGCCGCGGCGGGGTGTTCATCGACGCGCTGACCGGCCTTCAGGTCAACGAGCGGCAAGACATGACGCCTGAGCAGATCATCGCGCGTTTCGCCGACCGCGCTCCGAAGGCGGCCCGCGGCAGGCGGCGCACGCCCGGCTTCATCCGGCGCCGGACCATGCCGGAACGGCAGCCAGTAGACGGCAGCGACGAAGCATGGACCATCGGGTTCCTCGTCGACATCATCCTGACCCGCGACCCGTGGATGCACCGCGCCGACATCTGCCGCGCCACCGGCGCGGACCACGTGCTCACCGCCGAACACGACGGGGTTCTCGTCGCCGACGTCGTCGCCGAATGGGCGGCCAGGCACGGACAGTCCTGCACGCTGCGCCTTACCGGACCCGCGGGCGGCTCCTGGAAGACCGGCGACGGGGGCCCGCTCATCGAGACCGACGCCATCGAGTTCTGCCGGGCCATTTCCGGCCGCGGCCACGCCGACGGCCTGCTGGCCGTCCAGGTCCCGTTCTAATCCGCGCTCGCCCCTAGCGGGGGCGGGGGCGGGGGCGACCGCGGACCCAGAGGATGTAAGCGGCGGCCGTACCGCTCACCGCGGCCAGTGAGCCGCCGTACAGGTACCACTGGCCCGCGGCTGTGTTGGTGATGATGATGCTGCCGTTGGGCCGCCCCATGGACAGCACGAACGAGGCGATGATCCAGCCCAAGGCTGGCGCGAGCCCGCCGCCGAAGGTGCGCGTCCCCCAACCGGCCAGCACGCAGGTGGCGAAGATGACCACGGCGAACATGATCGCCACCAGCGGCACGGGGCTGCGGCTGTAGTTGAAGCAGCCGATCATTCCCTGCAGCGCGCCCAGCACGAACAGCACGACGTAGGCGGCGGCGGCGATCGCGCGCTGCGCCGGTTCCGGCCGGCCCTGCGGGGTCTCCATGATCCAGCAGGCTACCGACTCGGGGATGCGTTTCGCGCGGGTCAGCCGCCGAACAGGTCGCGCTCGTAAGGGCTCCCCGGCCCGCGCGTGCCCGCCACCAGCGTGTAGTACTCGGTCCCGAGGGCGCGCTGGCCGATCTCGTTAGACATGGCGAAGAACTCGCCGTCCACCGTGATCTGCGTTTCGTGCGCCCGCATCGCGGCCAGCTTCGCGTCCAGGTACTTGGCCGCGTCGATCGCCGTGGTCACCTGGTCGTCGGGCACGCCGGCCGACAGGTCGGTGCTGCGCCGGAACCAGGAGTCTTCCGGCAGCTCCTGGGCGGCGGCGAGCACCGAGCGCGGTATCGCGGTGGCGTAGAACTTCCCGCTGCCGCCGGTCATCTCGAAAGCGCGCCACGCCACCCGGTGTGCCTGGATGTGATCCGGGTGCCCGTAGAACCCGTTGGCGTCGTAGGTCACGATGACGTCCGCCTCGACCTCGCGGATGACCTCGGCCAGCGACGCCGCCGCCTCCGCCACGTTCGCCTGCCAGAAGCACCGCGGGTCGTCGTTATCCGGCAGCCCCATCATCCCTGAGTCGCGCCACCGTCCCGCGCCGCCGAGGAACCGGTGGTCCGTCACCCCGAGCGCCGCGCAGGCCCTGTCCAGCTCCACGATCCGGTGCTGGCCGAGCTCGTCGGGAAACAGGTGCCGCAGGTCCGGCGGGATGATCTCGCCGAGCTCGCCGAGCGTGCAGGTCACCAGCGTGACCCGGGCGCCCTCGGCGGCGTACTTGGCCATCGTCGCCCCGGTCCCGATCGACTCATCATCCGGATGCGCGTGCACAAGCAACAGGCTCTGTTCCATGGGGCCGAGCGTACGTGGCTATCGGCGATGCGGCCCGCGCCGCCGGCACAGCGCCTGGCAAGATCGGGAGGCATGGCGGACAGTTTTCCCCGGCAGCAGGCGAGGACGCGGCGGTTCACGATCGGGGCGCCCCGGGCGATGCAGGTATCCCCCGACGGGGAGCGGGTCACGTTCCTGCGGACCAAGAGCGGCGACGATCCGGTGAGCTGCCTGTGGGAGGCCGCCGCGGGCACCGGCGCGGAACGCCTGGTGGCCGACCCGACGGCGCTCGGCGCCGACGACGAGAACCTGCCGCCTGAGGAGCGTGCGCGGCGGGAGCGGGTGCGGGAGACCGGCTCGGGGATCGTGGCCTACGCGACCGACGAGCGGCATGCTCTCGCGGTCTTCGCGCTGTCCGGGCAGGTGTACGCGGTGCCGCTCGGCGACCCCGACGCCAGACCGCGACTGGTGGCCACGCACACCCCGGCCCTCGACCCGCGCCCCGACCCGACGGGGCGGAAGGTCGGCTACGTGCACGCGGGCCGGCTGTGGGCCGCCGACCTCGAAACCGGCGACGACACGATCGTCGCGGGTGAAGACGACGTCACTTACGGCCTCGCGGAGTTCATCGCGAGCGAGGAGATGGGCCGCTTCCGCGGCTACTGGTGGTCGCCCGACGGCACCAGCCTGCTCATCGCGCGGGTGAATGAGTCGAACGTCAGGCGCTGGCACATCGCTGACCCGGCCAATCCCGACCGGCAGCCGACCGAGGTCCGCTACCCGGCGGCGGGCACCCCGAACGCCGATGTGTCGCTGTTCATCGCTGACGTGGCGGGGGGCTACGGGGGGGCCGCGTCCCCCCGGGAAGGAAGGGCAGGCACGCGCAGCACGGTCCGATGGGACAACATCGCCTTCCCTTACCTGGTCAACGCGGCCTGGGACCACGACCTGCTGATCGTCGCGCAGACCCGCGACCAGAAGGCGATGCGGCTGTTCAACGGGATCACCGGCGAGGTCATCCGCGAAGACACCGACCCGCACTGGACAGACGTCATCGACGGCACCCCCGCCCAGCTCCGCAACGGCCACATCGTCTGGACCGAACTCAGCGACGACACCCGGCGGCTGATTGTCGCTCCCGCGGCGGACCTGGCCAGTGCCGCGCCGCTCACGCCGCCCGGCCTGCAGGTGCGCGACATCCTTGGCACTGACGGCGACAGCGTGCTGTTCAGCGGCTCGACGGAGCCAACCGAAATCGGGGTATGGCGCTACGGCCCCGACGGCCTGACCGCCGTGGCCACCGATCCCGGCGTGCACAGCGCGCAAGCCGCGGGCGCGACCACCGTGGTGAGCAGCAGGACGCTGCGGGGGAACCAGGTGTCCGTTCGGATGAATAAAAAAGGAAAACCGGCAGGAGACATCGCCGTCCTCGCGGAGGAACCGAACCTGCCGAACCCTGATCCGCAGTTCCTTGACGCCGGGGCCGGCGACATCCGCACCGCAGTGCTCTTCCCGTCCCGGCACCGACCGGGCACCAAGCTGCCGGTGCTGATGGATCCCTACGGCGGCCCGCATTCGCAGCGCGTGCTGAAGACGGCCAGTGCCTTCCTCGCCTCGCAGTGGTTCGCGGAGCAGGGCTTCGCCGTCGTCGTTGCGGACGGCCGCGGCACGCCGGGGCGCGGGCCGGCCTGGGACCGCATGGTGGCCGGCGACTTTGCCACCGGGGTCCTCGCGGACCAGGTCACCGCGCTGGAGGCGGCGGCGGAGAAGTTCGCCGACCTGGATGCCAGCAGGGTCGGGATCCGCGGCTGGTCGTTCGGCGGGTACCTCGCGGCGCTCGCGGTGCTGCGCCGTCCCGACGTCTTCGGCGCCGCGGTCGCCGGCGCGCCGGTCACCGACTGGCGGCTGTACGACACGCACTACACCGAGCGCTACCTGGGTGACCCGGCAGCAAATCCCGCGGCTTACGAGGTCAGTTCGCTCAATGATGATCCGGAACGTGCGGTGGCTACTGAGGTACGCCCCTTGCTCATCATTCACGGGCTGGCCGACGACAACGTGTTCGTCGCCCACTCGCTGCGGCTGTCCTCGGCGCTGCTCGCGGCCGGCTACCCGCACTCCGTGCTGCCGCTGTCGGGTGTGACGCACATGACTCCGCAGGAGGTCGTCGCGGAGAACCTCCTGCTACTGCAGGTGGCGTTCCTCCGCGACGCGCTGTCGCGACAGGGAGTGTAGCCAGTCTCACACCCTGGAATCGCGCCCCGATGCGGCATCCTGTTAATAACTGGAATAAGTTCATGGACATCGCCTGCGCGCGCCGCCTCCCGTTGCCGCGCGCCGCGGCATGATCACGTACCTAGGCAGCGAGGACGCTGATGACACAACTTTCGGAAGCGCCGGCTAGAACGCGGGCGCAGATCGGCGAGCGGACGCTCCGCAAGGATCCGTGGTGGAACCGGGGGCGCGTCGTCGCCTCGCTGCTGACCATCTGGGTTCTCTACGCGACGGTCCGCGTGTTCATGGGGCACTGGTACTGGGTGCCCCAGTACCACTACCTGACGCCGTTCTACTCCCCCTGCGTCAGCGGCGAGTGCGTTCCGGGCTCGTCCGCCCTGGGGCAGTGGATCCCCGCGGTGCCGCCGATCATCCCGTACGCGTTCGTGTCGCTGGTGTTCGTCCTCGGTTTCCGGCTGTCTTGCTACTACTACCGGGGCGCCTACTACCGGGCGTTCTGGCGGGCGCCTGCCGCGTGCGCGGTGCGCGAGCCGCACGCCGCCGACACCGGCGAGTCCCGGTTCCCGCTGATCGTGCAGAACCTGCACCGCTACTTCTTTTACCTGGCGATCCCGATCGCGATCCTGCTCACCTACGACGTCGCGCAGGCGTTCCGCGGGCCGGACGGCAACTTCGGCATCGGGCTCGGCTCGATCATCATGCTGATCAACGTGGTGTTCATCTGGGCGTACACGTTCTCGTGTCACTCGTGCCGGCACATCACCGGCGGGCGGCTCAAGCACTTCTCCAAGCACCCGGTCAGGTACTGGGCCTGGACGCAGATCTCGAAGCTGAACAGGCATCACATGGCCTTCGCATGGATCTCGCTGGCTACGTTGCTGCTCACCGACCTCTACATCATGCTGGTGGCCAGCGGCGCCTTCAGCGATCCCCGCATCTTCAACTAGTCGCAACGGGCGAGATGAGTTATGGCTACACCAGAATCAACCGACATCGAGCGTTACTCCTACGACGTCGTCGTGATCGGCGCAGGCGGCTCCGGGCTGCGCGCGGCGATCTCGGCGCGCGCTCGCGGCAAGAAGACGGCGATCATCTCCAAGTCGCTGTTCGGCAAGGCGCACACGGTCATGGCCGAGGGCGGCGCCGCCGCCGCGATGGGCAACGTGAACCCGAACGACAACTGGCAGGTGCACTTCCGCGACACCATGCGCGGCGGGAAGTTCCTGAACAACCCCCGGATGGCGGAACTGCACGCCAAGGAGGCCCCGGACCGGGTCTGGGAGCTGGAGGCGTGGGGCGCGCTGTTCGACAGGACACCAGACGGCAAGATCTCGCAGCGGAACTTCGGCGGGCACGAGTACCCGCGGCTCGCGCACGTGGGCGACCGCACAGGGCTGGAGATGATCCGGACCTTGCAGCAGCGGGTCGTCGCCCTGCAGCAGGAGGACTCGCTATCGCTGGACGACCCCGACGCGATGATCCGGGTGTTCGCGGAGACGACGATCACCCGGCTGCTGAAGGACGCGTCCGGGCGGATCTCCGGCGCCTTCGGGTACATCCGCGACACCGGGCGGTTCGTGCTGTTCGAGGCGCCGACAGTGATCCTGGCCACCGGCGGCATCGGGCGGACGTTCAAGGTCACGTCGAACTCCTGGGAGTACAGCGGCGACGGTCACGCGCTTGCCCTGCTGGCGGGCGCCTCGCTGCTGAACATGGAGTTTGTGCAGTTCCACCCGACCGGCATGGTCTGGCCGCTGTCGGTGGCCGGCCTGCTAGTCACCGAATCGGTCCGCGGTGACGGCGGGGTGCTGCGCAACTCCGAGGGCAAGCGGTTCATGTTCGACTACGTGCCTGAGGTGTTCCGCGCGCAGTACGCGGAGACCGAGGACGAGGCCGACCGCTGGTACACCGACCCGGACCACAACCGGCGGCCGCCGGAACTGCTGCCTCGCGACGAGGTGGCGCGCTCCATCAACTCCGAGATCAAGGCCGGGCGCGGGTCACCGCACGGCGGCGTGTTCCTCGACGTGTCGACCCGGCTGCCGGCCGAGGAGATCCTGCGGAAGCTCCCGTCCATGCACCACCAGTTCCTCGAGCTGGCCGGCGTGGACATCACCAAGGAGCCGATGGAGATCGGGCCGACCTGCCACTACGTGATGGGCGGCGTCGAGGTCGACCCGGACACGGCGGCGTCCTCGGTGCCAGGGCTGTTCGCGGTCGGCGAGGTGTCCGGCGGGATGCACGGCTCCAACCGGCTCGGCGGCAACTCGCTGTCGGACCTGCTGGTGTTCGGCAAGCGGGCGGGCGACGGCGCGGCGGACTACCTGGACTCGCTGGGCTCGTCCCGTCCGGCGGTGTCATCCGCCGACCTGGACGCGGCCGTGGCGGAGGCGCTCGCGCCGTTCTCTCGGTCCGAGGGCGAGAACCCGTACACGGTCCACCATGAGCTGCAGCAGACGATGAACGACCTGGTCGGCCTCATCAGGCGCGAGTCGGAGGTCAAGGCCGCGCTCGGCGAGCTGGAGAAGTTCAAGGAACGGGCCGCGCGGGTGGCCGTGCCGGGCGAGCGGGCCTACAACCCGGGCTGGCACTACTCGCTGGACCTGCGCAACATGCTGCTCGTCGCCGAGTGCGTGGCGATGGCCGCGCTGGAGCGGCAGGAGTCCCGCGGCGGGCACACCCGCGAGGACTACCCGGAGATGTCGCCGGAATGGCGGAAGGTGAACCTGATCCTGACGCTGACCGGGGACAAGCTCGAGCTGACCCACAAGCCGCTGCCCGAGATGCGGCCTGACCTGCTCGGCCTGTTCGACAAGGGCGAGCTGAAGAAGTACATGACCGAGGAGGAGCTGGCCGGCTTGCCTGGGCCCCAGGCTCCGGCTTCGTCCGCTACCGCTGCGGCGGAGGAGGGGCACTGATGGGATACGAGGCATCGCTCCGGGTCTGGCGCGGTGACGCCGGGTCGGGCTCGCTTGTCGACTACAAGGTCGAGGTCAACGAGGGCGAGGTGGTCCTCGACGTGCTGCACAGGCTGCAGGCCACCCAGGCGTCCGACCTCGCGATCCGGTGGAACTGCAAGGCCGGCAAGTGCGGCTCCTGCTCGATGGAGATCAACGGCATGCCGCGGCTCGGCTGCATGACCCGGATGTCTACGTTCGCGCAGGAGGACGTGCTGACGATCACGCCGATGCAGACGTTCCCGGTGATCAGGGACCTGGTCACGGACGTGTCGTTCAACTACGCCAAGGCGCGCACGATCCCGTCGTTCTCGCCGGACCCGGCGATCAAGCCGGGCGAGTTCCGGATGCAGCAGGAAGACGTGAACCGGTCACAGGAGTTCCGCAAGTGCATTGAGTGCTACTTGTGCCAGAACACCTGCCACGTGATCCGTGACCACACCGAGAACGAGGGCGCCTTCTCCGGTCCGCGGTTCCTGATGCGGGTCGCCGAGCTCGAGATGCACCCGGCGGACGAGGCGGACCGCCGCAACATCGCGCAGGACGACTTCGGCCTCGGCTACTGCAACATCACCAAGTGCTGCACGGAGGTTTGCCCCGAGCACATCAAGATCACCGACAACGCGCTGATCCCCATGAAGGAGCGCGTCGCGGGCCGCAAATACGACCCGCTGGTCTGGCTCGGCTCGAAGATCTCCCGCCGCCCGGAAAAGGCCGGCACCCCGGCCGTCCCCGGCAAGCGCTAGCCGCCGAAAAGGCGCCCGTGGCCCCGGAATTCCGGGGCCACGGGCGCCTTTTCATGATCACGGAAATTCCGCACCCTATACGCATGCTTTTCTTCCGTGATCATGAAAGCCCGGTGGAATTACGCGTGGGCTCGCGGCCCGGATCAGTTCGTCCAGGCGGGCCGGATCTCCTGTTTGGCGCCGGGCTTATTCGATGTGCCAGGTATTGGCCATGCTGGCAGTGGTGGAGCTGCAGGCCTGAAGGGTCAGCTTGGCACCGACCGCGCTCGATGGAGTTGCCACGCAGAGGCCGGAGCTCGCGCTGTTCGCGCTGGCTATTTCCGTGGCGATCGGGTTGGACGGGACCTGGCTGCCGGTGGCGGAGACCAGGGTCCACTTCGTGGTCGCCGCCCCGGAGCAGGACCCGATCACCAGGCCTGAGCCTGCCGTGGTGCCTGACTCGGTGAGGCAGTTCGAGCCGAGCCTGATGGTGCCGTCGGACGAGACCGCCCAGTCCTGGGCGGCTACGTTCGCGCAGCCGGCCAGCTCCACGGTGGAACCCGAGACGGCCATGCACCTGCCCGGTTCGCCGGAGACGACGCTGCCCGCCGGGCGGGCCCAGTGCTCGCCCGACTGCGGCGCGATGTTCGCGCAGGTATACATCGTCGGCTTGGCGCCGTTGGCCGCGTTCGCGTTCGGATAGTAGAGGCACAGGCCCGACGCGGCGTTGACCAGCTCGCTGTCGGTGGCCGCCCGCCATTGCTGGTTCTGGAAGCTCGAGGAGCATCCCCACAGCACGACGGTCGACCCGCTCGCCGCGAGGCAGTGGCCGAGCACCCGGATCGTGCCGTCCTGGACCGTGGTCCACGACTGGTTCGACTTGCCCGTGCAGCTCCACAGGTCAACCTTCGTGCCGTTCGCCGTGTTCGAGCCCGGGTCGTCAAGGCACTTCCCGGTTCCGCCGACCTGCCTGATCTGCCCGGCGAAGCCGCTGTTGGCCGCCGCGGAGATCGCCCAGGTGAACGTCGTCGAGCCGGACGCGTACAGGCTGTCGGACGCGGAGACGTGCACCGTGTAAGTGCCCGGCTTGGTGGGCCAGCCGGTGATCAGCCCGCTCGAGTCCATCGCCAGCCCCGGCGGCAGCCCGGACACGGAGATGTGCGGCGGGTAGCTGGCGCCGTCCTGGTCGCTGACGCCGACCCGCAGCGCGACCGGCGTCCCCGCCGTCGTCGTGCGGTTCCCCGGGTTGGTCACGGTGAGCACGCCGTGAACCATCCAGGTGAACGAGATCGACGATGGAACCGCGCCGGCCGACGGGGTGACCGTCACCGTGTACTGGTGGCCGATGTCGCCCGCCGCGGGTATCCCGGTGATCTGGCCGGCCGCCGAGTTCAGTGTCAGGCCCGGCGGCAGGCCGGTCGCCGAGTAGGTGACCGCCTGGCCGGCCAGCGAGTTGAGCGTGCGGAGCCGCACCGTGCCGATCGCCGCGCCCGCCTGGGCGACCTGGAGGACCGGGCCAAGCTCGTCCTCGTCGACGCCGCTGAGGCCGCCGATGTTTGCCTGGCCGTACTGCCAGATCGTGTAGTTGTTCCACCCGGCCGGCAGCGCGGGGTTCGTCACCCCGTACGAGGCGAGCCACAGCGGGTATGCGCTGAACGCCGTGTCGTTCCCCGTGCACGCGTTCCACCAGTTGGCCGTCGTGTAGATGATCGGGACCTTGTTCGTGCCGAGGTCCTTCTTGATCTCGGTCATGAACTGCGAGATCCAGGCCTGCATGGCGGACTGGCTCAGCGCGTAACACTGGTTGGAGTTGGGCTCTTGGTTGACGTACGGGTCGGGCTCGATGTCCAGGGTGACCGGGAGCATGTGGCTGCCGGCGTACGCGGGGCTGGTGCTCGCCTTGATCACCGAGGCTCCGTAGTCGGCCTGCTGAGCGGCGGTCCCGTTCCCCGGATACGGGTTGGCGAAGATGTACGGGGTCACGTACAGCCCGGCGTTCACGGCCTGCTGCGCGTCCGCCTCGTAACTCTTCGCCACGTTGCCCGCGTAGTACGGGTTGGTGTAGTAGTTTCCCTCGCTCGCCTTCACCCCGATGAAGGTCATGCCCGACGACGCCATGGCCGACCAGTCGATGGTGGACGTGGCGGTCGGATGCTGCAGCGAGGAGACGTCTGTGCCCTGGGCCGCCGTCGTCGCCGCTAGCGCGGGCCCCGTCGTCGTCGCGGCCGGGATGGCGAATCCACCGAGTGCAGCAATGATTAGCGCGCCACCTGCGATGCCGGCGCGACCCCGTAGCCCAGTCACTCGCGGAGCTTATCAACGCTTGTGGTGCAAATGAGGGCCAAATTGGTGATTTGAGATTGTTTTGGTGTTCTGATGCGGCGAGGCCGCCCTGGCGTGAGTTTCGCGCGTTTGTTCGTCACGTGCCGGAGGGCCGGCAGCACGGCCCGCGCAGGGCGTCGCCGTCCGGCAGGTTCGGGGAGAAACGCCGGTACGATCCCGCGCCTGAAGGGCCCGTGGATAGCATGACCAGGAACGCGGCCTGGGCCGGGGCCGCGCGCCTCCGGCAGCGAGAGGGCACGATGTATCCGCACATTACGTTCCCGGAGGCGATCGTCGTCGGGCTGATCCAGGGCGTCACCGAGCTGTTCCCGGTGTCCAGCCTCGGGCACAACGTGCTGATCCCGGCGTTGATCGGCGGCAGCTGGGCACAGGATCTCAACGTGTCCGCACCGGAGTCGCCGTACCTGGCGTTCATCGTCGGGCTGCACGTCGCCACCGCGATCGCCATGATCATCTACTTCTGGCGGGACTGGCTGCGCATCATCAAGGGCTTCTTCGCCTCGATCGCGCACGTGATCCGCCCGGCGCCAGGCACCAGGCGCTGGGAGCCGCAGGACACCGACCAGAAGATGGCCTGGATGATCATCCTGGCGACCATCCCTGTCGGCATCGCCGGGCTGGCGCTCGAGCACGACTTCCGGGTGTACTTCAGCAAGCCGATACTCACGGCGCTGTTCCTCGCGCTGAACGGCGTCATCCTGCTAGCCGGGGAGCAGGCGCGCAAGCGGCGGGTCGCGCTGGACGAGCAGCAGTCCGCGGCCGACAGGGAAACAGCCGGCAGGGAGATGGCGGCGGCGGCAAGGCCGGGCGCCGGGCGGCACGCCGCCGGGCAGCGGGCCATGAAGGAGCGGGAGGCTAGCCTCGCGGTGCAGTCTGACCGCCGGCTGACTCAGGTGGGCTGGCTGACCGCGTTCGGCCTCG
>Ga0070698_100007190_pt1 | contig 12058 bp, 9 predicted proteins | sample KBSK1502metaG_FD_65477 | JGI IMG/M metagenome (GOLD analysis project Ga0070698, IMG submission 65477) | Corn, switchgrass and miscanthus rhizosphere microbial communities from Kellogg Biological Station, Michigan, USA - KBS K1-50-2 metaG | ecosystem: Host-associated > Plants > Roots >...
TGTTGACACGGAGTCCAGCATGCCAGCCGTCGCGGCGACGGTCACAGCGCGAACGTTATGGATAAAGGTTGTCAACGCGCCGTACGATGTCCTGGCACAGCCGGCCCACGTCGCCCGGGTCGTCGGTGAACTGCGACGGCTTGATGCAGAACGTGGTGAACCCGGCTGCCGCCTGCGGCGGGATTGCCTCGAGCGCGCGTCCCAGGTCGGCCACGCCGTGGCGGTCGGGGAAGACCGCGCGGGTCCCGCCGACCAGCTCGAGCTCGCGCACGTCGCGCCCGGCCGCCGTCATGGCGTCCGCCAGCCGCCGCATCTCCTCCGCCGCCGGGCGGCCGAGCGGGTTGAACCCCGAGCCGTAGGCGACGATGCGCCGCAGCATCCGGCGGTGCATCCGCGCGCCGCCCAGCCACAGCGGCGGGCCCTCCGGCCGGAACGCCTTCGGCTCGAAGTACACGTCGCGGAACGAATAGTGCGCGCCGGAGTAGGACGCGGGGCTGTCCCGCCAGAGCACCGCCCACGCGCGGAGGTGCTCGTCCAGCAGGTCGCCGCGGGAGCGGAACGGCACGCCCAGCGCCGCGTACTCCTCCTCCAGCCACGACACCGTCGGCTGCACGACCAGCCGGCCGCCGCTGAGCATGTCCAGCGTGCCGAGCTCGCGCGTGATCAGCAGCGGGTGCCGCAGCGGCGCGATCACGGCCCCGGCGACCAGCCGGATCCGCGTGGTGACCGCCGCGATCGCCGACAGCAGGACCAGCGAGCTCGGCCACGGCGTCGCCGGGTCCTGGTTGCCGGGCAGTGCGTACTCGCGGGGGTTGGCCATGATCCCGTCCGCGCCCGCGGCGGGACCCAGCACGATGTGCTCGCTGATCATCACGGAGTCGAACCCCGCGTCCTCGGCCTCGCGGGTCCACCGCACCAGGCAGGGCAGGTCGCGGCCCGAGGTCATGGTCCAGTTCTCGCTGAGGATCAGGCACATCCGCGGCGCGCCCACTTCTGCCCCCTAGGTGCGGATCGGGGGGCGGATGCCGCGGAACTCCCAGTCGCCGCCGAGCGCGGTAGAGACCACCTCCTCGCTCTCGCTCGGCTGCGCGCCGAGCTCGGCCGAGACCGGCACCGGCCCTTCGATCACCCGGTTGGTCAGCCGGCCCAGCCCGTCGACCTCGACGTCGACCACGTCCCCGGGCCCGACCGGACGGGAGCCCGCGGGCGTCCCGGACAGCAGCACGTCGCCCGGGCAGAGCGTGATCGTGCGCGCGATGTCGGCGACCAGGTAGTGCACGTCCCAGTGCATCTCGTCCGTGGACCCGTCCTGCGCCAGGCGGCCGTTGACGTAGGTGGCAAGCCGCTTGCCGCGGAAGTCCCAGTCGGTGACCAGCCCCGGGCCCAGCGGGGCCATCGTGTCCGAGCCCTTGACCCGCAGCATCGACCCGGCGTCGGTGTCCCTGAAGTCGTGCAGCCCGAAGTCGTTCGCGATCGTGTACCCGGCGATGTACTCGCCCGCCCGCGCCCGCGGCACGTTCCGGCACGTGCGGCCGATCACGATCGCGTCGGGGGCGCCCTTCTCGATCGACGGAAGCCACCGGTGATGGGCCATCGCATGGGCGTTGACGAACCCGTTGGTCTCCGCTTCCTCGCGCAGCGTCACCACCGCCTGGGCCAGGCGCCGGTCGGCGGCGGCCAGCGTGCCCGCGAAGGTGCCGCCGGGAGCGATCCGCGGGGCCGCGCGGCCGAACGGGTGCGGGCGGGTCTGGTGGATGGACCCGAGCTTCTTGGGATAGCCCTGGTGCAGGCCGCGGGCCAGGGCGAAGTCGGAGTCGACCCAGATAAAGACGCAGCGCGAGTAGACCTGGCCGGCGAAGCTGCACCGGACGACGGCGAAGCACTCGCGGTACTGAGCCCGGACCGGGTCGAGCAGCTCGGCGCCGTCGTCGCCGCATGACTGCCAGTCCGCCCAGATCAGCGCCACCGCGCCGGGATCGCCCGGCGCGGGCGCGAGCGGGGCGGGCAGCAGCTCGGCAACCCGCCCCGGGTCGGTCCGGTACTCCACGGTGAGCAGGTCGCCCGAGTAGTGCCACGGCGGCGCGGGCAGCAGCGACGCTCGCCCGGTCGCGGTCCTCGGGTAGAAGAACCCGGCCACGTCACCCACATGCACCCCCAGGTCGTTCGCACCCATACGGTTCTCGGACGCTAACCCTTGGCGACGCCGGGGCAGACGCCGCGTGGCGGCCCGGGCCGCAGGGGCCCGGTCCGCCACGCAGAGCGCGAGCGGGAGGTCAGTGACCCCGGCCGCGGATGCCGGGCAGCACCCGGGTGTGCTCGATCTGCACGGCCTGAAGCGAGCTCGGAGAGAGTCCGAGCAGCTCCAAGATCGTCGGCGCGACCTGGGTCGTTTCCACCCTGCTGCCGTGCTGGCCAGGCTGGACGGTGCCCGGCGCATAGACGATGAGCAGAACGTGCCGATCGCCCGGGTTGTCGCCGCCGTGTTCGGCGATCTTCGAGCCGGTCGTGTAGATCGTGCCGACCTGTGAGATCCCGAACACGTCCGGGTGGTGCGGGTCGGAGTTCCGTACGCCGAAGAAGTCTGCGGCCTCCTCGCCGGCGAAGATCTCCCGCAGGCCGGAGTGCTGGACGGTGATCGTCTGACCGGCGTAGTTGACCGCCGGGGCGGTATGCGTCCACAGGTAATGCTTGGCGAAGTCAGCCGCCGCCTGCGAGCGGTCCGACAGCCACCACAGCAGCCCGTCGTCGTCGGCCACTTGGACGACCAGCGTCTTGTTTGCCGGATGCTGTGCGGCCCAGGCGGCGTTGACGCCGGCAATGATCGGACCGTCGTCGATCCGCTGCAGCTGGTTGTTGTTCAGCGGCGACTGGCCGTGCTTGGCCGTCAGGATGATCGCCGTCGAGCCGGCCTCGCCGACGGCCTGGATCGCGTCGGCCATCCGCTCCAGCGCGCCGTTGACGTAGTCGAGCGCGCTGCGGAGCAGCGGGCCCGGCACCTGCCGGCCGCCCACGGTCACGTACCCGCCGGGCAGCGACGGGCCCTCGGTGAAGTCGCCCTGCGCATTCGGGCCGATCAGCACCGCCGGGGAACTCTTCAGTTTCTCGGCGGTGGAGACTGTCTGGAAGTTCATCCCGTAGATCGCCGGCGTGCCGACCTTCGGCCCCTTGCCGGAGTGGCCGAAGCCATTGATCCAGTTGATGACCGCCCGGACCTTGTAAGAGTCGTACTGTTTGGTCGCGGCGTTGTCGCCCGTCCACGCGTCGTCGACCGGGTACGGCACGCCGTTCGGCTCGACCGCCTGCGAGTCGATCTCCGGCCCGAAGAAGTCGTCGATGCTCTTGCCGTTCGAGCCCGGGCCGTTGAACGACGTGTAGATCGCGTGCTTGTCAGACCACGCCGTTCGCATGCCGGCGTTGTGGATCACCTGGAAGATCGTGTTGACCCCCGGGAAGTCCCACGGCTGAATCGGCTTGCAGGTCGTCGGGTCGACCGGGAACGTCGCCGGGTTCAGACCCGACTGCGGGTGCGGAGTCAGGTTCATGATCAAGCCCGGGTTGGTGTCAATGCCGCCCGGGTAGATCGAGCCGCCCTCATCGAACGAGGGGAAGGTGTTGCCGCTCCCGTTATGCAGCAGGTCCGGCACGGCCGGAAGGTTGTCGTCCGGCGAGTCGTAGATCACGTTGCCGCCCGGGACCGGCCCGGAGCAGTTCGTCGTCCCCGGCGGGAAGACGCCGTGACTGAACTCGTCGTCGTAGTAGATGCCGTTGACCTTCGGGTCGCCGCCGCTCATCAGCGCCGTGCCGCCCGGATCGGAGTCCGACGGGTCGGCGGTCTGCGCGTGGGTGTATTCAGCGCCGCCGGTGGCCAGCCGCGCGAGCTCCGAGTCGGGATGGTGGGCGACGTACCACTCCAGATCGGACTGGTGCATGCCGTCGACCGAGATCAGCAGCACGTGCTTGATCCTGCTGCCGTGGTGAAGGCCGTCGCTGCCTGGGCTGCTCGTGGCTGCCGAGGCCGAGGCCAGCGCGGTCCCCACCACAAGGGCAGCTCCCGCTGCCACCGCGACGCTGCGCGGCACTTGTCTCATCCGCATGAGTCCTCCTAGGAGCGGGCCCGCTCGTGGAATGCCCGCCCCGCAGACCTATCGGTTAAAGGCGAGGCCTTTCTAACGCGGTCTTAAACGGCAGGTAACGACTGAACGACATCAAGAAAGACGGGGTCGGGCTGACCGTCTTCGACGACCCGCCGTGATCGACTCGGACGGCCAGGCGGCCCAGGCCAGACTGGCCTGGGCCGCCGCCGTTCAGGGTGGGGTCAGCGCTCGTGGCCCCTAATGCCAGGCAGATCCCGGGTGTGCTCGATCCGTACGGCCTGCAGGTCGTTCGGGTTCAGGCCGAGCAGGGTCAGGATCGTCGGCGCGATCTGCGTGGTCTCGACGTCGGCCCCCGACACGTGCCCGTGGCGCAGGCCTGGCAGCACCACGAGGATCGGGACGTTACGGTCCTGGGGGTCGTCGCCGCCGTGCTCGGCGATCTTGCCCTTGCCGCCGGTGTACACGACGCCGTGCTGGACGATGCCGATGATGTCGGGAACGCGCGGGTCGCTGTGCGGCACGCCGACGAAGTCAGCGGCCTCCTCGCCGGCGAACACCTTCTTCAGCCCGGAAGCTGTCACCGTGATCGGGTTCCCGGCGATGTTGTTCCCGGCCGCCGAGTGCGTGAGCAGGTAGTGCTTCACGAAGTCGGCCGCGGTCTGCGAGCGGTTGCTCAGCCACAGCAGCATCCCGTCGTCGTCGGTCGAGAACGCGACCAGGGCCGAGGCGCCCGGGTGCAGGGCCGTCCAGGCTGCGTTGATCGCCGAGAGGATCGGCCCGTCGGGCACGCGGGCCAGGTCGTTCGGGTCGGTCGGGGACTGCCCGTGCTTGGCGGAGAGGATGATCGCGGTGCTGCCGGCCAGGCCCTGCGAGCGGATCTCGGAGACCATCCGCCCGACCTGGGTGTTGATGTAGTTGAGCGCGCGGACCAGCAGCGGCCCCGGAACCTTGCCGCCGGGCAGGTAGCCGCCCGTCAGGCCGTCGGAGGTGGGCAGCTTCTGCGCGGTCGACACGGTCTGGAAGTTCATGCCGAAGATCGCGGGAACGCCGGCGTGCTGCGTCCCCTGGTGGTTGAGGCCGTCGATCCAGTTCAGCACCGCCTGGACCTTGAACGAGTCGTACTCCATGGTGGCGGCGTTGTCCTTGGTCCAGTCATCCCCGGCCGGGAAGCCGATAGCCTGGCTGTTGATCTCCGGCGTGAAGAAGTCGGTGACTCCGTTGCCCGACGGCCCGTCGAACGCCTGGTAGGCCGGGTGCTTGTCGGACCACGCCGTCAGCAGCCCGTGATCGTGGGCGACGTTGAAGATCGTGTTGACCTTGAGGTACTGGTTCGGGAAGATCGGCTTGCACGTGGCCGGGTCGACCGGCATGTTCTTGGGGTTGAGCACCTGGTTGGGGTCGCTGGTCATCTGCAGGATGCTGCCGGGCAGGCCGCTCAGCCCCTGGCCGGCGTCGATCGAGTTCGAGTTGATGTCGATGAACTCCTCGTAGGCGGCCTCACCGCCGGGTACCGGTCCCGAGCAGTTCGTGGTCCCCGCCGGGAACACGTCGTGGTTCCACGTGTCGTCGTAGTAGATGCCGGTAACCCGCGGGTCCCCGCCGGTGACCTGGCCGTACATTCCCGGGGAGGAGTCGGAGGGGAAGGGGGTCTCGGCGTTCTTGTACTCGAGGCCGTGGTGCCAGAGGCTGGCGAGCAATGAGTCCGGATTGTGCTTGACGTACCAGGAGAGGTCCTGCTGGTGCAGCCCGTCCACCGAGATCAGCAGCACGTGCTGGATCCCGCTGCCGTTGTGATGGCTCGCCTGGCCTGAGCCGCCCGTGGCCGCCGAGGCCGAGGCCAGCGCGGTCCCCCCCACAAGCGCAGCTCCCGTGGCGACCGCAACGCTGCGCGGCACCTGTCTCATCCGCATGATGTCCTCCCAGATGGGCGGGCCCGCCCGTCGGATGCCCGCCCCGCAGACCTATCGGGTAAAGGCAATGCCTTCCTGACGCGCCCCCAAACGGGAAGTAACGACTTCGCGACATCAAATGGCGAACGGGTCCGATGTGGGCGTTAGCCGGCCGGTCCGGCGGGCGGGCGCCGTAGCCGCGACCCGCCCCAAACCGGGTGGATGGCCCGCTGATCCGGTTGCTAGCGGTACAGCGGGCCATCCACCCGGCTGGTCGCCCCGGCCGCGGATGCGGGGGAGGGCTGCGCGGGCGCGGGGGCGCCTCCTTGCCTGCCTGGGCCGCCGCCGTTACTCTGCGGTGGATCGTTCGTTTCCGAACGTTCTCCAGGTCCGCAGCGGGGAGTCGCCGTGACGCAGGGACCAGACGTGGCCGCGGTCTGCGAGCGGCTGCGGGAACAGGGCGTCGACGTGGTCCGGGTCTCCTATCCCGACCTGATCGGCGTGGACCGCGGCCGGGACGTGCTGCTCGACGAGCTCCCCGCGGTGGTGGAGCATGGTCTCGCGTTCTGCCGCGCGGTGTATCACACCTCGCCGATGGGTGACGTGGTGCCGGTGCAGGGCGGCCTCGAGCTGGGGCTGCCCGACATCACCGTCCATCCCGACCTCGCGACGCTGGCCCCGCTGCTGTGGGAGCCGGCCGCCGCGTGGTGCCTCGGCGACGCCGCCGTCCCCGGCGGCGAGACGGCGCCGGAGTCGCCGCGCGCGGTCGCCCGGCGGGTGGCCGAGCACGCGAAAGGCCTCGGCTACACCCTGATCTGCGGGCCCGAGCTGGAGTTCTACCTCTGCGAGCAGGCCGCGGACGGCCGCTGGCAGCGGTACGCCAACGACCCGGGCAACGTCTACGTGGTCGGCCGCAAGGGCGACCCGCAAGGCATCCTCCTGCACATGCTCCGGCAGCTCAGGGACGCCGGCCTGCGGGTGACGGCGGCCAACCACGAGTTCTCGCCGGGGCAGTTCGAGATCAACCTCGCCTCGGCGACGCCCTCGAGGCGCTGGAGGCCGACCGGGAGCTCACCGACGTCCTCGGCGAGTACTTCGTCACGTCGTTCCTGGCCTACAAGCGGAACGAGATCGAGCGGTTCGAGCGCTTCGTTACCGACTGGGAATTCCGCGAGTACGCTTACCATCTTTGATCTTCGTAACGTCTCCGCCGCCGCGCTGCCCGCAACGCCGCCGCACGACCGGGGCGGACTCAGCCGGATCGCAGGAAGGCTTCGACGCGGTCGATCTCGGCGCGCAGCCCGGGGGACTCGGCGGGGCGGCCGAACCAGTTGATCGTGACCGCCGGCCGGCCCGCCCGTGGCCTGAGCGACCAGATCCCTGCCGCGCGGCCGTCGATGAGAACGACCGGGCGCAGCATGCCGCCGCCGTGCTGGACGTGGCGGTCGTCGGCGGTCGCGACCAGGGGCTCGCGGGAGCGCCAGCCGAGCATGGCCGTGTCGAACGCGGCGAGCAGCAGCGCCGGCGGCGCGGGCGGCGGCGCGGCGTCGAAGGTGCCGGGCAGCGCGAGCAGCCCGCGGTCGGTGTCGGTGTGCCCGAGCGCGGCGAGGGCCCGCCGGGCGGTGGCGAGCGGCAGGCCGGACCACCAGGCGAGATCCGCGGCCGCGGCGGGCCCGTAGCCGGCGAGGTAGCGACGGGCCAGCGTCGCCAGGGCGAGGTCGGCGTCGACGGCCGTCGGCGGCGGCGCGGCCCGGTAACGCCCGTCGGCCAGGCCGGCCACCAGGCCCCGGGCGGCCGCCCACGGCATGAGCACGTTGACCGAGCGCTGGCCGAGGACGGGGTGGCCGCGCCGGGCCAGCTCGGCGAGCAGGCCGGCCCGGTCCAGGGGGCGCTCGGCGAGCACCGCGACGAGGTCGTCGAGCATCCCGGCCGCGGTCTCGTAGTCGCCTCGCTTTCGCATCTCGGCGTCGAAGCGCTCCCGGTTGCGGGGGCCGAGCATCGCGTCCAGCCAGGGCAGGTCGCCCGGGTCGATCAGGTGGACGGTGCCGCGAACCGTCCAGGTCCGCACCAGCCCGGAGCCGTCGACATCGGCCCTGCGCAAGCCGGGCACCCGGGAGCTCAGCGCCAGGCCAGCCGCCCGCACGTCCTGGGCCTGGACCCCGACCACCGCCCGCGCCGCCTCGGCCGCGCCGGCCGCGGCCGTTGCCGGGATCAGCCGCTGCGCCGCCAGCCGGTACCGGCCCAGCCGCTCATCGGGCAGCACTGCGCCGCCCTGGCCGGGACGCGAACATCAACATGCGCTTCGGTGTATCAGACGGCGGCGGACTCTCTCTGTATCGGTAGGGCCTGCGGCTGGAGGGACGGGCGATGCGCGACGATCCGTCGGTCGCTGCCCTGGTCGCGCGCGTCGGCGAGGGCGACCAGGCGGCGTGGAACGAGCTCGTCGAGCGCTACTCCCCGCTTGTGTGGTCCATCTGCCTGCAGTACCAGCTGAATCGCCAGGACATCGACGACGTCGGCCAGAACGTCTGGCTGCTGCTTGTCGAGCACATCGGCAGCCTCCGCGAGCCGGCGGCGCTGCCGGGCTGGCTGGCGACGACGACCAGGCACGAGGCCCTGCGGGTGCTGCGGGCCTCCCGCCGGCGTGACCACGCGGACCTGCCGCCGGATGACCAGCTGCCGCCGGGCCCGGCCGACGCCACGATCGAGCAGGAACTTATTACCGCGGAACGCGACGCCGCGCTCAGGGCCGCGTTTGCCGAGCTGCCGCGCAGGTGCCACGAGCTGCTGTCGCTGCTGATGAGTGACCCGCCGCCCGGCTACGCGTACATCAGCGCGACGCTCGGGCTTCCCGTGGGCAGCATCGGCCCGACGCGCGCTCGCTGCCTGGACCGGCTGCGCCGGTCACCGCACCTCATCGGGGTTCTCGGCGACGGTGCCCAGGACGTCGAAGTCAGCGAGGCCGGAAGGTGAGCATGATCGCTGCGGGCTGGGACGACGATGCACTACTCGCGGCGCTGCGGGAGGCCCTGCGGGCCCGGGCGGCCGTACCGCCGGAGTTCGTCGAAGCGGCCAGGAGCGCGTTCGCGTGGCACAACATCGACGCCGAGCTCGCCCAGCTCACCTACGACTCCAGCCGCGACGCGGAGTACGAGCCGAGCCTGCGCGCCGAGGCCGCGTCGGTCCGGGCGCTCACGTTCACCTCGGCGCATCTGACCATCGAGCTCGAGGTCGCCGCGGACGCGCTGCTCGGCCAGGTCATCCCGCCCCAGCCCGGGGTGATCACGGTGCAGCCGCGGGACGGGGCGGAGACGGAGTACCCCGCCGACGAGATCGGCTGCTTCTCGATCCGCCCCATCCCGGCCGGCCCGTTCCGCCTGCACTGCCGGACCGTGGCCGGGATCGACGCGCTCACCGGGTGGATAACCCTCTGACCCGGTCATGAGCGCGTATCTCCGGCCACGATGCGCGCTCTGTTCCTAGGGGGAGGTCTCGCGCGCATCGCACCGCGAGACCCCGTTCCCCTGGGGTGAGAGATGATGCGGCAGTTCGGACTTCGGGCCGGTACGTGGATGCTGGCCGGCGCCTTCACGGCGATGCTGACCGTGGCGTGCGCCGTGACCTCTTCTGGGGCAACGCCCGGCAGGGGTCCGGGCAATGAGATCGCCACCATGAGGCTGCGCGGCGACACCCCCGCCCGGGATCGTGGTGTGCTGACCTACAGCATGCTCACGTCCTTGCCGGCTCAGCAGACGACCTCTTTCGACGTCGAGGTCACCGACGTCGGCAAGGGTCCTGAGCGCAGCGCGTTCGCCCAGCAATCACATGGCTGGTTCGTGGCCCCGCAAGATGTTCCCGCGGGCGGGTTCGTCAGCGTGCAGAGCATCTGCAGCGGGGGCCTGACGTGCGTGCCACGGTCTTCATCGACGCGCCAGGCGGTTACCGCCCCGGGCCGGTCGGCGACGTGGCGATGGGACGTAGCGGCCAGGTCACCGGGCGAGGGCCGGATTCTGCTCATCGTCACCAGCTACGGCCGCAGAGCGAAGATCGTGCTGCGCGAGACCTCCGTCCTGGTCCGCGTCGCGGTGCGGTCAAGCCCGCTCTACGTTCTGAGGAAGTATCTCGACGCCCACCAAGAGGTGGTCGTCCTCCTGGTCTGCGGCATCCTGGCCGCGGCCGGGGCCCTCGGAGCCGCGCTCGTCCTGCTCAGGAGGGTAGGGCGCCGCGACGCCCTGGCGACGTCACCTGGCGCCGATATGTCGCAGGCTGATACCGAGCCCCTCGGCACGACCCCTGACCGGCCGATGCCGCCGATAGCCCTTCCTGCGACGCGGCCGGTGCTGGGCCGGAGGGCCCTGCTGTGGCTGCTGCCGATCGACGCCGCGGCGGGCGGGCTGGCCATCTTGATCGTGAGCAGCGGCACCTCGGCGTCGCCTGGTCTCGCGGCCGTTGTCGGCGCCGTCGTCGTGGTAGCCCTGCCGCTCTACTTCCTTCCAGTGATCATCGCTTACCTGCGCCCGGCGCCGGATCGCGCGTCGGTGGTGATCGTCAGCATCCTCCTGGGCTGGACGTATGTCGGGTGGGTGATCGCGCTGGCGCTGGCGGTCCGGGACAGGCGGCCGGCGATCATGGTGCTGACGCAACCCGGCAGCACGCACCCGAGCACAGTCGTGAACCGCGTCCCGGCCCCCCGGGAGGAGCCCGATGTATCACGCGCCGGGCAGGGGGCCATGTCGTAGCGAATCAGCCAGCGCCCAGCGCCAGCAGGGACATGGCCGCGGCCTGCTGGATCAGGTCGCCGTCGGCGTCCTGCCGGACGCTGAGCATCGACTCGGCGAGGCTCTGGCCCGCGCGCAGGTACCGGTGCAGGGTGACCATCAGGGGCACGACCGCCTGATCGTTCAGCGGGACCACGCCGGCGATGATCCCGGCCGTGCCGAGCGGCAGCAGGCTGCTGACCAGGCCGAGCAGCTCATCGGCCCCGACCGGGGCCAGGACGCCGGAATCGCAGCTCGACAGGACCAGCCGGTACGGCGCCCGGCGCAGCTGTTCGAAGTCGTAGACGGTGAGCGGCCCGTCGTGCATGCGCAGCGACGAGAACAGCGGGCTGTCCGCGCGGAACCGTCCGTGCGCGGCGATGTGGGCCAGCCAGGCGCCGTCGAGCGCGGACAGTACCCGCCCCGCCGTCGCCTCGTCGCCGGACAGCATCGTGACCTCGTCGTAGAGCTGGGCGACCAGCGGCACCTCGGCGCCGTCCGTGAGCAGGCCGGGGCCGCGGGCGAGCGTGACGCGTCGGCGGCTCGGCGGCACGGCGGCGCTGGCGCGCATCCACGCGCCCGCGGACGGGGCGACGCTGAACGCGCGCGCGCCTAGCGCGGGAAGCAGCGCCCACGGGATCGTGTGGAGCCTGCCCGGCGGGACGATCACCAGGGGCCGGTCGCCCAGCTGGCCGGCGGCCGGGCCGAGGATCGCGTCCTGGAGGTCTGGGCCGGCCGCCTTCAGGATGGCCAGCGCGCTGTCCGGGTCGTCTCCCGGCCGGCTGTGGGCCAGGCGGCGCAGCGCGAAGCGGGCGAAATCGGCGGCGCGGACGGCATCCTGGGTGCGGCCCGCGATGAGCTGCCGCACCCGCCCGGCCCCGCAGACCAGCACGTGCAGGACGCCGTCGACGTCGACGATCTCGATGAGCACGGTCCCCCCGAGCTGATCGAGTAGCTCCGCGACGTCGATGACGGCTCGGCCGCTGCCGCCTCCTCCCCGCGCCTGCAGCGAGCGGGCGCGCACCACGCCCTCGAGGCGCAGCTGCTCCCGCTGGAGCGCCGTGGTCGGCGCGCCCTTCCGCCGAGCCTCGTCCAGCCGCCCGGTCACCTCGCGGAGCGCGGCGAGACCGGCGTTGAGCTGCGCGTCGGCCGAGGGCCGCACCGCGGGCACGGCCAGCGCCGTGGCCCGCCAGCGTTCGGTCCATGCCAGGAACAGCCGGGGCCTGCGCGCCCGCGCGACATGCCGCTGGGCGAGCGCGGCCAGCTCGGCGCCGTGCGCGGTGGCCTGGGCCCGCAGCTCCGAGGCGCCCAGCGTGAA
>Ga0070698_100007191_pt1 | contig 12057 bp, 7 predicted proteins | sample KBSK1502metaG_FD_65477 | JGI IMG/M metagenome (GOLD analysis project Ga0070698, IMG submission 65477) | Corn, switchgrass and miscanthus rhizosphere microbial communities from Kellogg Biological Station, Michigan, USA - KBS K1-50-2 metaG | ecosystem: Host-associated > Plants > Roots >...
TGACCAGGAGGACTCGGCGGTGCTCCATTGCCGGCGTCGACAAGCTGACTGGTTGCGATTGGTCGCACGTCATAGGTACTGATGTCGGTGAACCCCGGGTTCGCACCAAACACAGTCCCGGTCCACGCAGTTGGAATAAGCGCCGATCCTGTGGTGACCCAATTGTTAGTGCCAGTACTCACTCGTCCTGCGACCCAGCGAACTCGTGTCTCCAACACAATCTTGTCAATTGCCGCACCGCCAACACGGAAGAAGACGTTGTTGTGCATCTCCAAACTCTCGATGCCCTGGAAGATTTCAACGCCCGGGCTAACCTGTCCCTGTCGCAAGATGAACGTGTTGTTCACGAAACGATAACGTCCTTTTGTCTGTCCTGTGCCGTCGCTACCGACTCGTGCCATTCGAGTACCCTGTGTCGGAATATGTTGGAAAACGTTACCAACAACATCCGAGTCTTCTCGTGCTGTGTCCTCGTTAACGTTCTTGTTGCCATGTGGATCTGGTCCAATCAACTCGATCTCACCGTAAAACCCACCTGACACCCAGTTGTAATAAATCTCGTTGCGTTCGGCGCGACTCTTAATGTTGTTACCGCCATTTTGATCGTGCAAATAGCAGTACTGCATGCGAAACACAGAACCAGGATGTGCAAATTCATCCGTTGCCATGTAGACGGGATGCTGTCCAGTGCCATTCCCACAGTGATGAACCTCAACATATTCCATCAAGAGTGAGCCCGAATCCTGATCGGCGCCAAGGATTCCATGAGCTGGACAGTGATGGACCACTGTGTCGCGCAACGTGATGTCGTGAGCATGATGATAGATTCCGCGGAAACTTCCGCCGGTTACATCAAACCCTTCAAAGACGTAATGATCTGACAGTCTGAACTCAACCGTATTCGTGCCGCCGGAAATGATCGGTCGGAGTCCGTTCACTCGAATACCCCGAATGGTGATCTTGTTTACCGACGTCCCCGGTCGAGTAAAGATTAGGTCCCCAGGATATGTAGCGTTCCCATCAACCTCCACAAGATCGCCCGGGTTGAGCAATGGTGCGACCGCTTGCAGAGTTGTGTAGGTTCTCGTTGGACCAACCTGATAAGTAACCGAATAAGCTGTGCTCGCGCAGCAAACGAGCAGCAACAACGTGACTATGAGGTATTTCATGGATTCTCCCTTCGTTCGCGAGGACCGACGCCATTTTTCCTGAGCGAGAGTTTTACGAACTGAAAGTTGTCGAAAACAATCGCCACTATTTCGCAGTGTGCTTCGCAATAGCTTGTGCAAGCTTGTAACGAGCACGTTCATAGTCATTCCCAGCCTCTGAAAAACTGACGGCGGGGCCTGAGTCAGAAAAAACACGGGGGACCACTGATTGGAGAACTTCGTCGACTAACGAGTCGAGTTTCAATTTCCGGGCGAGGGTCAGATACTGATGGTCCTGCAGGCCGCGTCGCAGATTTGCCAGCTGCAGCGTCGAAATCGGTCCGGCGATGCCACGATCTTGTTCCGGATGAAGTTTGTCTTCACCTGGATACATGAGCACACCATCACCGTTTATGTATCCCTGATCAGCCAGCGGCTTATTGGGTTGGCCGCGATTGTCGAAGGTTATCGGATTAGTCCAAACGTTCTGTTTTCTTTCACCCACTTTCTGCCGGTTGTGCTGCCAGTGCACTCCGTGCCAATAAAAGTAGTTATCAATGCCATGCTTGAAGCACGCCCACATCGTGGCGCGCGCGTCGGTGGCCGGCGCGTCTATGACAATAGCGCCCGCAGCGGGCCGTCCTCCGTTGTAGATCCAGTATTTGTGTCCGCGCGCTCGTTCTTCAGAGGCTCGAGTAATGTCATATCCAAGTGGGCCGGTGTCCCAAATATCGATCGCTCCGTCGAGTTCCTTCACATAGTGTTTGGTTACAAACGTAGGCAGTGACTTGCCCGGTCCAGGGTTAGAGTGAACGTTATCGGCGAGTTGCCGAATGTAACTGTACTGAGAACGACCCGGTTCATCCGGTAGATAGAGGAACGTGATCGCATTGGGAAACTTTTCCCGGACGAAGGTCATCCAGCTATCGGCTTCACGCCACGCATTAGCTCGATCGTCAAACAACTTTCCCGGACCGTAAAACGTTCGCGGAATAATTTGATTGCCGATGTTCTCACCGGGTCCCTCGTAGCCTCGAGCACGAGAAAAGTCAGTCCCGTCAAATCTACTTCGGGCTGCTTCAGCCGTAGCTATGTCGTAGCCATGAACCAACTCGATGCGTTGTCGATGAGCAAAGCGGTGGTATTCCGCGTCAAGATCTCGACCCTGATATAACTTCGGTTGCAGACCCTCGTAATACACCATTGCCTGCATGCTGTTCTGATCAGGCAAGGTGAAATCAAACAGCTCCAACTCAATCGGTACCTCTTGCTTTCGACCATCGGCATTTACCGTAACGTTTCCCAGATAGGTGCCTGCCGGCAGAATGCGATCGGCATAAATCTCGATCCAAATGGCTTGATTCTGACCCCCCGATACTTTGATCGGAAAACCGCCTCGTCCAGCACGCGCGTTCTCGGGAATTAATTGCACCGGCTTCCACCCAGTTGGATCCTTGGGAGCTGCAGGCGAACCAGGCATGTAGACCCATTCAGCGTGAGAAGCGGTCTCAACATTCATGTAGTTGACAGAGAATATTTGAATAGGTCTGCCGACATAGTTCGTCGGATCGTTGGTCGGAGGTGAGTATTTGATCTTTGCACGGCCACCTCTTTGCGCCAGCTCAGAAAGCGACACGCTGAGGAGATCGATACCATCCAGGTTGGCTTCCACCAACAATTGAAAGGCAATGATTTCGTTGCGGGCGCCGAAGACTTTTATCTTGTGGCCATCCCAAGCTGAGTTTCCGGCCTTGTTTGGATTGTTTAGATCGTCCCGCTCAATTTTTTCTCCGTCATTTACCGCCCAGACAGTGCGCACCGAGGCAGGAACTGTCGTAGTAGAGACGAAGAAAATAAGGATAAGAACCGCAAGTCTGGACAACTCGGCAGTACGAGTGTTGGGGGTAATTGAGCTTTGGGTCTTGAGAATCTTTTGATTCATTGGCGACTTCTGCAACATCCAGATCTTAGGGCTAAATCCACAAATCCTGATTCGCGGCTTTGCCGCTTTCCTTGCGGAAAGCCTCTGGCTTTCCGCAATACCAAAATGAGTTTTGAGGCTTCGCCTCGGCGGCATAGCCGCAAGAGCTATTCAGGCCAATCGGAAAGGCAAAGCCTTTCCGCAAGGGCAGTGGCAAAGCCACCTTCGGGGTTTATGTATTTGGTTCCGCGGCTTACCCGCTTCCCTTGCGGAAAGCCTCTGGCTTTCCGGCGATTCACACAATTCTTGAGGCTTCGCCTCGGCGGCATAGCCGCAAGAGATCTTCAAGTCGATCGGAAAGGCAAAGCCTTTCCGCAAGGGCAGTGGCAAAGCCACTTCGTGCGTACCCAACGCGGGCCGTCTTTTTAGATTCGAAATCTGACCAGCCCTGATCTCCATTCGCTTTGCATTCCCTCATTTCTGCGTCACCGGTTCACCCGCGACGGCCTCTGCTCGAGCAAGGTCCGATTCTGTCGGCGTGCGGCCGGCGACGACGAAAGCGAGTCCAACAATCGTCGTCACCACAGCATAAATTCCAACTATCAAACGATCGCGACCTGCCGCACTCGCCACTACAAGCAAGAAGCAAGCGAGACCCATTCCCGTCGTAACTTTACCGACAAGCGCCAACTGCTTTCGACCCGATGGACCGGCTGTCCCTAGTTCAGTCGCGGTATCGATCGGCGTTTCCAACTTCACAAAGAATGCTTCGACTCGTTTGGCAAACTCTCCTGTCGGTTTAATGAAGAGAACTGGGATGAAGAACGCGATGGTGGTTGTGATTGCTGGAATTCCGATCAAGTACGTCTCGTTCAATCCCATCCCCAGGTAACGATTCAAATAGAAGTTCACGAACAAAGAGGTAATGGCGCCGACGATGTAAGCGCAGACAGCGGACCACCACGGTCCTCCTTTGACTAGAAAACCATAAAGGAGAGGCAGGCCCAACGGAATTAGAAACATTGACTCAAGAATGAAGAGCAAGGTGAATATGCCCGTAGCGCCTTGCGCAAACAACAAAGCCACGCAAATCATCACGAAGCCAACACTGAGTGAAGTAATGCGACTCGCCGTTAACATGTGACGATCGGATGCATCACGACGCAGATATCCTTGATAGATGTCCTTAGCAAAAATGCCGGTAATGATGTGATTGTGAGCCGAGAGAGAAGCCATTGATGAGGCCAGCATGGCGGCGAGTAACACCCCAATCATTCCCGGAGGCAGAACTCGCAAACCCATGGCGATGTACGCGGCTTCCGAGGGTTGTTTCAAACCATTCGCCGCCGTTCCCAAATCCGGCAAGGCTACTCGCGCGATCAGTGGTGGTAGATAAAAGATGACGCTGCCGATCGTGAACAGGATCATGCATAAGACTGCGATTCGCTTTGCCGATTGTTCAGTATCAGCACAGAAATATCGTTGGGCGTTTCCAAAGTTGTTGTAACCAGTCGTTTGCGAAACTGTATAGATGATGAGGAAGAGCCAACCATATTCACCAGCCAACGGATTGAAGTAGCCGTGAGGCGCCTGCGCTACAAAACTGCTGAATCCACCCACGTTGGCTAGCGACAGCACCATCAGCACGCAGGCAATCGGGAACAGAAACATGAATTGAAACATGTCTGTAAAACAAACAGCCCAGTACCCACCCAGCACCGTGTAAGCGAGTACAACGACGCCACAGATCACAACCAGATATTCCACCGGAATACCAATCGCGATCGACATGAAACTCGACAGTGCGAATAGTCGAACTGATCCGAACATCAATTGGCTTGGACCAGTCAACCAGGAAAATGTCTTGTGCGTTCCTTCACCAAAGCGACTGCGGATGTATTCAACGACTGTCGTGACGCGTGAGCGTCGCCACGACTTAGCGAAGACAATGTAACCAAAGAAAAACGCAGGAACTGCCAGTGCCATGAGGAAAACCCCGATCACGCCCTGACGATAAGCGAACCCTGCACCACCCGTGAAAGTCCATACCGAAAACCCGGACATAAACGACGCCATTCCAGCAACCCACCACTCGACGCGATTACCGCCCTTCAAAAAGTCGGCGCCGACGCGCATAAAGCGCATGAAGTAAGCACCTATGCCAGCCATCATCAGGAGATAGCAAACCAGCACCACGTAGTCTATGGCGTGGACTGAACTGTGCATGCTGTTCTCCTCTTCACTCGAAACCTAGGGATACTCTTTTCCTAACAGAGATAAGTCTGGGGGGAGCCTGGATGTGACGACTTCAAATTGCTGCTGTCCTAGCTGGATAGAAATTCCGTCGCGTCTCTATCGATAAATAAGTGTGCGTCTCCGTGCGTTCGCAATATTGATGCGGGACAAGTAGTGCTAACTGGTCCTTCGACCGCTCCTTTAATAGCGTGCCGTTTGGCCGGCCCTGGAGCGATCGCAAAAAGCTTTGGAAGGGCCAACAGTGTCGGGATGGTCAGCGAGAGTGCATCTCTGGGTACCTCAGAAAGCGTTTTAAATGCGCCGTCGTTTACCTGTTGGTTTCGACAAACCTCATCTAGTTGAACCACCTTCACTGCTTCTGGATCTTCAAAATCACAGAAGGGCGGATCGATAAATGCTAAATGCCCATTTTCGCCGATGCCGAGGATGCCAATATCCGGCGGGTTTTCTTCCAGCAACCGCGCGTACCGTCGTGCTTCTCCTTCTCCATCTGGGGCGTCCCCGCGTAACCCGTTGAACTCACCCAACGGCACTTTGTTCACCAAGCGATCAATTAGGAACCGGCGAAACGATTGTGGCGCACTCTCTTCCATACCGAGATACTCATCGAGATGAAACGCAACAACACGAGACCAATCGATCCCTGGTGCTTCGACGAGGTGCGCAAGAAACTCGTTTTGCGAAGGCGCGGAAGCAAAAATGACGACAGCTCGGCCGCGTTCTTCGATCAAACGTCTTATCTCCGACGCAATCACGCCAGCCGCGGCTTTTCCCATCGTCGGACGCGACTCGTACACGTAGACGTTAAGGCTGTCAGCGCGAAATTTTCGCTCCAGTCCTTCCTGCATTGTTCCCGTTGATTCCATATGTCTCCTCGAAACAAGATACGTTGGATCGTGCTGATCGACCGCTCAATCCCCGGAAGTTAAACCGCGGCTTGGCCGCTCACCTTGCGGAAAGGCTTTGCCTTTCCGCAGTAGCTTGAAAGGTTCTTGCGGCTATGCCGCAGAGGCGAAGCCTCAAAGTATTGAGTCAAGTTATCCGGAAAGCCCGAGGCTTTCCGTAAGGAAAGCGGCAAAGCCGCAGTCAGCGCCTCTTCACAATCGCTAATATCGTCAACTACCAATCCGTCCGTCAGCCGACCTCCGGACCAGCGATCGCAACTACGAAAGGTGAAGTACGCTTCCCCACCTTTCCGCTCGACATCCGAATTAGATCACGCTCCTTCATGAAACCGCGATCGGACAACAAATTCGAGTTAACACCGCACTCAGCGTTGAGGTCGATGTAGACGCGCCGACCGCTCAAATGACTGAGCACCCGATCTAGTAGCTTATCCACTTGTTTACTGCTGGTAGAGACGATTGGGCCAACGTAATCAGCTTTGCTGCCTCTTCTAGCCAACGCATAACCACTCAAACTACCGTCGCGGGCTCTGGCCAAAACCGTAGGAACAAGAGAGTCCTCAATTAACGCGCTTATCAACTTGATTCTATCGACATTAAAGGCCTGACAATCCAGCTCGAACAACGCATGACATGTATCGCTATCCAACCCACCTAGAGCACCGTCATCGAAGCCCATCACTGCTTCGACCGTCCCACTCCACCGTTCAATAAGAGACTCAACCTGGAAACCGAGCTTTTCGTAAACGGGTCTGCCCTGCTGCGTCGCATCCAACTTCACTGTCGCGACTCTGCCGTTCAGGTAATCAAGCGCAGTCCTCATTAACTCAGTTGCAATTCCTAAACGGCGGTATTCCGGGTCAACCAGAACCATTCCGATCCATGCAAGGTGATTGTCGTAAGTAGTCGTTGTTGTCGTTCCTGCCAGACGACCGTCCTTGACGGCTCCGAAGCAACCGTTGGGCTCAAGCATCAGTAGTCGGCGCCAGTCGTCCTCAGTCTGATTCCACCCCGCTGCTTCTTTCAGTTTCATCGCCGCAGGGATGTCAGAGTCAAACAACAAACGGATCTCGATCCGCTCAGATTTCTGCATCTCCTTAACTCAAGGCCGACTCATGTGTGGCCCATACTTTATTCGCTGGCTCGAGACAAAACTCGGCCATTCGTTTGATGTTCCATTCAACGGGCCATTCGAACATACGACGCAGGTGCAACAACCACGCTAGTAAACCGTCTTGAGGATGAAAATACAGTTCTAGCAACGCGCGCGCAGTTTTGCCACCCGTCTGCATCGAATATTCACCGCTCGGAAGTTGAAAGTAAGTGTGGATCTGAAAGCTACTAGCGCCTCGCAATAAGTACTCAGCGGCTACCCGACCGGAGACGATATTTCCAGTGCCACTAATCGGAAGCTTGCACACGGGAATCGTTCCTAAACTCTCAAGCAACCTCATGTGCGCGAGGACTGAAAGGTTACGGACACTCAAGTCCGGTCCGCCGTAAGCGATTCCCCGGACACCATCAAACTCTCGATTGGGATCGAAGAGTCGATTTCCGTAGACCAGGAAATCAGGCGCATCTTCGCCAGCACACCTTTCATTAATTGCCCGCAGCATCTCCAATTGAAAATCGTCGTCAAGGATCGCATTGAAGACTTTCAGTCCGATATTGATCGGTAGTGGCAAAGCAGCCCTTCGCATCAGGCCGGTCACGCGAGTCAACCATTGAATAATCATCCCTGCCTGCACCGCTAGATCGGAACCAGCGAGCGTGGGGCTGAAATCTTTTTCAATGGGCATCACCCGATCTGCGTGATGTCGTTGCCATACTTCCAATAGTCTTCTGGTCGTATATTCATACTCACCTATCTTCCACTCTTCTTCAGCGGACCCTGGCAGGTGATACTTGCAAGACGGGGCAATAACCACATCGACCGGTTTGGCAACAGTCAACGCTTCGTCAAAGAACTCAAGATACTTTTCAAAGGTGTCGTACCACCCGCGTCCCTTCCAGGAAACTGTCCACCCTTCAGCACCGTCTCCACCGGTAATGCGCTCGACGATCATCCTGGTTTCCTCTATCGCCCAGTCACTCATCGACTGAGCACCACTAGCATCTTCTGCGATGATCGATTTAAGCACGACAAAGCCGAGACCATCTTCGCAGTCTCGCCGGACCTGGGAGATATTCAGGGAAAGTTGGCCGGACGCTTTTCCGAAAGGATTCTTAATATGCAGCCCACCGTATTCAGTGCTTAAGTCAATACTGTATGTTTGGTGCACGTATTCTTCGAGAGCATGTGGAAGGCCGCTTCGAAAGCGCTCGTAGTCGCGTACGAGAGCCGAATGCAATAAAGGGTCAATCTGTGGTCGTACTTGAGATAGCAATAACATCGTTCTGGTTAACTTGTGCAGGCCGTCAATGCATTGACCACCCTTCCGATTCTGTCAAACTCACCGGCAGCCGGCTCGGGTCCCCATGGATCAAAGGCAGCCTCGACTGGAACCACTCCTAAATGTGTGAGTGCCATTAGTATTCTTCCGATATAACCTTCCATCGGTTCGATGAAAAGTGCTTCGGCCAGTGTGTCAACAGCGTCAGAGAGCTCCAGAAATCTCTCCTGGTTCCCATTTGTATGCGCTGCCATCAACTCGCATTGGAGCTCACAGCAGACTGCACCTAAACCGATCAGAGCTGCGCGCGCACCACGACGCAAGCTGTAGCCGAGGAAACGATCCTCGCCAGTAATTAACAGTTTGTCTGGATGTCGTTCCTTAAGTTGCTGAGCGATGTCCTGGTAAGTCATAACGCTGTCGAGCGTAGCAACCTTGATCCCGACGATGTGAGGCAGTGATAACAACTCATCCAATACCGTTTTCGTGTAACTGATCCCGCCGGCAGCCTCATAAAGATAGAAAAGAACGATTGGCTTGCCGATCTCCGAGAGCCGCGCATGGTACTCGACAATAAGCTTGTCCCTTGAGTCGTGATTGCGCAACCAAGTCGGTGCGTAAACAAGTAAAGCGTCAGCACCGTAATTAATTGCGGCCTCGGCCATCTTGAGAGTCAAAGCGGTCGCGTTTTCATTAGTACTGCCCTTTGCGCCAACTCCAGCAATCAATGCCTTGTCCGGTAAAGCACTGCGCCAATCCTGCATGATGCGTCCGGCGGTTTCGTCATCGAGTAGCAGTCCTCTTCCCGTATGAGCCCACACGGCGACGCCGGCAATTGCCGGCGCCGACATGTAACGCAGATATGAATTGTGTCCAGCCTCGTGAAGTCTTCCATTCCGGTCGAATGGTACCGGCACTGCCGGAATCAAACCTCCGCTGAGCCGTTCACGCAATGGTTTTGTACTGCTGAAGTCTCGCGTCATATCAAACGCTCTTGATACTCACCCCATATGCGGAACCGAAAGAAGATTGTTTTGAATCAGCGTCAAGGCACCTTTTAAGCTTGGCCTCACTTCAAACACTGACTGCCGGATTGGAACACCGTGCGAACGCGGCGCGAGCAAGCTTCGTTTCGTTTCCTCGCTAATGATTGGTTCAATGAGGCCCCACGCCTTGGTAATCTCACCACCAATTACGACGACCTCGGGATCCAAGCCATTGATCAAACCCGTGATTCCAATCCCAAGATAGCGAGCGGTTTCGCGTACAGCTTCAGTAGCGGCAGGATCACCGCCGTCAACTAATTCCATCAACTTGCGCATGGTGGAGGGTCGTCGGCCGTTAGTATTGCGCAATTCCAGATATCTCTTGAGTGTTGCCTTGTCAGAAGCGTAAAGATCCCAGCAGCCGCGCTGGCCGCACCGACACTCAGGGCCATTTAAATCAATTGGGATATGTCCAAACTGCCCTGCCGTGTTGTTCCCACCGCGATAAAGCCCTCCATCGATCACCACACCGGTTGCCAATCCAGTGCTGACACCTACGTACAATAGGTTACGAACGTGTGCGTATTGAGCCTTGCCGTGCCAGATCTCAGCCAGGGCGGAGCAGCGCGCCGAGTTATCGATAATGACCGGAAGGTTTGTAGCTCTCTCGAGCAATTTGACTACGGGTACATCTCGCCATGGCAAAACGACAGAGAGTAGAAACTTCCCGCTGTGGCTATCGACCAGTCCTGGGAGACTTACTCCGATACCCGGAAACTCGATGAAGGAGTCATGTTTTGTACGAAGCTTTCTGATCTCCTTCCCGATCTTGCTTAAAAAGGTTGTTGAATCTGAACCGGTTTCAAAACTCACGCGCGCAACAATCCTGTTGTTGAAGTCGCTAAGTGCCAGAATTGTTTCATCTGCTCGAATATCAACTCCAAACAGTCCGAAGCGTTTTCCATTGAGACGAAGAGGTGTCGGTGGTTTTCCTCCGATTGGAGTGGTTCTCCCCAAACCCTCTTCGACAATGCAAGAGTCTTTGAGCAATTCACCCGTGATCGTTGAAATCGTCGCTTTATTGAGACCGCTAATCTTGGCGATTTCAGCGCGAGAGATTGGTTGGCGATCGGAGAGAATGTTGAGCAGGATCCGCCGGTTTACCAACCGTAGCATGTCATGCCCGGCAGTCTTGACATCGGCGAGGTTGGGTTTGCGTGTGAACCTGTGCCGGGAGGCAGTCCCCTGATTGTTACGCAGCTGTTGCGTCAATTCTTTCACCTGGAATCTCAAAAGAGGTAATCGAATGAAGGAAGGCAAAGGGAGAAAATCGGAGGGGTCTTCTCCCTTTTGCCCTGTGGTGTTTCTTTCTTGTTAGAAGGTGAAACGCAACCGCAAGCGGACAGAGCGTCGATTATCAATACCCTCTTGAGTGTAACTAATGTTGTTTCGACCAAAGTCGGGATTGATATTTACGTCCTGTATGAAAAGCTTGCCGGTCCCATCGATGTTCACATTGAAATCTCCGACGTTCCCGAAACCCGTGTCGAGCGGTGAGAACAACGGATGGTTAAAGACATTGTTAAAGTCAGCTCCCAATTCTAACCGAGTTCTTTCGTTGAATCGGAAATACTTATGCACTCCGAGATTTACCCCCCACGTACCCGGCCCGATGAGAAAGTTTCGTTTGGCAACGGCGGGATTATCAAACAAGTCGGATCCAAGTGGTGGTAATCCAAATGCGGCAGGATTGAAGAATTGATCGCCACTTAGATTTGCATACGGATCGCCTGTAACGAGCGGCCTATAAGTGTTGGAAGAGAAATCACCAATCGCATCTATGAAGCTGCTGCCCACGTTTCCGGGACCAAAGAACCCCATGTCGCCGCAGTTATTGCAGACCCAAAATGGTGTGAAACCTGTTCCGCTCTTGGCAAACATATTCCAGGTAAGATCCCAACCGCCCACTACACCATCGGCCCACTTGGATATTGATTTTCCATACATCCGTTCCCGACCAAATGGGAGCTCGTAGCTTCCGTAACTGATAAAGCGATGACGTGAGACAAAAGAATCAACACCGAAATCCACATCTGGCGCAAATTGATTATAGGACGTGCCGCCGAGGGTTGAGTTGCCCACATCAGTGCCGCTCGACTTCTGATCGAGCAACGTGTAAGAGGCGTTAAATGTTAGTCCGCGAACAAATCGCCGATTGACCTCAATCTGCAACGCATGAGAGCGTCCATGCCCGGTATTCCCGTACGTAGCAAGGAAATCGCCCAACAGCGGAAACGGTCGTCGAGCAGCGTCAGCCGGAGATACGACGCAGTCCTCATCAATTGGATCACACAAGTCGCCGTCCTCATTGTGAATACCAAAAGGTATGTTGTTAGGCGCTAACTCGTTTAAGTCACGACCGGCAATCAAGTTATGTTGTCGAGAACC
>Ga0070698_100007192_pt1 | contig 12057 bp, 14 predicted proteins | sample KBSK1502metaG_FD_65477 | JGI IMG/M metagenome (GOLD analysis project Ga0070698, IMG submission 65477) | Corn, switchgrass and miscanthus rhizosphere microbial communities from Kellogg Biological Station, Michigan, USA - KBS K1-50-2 metaG | ecosystem: Host-associated > Plants > Roots >...
GACAGCGGGAGCGATGAACTCACCGATCGCGATCAGATCGTGATGAACGGTCGGCTTGTCGTCGCGGACGGTGACACCGTCGACTCGGCGGTCCTCTTCCATGGTTCCGCGACGATCGACGGCACCGTCACGAAGTCAGTCGTCGTCTTCGATGGACCGACCGAGATCTCCGGTCACGTGCAACAAGACGTGTTCGTGTTCAATGGACCTGTCACGGTGCGATCCGGCGCCCAGATCGACGGAGACCTGGTCACCTCCGAAACCCCGACCGTCGAGCAGGGAGCCACGGTGTCCGGACAGCAGCAGCGCATCAGCACTCGATTCGACGCTGGAGCCGTCGGCGTGGCGAGCCGGTTCGCGTGGTGGCTCGGCTACTCCGTCTCGACGTTGATACTCGGACTGCTGATCCTGTTGTTCGCCCCCGGGCTCGATGATGCCATCGTTCGTGCCGTGCGAGAGCGGATCGGTGCGGATATCGGATTCGGCGCGCTGGTCTTCTTCCTGTTGCCGGTCGTGGCCGTCGTCTTCCTCCTGATCGTGGTCGCGATCCCCCTCGGCCTGTTCGTACTCCTAGCCCTCGCGCTCCTTTACACCGTCGGCTATGTGGCCGGCGCCCATGCGATCGGTCGCCTTCTGCTGAAGACCACTCCGTCCCGTTTCCTCGCGTTCCTCTTGGGATGGGGCATCCTCCGCGTGCTCGGCTTGATCCCGGTCGTCGGCGGGCTCGTTTGGGTCCTGGCTTCGATATTCGGTCTCGGCGTCTTGTGGGTCGCGAGTCGTCGAGCGGCTGGGGCGCCGACGCCGGATCGTGCCGTTCCCCCGACGCCGGCCACGCCAGCCTGAACCGACGAGGTTGAAGAGGATCACGATACGGGCGAACAGGCACTCGCGGTGCTTCGCTGAGGCTTCTTTCGTTCGACGTTCGGGACACGGCAGGAAGCAGGCACCGGAGGCCGAGGGAAGATGGACGAGGGCACCAGCGGACTCGCGGGCGTCGACCTCTATTGGATCCCGCTGGGCGCCGGCGATCACATCGTCCGCGTGAGCGGGAAGCTCTACGAGGCGCTTAAAGGCATCTCCGAGCATCGGCCGCGCACGGACCTCTATCACTCCGCACTAGAGATCATCCTCCCCGGTGACCGATCCATCATCGAGTCGGCGCCGATCCCGAACCTTCGCGGAAGCGAACGCGGTGTCGTAGCCGAAGGCCCGGTCGGGATGCGGTGGCTCGGTCGTTTCCGGCTGTTCCGCTATGAGATCCGTTGTTGGCGCGGAGGCTCCATCCCCGACGTGAGCTACGCGGTGGCGAGTCCGGTCCGAGTGTCTACGGACGCCCAGCTGGCTAGACGCGTCATCGAGCTGGTCCCTAACGTCCCGACGCCGGTGTGGGGTCGGGACGACCTGGCGACCGGGGATATGTGGAACTCGAACTCCGTGGTTTCCTGGCTGCTCGCGCGAGCGGGCGCCGAGACCGCTGGGCTACAACCACCGGTCGGCGGCCGAGCTCCGGGTTGGGGAGCAGGACTCACCGTCGCAGCGCGCCAAGCCGGACAGAGCCCTGCATGAACGAGGTGTCTGAGGATGCGGCTTCTGAGCCAAACCGCTCTGATCTGCTGTGGGTACTGCGGTTTGCCTGGACGAAGGTCGAGCGCAGCCGCGGTGACGCCGCGGATGTCCACCGATCCCAGAAGCGGAGTCGCCGCGTTTCGGCTGACAAGCCGATGAAATAGTCCTCGAGACGATCGCGGTCGGTTCGGCGCGCCGGACGGCTCCTGACGCTGGATCCGTCTCGCAAGACGCCGTTCGATCCGAGCTCGTTCGGATAGGCGGCCTCGGTCACGCTGTTAGCCGGCTTCTGTGCGCGACAAGGCAACCTCTTCCCGGTCCCTTATCCTCGGTCCGCGGAATACGACTGCCCGCACCTCGAGCACCTCCCAAAACGTCCGGCCGCTAGATGAAGAGCGTGATCGCGTCCTGCGCCTCGAGCAAGGCCGTGGTCGCGCCCGCCGGTTCCTCGAGACCGTCGATGAGGTCGTCCTTGGTGAGGCCCAACAGATCCATCGTCATCTGACACGGGACCAGGTGGACGCCCAGGTCGCGAGCGACCTCGAGCAGCTCGCTCGGGGACGCGACCTTGTGCTCCTCGGCCAGCTTCTTCATCATCGCCGGCCCCATCCCCGCGAAGTTCATCTTCGACAGCCCGAGGTGCTCGGTCCCGCCCCGGTTCATCATCGACATCATCTTCTGCATCCAGTTCTCGCCGGTGATGTGGACGTCGTTGCGAACGAGCGGGAACAGCCCCCAGAACGTGAAGAAGATGGTCGTGTCCATCCCCATCGCGGCGCCGGTGGTGCCCAGGATGAACGTCGGCCAGATCTTGTCCAGGTCGCCGCTCCACGCCATGATCACCAGCTTCGTGTGGTGGGGGTGCTCGATCGTCGCCGGGCGTCCAAGGTCTTCGTGGATCCGAACCAGTGCGGGTCCCACACGTCGTCCATGATCTGTTCACGACGCACGACGCGACCCGCGTTCGACATCAGAAGCGCAAGCAGATCGAACTCGCGCGCAGCGAGCACGACCGGGTCGCCCAACCGGGTCACGGTGCGTGCGTCCGGGTCGAGCTGGATCGCGCCGACTTGGACCACGCCGTGCGCCGCCGCTCGGGTCCCGCGACGAAGGATCGCGCGGATCCTTGCGACCAGCTCGCCTGCAGAGAATGGCTTCACGACGTAGTCGTCGGCGCCTAGCTCGAGCCCGACGATCTTGTCGACGTTCTCTCCGCGGGCAGTGAGCATCACGATCGGGACCTCAGACGTCGCGCGAAGCTCGCGGCAGAGGTCCCGCCCGTCACCGTCGGGGAGCATCACGTCCAGCAGGACCAGGTCCGGAGCGAGCGCCTGGAACGAGGCGCGGGCCGCCTGCACCGTGGGCGCGATTTCGGCGGCGAACCCCTCCCTGGCGAGGTGTGCCGAAAGCGGCTCGGAGATGGTCACCTCGTCCTCCACTAACAGGATGCGCTGCGTCATCGTGTCCACCATCTTGGCGAAGCCGACGCCCACCCGGTTGGCACGATCGCGACGATCATCTTCCAGCGCTCCCTCGGCCTCACAAGTCGGTCATCGGTGTTGATCCCATGGTCCCGATCTCGATCGGTCCCAGCGCGGGCCGAAGGTCCCGTCTCTGCCAGGCCCTCGGACGCTGAAATGACGGCGCTCCAAGACGTATGTTCGGGTCAACGAAGAAGGAGGCGAACGATGGAACGCTTGGATCCATCCGACGCTGGCGCCGACATCATCCACGACCACGACGGTGCACGCGCCCGGCGTGGCTTCACGGAGATGCAGACGCGGGCCATAGCCGCCTTGATTGGTCTCGATCTCAACCGTGCCCCGTTCGACGTCGACATGTTCCGGCGTGGGTTGGACGTAGAGCTCGAGCACGGGCGACGTGATCCGCAGACCAACGTGACGGACGACGATCCGCTGATCACGGGCAAGATCGCCTGGGCCCACTTGAAGGAACTTCCGGACTACTACGATCGTCTGAAGGTCCTCGAAAGGGGTGCCGACGGACGGGCAACCGGCAACCCGACAGCTCAGACGAAATCGCTGGCTGACAGCCAGTTGCGGTGATCCACTACGAGGGTGGGCGGCTCCGGCCCGATGATCTGCTTCGAGATGTCGAAGCGGATCGCGGGGGAATGAAAAGGGTCTAGGACTGCTGAACCATGCCGTGCTCGCTGCCTCTGAGCCGCGGGGGCTCCCCGAGCTGCTGTGCGTTGTGCAGCCCTTAGCACGTGCGCACTCCCTGATAGTGGGGCGGGTTCGCGCAGGTCAGGGAGTTCTGAGAACACCCCACCGTGGGTCGTTCTCATAACTGAGGCCTCTGACATCTCAGAACTCCCCTCAAGAGGCCACCGTCGGCCCTGTTCGCGATCGCGAAGCGGTGACGCGTGCTGCCGACGTCGATCAGGTCGGGCAGCCGGCACCTGAACGCACGAAGGGCGTCATCGGACCGTGCCGAACACGCCCTTGATCCGAGCCGTGGGGTGATTCGAGGCGGTGGGATCAGTCCGCCGGAAGGTCGGGCCCGCCGGCTGGCCGAGTTCCATCGAGCAGCTGCGCCCGAGTGCCCTTGCGGCGCTTCCTGCGATGCCTCTTGGTCACCATGGCCGCGCGCATCAGGGGCCCTGCAAGGCGGACGCGTTCGCCACCGGCTCGCGAACCGCGATCACGTTGAATGCCGGGATCGGCGTACGGAACCCCTTGAGCGTGAGCTCACCTATAGGTTCCACTTCGACGTCTTCCTCGACCTCCGCGTGGAGACGCTGCGTGATCAGGACCTGGCCGGCCGTCGCCTCGTCGCCGAGCCGCGATGCGAGGTTGGTCACCGTTCCGATCGCCGCGTAGTCGGAGCGGCCCTCGAACCCGACCTCGCCGCATGTCGCGTAGCCGAGCGCGATGCCGGTCCCCAGGCCCAGCTCGTACCCGCGTTTGCGCCACGCCGGCGTCAGCGTCGCCATCTCCTCTCGGAGGGCACAGGCGAGCCGAACCGCTCGCAGGGGCGCGTCGGGGATGTCGTGGGGGTCGTTGAAGAAGAGCTGGACGCCATCGCCCTGGAGGAACCCCACCGTCGCGTCGAACCGCTGCACGAGACTGCCGATCACGTGGTGGAACTCCCCGAGCACCTGCATCAGCTCCTCCGGTTCGACCGCGTCGACGAAGCTCGTGAAACCACGGAGGTCGGCGAAGAGCATCGCGACCATGCGGCGATGGCTGTGGAGGATCGTGTCGTTCCCCGACGAGACGATCGCGTCGACGAGCTGCAGAGAGAGGAACCGCCGCAGCTTCCGAACGCGCTCGAGCTCCACGACCTGGGTGTGCACCCGCTCCTCGAGCGTTCGATTCAGCTCGGTGAGCTCGGCGGCCTGCGCCGTGATCGTGTCGTGGTAGCGCTTGATCCGCAGGAGCGATCGGATCCGTGCGAGCAGCTCGTCCTGATCGAACGGTTTCGCGATCAGATCGTCCGCGCCGGCCCGGATCGCCTCCGTCTTCTCCGACGTGCTGGCCGTGATCATGATCACCGGCAACATCGAGGTCTCGTCGCGCTCCCGGATCGCGCGACACACCGCATACCCGTCCGGCTGCGGCATCACGACGTCGAGCATCACCAGGTCCGGCTTGGCCGACGCGACCAGCTCGAGCGCGCGGGCGCCATCGGTCGCGGAGATCACCTCGTAGCCGCGCGGCACGAGCACGGCTTCGAGCAACCGCACGTTCGGGGGAACGTCGTCCACGACCAGGATCCGGGCGTCGCGGCTCATCCGACCCTCCCCTCGCAGTGCTGCCGAACGATCCCTAGCAGCTCCCGGACGTTCACCGGCTTCGACACGTAGCCGTCGAAGCCGTCCGCCAGGAACCGCTCGCGATCCCCTTGCATCGCTTGTGCGGTCAGCGCGAGGACGGGGATCGTCGCCGTCCGCGCGTTCGCACGCAACCGATGGAGGGCTTTAACGCCGTCAAGGTCCGGGAGCTGGATGTCCATCAGCACGAGATCGGGCGTGTGCTCCGACGCCATGTCAACCGCCTCCCTGCCCGTCGTCGCCTCGAGCGTTCGGTATCCGGTCGCGACCAGGGCGTCGCGGAACAGCTTCATGTTCAACGCGTTGTCCTCGACCACGAGGATCCGCTCGCCCGTCATGACGTGGTCGACCCGGCTGGCAGCGCAAAGGTGAAGGTGCTCCCGCGACCGAGCTCGCTCTCGAGCCAGATCCGTCCGCCATGGAGCTCCACGAACCGCTTCGAGAGCGCAAGGCCAAGGCCGGTCCCCTCGCGAAGCCCGACCCCCGACTCGCTCTGCTGGAACTCCTCGAAGATCCGATCCCGATCCTCGGGAGCGATGCCCGGACCGGTGTCGGCGACGGAAACCCTGACCTCGCCGTTGACCCGCGTCGCGCTCACGTCGATCTCGCCACCGGCGGGTGTGAACTTCACGGCATTCGAGAGCAGGTTGAAGATGACCTGCTTGATCCGTCGCTCGTCACCGTCGACCACATCGACCTCGGGATCCGCGGCGAACGCGACGCGCACCCCCTCCTCCGTGGCGCGCTCGCGCACCATCACCACGCCGCGCTCGAGCGCCTCCCGCAGCGAGAACGGGTGAACCTGCAACTCGACCTGTCCGGCCTCGACCTTGGAGAGGTCGAGGACGTCGTTGATCAGCGAGAGCAGGTGGTTCCCCGAGGAGGTGATGTCGTCGAGGTACTCCGCCTGCTTCGGATTCACGGACCCGACCATCTCGTCGCGCAACACCTGGGAGAAGCCAATGATCGCGTTGAGCGGCGTCCGGAGCTCGTGGGACATGTTGGCCAGGAACTCCGACTTGTGCCGGCTCGCCGCCTCGAGCTCGCTGTAGAGACGCCGCAGCTCGTCGTTCATCCGGTTGACGTTGGCGCCCAACCCCCCGAGCTCGTCTCGGTTATCGACTTCGACGTGTCCGGAAAAGTCTCCGGAAGCGATCGCGGCAACGCGAGTGTCGATCCGCTGGAGGGGCCCGATCAGCGACCACGACAGGACGAATCCCAGCGAGAGGGCGAGGACGAGCGTACCCACCGCGACGCCGATGAATAGGGCCCGAGAACTCGAGAACGACCTCTGGTTGCGGGCGATCAGATCATCGATCTCATCTCGAGTCCCGTTCGCCAGGACGGACGCATCCGTATAGAGGTCGCTCGCGAGCGACTCCACTTTCCTTCGGTGTCGCAGCATCTCGTGGATCGACTCCTGCTCGTTGGTTGCGATGGCCGGGCCCTTGTAGAGCGGGATGAGCTTCTCCTCTATCAAGCTCGAAAGGTGATGGGCCTTCTCTGCGATCTTCCCCAGGAGCTCCAGGTCTTTCGGAGGCGGAGTGAATCCGAGTTGATCCGGGGTCGTCAGCGCCGCGACCTTGTCGGCCGCATCCACCGCGAGCAGATCTACCCCGAGTGAGAAGGCCCCGCGACGTCTGAACATCCCCGGATGTTCGGCATCTCGCCAGATCACGTAGAGGCCGGAGTTCTGCCCAAGGCCCTCTCTGAGGTACTTCGCCGCGGCCTGGAGCCTGCTGTACTCGACGGCCCGTTGCTGCAGTGGCCCGACGCTCACGACGCGATCGTTCGACTGTCCGAGCACGACCTGGCCGAGCAGGCCAACGGCGACGAGGAGCAGGGACGTGCCGACGAACGCGATCAGGAGCTTCGTCCGAACCTTCACCGGCAGGCGGGCGACGCCCCGCACGAGCGGGTTGTCGATCCGCCGCCGCCCCCCGGCTACGACCCGCGGCTCCTGCTCCTCGGTCAAGATCTCAGACTTTCAGGACGGTCGTCCCGCCGACCATGTTCGTGATCATCCACTTCCCGTCGATCCGGGCCACGTCGAAATCGGCGGTCGTGATCGCGGCGATCTCGTCGGTCTTGACATCGAGATAGTGGCACTCGAAATGCAGCGTGCCCCGGTCGCCGTTGACGGTGATCTTGAGCTTGTACGCGGGGTGATCCGAGACCCACTCGTTCTCGACCTTGAAGGGTGACGAGTCCTCCAGCCAGAATCGCCGGATCTCGTCCAGCCCGGACGCGGTCTGCCCCGGTCCCACCGTCATCGTCGCGTTGGGCGCGTACAGGCTCATCATCAGATCGATGTCGTGCTCCGTCGTGGCCTGATGGAAGTTCTTCTCGATCTGATCGATCTGCCAGTAGTCCGACTGCTGACGTGCCTGCTCGGCCGCTGGGTCCGCCGCGTCGTTTCCGCAGGCCACGAGGCCGAGGACGATCCCCGCCACGATCCCGCCGATCAACAACTTCTGCATCGACCTCTCCCTTCCAACGTTCTCGTTCGGGTCGCACCCGCGTTCAGGGGCAGAACCTACGCTGAACCGGGATCCGGGGCTACCCCGTTCGCGGGGTGCCACGGAGGGGGTGCTAGCTGGGTAGTGGCTCGTCGCAGAATCGGCGGACCTCATCCGGGAAGCTCCCGACCGAGATCGGCTTCTCGATCGCGCCGGCGAAACCGGTCGCTTCGAGCCAGTCATCGTTCCCCTCGAGCGAGAGCGCGCTGATCGCCACGATCGGGATCGACGCGGTCTTCAGATCGTCCTTGAGGATCCGAGCCGCCGCCGCACCTCTGATATCCGGCAACCGCAGGTCCATGAGGATCACGTCCGGTACCTGCTCACGGGCCAACGCGATCCCCTCCGCGGCGGTCGCGGCCTCGAGCGTCAGGAACCCTGCGGCGCCGAGCACGTCGCGCGCGAGCTTCCGGTTCCGGTCGTCGTCTTCGACGATCAGCACGGTGGTCATGAGCGTAAGGTTCGCCTGTGCCGATCCGGCTCGTCCTTGCGGAGGATCACTACCTCGTTCGCGAAGGCGTACGCGGGCTGCTCGCATCGCAGCCCGACCTCGAGGTGGTCGCGGCCTGCGGCGACCTGGATACCCTGCTGGCCGCGGTCGAGGCCGAGCACCCGGACGTGGTCGTCACCGACATCCGGATGCCGCCCGGCAACTCCGACGAGGGGATCCAGGCGGCCGCGCGGCTCCGGACGTCTGATCCCGATGTCGGTGTGGTCGTGCTCAGTCAGTACGCCACCCCGACCTACGCGCTCGCCCTGCTCGAGAGCGGCAGCGAGGGGCGCTCCTATCTGCTGAAGGAGCGGATCCAGGACGTGGAGCAACTGGTGTCGGCGATCCGCGCCGTCGCCGAGGGCGGCTCGGTGATCGACCCGAAGGTGGTCGAGGCGTTGGTCGGCGAGAACACCCGCGCGGAGGAGTCGCCGCTCAGCCAGCTGACGCCGCGCGAGCGCGATGTCCTGCGTGAGATGGCGATCGGGAAGAGCAACGCCGCGATCGGGGAGGCGCTGTTTCTGACGGAGAGCTCGGTGGAGAAGGTGATCCATTCGATCTTCCACAAGCTGGGGCTCACGTGGGAGCCCTCGATCCACAAACGCGTGAAGGCCGTGATCCTTTACATGGCGGAGAGCGGCTAGCGTCATCTGGAGCTCGGGAGCCGGCCGACGAGCCGTGTGCGATCGACTCGGAGGCTTCCCCCCAGCGCCTCGACGCGGTCTCGGGAGGCGAGCGGCCACTCCGCGCCGAGCTCGCGATCCACGTCGATCTCGAAGGAGACCGTCTCCTCGTCGTTCCGCAGGCTGATCGTGGCTGACGCGCCCGCGCCGGCCCACTCGATCACATCGGCGAAACAGAAGTAGATCGCGCCAGCGATCTCCGGCGGGAGGATCTGACCGGAGGCGCCCTCGATCGTGACTGTGACGTCTGCGCGCGATGCCGCCTCGCGCACGGCCGGACCGAGCCCCCCCGCCTCGAGCAATGGCGGATAGATCTGTTGCGCGAGCGCACGGGATCCCTCGAGCGCCTGCCGAAGGTCGTCTCGGATCGCCACGAGGAGGGCGGTCGTCGTGGCCGGATCGGCTTTCACGGACGCGGCGGCGAGCTCGACGTTGGCCGCGAGCCCGACGAGCTGCTGCTGCAGGCCGTCGTGAAGGACGCGCTCGAGGTTGCGGCGCTCATCGTCGCTGGCCAGGGCGAGGCGCTCCCGCGACGCACGCACATCAGCTATCTCGCGACGGAGCTCGTCCAGATCGTCGGTGTGCGGAGCTTCCAGGGCGATCACCTCCTCGGTCCGACCCGGGGAGGGTGTTCTCCATCACCCGGGCGCGTCAAGAGGCTGGCTGCCCATGTGGTGCGAAGGCAGCCTACGCCGAACCCGCCCGCTACCACCGTGGTCACGGCCGGGGGCCCTCCTTAGCGTCGCCGCAGGAGCGTCAACAACGAGGCGTGAGAGGAGGGAACGACGCAACCAGCAGAAGGTTTAGGGCAGATCCAACGCGATGCTCGGTGCATCGCACGGAAGGAGGGACCATGAGGAGTGCACGAAGGAAGAGCGCGTGGATCGGGGTCGCCGGCGCCTGCGCGGTCGCGATCGCCGCGATCGCGGGAGCCGCGCGGGCCACACCGGCGACGGGCACGGTGACGCCCGTGGTCATCGCCGCCGGCTCGATGCCGACCGGCATGGGGCTCACCGCCCGGCCGGGGACGAACACGATCGTGGCCGAGTTCACATTCGGCCCGAACTCATCGACCGGCTGGCACAGCCACCCCGGGAAGACGCTGGTCACGGTGGCGTCGGGGACGTTCACCGTGTACCACGACAACTGCCGTGCCCACACCTACGGGCCCGGTGACGCGTTCGTCGAGCTCCCGTCCAGCGTCCACATCGGTCGAAACGAGACATCCGAGGCCGTGAAGCTCGGTGTCGTGTTCTTCGGGGTCCCGATCGGTGGGAGCCCTCGGATCGACCAGCCGCAGCCGGCTGGATGCGACGTCTCCTGACGTCGACCCAGAGATGCCGAGAAGCCCGGTCCTCTCGGGGCCGGGCTTCGGCATCGTTGCCCCCGAAGGGGCCGTTGACCCGGGCGACGACGCACACATCGCACCGACCCGATTCGAGGCTCGGCACTTAGGGGACGGCGCCATCCGAATGACGCTGAAGACGGTCGTACGGCTTCTGACCTGCTGTGGGTACTGCCCCTCTTAACCTGTGGTTACTCCGACAGGCATGGCCCGTTCCCCCGAGTCATCGAGTTCTGAGAACACCCAACCGACCGACGGGTGTTCTCGATACGGGGACACTGACGTCTCAAACTCCGCCGAAGAAGGCCTCGACTCAGTGTTCCGCGTTATCGAAGTCGGTTGGAGACGCGGCCGGCCGCCGATCAGCCAGGCTGATCAGCCAGTGGGACGGGCCATGGGAGACGTCAAGGGCGTATCGGGCCCTGCGTGGGTTCTTACCGCTTGACCGCGGGGCGTCCACGGCGGTGGAGCCACCGCGAATACGACATCGAGTGTCGCAGGTCGAGCAACTTCGGATCGGGTGACGGCCCCCGCAACAGCTTCGTGGCCGTCACGTGTAAGTTCCGCTCAAGTGTCTCGCGGCCGCCGGTTGCCTCAAGGCAGAGCGCCCACCATAGCCCCTCGCCGATAGCGAACTCGGTGAGCTCGATCGAGCATCCGGGCAGCATCGCTTGATCCACAGGTCGCTCCATCGCCTCGTCCTCACGGACCTCGAACGACCGTCGTCGCCGGGTCTTCTCAAGCGTTAGCCAGCCGACGGCGTCCACGGGCGGCAAGGCGCTCGCGTGAAGCGGGAAGGACCACTTTTCCCACAACTCCAGGCGGCCTCGGCCCACATCGGGGACCGTCAGCTTCCCGAGGCTGCCGCGGAACGCCTTCAGGTCGAATTGGACGGTGTCTCTGATCTTGATGCCCACATCGGGGATCGAGGGCACCACGAAGTAACGGTCCTCCCGACGCTCGATCGGGTTGTCGAAGGGCCCGAGCCAAGAGACCATCGGCCCCGGAACCGGGCCGCGATGGATCCATCGAACCTCGAGCGTCGTCGATGCACGACCCAGTTTCCCGAAGGCCTGGAACTCGCCAAGATCCGGAACCTGGATCAAGGCGTGCTCGCTCACAACCGTCGATCGCATCGGTCTCCTCGGTCCTCGGAGCCATCATCTTCGCCGATTCCGGCCGAACCGTACAGGGCGCTTCGCGGCGTCGGACACGCCCCCAGTTGGACACGTCTACCGGACGGAGGGTGACAGCACGCTTTCGCCTCATCTCTGCTTAGATGATGCGGCGCCACGTGGAAGGGGGAAGCGATGAGTGAGATGGACGCATTGCTCGTGCTGGGCGCTTCGTACGACACGAAGGAGGAGGCCGAAGCCGACTACGACGCGATCAAGGCCCTGTATCACGAGGTCCAGACGTCGCACGCGTTCGACGCGGCGGTCCTCGAGCGGGACGACGAGGGCAAGGTCCACATCGTGAAGAAGCACGAGGAACCGACGCGGCACGGCGCCGCGAATGGCCTCCGCTGGGGCCTCGCGATCGGCGCGGCGACGGCGATCTTCCCCCCGATCGGGCTGGCAGGCGGCCTCATCGCCGGTGGTGGTGCTGGCGCTGCGAGCGGCGCGGTGACCGGCCACATGAAGGGTGGCATGAGGGAC
>Ga0070698_100007193_pt1 | contig 12057 bp, 10 predicted proteins | sample KBSK1502metaG_FD_65477 | JGI IMG/M metagenome (GOLD analysis project Ga0070698, IMG submission 65477) | Corn, switchgrass and miscanthus rhizosphere microbial communities from Kellogg Biological Station, Michigan, USA - KBS K1-50-2 metaG | ecosystem: Host-associated > Plants > Roots >...
TCGTAGACCGGAACGATCCGGTCATAGGCATTCCGCGCTTCATTTTCCGAAAAGATATGGCGTCGAACGGCCTCGCGATTCAGCTTGTCGACCGATTGCATCCCTTTGGCTAGCGGAGACGGCCCGATGTCCTTAAGAAGAACCCGAATTCCCCGCACGCTCAGCCATTGTGCAATTCCAGCCCCCATTACTCCCGCGCCGACGACCATGCTCTTTTTGACACTCTTAATTGGCAGCGAGTCCGGTTCGCCGAGATCGACCGCCAGTTTTTTGGCGCGCTCCTGCAGGAAAAAGATTCGAATGAGATTTTGAGCCTCCTTGCCCAGGACCAATTCAAGGAATTTATTCTTCTCATTTGCGAGCGATCCCTCATGAGAGAGCGTCAGACTGGCGAAAACCACTTCCAGCGCCTTGATCTGTGCGGGGTAGTTTCCCCGCGTTTTGGCCAGGACGTTTTTTTCCGCTTCGGATTTGATCAACCGCGAAATTGGCGGACGATTGACCGCGAAGGGTCGAAGGGAGCGCTTCTTGCCGGCGTTCTTCCGTATGACCCCGGCCGCCAGGTCGATGATCCTTTCGGGATAGGCCACCGCGTCCACCATCCCGAGTTTAACGGCGAGCTTTGCCGGGAATTGTCGCCCTGTCAGAATTGCATCGAGCGACTTCTGCAGACCGATCAACCTTGGTAGTCGAGTTGAGCCTCCCCAGGCAGGCAAGATGCCAAGCGTAGTTTCCGGTAATCCAACCTTCGTTGCGGGATCTGAAGAAGCGACCCTGTAATCGCAAGCTAAAGCTATCTCGAATCCCCCTCCCAGAGCGACTCCGTGGATCGCTGCAACAGTCACGAAGGGAAGCCGCGAAATCCGTTCGAACGTTTTCTGTCCCTGTTCGATCAAAAAAGCAATGCGCTCTGCGTTCAGATCTGCCGTGAAGCCTTTGAGATCAGCGCCTGCAATATAAATCTTCGGCTTCGCGCTCCGGAGAATCAGCCCGCGGAGAGTCTTTTCAGTCTCCAGTAAGTTGAGCTGTTCGTTCAGTTCGTCGAATGTCGGCTGGTCGAAAATGTTGGCCGTCGATTCCGGCCTGTCGAAAGTCAGAAGAGCGATCGCGTCGTCGAGGATTTCGCGTCTAAGATATTTGGTTGCCGCGGGCATTTTTCTCAGTTGCGGCTCAGCCAGAGAGCCCCCCCCTGTCCACCACCGACACACAGGGCAACCAACGCGCGACTCAGATTCCGGCGGTGAAGTTCCTTGAGCGCAGTCAATACAAGACGGGTCCCGGAGACTCCTACAGGGTGCCCAAGAGCGATTGCTCCGCCATTGACGTTCAATATCTCGTCAGGTATTTCACCAAGCACCGTTTCACGCTTGAGGTGTTCGCGACAGTAGGATTCAGACTTCGCAGCGTACTGGCAGGCAATCACCTGAGCGGCAAAGGCTTCGTTAATTTCAATAATTTCAGCGTTCGCCAGGCCTAAGCCGGCCTTCTGTTCCGCTCGATGAATTGCATGCACGGGACCCAACCCCATCCTTGAAGGATCCAGTCCCGCATAAGCGTAACCTTCCAGCCTGCCGAGAGGAGTGAGCCCTGTTCTCCGGAGCGCGCGCTCCGTCATCATAAGCAGAGCTGCGGCCCCATCGGTGATTTGCGAGGAATTGCCCGCAGTCACGGTTCCGGTCACCGGTTCAAATACCGGCTTCAATTTGGCGAGAGCCTCCATTGTTTGATTGTTTCGCGGACCGTTATCCTGGTCCATGAATGCCGGAGTTTTTTTTGCCTTTGGAAGGTAAACCGGAGTGATTTCTTGCTTCAGCCTGTCCCGCCCGGCCACCGCTTTGTGATGCGATTCCATTGCAAAGCTGTCCTGTTCTTCGCGACTGATATGGAAATCGCGACTCAAATTCTCAGCGGTCTGCCCCATGTTCAAACCGCTAACCGGATCGGACAATCCCAGTTGCAGGCCAATACGGGGTTGAAAATCCGTGGCCCGAAAACTGGTAAGGACGCCTAATTTCTGCGAAAGATTTTTTGCGCGAGCCAACGCGCTAAACTTCTTTGCGGCGTCATACGAAAAGAGCAACGGAACCTGCGACATGCTTTCGGCTCCGCCCACGATAAAAATGTCGCCTCTTCCGATGAGCATTTTTTCCGCGGCCTGAGTAACAGCCTCAAATCCCGAGGCGCAGTTGCGGTGAACCGTGATCGCCGGTACTGATTCAGGGATTCCGGACCGAAGAGCAATCACTCGGGCAACGTTTGCGGCGTCCGGCGGCTGGGCGACGCAGCCAAAAATCACTTCTTCAATTCCCGATGGATCGATTCCTGAGCGCGCCATTAACTGGCTAACGGCAGTCTTTCCAAGTTCGACTGCCTCAACATCGGCTAAGTCGGTACCCGCTTTTGCGAACGGCGTCCGAAGCCCGTCCACGATGTAAATTGGTTCGGTCATAAAACGTTTGAAACAAACTTTTGTTTCCGGGGAATTTTCGAAAGAGGAACAGATTTTCCTGAGGACGCCTTTGTCATTGAATGACGATGCAGCCTTTTGGGCTCGGATTCAAATCAAGGCGCAATTCAAACTCGATTCTCTTCCGCCATATCAGAGGTCGGGCCGGGCGAATGCGTCACTCTTTCGGCCCCGATTTCCGGTCTGCCGCGCTTTTCCGCCGAATAAAGGGATTCGATCTCCTTTTCGTACTTCCTCATCAGTTGCTTTCGTTTCAATTTCAACGTTGGCGTCAGATCACCGCCGGAGATCGACCAATCCTGCGGGAGCAAAACGAATTTCTTGATTTGGGCGAAATGCCCCAAGCGCCGGTTGAGACGTTGGATTTCAGAATCAATAATGGCGTTTGCTTCACCGGATGCGGCGAGCTCGGCGTTTGAGCCTGGATGCACGTCCATCCTTTCAAAATGCTCAATCAATTTCTTGAACGCTGGAACAACCAGCGCCGCTGGAAATTTTCGATTCTCGCCGACCACCATGATTTGGGAAATGTAAGGGGATTCTTTCATCAAGTTTTCGATCTGCTGAGGGGCGATGTATTTGCCTCCGGAAGTCTTGAAGATCTCCTTTTTGCGGTCAGTAATTTTCAGGAAAATCCCGTCGAACTCGCCGACGTCCCCAGTGTGAAGCCATCCTTCCGAATCAACAACCTCAGCCGTCAGCACCGGCTGGTGGTAGTAGCCCATCATCACGTTCGGGCCGCGATAAAGAATTTCGCCGTCTTCGGCGATTTTCACGATGCCCCCGGGTATAACCGGTCCGACCGTGCCGATTTTGTGGCATCCCTTCGCCAAGTGGTTTACAGCAATAACCGGAGACGCCTCCGTCGGACCGTAGCCCTCACATACAGGCATGCCCGCAGCCCAGAAAATGCGAGCCAAACGAGGTTGCAAAGAAGCGGAACCGGAAACAATGGCTCTAATTCGGCCTCCGAGAGCAGCCCGCCAAATCGAAAAAACAAAGAAGTCAGCGACCGCTAACTTCAGAGCGCGAGGCAGATCAAGCGGTCGATCCGGTTCAAATCCTGAAGCCAGTTTGAGAGCCCAGTAAAAAACAACTCTCTTGAATCCGCGCAGCTTTGATCCCCGTTCGACAATGCGTTCGTATATTTTCTCGAGCAGCCGCGGAACCGTCGAAAAAATGTGGGGTTGCACCTCTCGAAGATCCTCTCCGATGGTTTCAAGGGATTGAGCGTAGGAGACCGACGTGCCGAGATAGACGTAGATGTTAATCACGGTTCGCTCGTAGATGTGGCAGAGAGGAAGGAAAGACAGAGCGCGCTCGTGCGGGCCGCTCTGGATGAGGGGAGCGCATGCCATGCAGTTTGAGATAAGGTTCGAATGCGAAAGCATGACTCCTTTGGGATTTCCCGTCGTTCCCGATGTGTAAATCAAAGTGGCGCAGTCGTCCGGACGGACTTGCTTCTTGATATCATCGAGAGTGGCTTCGCTCACGGGATCGCGGAGACCCGCTTCGCCCGCGGTTTTCAGTTCGAGCCAATGGGTTGCGCCCTTTACCGGGTCATACGTATAGATTGCCTCCAGTTTTTTTAGCCTTGGACGCAATGACGAGATGATTCGGAACAGCCTCTCGCTTGAAACAAACGCCAGCCTCGCTCCGGAATCATTCAGGATGAATTCATAGTCCTGAACCGAAATATTGGGATAGATCGGCAAATGGACGGCTCCGAGACTCGTTACAGCGCCATCGACTAAATTCCATTCGACCCGGTTATTCTCCGTTACGTTTGCAACGTGATCGCCCTTGCAGATACCCCAGAAATGCAATCCCCACGCAAGCTCGTTAACGCTTTTGACAAGCTCCGCGGTGGAGTAAGTCAGCCATTTTTGATCGATTTTTTGGGAAAGCGCGCCGGTTTGGGGGCAATGTTCAAGCTGGAATTCCAGCAGATCAAATAGGCGTCGCGGCGTCTGCATACCAACAAGTTTCTACGCCCCGCTGCGGAGTAGACTATCCAAATATAAAACTAATGTAACGGATTTGTTTGTACCCCTCATAGTCTCCTTTCTTAAATCTCGATTTTCAAGTGGTTTCAAAATTGAGTTGTAAATACCAGAGCCGTGTCGTCCACTGATAATTATTGATTCGTTTGCACCCGAAATGCCCCCTTTCTCTCCTATTTGCCCCCATGCGCCCGCTGAAAATCCATCGATATTTCAAAGGCGTTATTGTAGCGACCTGCGTTGCTTTATTCTGGACTTTGGCGCAGCCTGTACAAGCTGGCAGTTTTGCACTGAACGAGCAAAGTGTAAGCGGTTTAGGAGTTGCCTATGCGGGAGGCGCAGCTCAGGCCTCCGATGTTTCCACGATTTTCTTTAATCCCGCCGGAATCGCGTTGCTCAATCAGGGTGAATTTCAATTCGGCGCTCAGTTTATAATCCCTCAGGCGAATTTCACGAATGAAGGATCGCGCTACAAATTGCCAAACACCCCTTTTAATAACCTACCCCTCAGCGGCGGAAACGGGGGTGACGGCGGAGTTAACCATCTTTTGCCGAATATTTATCTATCACAGCCGATTTTCAGAAGCGCCCAGTACGGAGACCTCACAGTCGGCATTGGTCTCAGCGTGCCGTTCGGACTTGAGACCGATTACAGCCCGGGCTGGGTGGGACGCTATACCGCGTTGCGAACGAAGCTCACCACTTTTGATATTCAACCAACCATCGCCTACCGCGTATTCGACCGGCTCTCGTTGGGAGCAAGTCTCGACGTTCAGTATGCATCCGCCCGGCTTACAGAAGCCATAGACTTTGGCTTGGCCGGAGCTGAGGCGCTCGGACAGTTCGAACAGGCATTGCCCGCTCTCTTGGCTGCCCGCGGCGTTCCGACTCCTGCCATACCCGCTGTGGTGAATGCGACCCGGCAGGCCTATAACAATGCAGGTTTTGTTCCGGGAGGGCGAGACGGCGTATCAGAAATAACCGGAAACGATTGGAAAGTCGGTTTCACCCTGGGAGCCATCTTCGAGTACTGGAAGGGCGACGAACGCGAATTCTTTCAGGATGGGCGAGTTGGTGTTAGCTATCGATCCGGGATCACTCACAATATTCGGGGAACGGTGAGTTTTCGCGACGTGCCCAGCCTCACGGCCGCAGGCGCGCCTGTCCAATTTCCGCAGCCAAATGTCTTCCAGAGTACCTTCCCTGATCAGAACGCGGATGCGGAGCTGAACCTGCCGGAAATCTACCACTTCAGCGCATATCAACGGTTCGCCCGGCAATTCGCCCTGATGGGTGACATTGCCTGGACCCGATGGAGCCGGCTCCAAAATGTGCCGATTACTTTTCAGAATGCGAGTACCCCGCCCGATGTACTAAACCTCGAATACAGGGATGCCCTGCGTTATGCAGTGGGATTTGAGTGGTATGCAACGAAAGATCTTACGCTCCGGCTCGGCTTTGCCTATGACGAAACACCCATACGCAGCGCCGATACGCGAACGCCGCGAATTCCTGACAGCAACAGGTATTTCCTTACGACCGGTCTTCGATGGTCCGTCACCCGTTTTTGCGATATCGACGTGGGCTATGGGCACCTGTTTGTTCTGGATCCGATCGTAAATACCACCGACAGTCTGGGACACAATCTCCGAGGGAGCTTTGACGCCTCGGTCGATATTGTGAGCGCAGCGGTGACTTTCCGCTGGGGCGGACCTCGAGAGGTTGTGTCCGTCGCGCCGCAATCCCAAGGTAAGGAGGCCGTGAGTTACAGAAAGTAGCGCATAGTGGCGAAAACGTCCGCAAGGTAAGTCCGATTCCGGAGGCGCTTGTCATTCGGGGTGAGGGGCTACATTTGGTGCGACCACGCTGCGCGGTTTTCTTTCCAACTCGAAGTCGATGAAAAGTGACCAACCAATCGGACAAGGTGTGCGCATCGGCCATGTCCATTTAAAAGTTGCGAATCTTGAGCGAGCCCTTGACTTTTATTGTGGCGTGCTTGGATTCGAACTCACGGTGCCTTACGGCGGCGGAGCCGCGTTTGTCTCGGCTGGAGGTTATCATCACCACATCGGTCTTAACACGTGGGAGAGTCTCGGCGGGTCGCCGCCGCCGCCCGGCGCGACCGGACTTTACCACTTGGCAATCCTTTACCCGACTCGCGCCGAGTTGGCCGATGCGCTCAGGCGAGTGATGCGCGCGGGCATCAGGCTCGACGGCGCGTCCGATCACGGTGTGAGCGAGGCCCTTTACTTGCGTGATCCTGACCAGAACGGCCTGGAACTGTATTGGGATCGTCCACGCGAGCAGTGGCCGCATTCGCCTGATGGCGGGCTGACCATGTTTACGCGACCGCTCGACCTCGACGGTTTGCTGGCTGAGGTAGCCGGTAGCTAGCTTTCACAAGGACCTGCGAATTTGCGACTTGTGCAAGGAACTTGAAATCGGTTCGCGCGGTGCACAAACTTGGTAGGGGCAGATCTCCGAGCTGCCCGCCGAGAATAGAGCCTGCCTTACGAGTGAGCCCCGTTAGAACGGCTGGCTCCGGAGATCCGGCCCTATCTGTCCGGCTTGCTAGAACGGTCCCCTAGGGACACGACATCACCGACAGCGTGAGGTATGAAGCTCTCACCGTTTGCGGCGGCCGAAAACGACCTGTGCAGTTATATTTGAAATTGTCACCAAAACGACAAGAACGAGGGACGCAGTCCACGCCATCTGGATTTGGTAATCGTACGGGAGCGTGGAAAAATTGTAGATGAGCACGGACAGGGAGCCGGCCGGTTGCATCAGGGATTTGAGCCAGTAGTTGCTAAAGGCAGCGGTGAAAAGGACGGGAGCAGTTTCTCCAGCCGCCCTGGCGACGGCGAGCATGATGCCGGTCATGATGGCAGGAATAGCCTCGGGGAGCACAACGCGAACAATTGTTTGGAATTTCGTCGCACCGAGTCCGTAAGACGCCTCGCGTAACGTCTTAGGAACGCCAAGCAATGCTTGTTCAGTCGTCAGCAGGATCGTCGGCAGCGTTAGGACCGCCAAAGCCACTCCGCCGGCTAGCGCGGAGGACGTGCCCATTGACAGGACAACAACCGAAAAAGCGAACACACCGCAAATAATCGAGGGGACCCCTGTCAAAAGTTTTGCAACAAACCGTACGATGTTCGACAGCCGCGAACTCGGGCCGTATTCGCATACGTAGACCGCAGATAACACACCGAGCGGCGAAGAAAGCAGCAACGCGATCAGGACCATCACCACAGTTCCCTGAATCGCGTTGCCAAATCCTCCTCCGGTCAAACCGGGAGCAGGTGGAAGCTGGGTGAAACTCTGCAGATTCAAAAGAGGCAAGCCCTTTTGCAGTACGAGAAAAACAATCGAAAACAGGGGTACCAGGGTCAAAAATGAGAACCCGATGCAAAGAACGGACCACAGGTTGTTTCTGAAGATTCTTACCCGCGATCGGCTGTCGGTCGCTTTCAGCGTCTTGGCGGGCGATCCCATGATTGAACTAGCGGTGGCCATAGCTTCAGCGAACTCCGGCGATTGATTTTTGGGCACGTCGCAAGACTGCCTCACCGGCCATATTGACAAACAACGTCAAGAGCACGAGAGCCAGAGCAGCGTACATCAGTGCGCTTACCTGTAGCCCGTGTGCTTCACCGAACTGATTGGCAAGAAGACCCGCAAGGGTCCCCCCTGGTGAAAGCAACGACCAACTCAGGCGAGGACTGTTCCCAATCAACATTGCAACAGCCATGGTTTCACCCATCGCCCGCCCGAACGCCAGAATCGTCGCCGCGACAATGCCCGGGGCTGCCGTCGGCAATAACACGCGAAAAATTGTTTCCCAACGGGTAGCACCCACCGCGTAGGATCCTTCTCGCAAGGTCAGCGGCACGGATACGAGGGCCGTGCGCGAAATGGCTGTAATCGTAGGTAACACCATGAGCGCAAGGACAAGGCTCGCCGTCAATGTGCTGTTTCCTGTAGCTGGCCCCTCAAAGAGCGGGATGAATCCCAGGTTATCCGAAAGCAATCCTCCGAATTGCCGTACGATGGGAATCACAACTGCAATACCCCAAAGCCCGTAGACCACGCTCGGTATCGCTGCCAAGAGTTCGACAACGAACCGAATCGTTTGGCGGATCGGCAGCGGGAGGAAGTTTTCGCTCAGAAAAAGCGCAATAAATACCCCCAGGGGGAGCGCCAAAAGCAGCGCTATGGTCGAGCTGAGCGCCGTCCCCACAAGAAACGGTACAGCGCCGTAACGGTCTCGATTCACATCCCAAACCGTACTGGTGAAGAATGACAGACCGGTTTTCTGAATTGCGGGGATCGCCGGAGTGATGATGCTTTCCACGATCCAGAGAAGGGTGGCCACCGCGGCTATGGAGGCCACCCAGGTAATCACAAGGAAAAAGTCACTTCTGCGACGGCTTTTTTTCATAATCCAGTTTCAAACATAGCTACCTCTTCCCTGGTGCATTTAGCTCCGTTTTAGGCGATGCTATTGCACGCTCTTCAAGGCTTCCAGGCATTTCTCTACTACTTCCTTCGGAAGCGGAATATAGCCGAGTTCCTCGGCAAATTTCTGGCCGTCAGTAAGCCCGAAGTTTACAAACTTCTTTACCGTTTCGCCTACGGGCGCATTGTCGTATTTCTTGTACAGAAGAAGCCAGGTAAAAGTAGCGATCGGATAGACTTCTTTACCGTCCGGATCGGAGGGCCATGCGCGCAACAGATTTGGAGGGAACTGGGTTGTGGCCAGCGTGGCCTCCCCCGAAGCGGTGGTTGCAGTCACAAATGCGCCCGACTTGTTCTGGAGCGCTGCGAAGGGGATTTTGTTGTGTACCGCGTATCCATATTCAATGTACCCGATTGCTCCCGGCGTCTGCTTGATCAACGCGGTAACTCCATCGTTTCCTTTTCCGGCGACGCCTGTTGGCCAGGTAACGCTCGTGCCCTCTCCGACCTGATCTTTGAATTCCGGGCTGATTATACTCAGATGCTTCGTGAAAACGAATGTCGTGCCACTTCCGTCCGACCGCTCACACACCGTAATTGCGGTGCCGGGAAGTTTCACGCCTTCGTTCGCCTTGGCAATCGCCGGATCATTCCATTTTTTAATCTTGCCGAGAAAAATGCCGACATATGCCTCGCGGGAAAGTTTGAGATTTTCGACGCCGGGCAGGTTGTAGGCCAGTACGATGCTGCCTGCTGTGGCCGGAATCAGCTCTACGCCTTGTTTGACGGCTGCGATTTCATCGTCCTTCATGGCAGCGTCGCTGGCGCCAAACGCGACCAGATTCTGAGTAAACTGTTTGATTCCGGCACCGCTGCCCACGGCCTGATAATTGATCTGTATATCAGGGGTGCTCTTCGTGAACTCAGCAATCCAGCGTTGATAAAGGGGGGCTGGGAAAGTTGCGCCCGCTCCCTGAAGCTGGGTAGCGGCGTGCGCTTTCGGGGAGGTAAACTGGATCGCCAGAAATACGAGGAGGAGAAACGATTGTCGTAGTGTGCTCATAGGGATTGTGCTTTTCTCCAGTGTGCAAAATCCTTTGGTAGGGCAACCATTCTATTGTAACAATCTTGTGACGGCGTTCGGCAAACTCACGGGCAGGGTCAATTAACGATCGCAACTTTTTCGGTTGGGATGCGGCGTGTGAGTTGGCGAGAGCAACGTTTGGCATCTAAGGGTGGACGCTCGGCGAATTTAAAAAAAGGTGAAAACATTTTGGACAACCGTGCTGGCTTTGGCTTTTTCGGGGATTGCTGCAGGATTGGCGCAAATCTCTCCTGAACTGACTCCCGTACCGGGGCTGAGTCCGGAGCAGGTCGTTCAGTATCAAGTCAGTGCGTTGCAGCACAACGATGATTTTCGCGCCGACGCTGGAATTGAGCGCACGTTTCGGTTCGCTTCGCCTTCCAATAAGAATGTTACCGGGCCGTTGGAGCATTTTGTTTCCATTTTGAAGGGCCCAGCCTATTTGCCGATGATCAATAATCTGGGGTCCTCGGTGACCGGGTCCCGGATAGAAGGGGATCGCGCAAAGGTCGCGATCAGGATCACTCCGGCAAAAGGTCCTGCAATAACCTATCTATTTGTGCTTACCAGACAGCATGTTGGCGACTTCGAAAATTGTTGGCTGACAGATGCCGTCATGCCGATGCAGGAAGGCAAAAGTTTGTCTGATGAAGCCATAGCGATTTAGAGTTGACCCATTTTCTGCGCGCGGCGATAGGGACCTGATGCCCGACTTGGCCGGATCTGCGAGGATTCACCAAATTCCGCTGTCACAACGCGTGTTGATCCGGCTGGGATCAATTCTCGTTCGAATACTGTGCGCCACCTTGCGCTATAAAGTAATCGATGAAGCGGGATTTCTCGATGAGGCAGTTCCCCGACCGGCTATTTTATTGATCTGGCATAATCGGATTTTGGCGATGCCCGCGCTGTATCGCCGATATTACGTTCGCCGGAAGGGTTTGCGGGTACTGACAAGTGCGAGTCGGGATGGCGCATACTTGTCAGAATTCGTTCGCTGCTTTGGTCTCGACTCCGTGCGCGGTTCGAGTTCCAGGCGAGGTGCCGCGGCTCTTCTTGACCTGATTCGAACGCTGGAGGATGGGTTTGACCTCTGTGTCACGCCCGACGGACCCCGTGGTCCGCGTTACAGCCTGGGGCCCGGAGTCATTCTACTTTCGGAACGGTGCAACGTTCCCTTGATGCCGCTGTGGATTGAGTATTCGGCGTACTGGCGGTTCACCTCGTGGGATGGATTTGCAGTGCCGAAGCCGTTTTCAGAAGTCACGGTAACGATCCTGCCCAGGATTCAAATCGGTATGACCGGTTCCGAAGCCGGGTTTGAAAATGAGCGTCAACGGGTGGAGAAGGCAATGATGGAGCGGATGGTGATGAAGTAGTCAGTTTTGCGCTGAGACATCATTGAGTTGGCAAGCCAATTCGTGGAATGGTGTTCTCATGAAACGAGTGGGCTTGCTTCGAAAGTTTTGCATGGGTTCCTGCCTCAAGAGAGGGGAACAAATTGGCGTCGATGATTTAACTCTCGACGCGCGGGTAGTCAGTATCGAGCCGTTGAGCGCTCGCGCTATGATCGCCGAAGCGACCGGCGCCAAGGCTGCAGGAGCTGCAGCGCTGGGCGCGCTGGCGATCGGCGGCTTGGCCATTGGCTTTTTGGCCATCGGGCGTCTGATTATCCGGGAGCTGCTGATAAAGCAGGTCCACCTGCGCCAGCTCAAGATCGATCAGCTCGACGTGGAAGATCTCAGGGTGAAAAAACTGACCGTTCAAGAGGAGCAGCGCTCAGATCGCGGCTCCGACAATCCGCCCGACGCGCAGGCATAGCCGACGTTCGCCGGCAAACGATCGACTGGTATCGACGGAACGTATGGTGGTGGAAGGGAGTTAAGAGGTCTTGATAACGGGCAAAATCGCGATCCTGGGAAGCAACGGAAGGCTCGCTTCGCGATGCTCGGACGGATTTTGCCTCGGAGGCTGCTTCTTGCTTTTTACTGTCGGTGTGGTGATTGCCGGAGCGGTTCTCTGGGGTGCGTATTCGACGTACC